>ENA-OPML01000003-OPML01000003.1-human-gut-metagenome-genome-assembly--contig:-NODE-3-length-69011-cov-7.697097_pt1 | contig 69011 bp, 65 predicted proteins | sample MGYA00241526_ERZ501749 | MGnify/ENA primary metagenome ERZ501749 (study PRJEB25962, sample SAMEA2042647) | human gut metagenome | biome: human gut; feature: human-associated habitat; material: faeces... | reverse complement strand
TACACGAAACACATAAGGGTCAATGATACAAAAAGGGAGTTCGATGAACTCCCTTTTTTGATGATTATAACTTATGGCTCTGGGATCTAATCGGTGATCAGAGCGTCAGAACGGTCGCATTTTTCTTGCGCGTCAGCTCGGATGCGAAAAGCAACACCACAAAATAGCCCAAGAAGGGGATGAGGAATGGCAGGCTCTGCATACCTGTGGCGTCGGCCACAACACCCATGAGCAGGAAGCCGCAACCACCGATGGGAGTCATCATCAGCAGCGACGAGGCGCTCTTCGTGAGGTTGCCCAAGCCACGCAAGGCCAACGAGAAGATGGTGGGGAACATAATGGCTTCGAAGAGATAGTTGCACACGAGGGCCACCATCGACACAGGGCCCAGGTTGAGAAGTACCAAGCCGATGCACAACACGCTACCTACGGCACAACCGAAAAGCATGTGCTCGGCCTTGACACGTCGCATAATCCAACTGCCCAAGAAACGTCCTACCATGAAGAAGGCCAACGCTATGGTGAGGACAATGGACGCGAGGTTGTCGCTCATCCAACCCTTGCCCGTGACATAATTGATGAAATAGCTATTGATGGATATCTCTGCAACCTCATAGGCCAACAGGGCGAACAGTCCGAAAACGAACATGGGATGGTGCTTAAACAGCTTCTTGATGCGCGTGCCCTGCTGACGGTCCTCCTCGGTCTCGGCATGTTTGATCTCGGGAAGGTTGACACGCGAGAATACAACGGCAATGATCAGCACCAAAACGCCAAGGATGGAGTAAGGCAACACAATGTCGTTGGCCTGGCTATCGCCACTGAAGAGAAACTGACCGACGAAGAATGTGGCAGAGAGCGATCCCAGGCCGTTGAACGACTGCGAGAAGTTGAGTCGTGCCGTCGAGGTGTCGCGATCGCCCAACTCCGTGACATAGGGATTGGCCGCGGTCTCCAAGAACACCAGGCCACAACCAATGATAAACAGGGCGCCTAAGAAAGCGTAGAACGTTCCGGCCAAAGCGCTGGGAATGAAAAGGAACGCGCCAATGGCAAACAGCATCAAACCAAACACCACACCCAGGCGATAGCCTCGGCGATTGATGAACCATCCGGCGGGAATGGCCATGAGGAAATAGCCCAAATAGGTAGTGACCTGAATGAGCGACGACTGGGTGATGCTGATGTCGAGCTCGTTCTGAAAGTGTTTGTTCAGCACATCGAGGATGGCGCGGGCAAAGCCCCACAGGAAGAACAACGACGTAACGAGTACGAACGGAAGAAAATACTGTTTGTTAGTTAATGACTGACGACTCATAATATAATAATTAATACGAAAGGGTCTTCCCCATGAGGACGCTTCCCACACAAGGAAGCCCCTATGAAGAAGGGCGGCATGCATGGCCGCCTAAAGTTTATTTTTTTGCGGGTTCAATGATTTTCCACACCAGCGCAGCCAGTGCGCCGCCCACCAACGGACCAACGATGAAGATCCAGAGGTTGGCCAAGGCCGAACCTCCCTGGAACAGGGCTGGGCCAATGGAGCGAGCGGGGTTCACGGATGTGCCCGTGTAGCGAATGCAAGCCAAGTGGACAAGCACCAGCGATAGGCCAATGGCCAAGCCTGCGAATTTGTTGGTGGCGCCATTGGTCTTGGCGGTGGCGCCCACCACGGCGGCCTGATTGCCAATGGGAGCGCATCCCAATGAGACGGCGGCGCCACAGCCCATAAAGACAAGCACCATAGTGCCCACCATCTCTGCTAAATACTTTTTCATAAACTCTTAGTCTTGATAATAATTGGAATCCTATTCTTAATAGTAACGTAAGAATTTACATATTATTACATTTTTATGTTCCCAAGCCATTCGTCGGTGCCATAGCCTACCCTTGTGCTCCTATTGGAACGACACGTTACGCCTGTCCACTCTCCAGGATTTGCCTCAGGAGATAGGTGGCGTTTTGGTTCTTCGCAACACCAGGGGTTACCTTATAAGAATAGGTGACACGCTCACCCAATTCGATTTCAAAACAATAGTTGTGGAATCGTGAGGGTTCACGGTCGGCCATCTCGGAGAGTTTGAGGTCATGGGTGGCAATGATGCCGGCCACATCCTTATGACTGATGGCCTCAAGAAACATGCGACTGCCATTGAGCTTATCGGCCGAATTTGTGCCTTTCAGTATCTCATCGAGGATGATGAGCGTGGGCAGGGGTTGCCCATCATGGCCCACGACATTGTGGCCGCAAAAGGCGATGAGTTGCTTGAGCCTCAACAGTTCGGCGTTGAAATAGCTGATGCCGCGACTGAGGTCGTCGCTGGGTCGCATGCTGGAGAAGAGTTTGAAGCGACTGACGGACAGGCGCTCGGCAAACACAGGCATACCGGTCATGGCCAACACATAGTTGACGCCGATGGCTCGCAAGAAGGTGGACTTGCCAGCCATATTGGCTCCTGTGACAATATAGAAGTTGCGATCTTCGATGCGGAAGTCGTTGCGCACGGCCTTCGCACCCAAGAAGGGATGCCACAGACCGCGAGCCTCAAAGGTCAGCGTGCTGGTGGCCACCTGTTCGGGCCATACCGTGGCGGGGTGGTTGTATCGAAGGGTGGCCACGGTGACCTCCACATCCTTGCGAACCATGCGATCCATCCACGCTTCCACCTCGTCGGCGCCCTGCTCGCGCCACTTGGCAAAACGCCTGACGACGAGCATGTCGCTGAGGTAGAACGAGTCGGTGAGCAACAGGCCAAGGATATTGCCACGCTTATCGAGATCGTTGAGCAAGCCATTCAATTGAGAGAAGGATGGGATGCGGGTAGGCGTCAGAAGCGAGATGACCGACACCAACTGGCGCATCTGCCCATGCAGGCGATCGAGAGCGCCCCCAATGTGGCGTAAGTGAGCGTTGCACAAGGCATAGGCCAAGAAGAAATGGAGGGTTCCCCACCACATGGGCAACATGGCGTCGACCCGCCCCATCACGGCCGCAATCACGCTAACGAGGAAGGCCACCACGTCGATCCGCACCAACAACGCCATCCAAGGCGACGTGAGGAAAGCGGGAATAGGCAACTGAAGAACAGCCATGAGCGACTGACGGATAGCCTCCGTATCAATCTTGCCCCGGGATCCCTTGGCGATAAACGCCATGCGGAACGACACATCGGCTGCCAAACGATCGATTTCCTCAGGCGTGGCACCAATCGGCTGCAAGTCGCGAAGCCGCTGGGACAGGGCATCACTGCCTCCCGTCGACACCGTTCGGCACATGCGCTGGTACAGACCGTCGGAGCCAAACAGGTCGAGGTCGAAACTGAAAGCATGATGGGCATCCACATAACGGGCGCCATCGTCGAAAGCGCCATGGTCGCCACATTGCGCCTGGGCTTCACGCTCGTAGGCCGTGCGAAGGTCTTCCTCATCGCGTATGCGCTCATCATTGCGCACATCGAGCCTACGCACAGCCAAGTAGACCACCAGCGACACGAGCGAGAGGCCCACCTCTGTCATGCGCCAACCACTGTGGCTCGTTTGTGTGGCACCCACCATAAGGGCGAAAAAGACTATGAAAGCCACTATTTCGACCACAACAAAGCCACGGCCACGCGCCCGTAACGCGCTCACATGTCTGTCATAACGCTCCGCATGAGCGGTGTAGAACTGTTCAAGAGTCATCGGCAAAAAGATTGGGGTTACGGCTGGTCATTGGTTTCTACCACCTCATTCTCAGGCAACAGCACGGTGCCCACCTGCTTCTTGCCATCCATCATGATGCGCAATGGGCGGTCGAAGCGCACATGGCGCACCAATGCCGTCTCTTCCACGGCAGGCATCTGGTCGAGAATTTCCTTACGGAACAAGCCTCCCTCACCGGGGCGATTGGTATCGATAGTAAAATAGCCCACACCAAACGACGTGAGGTTCTGGAAGAAATGGGTGCCCTGACTGGGATCGACACGATAGTTGCGAAGCACCAACTCGACGATGACACGCGCGGCAGAGATATGGGGCCACTTGACGGGCACGCCAAGCCACGAATCGCTGGAGCCCCAACGGCCGGGGCCCACAAGCACATAGTTGCGGCCCTCGTCGAGGAATTTCTGGTTGATGCGCTCTATATCGGAAGCCACGGCGGGATTGTGCATCGCCGTAAACTGGTCGTCGTACTTCACGTAAACCACATCGGTCACATCGTCGCTGATGCCATGGCCCAACGAGTTGTTGCTGCGCAACAGGCACTCTTCATCGGGGAGCGCCGCCACATCCTCCACAAGCGTCTGCTTAGAGTCGACTATGGGGCGGATCTGCAACAAGTAGAACTCACCGGTCTTGTCGGCATTGAGGTTGCAAGCAAACTCGATCTCAACGGGCCGACGCATGGCCTCTGCTCCATACTTCATCGACATCTGGAGTATCTGGGGCAAGGGGAAAACGTCGTGTTGCAACACACCGCAGAAGGATATGATCTTTCGCCCACCCTCATAGAGACCGTCACGAATGACCTGATCATAAGGGTCGAAGGTCGAGGCGATATATTGCAACGAGCCTTCCTTGTCGGCTTCCTTCACCTTGAGCTTGAGGATATTGAATCCGTCATCAACCTTGAAATCGGCGCCCACATGCTTCATGTCGAGCGCATAGAAGTGGGTCTGGGTCTCACGGAGAGCTATCTCCATCTCACTCATCTGCAACACCTGGGCGGGATGGTAGGGCGACACGCGCAGGGTCTGTCCACCATCCACAATATACTTGCCAAGGCCCAGGGCCAACGAGGCGATGCCCTCCTCGGTCGTCTCGTCGCCTATGGGGTAATAGTTGAGACTGCGAAGCACGCCCGATATGTTGGGGTAATAGTGATCGCCATAGCTCCTGCCCACCACCTCCTGAAGGATGACAGCCATCTTCTCCTGATCGATGACATTGCTTGTGGCAGTCATGTATGCTTTCGAGTCGCGATAGTACACAGAGGCGTAGACACTCTTGATGGCAGCGGCCAACATGTGGAGCATCTCGTACTTATCCTCCAGGTAGGGAATCATATAGGTGCTGTAAATACCGGCGAAAGGCTGGTAATGACTGTCCTCAAGGAGCGAGCTGGAACGGATGGCGATAGGACTCTTCGTGGCTTCGAAGAAGGTAAAGAAGTCGTCGATGTAACTGTCGGGCAACTGAGCACGGAGGAAGTGTTGCAGGATGACATCGTCGGGGGCGTCGCTCAAGGCAATCTCGTAGAGGTTGTTTTGCTCCATGAACTGGTCGAAGACATCGGTACAGAGCACCACGGTCTTGGGTATGCGCACGCTGGCCCCAGGGTACTGATTGAACTGGGGATGGGTCTTCACCACATTGTCGAGGAAAGCCAAACCACGGCCCTTGCCGCCAAGCGAACCGTCGCCAATGCGGGCGAAATGGGCATACTTGTCAAACTTACCACGGTCGAACACGGCCACCACACCAATATTCTTCATGTGACGATACTGCACGATGGCGTCGAAGATAATCTGCCTATGGGCATCAACATCCTGCAACTTGTGCCAAGTGACGTGTTTCAGGAAGTTGGCCACGGGGAAGATGGCGCGGGCCGTGAGCCAACGACTCATGTGGTTGCGTGAGATGTGATAGAGCATGGAGTCGCGCGGTATCTTGAAGATATTGTCCTGCAAGTCTTTCAAACTACGGATGCGTGTGATGACGGCATGCGTCTTCGGGTCGCGGAAGATGAAGTCGCCAAAGCCCATGTGCTCCTCCAACAAGTGGCGTAGGTCGACACTGAGCATCTTCGAGTTCTTATCTACAAAGCGGAAGCCCTCGCGCTCAGCCCGTTCACGGTTAGCCGACTCGGAACTCTCCATGATCAGCGGCAGGAACTCGTCCTCACGACGAATGGCCTCAAGCAACTTAAAGCCGGCCTCAGGGTCTTTCTCGAGCGATGAGGCGCCAGCGCCCACGATCTGCGAGCGTTTGGTGGAATGGTAAGGGAAGCGCACATCACTGATGACACCTAAGCAATTGTTCTTGTAGCGCTCATAGATGCCCAACGCCTCCTCGTAGGTTCGAGCCAGCACCACCTTGGGCCGGCCACGCATGCGAAGGTTGGCGGCATGACGGTTGAGGGCCTCAGTAGAGAAGTTCTGACTCTGTTGCAAGATGTAACCATACAGATTGGGCAAGATGGAACTGTAGAAGCGGATGGAGTCCTCCACCAACAGGATCATCTGCACACCCGCCTCCTTGATGTCGTGCTCCAGGTTCATCTTGTCCTCGATAAGCTTGATGATGGACATGATGAGGTTGGTGTTGCCCAACCAACAGAAAACATAGTCGAAGATGCTAAGGTCCTCGTCTTGCATGCGGCGCGTAATGCCATGCGAGAAGGGCGTGAGCACCACGCAATGGATCTCAGGGAACTTGCCCTTGATGGCGCGCGCCACGGTGAAAGCATCGTTGTCGGCTGTACCGGGCATACAGATCACCAAGTCGATCTTGGTGGTGGCCAGTACCTCCTCAGCCTCGGCGATAGTCGACACCTGCGTGAACGTGGGCGGATAACGAAGCCCAAGCTCCATGTATTCGTTGAAAATCTTCTCTTCCACGCGGCCATCGTCCTCGAGCATAAAAGCGTCGTAGGGATTGGCCACGATGAGCACATTGTAAATGCGACGCATCATCAAGTTGACAAACGTCACATCTTTTAGGATAAATTTATTCCACTCTTGCGGTATTTGGCTCTCCATGATAATATTGCGTAAGATTGACGCCGCTAAGTTACCACTTTTATTTCAGCCCACAAAAGCATTCAGAAGAAAGATCATAATCAACAAACATGCGACAAGCCTTCCGCAGCCCTCCATCCGCCCAGTGGGCACCGGAAGGAGCCACCACAAGAGAAGGGTAAAATAGTAAGTGCTCGTACACTGTGCGCACCATAACTTTGCTAAGTATCGGCTTTGCTACGAAATGGGGTCATGGCAAGCAGGACGAGTAGACCTCCCAAACAAGTCGAAGTGTCGACGATGGAAGAACGACATACGGAAACAACATATAGATAAGGTAGGAATTGGCAAGACGCTCAGCCCTTCGTGAGGTCGCGAACAACCACGAAAACACACCCCAAATCGACCTTGCGGAATAAATTACAAAGGGCACAAACATACGTTATCGCACACAAACATTAAAAAATAACAAAATGCAACCGAGGGCAATAAATTTTTCCAAAAACATTTGGAAGCTATTGAATAAAAGACTATTTTTGCGATGTCAATCATGACATAATGAAACGCGAAGGAGGAGCCAACCTTATTAACCTTTAACATTAACATGCGACAAACGGGCAAAACCGCGACCGCAAAGAACTATTACTACTATGGAAGTTGAAAAAATTATGCAGCAACTGGAGCAGAAGCATCCAGGCGAGTCTGAATTTTTGCAGGCTGTTCGTGAAGTGCTCATCTCAGTAAAGGACGTCTACAACCAGCATCCCGAGTTTGAGAAAGCAAAAATCATGGAGCGCATGGTGGAGCCTGAGCGCATCATCACCTTCAGAGTACCATGGGTGGACGACAAGGGTGAAGTGCAGGTCAACATCGGCTACCGCGTGCAGTTTAACAGCGCCATTGGCCCATACAAGGGTGGTCTGCGCTTCCATGCATCGGTGAACCTCAGCATCCTGAAGTTCCTCGGCTTCGAACAGACATTTAAGAACGCACTCACAACTCTGCCCATGGGCGGTGGCAAGGGTGGCTCAGATTTCTCACCTCGCGGCAAGAGCGACGCTGAGATCATGAGATTCTGCCAGAGCTTCATGCAGGAGTTATATAAATACGTAGGTCCCGAGACCGACATCCCCGCTGGCGACATCGGCGTAGGTGGACGCGAGATCGGTTACCTCTTCGGTGAATACAAGAAGTTGACCAGCATGTTCAAGGGCGCTACCCTTACAGGTAAGGGCCTGGAGTACGGCGGCAGCATCCTGAGACCTGAGGCTACAGGTTACGGAGCTCTCTACTTCGTTCACCACATGCTCGACACACGCGGCATCGACATCAAGGGCAAGACCATCGCCGTTTCTGGCTTCGGCAATGTGGCTTGGGGTGCTGTGCAGAAGGCTACCCAGCTGGGTGGTAAGGTCATCACCATCAGCGGACCCGATGGATACATCTACGATCCAGACGGCATCAGCGGTGAGAAGAACGACTACATGTTGGAGCTCCGCTCAAGCGGAAACGACATCGTGAAGCCTTACGCCGACAAGTTCCCCGGCTCTACATTCTATCCTGGCAAGAAGCCATGGGAGCAGAAGGCCGACATCTATCTGACCTGCGCTACCCAGAACGAGCTCAACGGCGAGGACGCACAGAAGATCCTGGCACAGAAGCCTGTTTGCGTGGCCGAGGTGAGCAACATGGGTTGCACAGCAGAGGCTGTGGAGGCTTTCGTGAAGGCCGAGCAACTCTTCGCACCGGGTAAGGCCGTCAACGCTGGTGGCGTGGCAACGTCGGGCCTCGAGATGAGCCAAAACATTATGCGATTGCAGTGGAGCGACAAGGAAGTCGACGAGAAGCTGCACTTCATCATGAAGAACATTCACGAGCAGTGTGTGAAGTATGGCACAGAGCCTAACGGATACATCGACTACGTGAAGGGCGCCAACATCGCCGGCTTCATGAAGGTGGCCAAGGCCATGCTTGCACAGGGCATTGTGTAAGAAGGGCAACTGCCATCGCGTACAAACCATAAATATTGTGAAATATAGAAGAGTACTATTTTTAGGAATCATATCAGTAATAGGTCTTACCCCTGTAGAGGCACAAACTCATAGGGGTAAGGCCTCTTATTATTCAAAAAGGGCGACAGGTGCGCGCACCGCAAGCGGCGAACGACTGCATCACGACAGTCTGACGTGCGCCCATCGCAAGTATCCGTTTGGCACACTCCTGAAGGTGAAGAACGTGTCGAACGGCAAGGAAATCATCGTCAAGGTGACCGACAGAGGCCCCTACGGACGAGGGCGAATCATCGATCTCAGCTATGGCGCCGCAAAAGCCTTGGGCATGTTGTCGCAAGGTGTTGCCATGGTGGAGGTGAGGCGGACCGACGGCCCCAACCCACCCTATCGCATGGACGAGGTGGAACGCGGACTACCCGACTTCGAGTTTGACTTTTCCAAGGCGGCCTACAGCTTCATAGACGACTGGAAAGGTAACGAAGAGGAGGTGGACCATGGAATGACCGAAGAGGAACGTCTCATGGAAAAGAAAATGCCTACTGCAAAGCAATCGCAGGAAAAACGGCAAAAAATACTCGCCCGACACAACGCCAACCTACATGCAACGGGCGAAAGCGGCGAGAAGGCGCAAAGCACCTCCCACACCCCAAAGCATCAGGCACCCAAAGCCGCAACCCCACACCCCGCAAACAAGCACTTAGCTGCCACGAAGGGCGGCAAGCAACAAGCCCATAAGGCCAACGAGAAAAACAAGGAGAAAGACCCCACATTCTGGAGCAGCGTCTTCGACGACGTGAAGAAATGGTTCGGCGACGGAAAGAACAACGACTAATCCCCAATCGGCACGCATGCCGATTGGGAACCCCGAATTGGTCTACACACAACTTCATCATAAAAAAGCAAATGCGCTGAGAACTCAAAAGAGAACTCAGCGCATTTTCGATATATAACAGGGACGTTGTACCTTGCGGCACAACTTGCAACTACCTTATTTTACAGTCGGAATGTTAAACTCGGTCACCTTAGAGATATGAGTGTTTCCTTGAATGACACTCACGCAAAACTTAGCGGATCCATTCTTCAAACGACCATCGGCCTTGACCATGGCCGTATAACGGATGCCCTTACCGGGTTGAATCTGCTCCACGTGCATGTTGGGCGACACGAAGATATGCTTGTTGCCTGTAGCCTCAACCACCGTGGGTTGGATGTCGTAGACCGTTCGCGGACCACGGTTCATCACCTCAAAGATAATCTTGCAGAGCTCTCCGCGCTCTATCTGCCCGTTCTGGTTGGCGTCTACGAAGCGAGCGTTTACGACCTCAAGCGTAGGAGTGAACGAAAAGCCCTGAGCCATCTCGTCCACACCCGACTGCAACGGCATGGTGGTCTCAGGCTGCTGGGCGGTATAGTCGCCCGTGTAGTCGGATGAGTTGAAATCATAGATGCGATCGTCGCCACTATTGGTAGCATCGAAACCACTGCCATAAGTGTCGTCGGTGGCCACATCGTTCCAGTCGGAATGCGACGCCACATCGCCCACGCCGTTCTCGGCATGGCGACGATGGGCACGCGAAGCCGCACGCTCAGCTTTATCGCGCTTATACTGGTCCAGTTCCTCTTGCTGCTTTTGGTCTTTGGCCTGGCCGATGGCGCCACCCACGATGGCACCGCCCGCCATACCCACAATGGTTCCAATATCCGAGCCACGCGGACCACCGGCTATGCCGCCAATGGCTGAGCCCAAGACACTACCCAACGTGGTTCCGGTGTAAGCACCGGCACCCGCGTAAGTATCGCAACCACTAAGCAAAAGAGTGGCTGCCATCATGACAATGATTGGCTTTTTCATAAACCTTTATCTTATTAACCTTTGGCAAAGATACAAAACAACTGCCAAAAGCAAGGGCTCAAATCCCTAAAATCGAATAGGGAAATCCCCACAATCGCTCCTTTACGAGGAATTGCCCCCAGGGCTACCCCCACACTTCCTCCACGATCTCGCGCACAAGGGCCAACTTGGCCCACTGTTGCTCCTCGGTCAGTTTGTTGCCAATCTCGCACGAGGCGAAGCCACACTGCGGACTCAGGCTAAGACGCTCAAGCGGCACATACTTGGCGGCCTCGCGGATGCGGGCAATAACCGAAGCCTTATCCTCTAACACAGGCGACTTCGTGGTGATAAGTCCCAATACCACGCGTTTCTCGGGCGTGACCAGCTTGAGCGGCTCAAAGCCTCCCGAGCGTTCGTCGTCGTATTCCAGGTAATAGGTATCCACATTCTCCTTCGCAAACAGCCAGGGGGCCACAGGATCGTAGGCTCCCTTCGTGGCGTAGCATGAGTGGTAGTTGCCACGGCACACATGGGTGTTGACGGTCAATCCTTCGGGCTTGTCCCCAATGGCGAGGTTGTTCACCTTGAGGTATTGGAGGGCTTCATGCTCAAGGGTGAACCCTGAGCCTGCCATCGACTTCCAAAAATCATCGTCGACAATCATGCCCCACGTGCAATCGTCGAGCTGAACGGTACGGCAACCGGCCGCATACACCTCATGGAAAAAGGTGCGATAGGCAGCGGCGATATCCTGTAGGAGTTCTTCGGTGTTGGGATAATACTCGCGCGTGTTGCGGGTGTTGTCGCCACGAAACAGCTCGGCCAGAAACTGTGCGGGGGCGGGAATGGTCAACTTTGCCTCAACACCATCCTCCTCAAACTGCTTGACATACAGGAAATCTTGGATAAACGGATGGTTCTCGCCCGAGATCCTGCCCGTGAGGCGCAGTGAGCCGTGGGTGGTCTCCTCGCCGTGGAACTGGTAACCATGGTCGAGCTCGATGTGCTCCACTCCGTTCAATCCCCACATAAAGTCGAGATGCCAATAACTACGCCGGAACTCTCCGTCGGTGATGTAGTGCAAGCCGCACGCCTTCTGCTTGGCCACTACGTCGGCAATCTCGCGGTCCTCAACCTCACGGAGCGTCTCGGTGGAAATCTCACCAGCCGCAAAACGAGCACGTGCTTCCTTCAACGCAGCGGGACGAAGATAACTGCCTACGGCTTCAAAATGTCTGTTTCTAAGGGTACTCATAATCTTGATTTGTTTGAATTGTTATTGAATGATGGGCGCAAAATTACAAAGCAGACATTTAATCACCAAATATTCTTGCGTATTCGGAAATATTTCCTAATTTTGCGGTTATAACAAATGTTTCTCAGAATATTATTCTTCCGAAAATGACAAATCAAGAATCGCTCGACGAGATTGACATCAAGATCCTGAAGCTATTGCAGCAGAATTCTCACATGACAGTAAAGGAATTGGCGGCGCGGGTGCACCTGTCCACATCGCCCACGTTCGAACGGCAAAAACGATTGGAGCGCGAGGGATATATCAAGCGCTACACGGCCGTGGTCGACCATCACAAGATGGGACACAACGTCATCGTGCTATGCAACATTCGACTCAAGCAACACACACACGACTTGATTCAACAATTCATGGACACGGTTCAATCGATAGACCGAATAACGGAGTGTTACAACACCACCGGCGACTACGACTTCCAAATCAAGGTGTATGCGCACGACATGAAAGACTACCAAGACTTCATGCTCAACACCCTGGGAAACATCGACTGTATAGGAAGCCTGCACAGCATTATCGTTATCGGAGAGATCAAAGACTCACATTACATTCCCGTAAGCAAAAAGAGATAAGCGCCAAGCGACACCAATACTCCAAGCGTCGCTTCACACCTAAAGGGGGTGCCTCACACACGTAGCCTCATACCAAGGCCACTCCCTACGTTGCCAAAAAGCTCAACAAACTATACATCAATCTACATTGTTGTTTTCAACCAACGCCCATTGCGCCTCCAAATACGCGATTCTCGCGCATTTTTGTAACCACCTCACGGTCAGGACGTTATCAAGCGATGGCGTTATTCCACACACGACCACCCACAACAAGCACTACGAAAGATGCCTTTTCACATTGCGAAACATGCCCAGCGGCAGCGCGAAAGACGCCAAACGGTGTCTCGGTTAGCCATGTTTCGAAACTCGAAAGATGCCTAACCGCAAGCGGTAATCTCACTTGGGACGTATCGAAAGGGCAAAAACGACTTTTCCGCGCTCTATTTCGCGCAAAAATCCAACACAACTTTTCCACCAAATATCCCTACAGCACCAGATGGTCTTACGGGTGCTTACCATGTCATAAGAAGGGTGGCCAAATCGCACGACGCGAATTGACGAGGAATGCCAGCACCCAAGTTGTAGTAAGCACCATAGCCAAGCGCAATGGCGACCAACAAGTGGAAGTCAGGCAATGCACGGAGCTAAAGGCGCGATTGTTCGAGCTGCACAAGAATCCAAGGCTATTGTCCCCCCCGCTAAACGGAAACGGAATATATGTTTGGTGCATTTCACGAAAGGCAAAAATCGATACCTCAAAATCAGAGAGTTATGCAGGCCGCAAGCTGCAGTTGGGCTAAATGCGGGGAAATAGGAAGTTACATGATAATAGGTACAATATGGTCTAACTATCATACAATCTATACTCATTGGGCGTACAACCAACATGATTCTTAAACCATCGAGCAAAATGCTGTGAGTATTGAAAGCCCAACGAATAAGCTATTTCGCTTACCGTTTGATTAGACGAAACAAGGGCTGTCTTAGCCAAATCCATCACTTTTTCACGAATAAAAAATCTGGTCGTCTTACCTGTCTCCTTTTTCAGCTTATCACTTAAGCAAGTGGGAGACATGTGAAATGCATCAGCACAAAATTGAACAGTTGGCAAACCATTCATCTTGGCATTTTCAAATTTGAAATAATCATCCAAGAGTTTTTCAAACTTAACAAGAATATCACCAGCTTGATTTACACCAGTCGGAAACCGATTTGTGTAGAAACGGTCACAATAGTCAAGAAGAGTCTTAATGCCATCTATGAGCAGATCCCAGCTATGTTCATCTGTAGGGTGGTTCAACTCATAGCCTATTCTATGAAAACAATCCAGAACAATTCGCCTTTCTTCAAGACTTATGTGTAATGCCTCATTCATCCCATACGAAAAAAAGTTGTAGTTTTGCATTACATTTTTCAAAGAAGAATTGCGTATTAAATCGGGATGGAACATCAAAAGAAAGCCTGCAGGCTGAAACGCCACACCATCGTCGTCTTTACCAAACACCTGCCCAGGAGCTATAAACATAAGGGAGCCTTTTTCGTAATTATAATAATTCTTACCATACCTGAGCTCGCCACACTTCACGTCAATCAAATAGACAGCATAAAACCCATACAACATTTTTATATGGTGCAATGGCTTCACCTTGGAAAGGTCGATCAAACCGACCAACGGATTTTGAGTGTCAACCCCTACCCATTCATTACAAATTGCAATATCTTTCGCATCAAATAATAATGTATCCATAACCCCTGAACTTAAATTATGTGCAAATGTAATACAAACATTGAAAAAAAACAAGGCTATCTAAGAAATTGGTAGAATTTTCTGATTTTTGTATACATCAAATACGAAAAAAATACTATAACTTTGTAACCCTAAGGAAGGTATAACAAATAGTTCCATAAGAATCATTTGCAATGCATTAACCTAAAAACAACTAACCATGAAAGTTATTAGAAAACACTTCTCTACCGAACAACGACTGTTGCATCACATGATGTTACATTCCAAGGATTATCCTAATCAAGGCCTATTATATGGCAGATTGGGAGTGGCTTTAGTGATGCTAAAAATAATCGATACAGGTGTTCTTATTGTGAGTCAAAAGAAGGCTGATGACCCAAGATGCCACAAAAGACATTTCTAATGATATGGAAAAGAACTATGCATTGTACCCAAATCAAGCCCATTGCCCACAAAGCAGGAAAAATAACTTGCACAAGTACTTTGCTTTAACAGCGCAACAATCCGATTAGCATGGCTAACAATGTTGGCCTTGCCAATTTGAATATAATTTCAAATAATCTTATCAACCAACCTTATGAATAAAAAGTTACTGTATTTGTTCCTATGTATGATGTTTTTTGCGAAGGCCTCCTACGCTCAAAAACTTCTTAAAGGAAGGATCATAGACTATTATACCAATCAAGCTTACCAGGATACACTCACCCAAGTGTTTCTTCTTACTTCTGATAGCACTACGGTAGACAGTGGATATGTGGGGCCCGAGGGCAACATAAAAACAGGGAAGACAGAGATTAAGTATTATTTTCAAGTTGAACGGGAAGGTGATTACATCATTAAGTGCACCAATCCCAATTGTGAGACGGCATACTATTCATTGAGCATCAAGTTTTACAAGCGCGAAGACGAAATAGAAGGCAAGGACATCCGTCTGAAGAAGAAGATATCCAAGAGCCTTGATCTGCCAGAAGTGTTGGTGGAGGCTACCAAGTTGAAATTCTATTTTAGCAATGACACGCTGGTTTATAACGCCGAAACCTTTGCCACCCAATATGGCTTCGTGCTAAATGACTTGCTGAGAAAAATGCCAGGAATCTCTGTTGGACCCAATTATGAGATCTACTCGAACGGAAGAAAAGTCGATGAGCTCTTGCTAAATGGAAAGAACTTTTTCAATGGCGACCGAGAGACGCTTATTGAGAATCTGCCCGCTTATATGATTAAGAACATCAAGATCTATGAGCATGTTGACTCCTTGGAGTTGCTCAAGTCGCTCGACAAGCAGCCTCCTCTTGCTCTTGATGTCAAGCTCAAAAAAGGTTACAACTCAACCACTGTGGGCAACGTGGACTTAGGCGTAGGCACAGACGACCGCTATTACGGCCGATTGTTTGGCATGCGCATCCATGACCTGTATCGATGGACAGCCTACGCCGTATCAAACAACACCAACCATAACGAGCAAATCGACCACAATGGACAACTATATAATATGGACAATGGCACGGGTGACAAGAAATTCCACGTGGCCGGCCTAAACTATAATGTAGACAGTCGGTCTGACGCATATAGGATAGAGGGATATTTCAGAATACAGGGGAGCAAAGAAAAGCAGACTTACCGTCAGATGGATGATGTGTTCCTTAGCGATGGGGATGCCTATGCTTTCACATCAAAAAACACAAAAGCCCAAAATTTCTCTGTTCAGACCAGCCATACTTTTGACCTATTCCCTAGAAAGAAATACAACCTAACGATTAGCCCAGCATTTGTCCACGTCCGCTCAAAGGTAAATGTCGATATGGCCCAACTCAACGCTAATGAGAACATCGCTGACATGATCTGCGGAAGTTGGGCCGACAGCATTCGTTCCAAGTCACTTGGAGAAAAGCTGCTGATGTTTGGAGTGAACAGAGTCTTGAACAAGAAATACACGCCGACACATTCCACACAGATGTCACTTAATGCCAACCAAAGCTATCGCATCCCTCATACTCCAGATTATGTAGGTTTGGAGTTGACAGGGCTGTACACGACGCAGTCAACTGATAGTTATGAGCACTATGGCGTCAACTACATAACCTCCCCCCAAAAAGCCAATAGATGGAAAAACCTCTACTTGGACAATCGCCTTAAAGATTTTCAGTGGTCTGCCAAGGCATCCTACACTACGTTGCAGAAGAACGTACATACCATTGGCATCCATGCCAGCTTCGCACTCGAATATTTCAATGTTGACAAAAACAACTACAACCTTGCAACCTTGTCGGGCTGGGGCATGGATACTGAATATGAGTTGGGTATGCTTCCTTCTCAACAAGCCCTTTTAGGAACATTGGAAAAAGGTAATTCCTATTCATACCGAGAGCATCTTAACAGATACACACTGGGCATCAATTATGCTTTGGAATTTCACGGGCATACTTTCGAGGTGTCTGTACCTCTATCCTTGCAAAGGAGAAATCTCGACTTTTACCAAAGTGACAACGAACAAGTCGTGACCCGGCGGATGTTTTCACCTGACATCACCATCAAATTGCGAAAATGGATGAGCGGAAACACAGGCAGTAGCTATTCTCTTAACTTCTCGACCAAGAAGTCCATGCCCGCGTTGTTCAATCTTGTCAATCAGCGCAGCGACATATACGAGGTGGCCGTTACGCAAGGTAATGAAAACCTGAAGAACGCAACCAGCTACACGTTAAACGGCTCATACAACTGGCGCCCGGTCTTGATGCACAGCCACGCGATTTCTGTTTCGTATAACTATTACAGAAACAAAGTTGGCACAGCTATTTATTACGACAAAACGAACGGCAAATATCTCTACACGCCACGCAATATCAACGGCAACCAGGATTTTTCTGCCATATTAAACAATTCGTTCTACTTGGACAAGAGCTACAAGCACAAATTATCCAACGTCCTTTCATACACTTACATCCAGAGCGTCGATTTCAGCGGCGCATCAGAAAAGGAATATGAGAACAAAAGCACTGTGCACAATTCGGTCGTCTCGGAGAAGATGGAATATATGTTCACGTCGAGAAATACAAAATGCATAGGCACGATTGCACCTTATCTGACATTTCACAGAAGTGTTTCGCAAAGGCTGGGCTTTGAGAGCATCAATGCATTTTTATATGGCTTGCAAGCCTCTGCTCGCATAGAACTCCCAGCGTCCATCCGTTTCAACACAGAACTGAGAAGTGAATCCAGAAGGGGGTATAACGACCACTCCATGAACGACAACGAACTCATTTGGAATATGGGCTTGACAAAATCTTTCAGAAACAACATCACCCTGAGCCTAAACGCAGTGGACATCCTTGGCCAGCGCAAGAACATCTACAAGGTCGTTACAGCCCAAGCCACGACCGAAAGCGTCAGCAATGTGCTTAGGCGCCACGTGATGTTCCATTTCATTTGGCAGTTCAGCAGTAAGAAAACAAACAAATAAAAGGCATGTCGAGGTTTCAAGTCAAATACCAAATCAACTCCATGGATTGTGGCCCAGCGTGCCTTTGCATGATAGCTATGCACTATGGGAAAAGATTCACGTTAAAATATTTCCGTGATAGATGTCATATCACGAGAGAAGGGGTTAGCCTTTATAACCTTAGCGAAGCAGCTGAAGAGGCGGGGCTCCACACGCTGTGCGCTCGCATCACAGAGAATCAACTTGCAGAAGAGATTCCATTGCCATGCATCCTTCACTGGAACAACAATCACTATGTTATATGCTATCAAGTTAAGGGAAAAGGGAAAAACAGGAAGTTTTATGTTTCTGACCCATGCTTGGGCAAAATGAAATACTCATCAAAAGAAATGCACAAGCATTGGTTGTCAGGAAAAATAGATGGAGAGGATGTTGGGATAGCAATGCAAATTGAACCAGGAATAGACTTTGAGGCCATCTTGTCCCAGACATCAGAAAGTCATTTGGGCTATCGCTTCTTCTTAAAATACATCTTGCCTCACAAGAGGGAAATAGCCCAATTACTTTTCAGTGCTATTGTATTGATGGTGGTTGGATATTTCCTTCCCTTCATATCTCAGAGCATCGTTGACATTGGCGTGATGGGACGTGACTTGAATTTCATTATGCTAATGGCCTTCACGCAACTGGTAATATCTATTTCGCAGACAGGCATCATGTTCCTTCAAAGTTGGGTGTCACTCCACATGAATACCATTATTAATATTCGTCTGATATCCGATTATCTACGAAAACTTGCCAACTTGCCTCTTCAGTTTTTTGAGATTCGCAGCATGGGCGACATTCTCCAGCGTATTGGTGACCATGATAGAATTAAGAATTTCTTGATGAATGACATGATTAGTATCATATTTTCATTAGGAACGTTTATTACTTTCTTCTGCGTTCTCGCTGTGTTCAACTGGAGAATTCTTTTGGTTTTCATGATAGGCAATAGCATATACATTGTATGGATTTTGTCATTTATGAAATATAGAAGGGAAATAGACAACAAGACTTTCCAACAGTCTACCGACCTGCAAAACAACATGGTGCAGTTTATTCAAGGAATGCAAGAAATAAAATTGAATAATATCGAGAAACAGAAATGCTGGGAATGGGAACATCTCCAAGCCAAACTATACAAACTTAGCCGACGGGCATTAATAATAGGGCAAATACAATCAGTTGGCTCTACAGCCTTCTCGACTACCACGAATATCATTCTAACCTACCTTACAGCCAAAATGGTAGTGAATGGAGAGATGACCATTGGCATGATGACATCCCTTTCCTTTATTATCGGGCAAGTCGCTGGACCTATGAACTCTTTCATTGCATTTGCTCTTGATTATCAAGATGCAAAGATTAGCATGGAGCGATTGAGCGACATACATGAACAGGAAAGCGAACATAAAGATAGCGGAAATACCACCATGAAAATTCCACAGGATGGAGATATCTCTTTGAACCATCTAAAGTTCAGCTATAACGGGTCGGCCAAAGAACTCGTCCTCAAGGATATCTCACTATTTATACCACACAACAAGGTAACTGCCATCGTGGGGAAAAGTGGTTGTGGAAAAACCACATTGATAAAACTCCTACAAGGTTTTTACAAGCCCACAGATGGGGACATCACTGTAGGCGAAACATCTTTGGCTTCTCTTAACAAGCATTTATGGAGAGAACAAGTCGGGTCTGTCATGCAGAATGGTTATATTTTTTCGGATACAATCGCAAACAACATTTGCGTTTATGACAAAAAAGATAAAAAACGTTTGGACCAGGCTTTAGCTCAAGTCAATCTGAAACAATTCGTCGAGTCACTTCCACGTGGCTACAACACAAAAATTGGGAATGAAGGCTTGCAGCTCAGCCAAGGACAGCGTCAACGAATATTACTTGCTAGAGTGATATACAAGAATCCAAGATATATTTTTTTGGATGAAGCTACCAATTCCCTCGATACCCAAAACGAATTCGAGATCATGCGTAACATCAAATCTGCTTTCAGCGGTCATACCACAATAATAGTTGCTCATAGGTTGAGTACCATCAAACACGCTGATAACATTGTTGTGATAGACAATGGATGCATTGTGGAACAGGGAACTCACGATTATTTATTAGGCATTAAGGGCCATTATTACAACTTGATCCAATCACAACTAAATCAACTAATATGAAGAAATTTGAAAATGACTTTATAGAATGTTCTGACGATTTACAGGAAATCATTGGCAGAAACAAACAATGGGTAGGAACAGTATTAGTTTGTTTATCATTAGCCTTTTTGATGCTGTTCTTCATTGGTCTTTCCCTTATTTCTTATCATGGACAAACTCTCCTGCAAATTCTGTCACAGCCAATACTGCATTATTTTGAAGTGTAAATTTTCTGCAATAAATGCATGGCACAGACTATGTCGGGTGAGCCTCCTTTCGACAAGACAAAACGCTTTCATGCCCACTGAGATTCCTATATTTACAAAGCATAGATGACGCTTCTTCTCATCCCATCTAATGGTACAAGAAAGAAGGGTGCAGTATCTGCGCCATCATTGTGAACGAGGAGAATTCCACAGGAGTATCTGCACTGAGAATGATGACGAGAAGGTTTGGAATACGGAAAGACTGTTCCTTACATTATAATATGAATGCTATGCTTTTGAAGCAAATTAAAAGAGATGGAATATATGCTTGACGAAGAAGAATAAAAGATCGGTCAAGCAAATGCCAATCATTCATTGGCTTGTCTTTGCTTGACCGATATTTCATCTCTCCACTTTCCAATCTGTGATATTTCTTTCGTCTTTTACATCGAAGCCAATCCCTACTTTAATAGTCTTCTTGTTGCTCATGGCGAAAGCGTCAGCATAATGGTTTGCGTTTATCTGGGCGAGAGCTTCATCGGCAGTATTGCCAAATTTCAATTCCATGATGTAAATGCTGTCTTGTGTCTCCAGCGTTATGTCTGTACGACCTTTTGACGTTCGTTGTTCCACAAGAATACGGTAGTCAGTAAGCAGGGCAAACACCACATACATGAGCTGTTGGAAATGTCCCTCGTATTTGGTGTTCTCACAATAGGGCACAGTGGCAAGGAACGTACGGAACAGCTCCAATGCCCCGTCGATATCACCATTCTTTATCAGAACCGACATTTGGGCAATGGCGACCTTTCCCCTCTGTGAGCTTCGCGTCAGATAGTTGGGCAACAGACTCTTGAATAACCCTATGCGTATTTCCTTGTTGGGGATGCCCAACTCATAGAGGTTGGTATCTTCGTCATAGTCCTTAATAGTAACATAGCCACTCTGATATAACAGAGGAACTATCGACTCCATCGTCTCAGTAGGAGCATCAAAGTCGGATACGTCAGCCATCTCACTTTCGCCAATATCCATTGGTGTAGTTCCAAACTTCCGCATCATCTCTATCAAGAACGTTGGTGTGCCAGAACCAAACCAATAAGCCCCTATTTTCTCTTTTGAGAAACAGTTCAGCAGACTATAAGGATTGAATATATCGGGCGACGGATATGTGAAATGATAACCGTCGTAATTGTCCTTCAGTTGTTGTATGGCTGCTTCTCTTGTGATTGACAACTTTTCGGCAAGCCGATCAATGTCGTCAGACATTTGTGTGAGCAATTCTTCCTTGGTAATGCCACAAATGCCAGCATAGGCTTCGTCCATACTGATATTGGTGATGTTGTTCAGTTCGCTGAATATGCTGAGTTGCGAGAATTTAGTTATACCCGTAAGGAACACGAAGCGTAGCATAGGCTCACACTGCTTCAACGGACTGTAGAAGTTGCGCATAAGATGTCGCAAGCTTTCAAGCCGTTCGTCTTGATGAACCACATCCAACAATGGAGCGTCATATTCGTCGATAAGCACAACCACTTGCTTGCCTGTCTTTTTGTAGACAGAAGCTATAAGATTTGCCAAACGCACATTAGCGTCCACAGCATCACACTCAACGCCGAACCTGCGTTCGTTATCTTTAAGTATAAAGTCGAGATATCTGTTCAGTTGGTCTTCTTCCTGATGTTTGCCACCCGAAAGGTCGAAATGAAGCACGGGATATTCAGCCCACTCGTTTTCCAAATTGTCTATTGCCAACCCCTTGAAGAGTTCCTTGCGACCTTCAAAATAGCTTAGCAATGTGGAAACAAGAAGTGACTTGCCGAATCTGCGTGGACGACTCAAGAAGAAGTATTTGCCGTCAGAATTCGCCATACGGTATATATAGGCAGTCTTGTCTATATAAAGATTGTCATTCGTGCGGATTTCCGAGAAAGTCTGTATACCTATGGGATATAATTTTCTTGTCATACTCGCGGGTTGTTTTTATCACGATGCGAATATACAAAAAATATCTGATGTGTTAGAATGAACATCTCAATTATTTTTGTAAATTTGCCACCACATTGCTGTTATTATATTAACAGACGTAAATCATAAATAAATTTCCACGCATGGGTTTTGCTTATGAAAACGCTCTTCGGCATCTTGGCTTATTGCATATTTGCAACATGCGTCTATTCTCAAGAGGTGGCGGACACGGTAAGTGTGCGTGTGCAGTATTATGCATTGTATAAACACACGCAGGAACAAAAGGAAGCGTATGATGATATAAATCTGTTGGATATAGGGCGACATTCGTCTCGGTTTTATAGCCAACGGTTTGAGCAGTTTCTGCATCTGCGTGATTCTGTGAAGAGTGTGAATACCGACCCCATAAGCTATTTGCAGTTCCTGGCAAATACGTTTGGCTCTAAGAAAGGACGCGAGTATGAAGTTTATAAGCACATTCCACAGAGGGGCACGCTCACTTATACGGATGTCGTGCACAATGACTTTTCATTCTGTTATGAGGAATCCATCCCGACCTTCTCTTGGGAACTCGCCGAGGGTGACACTATTATTATAGGTTATCCCTGCCATAAAGCCGTTTGTCAGTTCCGTGGGCGCACTTGGACAGCGTGGTATTCGTTGGACTTGCCTTTTGATAATGGTCCATGGAAGTTAGGTGGTTTGCCCGGACTCATATTGGCGGCTTCTGAAAGCCGACATGAATTCTCGTTTGTTGCTACAGGCATAGAGCAGATGCGGCAAACAGCAACCATCTGCTTTTACCCCAAGCGTTATTTGCGTTCTACTCCTGCCAAGTTTCAACGTTTGCTTGAAGATTACTGGAAAGACCAATGGAATACTACCAACCGCTTGCAAGGTAGCGGATATAGCGAACCGCCTAAGGCGCAGCGGAGTTTCAATGCCTGTTTAATGGAAAAATACGAATAGCCGATATGCAATGACCATTTGGTAAGCAATGAGATATGCCATACTTTTCATACTTCTGCTAACCAACCTTTCGCTCTCAGCACAAACATTTACGGGCAAAGTGAAAGGAAAGCAAGGAGAACTCTTGGTAGGTGCCTCGGTTGTGGCATCAACTGAGAGCAAGTCGACCGTGGCGTATTGTCTCACAAGCGACAAGGGTGAATATAAGCTGACTATTCCTAAAGGGAAAAATCCTGCAAGCATAACGGCAAGTTACATTGGTTATCAGAAGAAGACAATGCCGTTTGCTGATTTGAAGGATGGCATGACTATCACGTTAGTAGAAGGCGACTTTCAATTAAAGGAAGTAAAGATAAAAGCGGAGCGTATAAAGAGTTCTGGAGACACGCTCACATATTCGGTTGCGGGTTTTCGCCAGGGGCAAGACCGAAGCATTGCCGACGTGATAGCCAAGATGCCTGGACTTGAGGTGAAAGCGGATGGCAAGGTGGAATACCAAGGAAAACCTATCAACAAGTTCTATATTGAGGGACTTGACTTGATGGGGTCGCAATATGGTGTTGCCAACCAAAACATCTCAGCCGATAAGATAAAGAGTGTGCAGGTGTTGGAGAATCATCAGTCGGTGAAGTCGTTGCGTGGCGTGTCGTTCAGCGAACAGGCTGCTCTCAATCTTGTGTTGAAGGATGACGCCAAAGCCGTATGGACGGGAGCGGCTGACATAGGTTTGGGTTATGGTGATGATTTTCTATACGACTGCCGACTGATGGGTATGCGTTTCAACAAGAAGTATCAGACGCTTATGATGTACAAGAACAACAACATCGGCAAGCAACTCGACAATGAGGTGCTCGATCTTGCTGCATTGTTGAAGGGAAGAACTGGCTCTGAGTCGGGCTTTCTCTCAATGATGTCGGTTGCGGCTCCCGACCTTGCAGACAACCGATATACTTTCAACAATAGTCATCTTGTTGCTGGCAATTGGCTTTGGAAGACTGGCAAGGATTCGGAACTGCGTGTGCAAGGCAATGGATTTATAGACAAGACCGATATGCAGGACTATAGTTCATCCACTTATCTCACCCTTGCCGATATGCCAGTCATAGTTGAGGAGCAGAATGTCAGCAACACCCGAAGCGAATGGAAGGGTGAGGCCAACTATCAGTACAACGGCAGCAAGAGTTTCATCAAGAACAACCTTAAAGGTTATATTGACTTCAACAAGAGTGTCGGCACGATGATGTACAACGGACAGCGCACCGACATGATGGTGAAGCCGCACAAGCGCAGTATTACTGAGGATTTTCAGATGTCGCACACAACGGCAAAGGGCAACATATACAACGTTGAAAGTTATTTGACCTACAGCTATCTGCCGGGACAGTTGCTCACCATTGGTGGAATGACAGAACAGCTGAATCTCGGTTTCTTCTCAACACAGAATGAAATGCAATATAAACTGAAAGTCGGCAGACACTATCTCAACAATGAATTGGGAATGAACTACGACTATCAGAGCATTGGTGTGGCAATGGACGAGGAAGCGGAGAAGACGAATGTGTATCAGTTGCTTCGCATGTATTGGTATCCTTCAATGTCGTTCCTTTTCGGAAAGCATAGGATAGGAATAAAGTCGAAGATAAGTTATGCCCGTCAGTCTTACCGTGAGTCAAGAAGCAATCATCTGTGGATAGACCCTGCGGTGGGTTGGAATTGGAAGGCAACTGTTGTTTCTGAATTTTCGGCTAATGTTGGTTATGCTAATGCGCCATTGATGGGAAGGTCTATCTATGACACTCCTATCTTCACAAGCTATCGCACGCAGAAAGTGAATAGAGGCAAAACGGATGCTACTCACTCTCTTCATGCAACGGCAGCATATAAATACACCAATCCTGTGTCGGGACTGTTCTTTAATATTCGTCCTTCATATAATAGAATGTCGGGAAACATCCTTTACGAGAGTGCGATGAACGGCAATATCTACACCATGACTGCTACCGACAAGGAATATGCCATGCAGACAATAGGCGTTTCTGGTCGTGTAAGCAAATCGTTTGGATGGGCAAAGACACTTGTCAGTCTCGGCGCCTCACACATGGTCACAGATTACTGTATGCTTGTGTCGGGCATTGTGAATGACGCACGTATGAACACAACCTCTGTTTCGTTCAACTACTCATTGCGTCCAGCAAGGTTTCTTTCTGTTGAGGGTAAGTCGAATGTGAACATTTATAAGCAGAAAAACCTCACGGCTCCAGAACTCTCTTCCGACCCCACAACCGACTGGGAACATCTCCTTAAACTATATGTGTTCCCTGCCAAAGGATGGATGCTGAGCGTGAAGAACGAACTCTTCCATACCAACGACAAGAGCATAGGCGTAAACCACTTTCTTGACCTTGCCATTGGCTACAAGGCTAAGCGTTGGGAGTTATCCGTCACAGCAAACAACCTTATTGGCACTTCTGAGTTTGAACGAAGAACACTCGGCAACACCATTGAGTGGTATAGCATTACCCGTCTTCGTCCAAGGGAAGTGCTTGCGAAGTGGTGTCTGGATTTGTAAATTAGAAAGCAGCCCATCAAGAGCATTCGAGCACCAGCCCCGTGTTCGAAGCATCGCCATAGGCGTCCTCACCCATATAACGATATTCATTGCAAGCGCTCTCGACGGCAGCCATGATGCGCGCGTCGGCACTGTTCTCCCACATGCGGAACTCCACATCCTCCTCATAGCCGCGAGCGAAGGCCTGAAGGCGATCGATATCGAAGCTTTCGGATTGGAAACCCACCAGCTCGCGCTCTGCATCGGCGGCATTACTCTCCTGCTCCACATGAGCCGGAACCATCATGCAAGGCTTGCCCATATACAGGGCCTCACACACGCTCTCGAAGCCGGCCGTAGTGGCATACGCCTTAGAACGAGGGCAACTCCCTCGTCTTGCTCTTGCCCACCAACATTTTCACTACTTCGTGACCTTCGCGCTCCATCATCTGCTTGAGCGCCAATGCTTGGGTGAGATGCCCCCTACCCTCGCCTTGAATAACAAATATTACCTTCATCTTACATCTTATTAACGTCTTATGCCGCTGTGGCCGCGAAAGCTCCCCGTCAGCATCTGGGCGCAAGGGTAAAAACGTTATATTACAAAGAAGTAAGAGAAACATGACGATCGTATGAAAAAGGTATGCGACAACCATATTCTACCAAAAGGAAACGATCAGCAGCGCAAACAAAAACTTGTCCACCGCCAACAGCGATGGACAAGCCTATGAAAACCGCAGTTTGGTTGCGGACAAATCTTATTATTTTCCTATGGGAAACGCCTTGAGCAGACGCTTATACTCCTTGCCCGTGATCTGGATGGTAGTACCATGACGCGGGGTGAACTTTCCCTTGGTCTGTGTGTCTTGCACAAAGGTAAAGGTCTTGAGGTTGTCGGTGCTCTTGGCAAACTGGTAGTGGCCGTTCATGTAGCAATCGTACATCAGGCACCAACCACCCTGAATAAGCGGGAACACGCCAGCGCCCTCCACAGCATTCTTGGTAACCTCGCAATAGCCCGGGTGCAAGGTCCATGTGTCAGGCTTGTGCAAGTTGGTAAAGGTGTATTGCCTGATGCCCTTATGACTTCCTCCCTCGGTTTTGAAAAAGAGGTGGAACAAGCCTTGCTCATCTTGAACGATATCGGTGTCGATGGCCGGCTGCTTATAGTCGAAAAGAACCTGTGGCTCGCCCTCCAGATCGGTGAAATCGGCGTTGGCATAGCAGTAATACACTCTGTCATAAGGAATGGAGCCATCATCGGTGAGCAATGAGAAATAAACCATGTACTTACCCACGCTCTTATCGTAGATGGTTTGGGGTGCCCACACGCGAGTGACGTGGGCGAAATGTGTACCCTTGTATTTCTCGGGGAAATGCACTGTGCGATGCGTCCAATGCACAAGATCCTTGGAATGAAGCAACACGATGCCACGGTTGCTTGACCATCCCAGGGAGCTACGCATGTCGGTCACAACCATGAAGTAGCTGCCATCCTCACCACGCAAGATGTGAGGGTCGCGAACGGCCTTGGTCAAGGCAATAGAGTCGCTGCCAATCACTGGGTTGCCCCCGTTGAGCGGTGTGTAATTGAAACCGTCGTTACTCACGGCAAAATGGATCTGCTCCTCTTGCGGAGCATTGCCGATAAAGTAAGCAAAGAGGTAGTTTGTCATCTTGAGGCGCTTCTTAGCCTCCACCTGTGTGGCCACGCCAAACGTCACGGCCAAGGCGATACTGAAGAGAATGATCTTTTTGCTCATATTTTTTTCCAATTAGTTTGCTTCATCATAGACGAACACGTTCATTCGATTGCAAAAATACAAAAAAGATAGCGAATTATGCGTTTTCCCATTTACTTTAAGCCAATAAGCCTGTAAGATTTCAAAAATACACACAACGCAAGGTGCATGGTGCCATGTTTTCCTTCTCTATTGAAAGGCGTAGACGTTTGGGGTACGCACAATGCACCAACAATCCATGCAGGATGGGGCAAATACACAAATGCAGGCATGAAGATCAATTTTAACAACCTAAACAACTGTTTTTCAACGCAATTGTTTTATCTTTGCAATATTATTTCTTTCTCTAAGAGGGATGGCACAGGGCTATGAGAATGACCCCCGATATCAGAAAACACACGTTACCTTAACTGAGTTGGGCAATGACAAATAAACCAAATGACTATACCTAAAAGCAAGACAAAATGACTCTAAAGACAAGAAAATTGATGATGGCCATGCTGGGGCTGGTGCCTACAATGGCTGTTGCTCAGCAAAAGCCCAACATTATCTACATCATGTGTGACGACATGGGATATGGCGATCTTGGATGCTATGGTCAGCAGTTGATTTCTACCCCCAACCTGGACAAGATGGCTACTGAGGGCATGCGTTTTACCGACGCCTATGCTGGCAGCCCGGTATCGGCTCCTTCACGCGCGTCGTTCATGACCGGACAGCATGCCGGTCACGGATATGTGCGTGGCAACCGAGAATATTGGAATAAGGTTGGCATCGACCAAACGATGTTTAACGGTCGTGGCGACTATCCCGTTGTTGGACAGGAACCTTACCTGATGACCCACGATATCATACCCGAGCTGTTCAAAAAGGCTGGATACAATACCGGTATGTTTGGCAAATGGGCAGGCGGTTACTGGAACAGCAAATATCCAAACACGTATGCGGTAGACAGCTTGGGCAATACCGACACGAGCAAGTATACCACAACCTCGTCGATGTCGCTGCCCAACAAGCGCGGTGTGGACTGTTTCTATGGACCTATATGCCAGTTCCAGGCACACACATATTATCCCAACTTCCTCAACCGCTATGACCCTGAGGGCAAGGGCGACACTTGCGTGGTGGCAGAGACCATGGAACAGAATATCCAACATGCCACGGTGTTCAGTGGCGACACCGATTTTGAGAACCGCGCTGAATACAGTGCCGACAAGATCCATCAGTATGCCATGAAGTGGATCGACAGGATGGCCGATAAGAAGGAACCGTTCCTGGGCATCTTCACCTACACGCTGCCGCATGCCGAGTTGTGGCAGCCCAACGACTCGATCCTGCAGAAGTATAATCAGGCTTTCCACTGCGATGAGAAGTCGCATGGCTGGGAAACGGGCAACTGGTACTACCAGAACAACAACTCGCACGCTCAGTTTGCTGCAATGATCACCCGCTTGGACGCCTACGTTGGCGAAATTCGCGAAAAATTGAAGGAGAGAGGGTTGGACGACAACACCTTGGTGATCTTCACCTCCGACAATGGACCTCACGAGGAGGGCGGCGCTGACCCGACATGGTTCAACCGCGACGGATTGCTGAAGGGCTTGAAGCGCTCTACACACGAGGGCGGCATACGCATACCTTACATAGCATGCGGCCCGGGTGTGCCGAAAGGCGTGGTCAACAACCACCAGTTGGCGTTCTATGACGTTATGCCAACCCTGCTCGATTATATTGGTGAGCACGATGCTGCAAAAGCCCACTCACTGGAGGCAAGCACGGAAGCCGACCCATACGACGGCATTTCTTTCTACAACACACTGACCGGCAACGACAGTAAGCAGAAGAAGCACGACTTCCTCTATTGGGAATTTCATGAAACCAACATGATGGGTCTCAGAATGGGTGACTGGAAGATGGTGGTGGACAAGGGCACCTGCCGTCTGTATGATTTGGCAACAGATATCCACGAGGATACGGATGTGGCCAGCAAGAATCCCGAGATTGTGGCCAAGATGAAGCAAATTATCAAGGAGCAGCATGTAGATAGCCCGCTGTTTAAAGTAACATTGCCTCGATAGTATGAAGAAATTATTATCCATCTTCACATTGTTGTTGGTATGCGTATTTGCGCAGGCCTTCGACGAGAGTAAATATTATGTTATCAACCGTAACGGCAACTCATCGGCCTACATGTATGCCAATGGCAACAACATCATGGCCAGTTCGCTCGACAAGACCAATGGCAGCTTTATATGGCAACTGATTCCAACAGGCACTACTAACGGCTACTATCTGAAGAATGTGGGCAGCGGGATGTACGCACAGACGTGTAACATTGCGCTTAGCTCATTGGTGGAACTGGGCGCAAACCCTGTTGAGTATATTGTGTCTACGGGCGCTGGGTCAACGACGTACTTCATGGCGTCGAACGACCAGGGCGCAATCAATTACAATGAGGACGCTACACTTGGCCTGAACTTTGGAGCCTCTGGCGTGTGTGCATTCTACATTAAGACTGGGCGTGGCAACAGTTACTGGACCATCACCGAGACCAACTATTCGCCCACTCCACCGGAGCCCAGCGAGGGCGAGGACGAGGATGTGCAGCCCAATGTGCATGCTTACCGCATTCCATGCGGCACGTTCAGACCTGACACCAAACTCACGCAAATAGACATTACGGGCGAGGGTGTGTGGCACGAATTGCACTATGCTCCACTGACCAACAACAAGTTTATGATTCAAACCGGAGCGCACGCGTCGCTGATGCGTGGAGGCAAGGTGAAGATTACGGCCCAACTGAAAGGTGCCGAGGTTGCAGGACTGGTGGTGGCGGTGTGTGCCGACTTCGATGGCGATGGACGATTTGAGCAAACCGTAAAGCCTACGGTGGCAGGCACCATTGAGGCCGAGCTGACGGTACCTGCGGAGAGCGAGGCTTTCACTGGACGTATCCGAATCCGTATGGACCAGGGCGGAAACTACAGCGCCAACGGCGATATTGCAGGCGTGATCTACGATATTCCTATTCAGATCGTAAATGCGCAAGCGCAACGCCTAATTGAGGTTGTTCCCAATTCCAAGGGACGTGGGCTGGTTAGCATCATTGGTTCCGACGCACACAGTACAATGAAGAATCTGGGCGACGAGGTGACCGTGAAGGCGCAGGCCGCAGAGGGATGGGTGTTCAAAGGCTGGCTTCTGGGCAACGACATCGTTTCCACCAATGAGTAATACTCATTCCAAGTGACGGCCGCTGTCCACCTGATAGCCATATTTGGCAAATACATAGAGCCCGAAAAACCCATTGTGTATGTGGAGCCTGCAGATGGCCTTAGGTTTCGTCTGCGCAACAAGGAACGCGACACATATTACATGGTGGAGGACGCATCAAACCATCTGGTGATCGCTGAGGACCACTATGCGGAGGGCGGCACGTTTACGTTGGAGAAAGCTGACGCAAGTTCATATTACATCAAAACGGCAAGTGGAAGGTATGTCTATCAGGCAAGTTCTGGTTCGCAAGGCAACAAGACCACTTCTGCCACCAAGGTGAAGTACACCATCACAGCAAGTGGCGAGCATCTCTACAACTTTGGGGCAACCGGCTCAACTGACGCCAACCGATTTCTGCATGCTGCTGCAGACCATCTCAACATCTGTGGATGGACCCAAAACGTGGAACGCTCACAATGGTATATGCAGAAAGACGATACAACAGTAGGCATCGTTTCTATTCAGGACGAACGATTAGCAGCCAACGGAAAGGACAGCAAATTCATTGAGAACAATCGACTCATCATCCGAAAAGGAGGCAAAAAGTTTAATGCCCGTGGACAAAGAATAAAATGATTCAAGCCAACAAACAACGGGTAAACACCCCCAAATAATGAAAATATCAGGTTTCCGTTAAGCCATCGGCAGAGTTATGCATCTTTGAGTATTGCCAGGCTTAACGGAAACTTATTTATGTCATGTGCAATTACATTCAATGTAAAGGCATCATATTCATTGATAAAGACTACACACACCCTATGAATATCGTATAATCGAAAAGGGCAAGCAATACATAGGAAAAATAAAACCGAAAAGCTTACAAAGAAGAAGAAGGTACAAAATGAATAAGCGGTAAGGATAAAATCTTCAAAAGGACATGGACAATCTAAACATATAGGGGTCCCAAACCGTTTTGAACAAAAAAATGGATTGAAGGCATCAAATAACTCAAAAGAAACGAAAGCATAAAAAATCTCCGGCTCAGAAAGAACCGGAGATTTCTTATAAAGTGAAAATTCGATCAGATTATTCAGCCTTGGGAGCCTCTGTTGAGGTCTCTGCAACTGCCTCAGGAGCAACCTCATCAGCCTTCTTCGTAGAACGACGGCTACGACGAGTCTTCTTCTCAACCTTAGCAGTCTTGGCCATGTTCTCATCGAAGTCAACGAGCTCGATGAAAGCCATAGAAGCAGCGTCACCCAAACGAGAGCCGAGCTTGATGATACGTGTGTAGCCACCGGGACGGTCAGCAACCTTTGCGGCAACCTCACCGAACAACTCCTTAACCGCATACTTGTTCTGAAGGTAACGGAAAACAACACGACGGCTGTTTGTGTCGTCCTTCTTGCAACGTGTGATCAGCGGCTCAACATACATCTTGAGAGCCTTGGCCTTAGCGAGGGTCGTAGTGATTCTTTTGTGCATAATCAGGCTGCATGCCATGTTAGCGAGCATGCTTGAGCGATGAGATGCAGTACGACCCAGATGGTTGAATTTCTTATTATGTCTCATTTTGTTTTTTACGTTTTGAAAGAGCGTTATCTAAAAATAGAACTACTCCTTGTCTAATTTATACTTGGAAATGTCGGTTCCAAACGACAGATTCAGACTCTCGAGCAAATCATCAAGCTCAGAAAGCGATTTCTTACCGAAGTTACGGAACTTCAAGAGATCTGTCTTATTATACTGCACGAGATCTCCAAGGGTCTCAACATCAGCAGCCTTCAGACAGTTAAGCGCACGAACTGAAAGATTCATATCGGTAAGCTTAGTCTTCAGCAACTGGCGCATGTGCAGAACTTCCTCATCAAACTCCTGGTTGCCATCGGCGTTCGGATTCTCAAGAGTAATCTTCTCGTCAGAGAACAACATGAAGTGATAGATAAGGATCTTAGCAGCCTCCTTCAGGGCGTCCTTCGGGTGAATGGAACCATCCGTAGTAACCTCAAGCGTGAGCTTATCATAGTCGGTCTTCTGCTCGACACGAGTAGGCTCAACAGAGTACTTGACGTTGCGAATAGGGGTGTAGATTGAATCGATTGGGAGTACATTAACATCTGTGCAGAACTGACGATTCTCATCAGCGGGGACGTATCCACGACCCTTGTTAATAGTCAGGTCAATTTGCATAGATGCCTTGGAGTCTAAATGACAAATCACCAAATCAGGGTTTAACACTTCAAATCCAGTCAGATACTTAGTGATGTCACCAGCCTTGAATTCGGTGGAATTCTCAACCGTGATACTCACCTTCTCGTTCTCGAATTCTTCTACTACTTGCTTGAATCGAACTTGCTTGAGATTCAAAATGATGTTGGTCACATCTTCCTTAACACCGGGAACTGAAGAAAACTCATGCTCAACACCAGCGATACGGATGGTATTGATGGCATAACCCTCCAACGATGAAAGAAGAATGCGTCGCAGGGCGTTACCAATAGTAACACCGAAGCCAGGCTCGAGCGGACGGAACTCAAACTTACCGTAATGCTCATCAGCCTCCAGCATCACAACTTTATCAGGTTTTTGAAATGCTAATATCGCCATTAATTTAATGATTATTTAGAGTACAACTCAACGATTAACTGCTCCTTAATGGTCTCGGGAATATCGGCACGCTCCGGACGGTGCAGGAACTTACCGCTCTTTGTATTGTCATCCCACTCGAGCCAAGGATACTTGCTGTGATTGAAACCTGCCAAAGCAGCCTCAATTACCTCGAGAGACTTAGACTTCTCACGAACAGCAATAACCTGACCAGGCTTAACAGAATAAGAAGCAATGTTGAGTACCTTTCCATCAACTGTGATATGCTTATGACCTACGAGCTGACGAGCGGCAGCACGAGTAGGAGCAATACCCAAACGGAAAACAACGTTGTCCAAACGGCTCTCGAGAAGCTGAAGGAGAACCTCACCGGTGATACCCTCGCTCTTTGCAGCCTTCTCAAACAGGTTGCGGAACTGACGCTCCAGCACGCCATAGGTGTACTTAGCCTTTTGCTTCTCAGCCAACTGAGAACCATACTCCGACTGCTTGCGGCGACGGTCATTACCATGCTGTCCTGGAGGGAAATTGCGCTTTGCCAATACCTTGTCAGGACCAAAGATGGCCTCTCCGAAACGGCGTGAAATTCGAGATTTAGGACCTATATATCTTGCCATAATGTAAATGCTTTAAATCAATTGTATCTTGTTAACCTATTATACACGACGACGCTTGGGAGGACGGCAGCCGTTGTGTGGCAACGGTGTCACATCGACGATCTCGATGACCTCAATACCTGCACCATGAATGGCGCGAATAGCGCTCTCGCGACCGTTTCCAGGACCCTTCACGTAAGCCTTAACCTTACGCAGACCAAGATCATAAGCGACCTTTGCACAATCCTCAGCAGCCATCTGGGCAGCATAAGGAGTGTTCTTCTTGGAACCGCGGAAACCCATCTTACCAGCTGAAGACCAAGAGATGACCTGACCCTCGTTGTTAGCAAGAGATACAATGATATTATTGAATGAGCTATGGACATGAAGCTGACCAACAGCTTCAACCCTTACATTTCTCTTCTTAGATGTTGCTTTTGTCTTTGCCATTTTCTTTTAGCTTTAAGTTTGAAGTTGAATGTGTGTGGTTAGAAGGAATAAACCATCCCATTAAAAACCAACAACTTACAACTCTCAACTAATTTTACTTAGTAGCCTTCTTCTTGTTAGCAACAGTCTTCTTCTTACCCTTACGTGTACGGGCGTTATTCTTAGTGCTCTGACCGCGAACAGGAAGACCATTACGATGACGGACACCACGATAGCAGCCAATATCCATCAGACGCTTAATGTTCAACTGGATCTCTGAACGGAGGTCACCCTCCACTTTGAATTCAGCGCCGATAATCTCACGGATCTTAGCAGCCTGGTCGTCAGTCCACTCGCTGACCTTCAGGTCACGGCTTACGCCGGCTTTATCCAATATCTTTGCTGAACTACTTCGACCTATACCATAGATATAAGTCAATGCGATTTCGCCACGCTTGTTCTGGGGCAAATCTACTCCAACAATTCTTATTGCCATTGATAATTAAATAAAAAAATAATAATACTAAATGTCATTCTTTGCTAAAAAGCATGCAAAAGTACTCATAATTTGCGAGATATCAGCACAATTGCATTTTTTTAACATTAACCCTGACGCAATTTGAACTTAGGGTTCTTCTTGTTGATGACGAACAACCGACCTTTACGACGTACGATCTTACAGTCGGCGGTGCGCTTCTTTAAAGATGTTCTTGTCTTCATATCAAAATGATATTTAAAAATTATTTGTATCTGAACTCAATACGACCCTTAGTCAAGTCGTAAGGACTCATTGCGACTTTCACCTTGTCTCCAGGAAGAATCTTGATGTAATGCAAACGCATCTTACCAGAGATGCTTGCGATGATCTTGACTCCGTTCTCAAGTTCCACACGAAACATAGCGTTGCCGAGACTCTCGATCACGGTTCCGTCCTGTTCTATAGAGGATTGCTTAGACATAATCTATAATGAATTTCAAAACTGCGATTCTATCAACACACAAAACAGACATACAAGGTTGAGTGGCGGAAGCCACCAACCCTGTAATGTCCTATTGTATCATAATCGTATCAAGAAAATACACTCTAATCAAAGATAGGATTAATAAGCACTGACAGCACCAGCCTTGCGGGTGTGTCCTGAGTTCAACAATCCATCATAGTGGCGCATCAACATGTAACTCTCAATCTGCTGAAGCGTGTCGATAACAACACCTACAGAAATGAGAAGCGAAGTACCACCAAAGAACTGAGAGAATGCATCCTGAACGTTGAGGAGACCAGCAAGAGCAGGCATGACGGCAATGAACGCTATGAAAAGCGAACCCGGCAGGGTAATGCGAGTCATGACAGTGTCAATATACTCAGCCGTGTCATGTCCGGGCTTAACGCCTGGGATGAAACCATTATTGCGCTTCATATCCTCGGCCATTTGTGTTGGGTTGAGAGTGATGGCTGTATAGAAATAAGTAAATGCGATAATCAGAATCACATAAACGGAGTTATACAGAAGACTCTTTGTGTTAAGCAGGTTCTGGACGACCCAGCTGGCATTGTCACTCTGATAGCGTACCAAAGCCAAAGGAATGAACATCAAAGCCTGAGCAAAGATGATCGGCATCACATTGGCAGCGAACAACTTCAAAGGAATGTACTGGCGGGCACCACCATACTGCTTGTTACCCACAAGGCGCTTGGCATACTGAACGGGCACTTTACGAGTTCCCTGAACCAAAAGAATGGCTGCACAAACAACTGCGTAAAGGATAAGGATTTCAACAATGAACATCACCAATCCACCACTTGAGATAGCGGTGAAACGCGATCCAACCTCCTGCATGAAAGCCTGAGGCAGACGGGCAATAATACCGATCATGATGATCAGAGAGATACCATTTCCAACACCTTTGTCAGTGATACGTTCACCAAGCCAAAGTATGAACATGCTACCTGCTGCGAGAATGATTGTAGCCGGAATGATGAAAACACTCCATGAAATGCCGCTGGCAAGTGAAGAACTTGCCTGCGACTGGAGGTTCAACAGGTAACTCGGTGCCTGCAAGAACAGGATTCCCACTGTAAGCACACGAGTATACCATTGTATCCTTTTACGGCCACTCTCTCCCTCACGCTGCATCTTTTGGAAATAAGGCACAGCAACAGCGAGCAGCTGCATAACGATAGAAGCTGAGATATAAGGCATAATTCCAAGTGCGAAGATTGACGCATTGGAAAATGCACCACCAGAGAACATGTCGAGCAATGACATCAAGCCACCGCGAGTTTGCGACTGTAATTGGCCAAGTTTAGCCGGGTCGATACCAGGCAATACTACGAATGAACCAAAACGGTAGATAGCCGTAAACAGAAGAGTGATGAGAAGACGCTGACGCAAATCCTCAATCTTCCAACAGTTCTTTAGTGTCTCAATTAGCTTTTTCATCGTTAAATTTTAGTTGCGTTACCACCTACGGCCTTGATAGCCTCTTCAGCTGTCTTAGAGAAGGCATGAGCCTCCACGTCAACCTTAGCCTTCAGTTCGCCTTCGCCAAGAATCTTCACGAGCTTCTTACCGTTGGTCAAACCGGCCTCCACCAACTCGGCAAGGCCGATCTTAGCGAGGTTCTTCTCCTCAGCAAGCTTCTGGAGAGCAGAAAGGTTAATCGGGAAATACTCCTTATGGTTAAAATTCTTGAAGCCGCCCTTCGGTACACGACGCTGCAGAGGCATCTGGCCACCTTCAAATCCGATCTTTCTCTTATAACCAGAACGAGACTTAGCACCCTTGTGACCGCGTGTTGAAGTGCCACCCAGGCCAGAACCTGGACCACGACCGATACGACGACGAGAATGCGTAGAACCCGCAGCTGGTTTCAAATTAGATAATTTCATAATTCGTCTGAATTTAAAACATTAATTACTTAACAACCTCAACGAGGTGATGAACCTTGCGGATCATTCCACGCATGCTGGGAGTGTCCTCCACCTCAACAACCTGAGAGATCTTACGAAGACCCAGTGCCTGAAGTGTACTCTTCTGATCAATAGGAGCACCGATACGGCTCTTAATCTGCTTTACTTTAATAGTTGCCATTGTATTGTATCTCCAAATTAACCGTTAAACACCTTGTCCATAGAAACACCACGCTCACCAGCGATCTGATAAGCATCACGCATCTGAGAGAGACCGAGGATAGTAGCCTTCACCAGGTTGTGGGCGTTAGAAGAACCCTTAGACTTAGCGATGACGTCGGTCACACCAGCGCTCTCGAGCACAGCACGCATAGCACCACCAGCCTTCAAACCAGTACCAGCAGCAGCGGGCTTCAGGAGAACCTGTGCACCACCAAACTTAACCTCTACCTCATGAGGAACTGTACCCTTGAGCACGGGAACCTTCACGAGATTCTTCTTAGCAGCCTCAGTTCCCTTGGCGATAGCAGCGGTAACCTCACCAGCTTTGCCGAGGCCATAGCCGATAACACCCTTACCATCACCAACCACAACGATGGCAGCGAATGTGAAAGTGCGACCACCCTTTGTAACCTTCGTCACACGGTTGATGGCCACCAGACGATCTTTTAACTCTGCGTCACTATTTACTTTTACTCTATTCATTGCCATAATTGTTAGAAATTAAGACCTCCCTCACGAGCACCTTCAGCCAAAGCCTGAACGCGGCCATGGTAGAGGTAGCCATTACGGTCGAAAACAACTGACTCAACACCAGCAGCCTTTGCCTTCTCAGCCAAGAGGGCACCGACCTTCTTGGCCTGCTCAATCTTTGCGAGTTTCTCAAGTCCCAGAGAAGAGGCAGAAGCCAATGTCTTGCCGTCGATATCGTTAATCACCTGAGCATAAATCTGCTTGTTCGAGCGGAAAACGCTAAGACGAGGACGCTCAGCCGTTCCGTTAACCTTCTTGCGGATGCGGAACTTTATCTTAATTCGTCTTTCAACTTTTTTGATTGTCATAATCGTAAATCCTAATTAAAATTACTTAGCTGCTGCAGTCTTACCAGACTTTCTACGAATAACCTCACCCTTGAACAGGATACCCTTACCCTTATAAGGCTCAGGCTTGCGGAAAGAACGAATTTTAGCGCAGATGAGACCAAGCAACTGCTTATCGCAAGACTCAAGAGTGATCAGCGGGTTCTGGTTTCTCTCAGACTTAGTCTCAACCTTAACCTCCTTAGGAAGTTCCAAGAAGATGGGGTGAGTGTAACCGAGAGAGAACTCGATCAAGTTACCAGTGTTAGACACACGATAACCCACACCGACCAACTCAAGCTCCTTCTTAAAGCCTTCGCTTACGCCAACAATCATATTGTGGACGAGTGAACGATAAAGGCCATGGAAAGCATGCTTCTGCTTGTAGTTGACAGGACTGTTCTCGTCTACCACGAATGTGATGTGACCATCAGCATTTGTGTACTTGATAGAAGGATCTACATACTGAGAAAGCTCACCCTTAGGACCCTTAACAGTTACAACGTTCTGCTTCTCGTCGAAGTTAACAGTAACACCTGACGGGATAGCGATGGGCAAATTACCAATTCTTGACATTTCTAATCCTCCAATTAATTAATAAACGTAGCAAAGAACCTCGCCACCGATCTTGAGCTCAGCAGCCTCTTTGTCAGTCATAACACCCTTGGATGTGGAAAGAATTGCGATTCCCAATCCGTTAATAACTCTCGGCATGTCCTTGTAACCTGTGTAGCGGCGCAAACCAGGTGTAGACACTCTCTTCAGACTCTTGATTGCATTCTTCTTCGTCTCGGGGTTGTACTTCAGAGCAACCTTGATAGTACCCTGAGGACCATCCTCGATGAACTTGTAGTTAAGAATGTAACCCTTTTCGAAGAGAATCTTAGTGATAGATTTCTTCAAATTAGACGCAGGAACCTCAACCACACGGTGATGAGCCATGATGGCATTTCTGAGTCTTGTCAGATAATCTGCTATTGGATCTGTCATAAATATAAAATGTTTAATTAATCGGGCCTTTCCCGACAATATTAAATAAATAATCTAGCAAGTTTTCAATGTGGCCAGTTCCGCGTCCCACAACGGAACTGTCCAACTCATTTTACTGATACATTAAAAACTGTAGCCACCCTTTGTTTACCAACTTGCCTTCTTCACACCGGGGATAAGGCCCTGAGAGGCCATCTCGCGGAACTGAATACGTGACAAACCAAACTGGCGAATGAAACCCTTCGGACGACCGGTGATCTTGCAACGGTTGTGCAGACGAATGGGGTTAGCATTCTTGGGGATGGCCTGAAGCTTGCGTGCGGCCTCATAGGCTTCGGCAGGATCGGTAGCCGTAGCAATGATTTTCTTCAAAGCAGCGCGCTTTTCAGCGTAACGGGCAACCAGCTTTGCACGCTTCACTTCGCGTGCCTTCATTGATTCTTTTGCCATATTCTATTAATCGTTATTAGCATTCTTGAAAGGAAGACCGAAAGCCTTGAGCAACGCGTAACCCTCCTCGTCGGTGGCAGCTGAGGTAACGAATGTGATATTCATACCCTGCAGGCGATCCACCTGGTCGATGTTGATCTCGGGGAAGATGATCTGCTCAGTAACACCGAGCGTATAGTTGCCACGGCCATCAAACTTGCTGTTGATACCCTTGAAGTCGCGGATACGAGGCAGAGCGATACGGATCAACTTCTCGAGGAACTCGTACATACGCTCACGACGCAAAGTAACCATCACTCCGATAGGCATCTTCTTACGAAGCTTGAAGTTAGCGATATCCTTCTTAGAATATGTAGCAACTGCCTTCTGACCGGTGATTGTTGTGATCTCGTTGATAGCGACGTCGACAATCTTCTTGTCCTGTGTAGCATCACCGAGACCCTGGTTGATAACGATCTTCTTCAAGACAGGGATCTGCATTGCTGAAGAATAGTTGAACTGCTTCTGCAGAGCAGGAGCGATCACCTCTTTGTAGTGTTTCTTATACTGTGCTGTATCCATTACTTAATCTCCTCCCCTGACTTTTTAGCGATTCTCTTCACGTTCTTGCCCTCGTGCTCGATGCGAACACGTGTAGCCTTTCCGCTCTTAGGATCAATAAGGCTCAAATTTGAGATATGAATAGCTGCCTCCTGCTTCACGATACCACCCTGAGGGTTCTTTGCTGAAGGCTTGGTGCTCTTTGAGACCATGTTGACACCCTCAACGATGGCACGGTTCTCTTTGACCAGCACTTTGAGCACCTTACCCGTTTTGCCCTTGTCCTGTCCGGCAAGCACCATAACGGTATCATCTTTTCTAATGTGTAACTTACTCATTACTGTAAATGTGTTATATGATTAAAGAACCTCAGGTGCCAAAGAGACAACCTTCATGTTGACGGCGCGCAACTCACGAGCAACGGGGCCGAAGATACGGCTACCGCGCAACTCGCCGGCGTTGTTGAGCAACACACATGCGTTATCGTCGAAACGGATATACGAACCGTCAGCGCGACGGATTTCCTTCTTGGTGCGTACGATCAAAGCCTTCGAGACGGCACCCTTCTTCAAGTCGCTTGAAGGGATGACATTCTGAACAGCAACTACGATCACATCACCAACACTGGCGTAACGACGGCGAGTACCACCGAGTACACGAATGCACTTAGCCTCACGTGCGCCGCTGTTATCACAAACTGTAAGTCTTGATTCCTGCTGTATCATAATTACTTAGCTTTTTCAACGATTTGTACTAATCTCCATCTCTTTGTCTTCGAAAGAGGACGAGTCTCCATGATCTGCACGGTGTCACCCTTGTGTGCCTCATTCTTCTCGTCATGTGCGTGGTATTTCTTCGTCTTCTGAACGAACTTACCATAAATGGGGTGCATCTCCTTGAACTTAGCAGCAATAACAATGGTTTTATCCATCTTGTCGCTAATAACGACACCCTGTCTAACTTTTCTTAAATTTCTTGTTTCCATCTGGACCATTATTATTTGTTAAGTTCTCTCTGACGGAGCACCGTTTTCATACGTGCGATGTCGCGACGTGCAGCCTTAATCAGTGATGGATTCTCGAGCGGAGAGACCTGATGATTGAGCTTTGTGTTTTTCAAAGCTTCCTCAGCCTGCTCCAGCTTCTCGCGCAAGTCCTTGTCGGCGAGTTCTGTAATTTCTTTAATCTTCATAATTAAGCGTTTTTATCGTAATCACGTCTTACCACAAACTTAGTCTTCACAGGGAGCTTCTGCGCAGCGAGGCGAAGAGCCTCCTTAGCGATATCGAAACTCACGCCCTCTACCTCGAAGAGGATGCGACCCGGAGTTACAGGAGCGACCCATCCTGCGGGGTCACCCTTACCTTTACCCATTCGGACATCGGCAGGCTTGCGAGTGATAGGTTTGTCCGGGAAAATGCGGATCCAGACTTGACCCTCACGGTTCATATAACGGTTAACGGCGACACGTGCCGCTTCAATCTGGCGGCTGTCAAGCCATATGGCCTCAAGTGTCTTGATACCGAACGAGCCAAAGGCCAGTGTAGTGCCTCTGTGGGCATTGCCCTTGTTACCACGTCCGTCTTGAGGTCTTCTATATTTTACTCTTTTTGGCTGTAACATTGTAGCTTCTTTTAACGATTATTGTTGTTTCTTCTACGGCCACCGCGGGGACGACGGTCATTAGAGCGACCACCATTCTGCTTCTCCTGAGTGAAGTTAGGCTGCAGATCACGCTTGCCATATACCTCACCGCGGCAGATCCACACCTTGATACCAAGGAGACCCACCTTAGTCAGAGCCTCAGCCTGGCAGTAGTCGATATCAGCGCGGAATGTGTGCAGAGGAGTACGTCCCTCTTTGTACATTTCCTTACGTGCGATTTCAGCACCGTTCAGACGGCCAGAGATCTGCACCTTGATACCCTCGGCACCAGCACGCATAGTGCTCTGGATAGCCATCTTGATAGCGCGACGATAAGCCATCATGTGCTCAATCTGGCTTGCGATGTTCTTACCTACGATAGTAGCGTCGAGCTCAGGCTTCTTAACCTCGAAGATATTGATCTGGATGTCCTTCTTGTAGAGCTTCTTGAGCTCCTCCTTGAGTTTGTCAACATCCTGACCACCCTTACCAATGACGATACCCGGACGAGCGGTGCAAATAGTAATGGTGACGAGCTTGAGTGTACGCTCGATGACGATACGCGAAACACTTGCCTTCTCCAAACGCTTGTTCAGATACTTGCGGATCTTCTGATCCTCAACAAGGTTGTCTCCGAAGTCTTTGCCACCAAACCAATTTGAGTCCCAACCACGGATAATACCCAGACGGTTGCTTATTGGATTAACTTTCTGTCCCATTCTGTCAATTATTTATCGTCGTTAGTTTTGGAATCAACAAACAGCGTTACGTGGTTGCTGCGTTTACGGATGCGATAGCCACGACCCTGCGGTGCTGGTCTCATGCGTTTCATTGTAACACCTTCGTCAACGAAGACCTTACTGATATAGAGTTCTCCGTCCTCAGCCTTGCGATCGTTCTTGGTTTCCCAGTTAGCGATAGCTGAGCGCAACAGCTTCTCGACGTCAGCAGCAGCGTGCTTCTTCGAGAATCTCAGCACACCGAGTGCGCGGTTTACCTCCATTCCACGGATCATGTCAACGACATAACGCATCTTGCGTGGAGATGAGGGGACTCCGTTGAGCTTAGCGAAGTACAGATTTTTGCGGGCTTCCTTAATTTTCTCAGCCGCGATATGTTTTCTTGCTCCCATTGATAATACTTATTAAAATGGTTTTTCCCGATTACTTCTTGTTGTTACCGGAATGGCCACCAAAACGGCGTGTCTGTGCAAACTCGCCCAGCTTATGACCGACCATATTCTCAGTAATGTAAACAGGGATAAATTTGTTTCCGTTGTGAACTGCAACAGTGTGTCCCACGAAATCGGGGGAGATCATTGATGCTCTGGCCCATGTCTTCACGACACTCTTCTTACCGCTCTCGTTCATTGCGAGAACCTTCTTCTCGAGAGAAACGTTAATGTACGGACCTTTTTTAAGTGAACGACTCATAACTTACTGTAATTTACTTGTTACTTCTTGTTAGCTCTCTCGATGATGTACTTGTTCGAAAGCTTCTTAGGACGACGTGTCTTAAGACCCTTAGCGTAGAGACCCTTACGAGAACGTGGGTGTCCACCAGACTGACGGCCTTCACCACCACCCATGGGGTGATCCACAGGGTTCATAACGACACCGCGGTTGTGAGGACGTCGTCCGAGCCAACGTGAGCGACCTGCCTTACCAGACTGCTCAAGGGCGTGGTCTGAGTTACCTACGCTACCTACAGTAGCCTTACACGTTGAGAGGATCAAACGTGTCTCACCTGAGGGGAGCTTGATGACACAATAGTCACCATCACGAGAAGTCAACTGAGCGAAGTTACCAGCCGAACGAACGAGCAAAGCACCCTGACCGGGACGCAACTCAATGTTGTGAATCACGGTACCGACGGGGATTTTTGCGAGGGGGAGAGCATTTCCCACCTCAGGAGCAGCCTCTGCGCCTGAGAGCACTGTAGCGCCCACCTTGAGTCCATTGGGAGCAATGATGTAACGTTTCTCACCATCTGCATAGAACAGAAGTGCAATGCGAGCTGATCTGTTAGGATCGTACTCGATTGTCTTCACTACAGCAGGAACACCATCTTTCTCTCGCTTGAAGTCGACCAAACGATACTTCTTCTTGTGGCCACCGCCCAAGTAGCGCATGGTCATCTTACCGGTGTTGTTTCGACCGCCGGTTGAACGCTTACCGTAAACGAGAGACTTCTCTGGCACGGATGCAGTAATCTCCTCGAACGTGCCAATAACCTTGTGTCTTGTACCCGGAGTTACCGGGTTAAATTTACGTACTGCCATTTCTTATATTAGATATTGCTGTAAAAATCAATAGTTTCGCCATCCTTCAGTGTGACGACAGCCTTCTTGTAGGCGTTCTTCTGACCTCTAACGAGGCCTGCCTTTGTGTAGCGAGAAGAGCGCTTACCAGCATAACGCATCGTGTTGACGTCAACGACGGTGACATGATACAAAGCCTCGATCTCACCCTTGATTTGGAGCTTATTAGCCTCAGGGCGAACCACGAAACCATAGCGGTTAGGCTTCTTTTCAGTAATCTTGGTCATCTTCTCAGTGACCAGGGGCTTGATGATAAATGCCATAATTCTAAATCTCCTTGTTTACTTGTTTAAGATGGCGTCGATTTGCTGCAGAGAGTCCTCTGTGATAACGAGCACATCGGCATTCAAAACTTTGTACGTATTGATGTCGCCAGCTCTCATCACTTCAGCCTTCTGAATGTTGCGAGCAGACAAATATACGTTTTTATTTATTTCTGGCAAAACAACGAGTGTCTTCTTGCCCTCGACTTTAAGATTTTTAGCAATGTTTAAGAAATCTTTAGTCTTGGGAGCATCCAAGTTGAACTGGTCAACGACGATGATGGCATTCTCCTGTGCCTTGTATGCGAGAGCCGACTTACGAGCAAGAACCTTTACCTTCTTGTTCAGCTTGAAACCGTAGTCGCGTGGCTTAGGACCGAACACGCGAGCACCACCAACGAGCACGGGTGAGTTGATATCACCGCGACGTGCGCCGCCGCCGCCCTTCTGGCGACCGAGCTTGCGGGTAGAACCGCTCATTTCGCTTCTTTCCTTCGACTTAGCGGTACCTTGACGCTGGTTAGCCAAATACTGCTTTACATCCAAGTAGATGACATGATCGTTAGGCTCAATTCCGAAGATAGCATCGTTAAGAGTTACCTTCTTACCGGTCTCCTGACCGTTGATATTTAAAACGCTAAGTTCCATTACTTTTCAATTAAAACAGTTGAACCATTGCAACCGGCCACTGAGCCCTTGATGATCAAGAGGTTCTGCTCCGGGATAACCTTTAACACTTTCAGATTCTGTGTAGTGACGCGGTCGCCACCCATCTGGCCACCCATGCGCATGCCCTTGAACACCTTAGCGGGGTATGAACATGCACCGATAGAACCCGGCTTGCGGGCGCGGTCATCCTGACCGTGTGTAGACTGACCTACACCACCGAAACCATGGCGCTTCACAACACCCTGGAAACCTTTACCCTTAGATGTGCCTACGACGTCAACAAACTCAGCGTCTGCGAACAGCTCCACCGTGATGGTGTCGCCGAGGTTGTACTCCTCGTCAAACTTGAACTCGGCCAAGTGCTTTTTGGGCGTTGTGCCTGCCTTCTTGAAGACACCAGCCATAGGCTTAGTGGTACGGCTTTCCTTAGCCTCGCCATAGCCGAGCTGTACAGCCTTATAGCCATCAGTCTCGACTGTCTTCACCTGCGTGACAACACAAGGACCAGCTTCGATAACAGTGCACGGTACATTCTTACCGTCGGCACTGAAAACGGATGTCATTCCGATTTTTCTTCCAATTAATCCTGGCATTTCAGTTTAGAAATTAAATAATAATATAATGTTATTTTGAATTCTTTTTAAGTGATACCCGCTTTCTCAAACTCACAACACACTTAAAAAGAACCTCTTACTTCTTCTAACCTGAAGGTCAAGTTGCTCTTTGTCAGCGTATTGATAGCCCGCAGCCAGCGCAATACCCACTTTTGCGGGTGCAAAGTTACTACATTTTCTTCTTTCCCACAAGCATTTCCGCATTTTTTTATAATATTTGTTGGGGGAGCCCTCAGATCACCCCACCCTCCTATTATTATAAGGTGTCATCAAATGTGTGCGGCAACAACGCAAGTTGACATACGAAAACGGAGCGACTCCCTTTTAAGGAATCGCTCCGTAATGTATTTGGTTTAACCCAAAGGCTGTTATCAGACCTTGATCTCCACCTCAACACCTGAGGGAAGCTCAAGCTTCATCAGCGCGTCAACAGTCTGGCCTGTGGCCGAGTAGATGTCGATCAAACGCTTGTAGTTAGACAACTGGAACTGCTCGCGGCTCTTCTTGTTAACGAAGGTTGAACGGTTCACGGTGTAGATGCGCTTGTGAGTAGGCAATGGAATAGGACCGCTCACGATGGCGCCTGTAGCCTTCACAGCCTTGACGATCTGCTCAGCAGACTTGTCAACGAGCTGGTGATCATAGCTCTTCAGCTTAATACGAATTTTCTGACTCATTTTAATGTTCGTAAATAATGATTTGATTATGATTTATTGAAAGAGGTATGCTGCTTAAGAGTCGTTCACTAAGCAGCACCTCCCACAACTTTTTTGTTTATCGCTTCAGATCGGCGAGCACCTGCTCCTGCAGCGTAGCTGACAGCGGAGCGTGGTGATCATACTCCATAGAGCTTGTAGCGCGACCAGAGGTAATGGTACGGAGAGCGGTCACATAACCGAACATCTCTGACAGGGGAACCATGGCCTTCACGATGCGAGCACCGCTGCGAGCCTCTTCCATTCCCTGAACCATACCGCGACGCTTGTTGAGGTCGCCGATCACGTCACCCATGTTCTCCTCAGGAGTAACAACCTCCACCTTCATGATAGGCTCCATGAGCATGGGACCTGCCTTGGCGCAAACGTTCTTGAACGCAGCGTGAGCAGCGAGCTCGAACGAGAGCTGGTCAGAGTCCACAGGGTGGAAGCTACCATCGGTGAGCACAACCTTCATGCCCATGACGGGGAAGCCAGCCAGGATACCATTCTTCATAGAGTCCTTGAAGCCCTTCTGCACAGCAGGGATGAACTCCTTGGGAATGTGACCACCGCTGACCTCGTTTACGAACTGCAGATCGTCGCCCTGGAAGTCCTCGTCCTTCGGACCAACGGTAACGATGATGTCACCGAACTTACCACGACCACCCGACTGCTTCTTGTAAACCTCACGCCAGTTCTCAACGGTCTTCGAGATAGCCTCCTTGTAGTTAACCTGGGGCTTACCCTCGTTGGCCTCAACCTTGAACTCGCGCTTCAGACGGTCGATGATGATGTCGAGGTGAAGCTCACCCATACCAGAGATGATGGTCTGACCACTCTGCTCGTCGGTATGTACGGTGAATGTAGGATCCTCCTCGGCCAGCTTAGCCAAACCATTGTCGAGCTTGGCCACGTCGGCCTGGCTCTTAGGCTCAACGGCGATAGAGATCACAGGATCAGGGAAGGTCATAGACTCCAACACGATGGGATGATCCTCTGAGCAGAGGGTATCACCCGTGCGGATGTCCTTGAAGCCCACTCCAGCTCCGATATCACCAGCGTCGATGCTCTCCATAGGAATCTCTTGGTGAGAGTTCATCTGGAACAGACGGCTGATACGCTCCTTCTTGCCCGAACGGGGGTTGAACACGTATGAACCAGCCACCACCTTACCAGAGTAAACGCGGAAATATACCAGACGGCCCATGAACGGGTCGGTAGCAATCTTAAATGCGAGAGCAGATGTAGGCTCGCTCTCGAGAGGCTTGCGGCTCTCCTCCTCGTTGGTGTCGGGGTTTGTACCGATGATAGCGGGAGTGTCCTCAGGAGAGGGCAGGAAAGCACAAGTGTAGTCGAGCAGGGGCTGCACACCCTTGTTCTTATAAGAAGAGCCGAGCAGCATCGGGCAGCACTCCATAGCGATACAACCCTTACGGATGGCAGCCAGAATCTCAGCCTCAGTGATTGTTGAGGGATCTTCCATGTACTTCTCCATCACGTCGTCGTCGTACTCAGCGGCAGCCTCGAGCAACTTGTCGCGCCACTCCTCAGCCTCGTCAACGAGGTCGGCGGGAATGTCTTCCTCCTCATACTCAGCGCCCATGGTCTCATCGTGCCACAGGATAGCCTTCATCTTGATGAGGTCAACTACGCCCTTGAAAGTCTCCTCAGCGCCGATAGGAATTTGGATCACCACAGGGTTAGCGCCCAGGATATCTCTCATCTGCTGAACAGTCTCGAAGAAGTCAGCGCCTGAGCGGTCCATCTTGTTGACGTAACCGATACGGGGCACATTATACTTGTCGGCCTGGCGCCACACTGTCTCAGACTGAGGCTGCACACCGTCGGCAGCAGAGTAGGTAGCGATGGCACCGTCGAGGACACGCAGTGAACGCTCCACCTCAGCGGTAAAGTCGACGTGACCCGGAGTATCGATCAAGTTAATCTTATAAGTCTTGCCACTCCAATTCCAGTTACAGGTGGTTGCAGCGGATGTGATGGTGATACCACGCTCCTGCTCCTGAACCATCCAGTCCATAGTAGCGGCACCGTCGTGCACCTCACCGATTTTATGCGTCTTACCCGTGTAGAACAAAATACGCTCTGAAGTCGTAGTCTTACCGGCATCGATGTGGGCCATGATACCGATGTTACGGGTCAAATGTAAATCGCGGTTTGCCATTGTCTTTTTACCTTATTTAATTAGAAACGGAAATGTGCGAAAGCACGGTTAGCCTCAGCCATACGGTGCATGTCCTCCTTACGCTTGAAGGCACCACCCTGGTTGTTGTAGGCGTCCATAATCTCAGCGGCCAGCTTCTCAGCCATGCTCTTTCCACCGCGCTTGCGGGCGAAGAGGATCATGTTCTTCATCGACACGCTCTCCTTACGGTCGGGGCGAATCTCTGTAGGCACCTGGAAGGTAGCACCACCGATACGGCGGCTCTTCACCTCCACCTGCGGAGTGATGTTGTCGAGGGCCTGCTTCCAGATCTCCAGGGGAGTCTTCTCCTCCTTGGCAGCCTTCTCCTTCACAATGTCGAGGGCGTTGTAGAAGATGCTGTAAGAGATGCTCTTCTTACCATCGTACATCAGGTGGTTAACGAACTTTGAGACCTTCTGGTCGTTGAAAACTGGATCCGGAAGGATCACACGCTTCTTTGGTTTTGCTTTTCTCATTTTGTTTTAAATAAAATTTTGCATGGGGCTGTCAATGTGTTCTTCAACGCTCACGCTCGGGCATTTACTCAACCTGCTCAACTTCTCCAGCAAAACGAAAAAAAATTAAATCGTCTAAAAGCGTTGAGCCCTTGGCCTCAGGTGACAACCCTCAGCCCTCGGCTCTCCGCATTGTCTCTTTTTTACTTCTTTCCCTTAGGACGCTTAGCACCATACTTTGAACGGCGCTGCGTACGGTTGGCCACACCAGCGGTATCGAGTGTACCGCGAACGATGTGATAACGCACACCAGGGAGGTCCTTCACACGACCACCGCGAACGAGCACAATTGAGTGCTCCTGCAGGTTGTGACCCTCTCCGGGGATGTAAGAGTTGACCTCCTTCTGGTTGGTCAAACGAACACGAGCCACCTTACGCATGGCTGAGTTAGGCTTCTTAGGAGTGGTTGTGTACACACGAACGCAGACACCACGACGCTGAGGACAGTTGTCCAAAGCCGGCGACTTGCTCTTGTCAGCAACGTCTCTTCTGCCCTTACGTACTAATTGTGAAATAGTAGGCATAATTGTAATTTTTTAAAATTTATATATTTATTTTGTTTATTGTCAACGCTCTAAAAGGGTCCTCGCCGTATGACATTCTTGCTATACGGGTACAATGAACCCATTTCGGGGTGCAAAGGTACGAAGAATTGTTGAAAACGCGATATATAAGGAGGTTCTAATTTTTATAGGAATAATAATCTTAATACTTATTAACCCTTGTTGACGATATTTAATCGCGCTTTTGGCTTAGGCGCGCACCTTATTATATAATGTGGAGGAGGCTTATAATGCGGAATGTGGAATTGGCCATGCGGCTTGCTTTTATCAAAGAACACGAGACACGGCGAAGCCCCACCGACCGAAGGGAGAAATCTGTGCAAATCGGTGGGATCTGTGGGAGTAACCTAAGCGCTCAATGCGCTTGAAAAAGCAAGTGGGAGAACACGCCCACAGATCGCACAGATCGACACAGATTTTTTCGCATGCGGAGAGTGAAATTCGTGTTCAAAAAATGACTATGAGGCCAGCACCGTAGGCGGTTGACGCTTGATAGATAGCGGGACGGCGTGGATGAAAAACACGGGGCACGCAAAAAACAGGAGATTTTAGGGTGCAATCGTTCTTTATTGCGATTATAATTATTATCTTTGCAATAAAACCTGAAAGAACAGCATTCTACATCAAAACACGGCATATTATGGACAGATTCGCAATACCCAACCCCTTTGTCGTGGGAAGATACATTTCGCCCCACTACTTTTGCGACCGACAAAAGGATACCAACTTTCTGATGAAGCAGATCGACAATAGACGCAACGTGGCTCTCATCTCACCACGTCGCATGGGTAAGACGGGACTCATCAACCATTGCTTTCAGCAGCACTCATTTGCTGAGCGTTACCACACCTTCTTTGTTGACATCTATGCCACAACATCGTTAGCGGAGCTGGTTTATCTCCTCGGCAAAGCCATCTATGAGGAGCTCAAGCCTAAGGGCCGCCAGTGGACGGAGCGTTTCTTTCAAGTGATCGGTTCGCTGCGCATGGGATTCAAGCTCGACGCCATGACAGGCGAACCCTCGTTCGACATTGGATTGGGCGACATCCAGACGCCGCAAACCACGCTCGACGAGATATTCGAATACTTAGAATCGGCTGAACGCCCATGCGTGGTGGCCATAGACGAGTTTCAACAGATCGGCAACTACGAAGAGAAGAACGTAGAGGCGTTGCTTCGCACCAAAATACAACAATGCCACAACACTCTGTTTGTGTTTGCCGGAAGCGAACGGCATGTCATGAACAACATGTTCAACTCTTCATCGAAGCCATTCTACCAAAGCGCCATCAGCATGGGGCTCGCCCCCATCCCACTCGAGGCATACACCGATTTCTGCCAAAGCCTCTTCGAGGAGCGTGGCAAACAAATCGAGAAAGACGTGGTGGCGCATGTGTATGCACAGTTTGAGGGTTGCACATGGTTCATGCAGATGCTCATGAACGAACTCTTTGCGCTCACGGCCCCCAACGAGGTTTGCAGCACCACAGTGTTTCCCATTGCCGCCAACAACGTGATCACAACCCAAGAAGAAACCTACAAGTATCTTCTATCCAACCTTGCACCCAAACAAAAGATGGTGCTCCAAGCCATTGCGCGCGAGGGCAAAGCGAGAAACGTGACATCGGCGGCGTTTATGAGAAAATACAACCTGCCATCAGCCAGTTCGGTGCAGGCGGCCATCAAGGGTCTCCTCAAGAACGACATCATCACGCAAGAAGACGATGCCTACCAGGTGTACGACTACTTCTTTTCCACCTGGCTGGCGAAGGACTATTAGCGCGACCGCCTTTTGAGAATGTGGAATGAGGAAGGTTGAATGGCCATGCGGCTTGCTTTTATCAAAGAACACGAGACCCGGCGAAGCCCCACCGACCGAAGGGAAGTAATTTCACCGATGCGCACGGATGGGTCTTTTCACTAATCGGCACGGATTCTTTCTCATACGGAACGCAACGCATCTGTGCAAATCGGGGAGATCTGTGGGAGTAACCTAAGCGCTCAATGCGCTTGAAAAAGCAAGTGGGAGAACACGCCCACAGATCGCACAGATCGACACAGAAGAGAAACACCATCGGTGTTTGTATATTAAGAACACGAGACTCGGCGTAGCCCCACCGACCAACGGGAGGTAATCTCAGCGAATCTATCGAATGACTACTGAAAGGAAACACCTCTGGTGTTTATTATCTCACGAGATTTGTCGTAGACCCACCGACCAACGGGAGGTAATCTATCGAGACACGGCGAAGCCCCACTGACCGAAGGGAGAAATCTGTGGAAATCGGCGGGATCTGTGGGAGTAAAAACTAAGCGCTCAATGCGCTTGAAAAGACAAGTTTCACCGATGCGCACGGATTCCTTCGCATGCGGAACGCAACGCATCTGTGCAAATCGGCGAGATCTGTGGGCATAACCTAAGCGCTCAATGGGCTTGAAAAGACAAGTGGGAGAACACGTCCACGGATCGCAGAGATCGGCGCAGATGGCAGTTGGGATGATGGGTAAAATCAAAAAAGGCCCCTTCCGCACACAGCAGAAGGGGCTAATCGTTGGGGTTGCGAGCCGATTAGGCCTTACCCGTGCCGAAAGGCATGGCGGTGAGGCCACCCTGGGGAGCGGGAGCCTGGGGGAGCTTAATCTCACCAAACTCCTTCTCGTAGCGTGCGATGTTCTCCTGCAAGGCGTAGAGCAAGCGCTTGGCATGCTCGGGAGCCATGATCACACGGCTGAAGATCTGCGGGGGAGCGATGGGGAGCATGTGCGCGAAGTCGATCACAAACTCACTGCTTGAGTGGTTGATCATCGCCAGGTTCGAGTACTCGCCCTGCGCCACTTCGGGGCGCAGCTCTATTTTCACTTGATTTTGATTGTTGTTGTCTGCCATACAGCAATAAAAGGTTTCTAAAAGGTTTCTAATGTTTATTATCTCACTGCAAATTTAATCAAATCATAGCTTACAGCCAAACATTTCTCACATTATTTGGCCTCCGCCCCCACCCCACCGTCACCGTGCGACGTTACGCCACGAGCGCTATCATCGGCAGAGCCATCATCAGTTGGACGAGGTTAGGCATCGTCTTGGTCGGCTGGTTCGTCAGATACTCGTTGATGAGCACCACGCGCAGCATGGCCCGTGCGTCCTCGTTCTGCAACACGGCAAACAGGCCGCTGTCCATCTCAGCGTAAGCAAAGGCGGCGCGCATCGCCGCCACCGAGTAGCTACCCTTTGGCAGTTCCTTCCTGTCGGCCTTGTCCTTGCGCCAAGGGCGCTGCTCCGCCGCCATCATCACCTCTGCGTCGTGCGCTCCCACCAGTCTCCAGAATGGCTCATGCTGCATGTGGAAGAACGGCTTCGTTATGTCGGGCGTAAAGATGGCCGACTGCCCCAGGTACCTCCGCCACACCTCCCGAAACCGCTTCACCAACTCATCCGTCAGTTCGATCTGTGGACACCTTATCACGTTGCTCTCCACCAAATCTATGATAGCCAGCAACAGCACCGCCTTATGCGGAGCCTTCCGCCCCTTCACCTTCGCCGTGTGGAGATGGGAAAAAGCATCAACGTAATTCTTCAAGACCTTCATCGTTCTTGGTTTTCTTCGATATCTAGCAGAAGCCTCAACAAGCAAGTAAACATACGTTTAAACATTACATTAGTCAAAGGCTCTATATTAACTATACCCTGCAAATTTAGCTAAACCTCATCTCACAACCAAACTTTTCACACTAAATTTATAAGCAGATCAAAAACACTAAGAGAAAGACCTATTATAAAAGAAAGGCCCTAAGACCGTCGGACAAAACATCCCCGGCTTAGAGTCTATCTTTAGTATTTCAGGCGGGGAACTCCTAATATAGGATTTACCTTATATTATTCTTAATAACCCACCAGCGGCGTACTTCTATTTCAATTCCTCTAACTGATCTTCATCAGCACTTTCCACTTTGGGCTTGAGGAAAGCAAGGAACTCATGGAGGAAAGCCGTTTCTTTAAAGAAATAGTTTGGATCCACTTCCATCTTCTCTTGCATGTAAGAGAAACCGAAATTAGCATACTGTTCCATTTTATCGATGAGAGAATCGACAACCTTACGAACAGTTATTTCACCCTTATCCAAAGCAATTAGGTCAATATCAGTTCTCGCTATAAGTGCGGCAAAGATATAATATCGTATCTGTCCATAAGACGAGCGACCAAATCTATTTTCTTGATTACCCCAATATTGGATAGCTTGACCAAATGACTTTTTTTTAGCCTTATCATCAACCAACGGCTTTGTCTGATTGAAGTAAAGACCTATGAAAAAGGCAATAATGAAGGCCTCATATCCAGCGCCAAAATATTTACCTCTTACAGACTGATATTGTGTCGAACCGCGACCATAGTCTGTAAAAACATTCATAATGGACTCTTGATAACGCGTTTCCCATTCAGGGTTACGACGACTCCACACTTCGTACAATGACTCCATAGTTACTTTATTTTTTCTACCAATGTTCGTATTGTGGCCATATTACGTTCATCGAAATTGGCCGCTTTCTTTATACGATAAACACCACAGGTGAGCTTATCTATATCAGAGAGGCGAATTTGACCCTTTGTAATAAAGTCCTTAGTGATGATAATGCACTGTTTGTTGAGCTTATCGATTACGTTATAAAACTCCTCTTCCTTTGAATCGCCAAACGAAGATGTTGCGGCATCGAAGATGAGAGGATAATTCTCATCACGCTTCTCATCCGTAAAATCAGAAATAGCAAACAAAACAGACATATACATAACGGTCTCTTGAGATCCTGAAGGGTTCTTGATTTCCGTACCATTAGAACTGTACAGGCGAATCTCCGTCGACTCGTCGGCCGTCTGGCGCAAATGTATTTCTCCATGGAAATCACTAGCGCTTAATTTCTCTAAATAATCGTTAGCACGCTCCTCTAAAGCTCCAAGGAAACGGCGAAGATTCTCACTCTTAGCATTTCTGAAAGCTTTCGCAATTACTTCAAGAACATGATGAACATCACGATAAACTTTCACCTGGTTACTCTGAGGACTGAGATCATCAAACTGTCTTTGAAGGTCTTCCTGTTTAACCTTCATTTCCTTTAGTTCAGCCTCTAACTCTACAAGACGTTTCTCGGCACGGCCTTTCTGGTCAAACATACCTTTGATGTCTGCGAAAGTCTTTTGAAGGATTTCCTCAGACACATTTCCAGCCTGGATTAACAAGCGTGCCTTTTCATCTTCTGCATCTTGAATTTTTTCTTGATACTCGGCGATCTCGTCTTTAAGTCTTGCCTCAAGATTCAATCTGTCAAAGATCTCAGTCTTAATACCTGACACTTCGGCTTCCTTACTTCCGCTTAGGCGAATGCTAAGATTATGGATTTCTTCCACATAACGCCCTGTAAAAAGATCTTTCTGTTCCAAGGCCTCTTTATCTTTCTCAGCTTTAGCTTTAGCAGCAGCGTGCTCTTTGTACTCATTAAGCTTTGCGACCATAAACCGATAAGCTTCAGAGTCCTCAGGGGCAGGTCGTCCGCACACTTTACAGACATGGTCGTGGATCATCTCTTCCATCGTTGCTTGATCAGGAAGATACCAAGGAAGCTTCGTAGCTCCACCTTCCAGTGCGCCACAAATCTCATTAATTGCTTCCAATTTTCCCTGCTCTTTGGCTTTCTGTTTTAAGAAATCATCATTCTGCTTGCGTTTCTCTTTACTGAAGGCAGAACTCTTTTTCTTAAATTCATCCAATATTGACGGATAAGCGCAAAGGATCCAGAACTTATCTAGTAGAGCTGTGTTCTTATCTACTGACGTAATTTGACCCTTTCTTTTATTTGCTTTTTCACGCAAATTTTTAAGTCGATCACTTACCTCATTATAGCGTTCTGTTGTCTCCTGATTTTGCTCGAGCTCAGCCAACTTGGTTGCAAATGTGGAAACAGACATTTGCTTATCTTTAATTTCCTTCTTTTTGTTGGATATATCCGAAGCCAAACGCGTTAGCTGCGCCTCAAGAACCTTTGCCTCGCCGGCTATTTTCTTGTCAGAACTGCATTCTTTAGTATAAGCCTTATAGGCTTTTTCCTCCATTGATGATGACATCGATACCAGTTCTTCAAATTTTCGCACGTCTGAGAACTTATCCACAAGATCCTTTAGAGCTGCTGGATTATCAAACACATTAAGCGTTGATTCTCCCTTAAACATACTGAAGCGTTGGATAAAAGCATCAAAGCATCTATCCATCAAGTTCTTTCCGTTAACAACCTCGCGCTCTGGTCCAGAACCTTCGTATCCTCGAAAAGTTAACTGACCAGTCTTAAAGTTTGCGTCTTCTTTTCGCTCAAAAGAGAAGCGCTTTTCAATAAGTTTTTCACCATCATGTTCGAACAGCATTGAAACCAAAGTCTCATCCCGATCACCCTCTTCCATTTTTGACTTGCGCATCTCAGACACATTATCAATGCTGTTGTTTTCCACTGTCGTATTGAACAACCACTGCAAGGCATCAAAAAATGTTGTCTTGCCGTCGCCATTGTCACCAATAATTAGGGTCAAGCCATCAGAAAAGTCGAACTTATTCTCACCATAATAGCTTCGAAAGTTCTTTATGATTATCTGTTTGATTATCATACGCTCACACGTTTTTCTTTAAATATTCCGTAACTTCTTTGTAGATTTCTTTATCCGACGCTCCCTCTGCAGATCGTTTTATGATTTGCGCAACAGCACTAATCACATAATTATCTGACTCGAGCGCTTGATAAATGGAGGTGATATCCGCAGCACTGTAATTACCAAACTTGTCCAAGTCTAGGTTCATCAGTACAGCTTCAAGCATCTTGTCATTGTTTGTTGTATACGCCATACGCTATAAAATTGATAAATTATAATAGGTTACTATATCTTCCAGCTCTTTCAAAGCAAAGTCAGCATTTTCAGAGAGTGAGGCAAAATCACGTACTCGTTTCAGTTCGCTAGCAAGCATACTTTGCTCCATGCGGAAGCTCTCAGAACTACTGCTCACCAATGGCGCCACAACCAAGTCGTGAATTACTGCACTATACTTATCCTTGTGGGTACGCAGGATACGTCCACGACGTTGAATAAATTGTCGAGGATTACCTGTGCTTGCACAGAATATGGCCATTTCGCTACGAGGAATATCCACGCCCTCGTCTAGACACTTCATTGAGGTAAGCACTTCAAGGTCTCCAGATGCAAAATCATCCAACATTTTATTTCTATCCTTCGAGTCTGATGTAAATTTCCTCACGGTCGTTGTTCGACTGACTTCGCGCACAATCTGGGTATATCGATCAATTATGTGTTCTGCATCTTCGTCTGTATCCAGCGCCTCCTTCGTATCAAAGACATCTGCAATCTCGTCTGGCTTGTTTCCTTCAGGAACATAAACAAGCGTATATTTCAAATTACCTTTTTCTTGATATCGTTCCTCAAGAATACGCTTAAACACATCTTCCTTTCCTGCAGCCTTGTGTATTATGCGCTTCCGCTTCAGCAACAAAGCCATAAGAATATCATCGCCACTAGGAAAAGAACAGCTATCATAGTTAAAGAACTTCGCTAATTGCTTACTTATTTTCATATACTCCAGCATCTCCGCATCATTGAGATGAACAAGATGAGGGTAATAATAATAGCGACAAAGAAAATTATTTTCTATCGCATCTTTCATGCTATATTCAAAGGTGTAATGATCTTTCACCCCGAAGAATTCTTTCAATCTTCGATTGCCAACATCATCATATTGTCGGTCAGGAGTAGCGGAAAGACCTATCCTTCTCTTGAACTTTATTCCTTCAAGTCGATCCAGTATTCTCTTTGATCCCATATTATGAGCTTCATCCGCAATAAGAAGCGTTCGCTTAGACAATGAATTTAAGGTAGAAAACACAATATCACGAGTGAAAGAGGAATATGTTGAAATGACTACGTAAGAAATTGCTTCTTTGGTAGGATTAAAGTCCTCATGCATGAGCAGCGCATCTATTTCATTGCGCCAATTCTTGTTTTTTGAGCACACCATATACACATGCCCAAAATTGAATTTCTTACACTCTTCAACCCATTGGTCGACAAGAGCAAGCGTAGGCACAAGTATGACAGCTTTATAATACCCAAGCTGCTTGTATATCTCATAAAGACAATTAAGCGAAGTTATGGTCTTACCTGTACCTGTTGCCATTGCAAATAAGCCACATTGGGATTTCTTCCAATTATCGAAAGCCTGCTGCTGATACGGACGTGGCCCTGAAGCATAAGGGAACTTTGGTACACTATCCTCCTTCTTACTAACTTTGGAGTTGAGTGACTTTTCAATTGCTTCTGTCACTTTTTTCTTTGCCCTTGCCAGAATTCCTTTTACGGTACGCGACATTTCTATGTCTACATGGTTTTGGACAATTTTTTGCTCATCTATCAAAAGATCCTTAATGTCTTTCGGCTTAAATGAGTTTGTGATACGTGTACGTATTTGTTCTGCCTCTACATATTCGACGGTAGTGTCTTTTTCCAGGAACGTCCAGTTGAAATCATCTTCGATGTCATTAATTTTATACACGTCCCTACCGCCATCCCAATCACAGAACGCCGTTATACTCTCACAATTCTCGATAAGTGCAGTACGAGAAAAATTACAGGACCCATCAAAAGCCACTCGGTTTACGCCATCACCAAACAAACCGCATTTTGTATGGGCAATACCTGTTCCATCACGAGGAGTAATGATCTTTATTTCAATTCGGTCATTACGAATTAGCCACGCCAAGCAGTCGAAAAAATGCTTGTCTCGTTCAGACAAGGAATCTTTCAACCCTTCGATATCACTAATATCAAAGGCTGGCAATATGTTGTTAGACAATCCGTTTGTAATTGCGCTTTTATCTTGTTCTGACAAGATATCATTGATTATTAAACGCATTCGGCCTCCATTGTACAGGAAACATGCAAAGCCATCGCACAAAATATTAATTGCAGAAGAAGAGAAGAAACCCAATTTCAAGTCGAAGGTCGTTGCATTGCACAAGCCTTCGGAGAAGAAACCAACAGGCTCCCACTCACTATGCGACTTAAATCGTCGACTATCTGGCCAAATTACGTTTGTCTTTAGCATATTCTTCTAAATAAAGCAATTTGTACACATGATATCATCGCCAAAAAGATCAACCAATGAAGAGCCCTTTTGCTTCGCCCTATTTTCTTCCTGACGCTTAATTATATCCATTTTTATTTTACGGATACGTTCAGGTTTGATCAAGTCAGCAAGGCTTTCTCCTTGATTCCAAGTATAACCATCCTTCTCAAACTCCATTGCCTTCTTATACAAATCAGGGTGTTGCTCATATAGCCAAATCCATTCTATCTTTTGTTGAAAAAAACAGAAATAGCAGCCCGAACGACTACGACAGTAAGTGCCAACCTTTCCATCGACCTCAAAAGGTATTTCTTCGTAATAGGCAGGGACTCCCACCCCGCTCTCACGCAACAATCGGAAGATATCGTCCTTCACAAGTATTTCATCATTGTCTAGCAACGGGAAATCATCCAGCTTACCAATCGGATATTCCGTTGTTTTCAAATATTGGAAGACAACATGGTTGAATAGTTTAACGTCTACATCAAGCAAAGCATTCAACTTCTTTGAATAAAAGAATTGCTTAGAGATCGGACGCTTCAAGATTTCCATTATATCCTCTCGCTGATAATCCTTGCACAAACTATCATACAATGCTATAATCTGTTCCTGTTGATCGTTGTGGAGAACTTTGTTTATCACATCAATACTCCAGATATTACGACGAAATGGAAATACAGCCTGTATGTTTGGCTTTGAAGATATATAACCATCACGTTCTTCATCTCCTCGTATCCCAACATATGAAACAGCATAATCATCCCCAACATAGCGTTCAAACTCAGCTAGCTTCATTTTCTGTGTACACCATCGAGCCTGTGGCGATGGAAGAAAACCGCCACAGGCTTTTAAGAAATGCTCAAATGGTGTTGGCTCTGGACTATCCGCAGCTGCACGCAATCGTTTAATACTGCCAAGATATGCTCCTAAACGATCTATAAGAAGCTCTGTCTCAGCCAGTTCACACCCTGTATCAGAGTTGTAATATTCAATCTTTAAATTAGGATATTTCTGCTTAAGGTATATAGCCAGCGCCGCACTGTCTTTTCCTCCAGAAATCCCAAGAATATGCCTTACATTCATTTTGCCATCTTTTTATTCAACATTCTCAGCAAAGTGCAAATCGCCACATTTTCATTGTCGCTTTTTGCAAGTACATTCTCTACCAATTTTTCCAACTCATCAGCTTTTTCGATTTCCGACTCTGGCAAACGGAAAGTCACCCGCGAAAGGTTCTTGCCTTTGGTAGCAACCATATCAACAGCGAAACATTCTTCACCATCATTGCCACATGCATTCATACGAGATATGTCCGAATACTTTTCGCACTCACGGAACATCGAAATGAGATTATGCACCAATTTTTCTTCTTGATCATCACGCAAACGTTCAAGCGGCTGTTCCAATGCTGTATAGCAAATCGATTGATACCACTCCTTACGATTATCAAACTCCGTTAACACATGATGGTAAAACTCCTTCAAGCGGTCAGTCAGCAAATGCTCATTAACAGAACTAAAACGATCACGAATGATTTTCACATATTCCGAATATTCATACACTTCAATCCCAAGCGCATCCAAAACACTTGCCTCAATACGATCAATAAGATCATTATAGCATGAGCGCAACTCCCTAACTGCACGGTTTATCACATAGCAGAATTCTTCTACCTTATCCTTGTCACACAGAGTTTCCTTACAAAAGCCCAGTGCCTCTGGGAGATCTTCAAAGAATGTCTTTTCTGGGTCTTTTGCTACTGCAAGCGTATCACGAAAACGTGCTGTCTGTTCATGATTAAACTTACGTGTATGTTTAGCATAAGTGTTAAGCTGATGGCTATAGAAGAAAAAGAATGGTTTTATCGTCTCAACAAAATCATCATTTGTAACACTTCCAAGTGCCCTCACGTTTAAGAATTTGCGATATTGGTTAAATATGTCCATACGCACACCCGATACGTCGAGAGCTTTTACACTATAGTCGCCAGGATGTTTCTGAAGCAATTCAAAGAACTCCATATTCACATTCGGGATATATGCACCGTTTGCACCGTAAAGAGAATATTCCTGCTTCTTAATATAAAAATAAGTGGGTATCCAAAAATCCAGAAATCCCTGTTTCAATTTGTAAGGACGTGCCAACAGTATCTTTATGAGCTCGGAAATTTTCCGCGCCTTCGTAGTTGTTGAAGCCAAGAATTCCTCACAAGCATTCCACAACGGCAGTATACCTTCATTCGTAGGTTGACTCACAAAGGCCCCATCTTGATGAAGCCCTGTATTTTTCAACAAAGAATAATAGATTGTCTTTTCAGGTGGAAACTTATCCTGCGCAAATCCAAGTTCCGCCTCATTGCTATGACTAAGTAAAGCTAACAGATACTTTACACGAGCACTCGATATCGAACTACTCAACTTGTGACGATTGAAAAGTTCATTATTCATCACCGGCGTTTTAGAGTAAATCGTGTCACAAACATAGGACAAAAGCTCATTAAACATACGGAACGTCTTTACTTCAATTTCCTTTCCTCCAAATATCCATACAACATCGTTTCCGTATGAGAACAAAGCATCGTTAAGAGCCTTATTCAACAACAATTTCTCATATTCCAAGAGGTTATTAACCTCACCAATAGCCACATAGTCCGACTTATCCAGCAACACCTTACTTAGGATGTAGTTGTATTTCGCAATCGAATACAAATGACCAACAAGTTCGTCCGTATTCTTGAAACAAGCGAACACCACAGCATTTTTACACTCAGCACTCAGCTCAAGCGTATCTTTAATGAAGTCTTTCTTCGATGAAAAAACAAGTTGAATATAACCGTCGGTGTCACCTACCGGAATCCTATCTTGTCCTTGCTCCACTATCTCATACTCAAAATAACGTGGCGTTCCTTTTTGAAAATAACACATCCTTACAGGAGCTATCTTCTTAAAGCAATAGCTGCGTATGTCGTCCACATAATTAACAGGACGACTTACCACAAGGCCGGCCTTTCTTATCTCATCTTCAATATTGACATCTGTTCCGTCAAAGAGAATGTAACGCAACTTGTAACTTGCAAAACGTATTATCTTGTATTGTTCTAACAACTTGAGTATATGATAACCCTCATCTACTCCATGAACAAGACGAACATAATTGGCGATCTGCTCTCTGGTCATTTTGAACGTCGAATTACCAAAGAGATTAAGCAAGCCAATCGTTTTCACTATTATTATCGCACCAAGCAATTCACTTTTTGATTCCCACTCCTGTCCTTCAACTCGTTCAAGTGCCACCTGCATAGAGCTCCATTGCATCGAGTCAGCATTAGCGTCCTTTAGATACGAATAAAAGTTCTGCAAGATATAATCATAGCAATTGGCAAGCCCATAAAAGCCTTGCCTGTACTCGCTTAATGAATTGTTTCCTTTTGCATGAAGAAAAGAAAACAACGAACGCTCGTTCTGTCCATAACGTTGGATAGCTCGAGTAATTACATATGCTGAAAACGGCTCCAAAGGATAAAGAGTCTCAGCAGTATCAACTGCAAAAGCATCAGACGCGAACTTTGTATTCTTTACAAGAGCACATAATTCTGTCAAGTTCTTATATTCTTCAACCTTAAGATTCTTCGACTGCAACTGTTTAGAAGCAAGATAAAGCAATTGTTCTACAGGCTCTACGAACACAAGCTCTTTGAAACGTCCTTTCACTTTAGTCCATTCCTCTTTCTGAACATCAGTCAATTTTCGGGCATAGGAACTAAAGTTCTGATGAAGCGTTGTTATCAGAAGGATTTGCCTTGTTGTCACATTTACAAATTCAGCCAACTTCTGCATGAAATATAGCTCCTGTTCGGGATTTTTCTTTGCAGCATGCTCAAGCACCTTGCCAAACTCATCAATGAGAATCACAAGGAACTTGCCCTGTTTCTTTACCCTACCATAAATCTCACGCAAATTATCAAGCACATTGGTTTCCGGTCCATCAATCTGCAACTTGTCGCGCATCAACGAGGCAAGATCTTTATAATCGCCAACCATTTTCAACACTTCAAACTTTCCGTTGGTTGACAATGTATGTGGATTAAGAAGATTAACCGAGTCGTCTCCTAACAGATTCTTCTCCAAGGCTAACAGAAAACTTGATTTACCCGTTCCATACGACCCTATAACTGTAAAAGAATGAATACCAGAACGGTAGCCATCAATAAGCCCAGCAGCAACATCACGTGCATTTGGCGTAACGATGTACTTGAAGCCCTTACCCAAGCCTTCTTCTATATTTGCCGACAAACTAAACTGCTGCATTATCGTAGTATCTGTTAAGTAAATCAATAGGATTCATCTGCTTTCCTTCTTTGAAAAGAAGTTGGCGTATTCCAGCGTTATCGCTATATTGCACATACTCAGAGTATTCTCTATCTATCTGCTGCAACATTTCTATCACCTCCATATCGGTCATACAGAACACAAGTCCTACATTCTGCAACGTGTCATAGGAAACAGTTCGGTCTGAGCCTTTCATCCATAGAACTGCATACAAGAAAATCTCTGTTGGCACTGTTCGTTTCCCCTCTATATTAAACGCATAACCCCTATCTGAGTTGTCGTTCCTGATAAGATTCAAATCTATCAACAAAGAGGAATAATCCTCGTATGATTTAGGCTTTGAAGGTTGCACGTAATTTTGAACCAACACGCCAAAATCTTTTCCTACTGTATTAGAATTGAACTGCTTCAACCGATCATCTTCAGCCATCAGACGTTTTACAAAATTCAGTACCTGCTCTTTGGCGAATTGCTTACGCTCTTTCTGGTAACGAAGAAACAAAATGTTATAAAGAGTAGCCTCATTCAATACGACAAGAAGGAAATGAAGCAACCACAAAGTACCTAAACTTTCCAAATAGCGGTCTTTTCCCTGAGCCTCATCAAACAAATACTTAGCTAACGTCGATGGCTTGTCATGTTCTGTCAACCCTAAAGCTTTTAGCCAATAGCGTATCGATGCAACCATGTTTTTACCGACCCCAAGCATGATTACAGAGTTTGGATCGTTAAAACTGTTGCCGTCATTTATATAATCATACCCTTTTATTGGCCACAACATCCTGCAAGAGAACGACTCATGGCCTGAAAAAACGTATTTGCTGTACATATTAGGTTTAGACGTTCATCTGACAGAACCCTAATGTCAGAACAGTTAGATTAAATTGCTTTATGGCTCTCAAAAACAGAATGCGTGGGTTCTTTCCCTTTGCCCGTTCCACACATCGTAGGCCTTCGCATTGCCCAAATCGCAGAAACGGACAACTGCAGAAAGCCCACGCATGGAACATATCATAATCCCACATATGGGAAGCCATACACATGCCCTTTTTGAGCATGTATACAGCAACCCTGGCGGGGTATACAATATACCTACCGTGGGCATCTACGTTGCCATCCTGTCTTTGCGATTCGGTAAATTTGCGAAGTTTACGATGTGAAAGACAAGCGTCAAGTAAACGCCCTATTCATAAAAGTCGCATCCACTCGTCCAAGGCTCGTTAGGGCCTTGTTGTGATAATGCTTTGCAAAGATAAGGTTAAACTGCAAGAAATCCTAATTTTTATGGCCCTTTTTCATTTGCAAGTCGAAATTGCATGCAACAGAGCCAGGAATGGCTTACCCAGTCACCGTTCGCCCATCATCCGATTGCTTTGTATTGGCTGGCGAAGGCGTAGGTGGCTTCCGACATAGGGGTGTTGAGGTGCCACACGATTTGCATGGGCTTTGAGCCTTCCATGCTTTTCATTGTGACCTGACCGAGGTAGGTGAAGCCCATGCGGCAACCGTAGTCAGGATGCTCGGCTTGCTGCCTGACGAACAAGAGCATGTTGTTATCGCCGTTACGGTAAGCCTCAGCCTCACGACTTCCCTCGCGCACCCGGTTCTGTGTTTCCCAATGGAAGAACTCGCGGTTTTGTGCGTAGTCTTGATAGGCCGTGAGCGATCCTTCCTCGCGTTTCTTGATGATGTCCACATACATGGCTTCCAACTGGATGCTCTTCAAGCGCTCCACTCCCTCGCGCGAGGGCGACTTGCGCTCAAGGGTGGAGAGGCCCAGGGCGGCCTGTATCTGCGCCTTAGTGTAGACACCGTGCAAGCGAAGCGGACTCCAGTCTTTATAAACCGAATTGTCGGCTTTCTCCGGTGCTGAGCAACGGTCGCGCAGATAGGCTAAGACCTCCTTAAATTCTTCCACAAACAACGTGTCGGAGGCCAAGTCACGGAACATATCGTTAAGGCTTGCGTATTGACCTGCCGCATCGTACAAGTCGTAATAGAGCATCACGGCGCAACGGCGTTGCTGCTCCGAGAACGCTGTGGTGTCGCACACAAAGCCACGCTCCACAAACCGCAACAGCTGCGAGAAATAAGAGAAAGAGTCGGTGGCCAACCATTTCTTGGTGACGGCAAACTTCAGTTGGGCAGCATGTGCCGACACCTCCTTGCGCACGCCAGCCAACTGGCACAGCTCGCCCCACGTCAAACTGCCGTAGAGCTTATGGAATGGCACATGACTATAATCCAAGAATCCTTTCATCGAGAAAGCACCCTTGCACACCTCATGATAGGCGGCTATCTCCTTAACGACACGGTTACGGTTCAGGCTGCGCAGATAACCGTCGATGTTGGCAATAATCTCTTCCTTGGCTTTCTCCTCAAGGATAATCTTACAACCGAATGGGGCGTTGGTGAAGCCACCCTCTATCTCGTCCTTGATGTTGCGCGAATGGCGACCTATCAACGACTCGAAACGCTCCTTATAGCTAAACTCGGCACGCGAGTGACCCACAAAGTCGAGCACGGTCAGGTGGTCCTTGCCTTGATGCAGTCGCAAGCCACGCCCAAACTGTTGTAGGAACACCGTGGCACTCTCGGTGGGACGGAGGAAGAGAATGGTGTCGATCTCTGGAATGTCGACACCCTCATTGAACAGGTCGACAACGAAAAGGTAGTTGATCTCTCCCTTCTGCAATCGTTTCCTCACCAAGGCGCGATGACGGGCATCGTCGTCGCTCGTCAGCACGTCTGTCCGCAATCCCGCCAACGTAAACTTGGCGTTCATAAACGTGGCATGCTTCTTATCAACACAGAAACAGAGGGCACGCACCTTATTCAGCCTACTGTTGCCTATGTATTGCTGCATCTTCTTCAGGATGAGCCCTGTGCGGAAATCGTTCTGCGTGTAGATACGCGAGAGCTCCGCCACATCGTAGCCGTGCCCACTCCATTTCACCTCCGACAGGTCCACATTGTCGGGTATGCCGTAATAATGGAAAGGGGCGAGCAGCCCAGCGTTCAAAGCGGCGGGCAATCGTATCTCGGCTGAGATATGGCCATCGAAGAAGGTGGTGATGTCCTCTTGCTCATTGGTACGCTCCGGCGTGGCCGTCAAACCCAGGAGTATTTTCGGCTTGAAGCAAGTCATGAGCTTGACATAGGTGGGGGCCACAATATGGTGCACCTCATCGACCACCATATAGTCGTAATAGTCTTCCGTGAGCGACAAGTGGTCGATACGGTTGCGCAACGTGTCCTTGCTGGCAAACACATGCTGGTAACTCGACGGCTCATTGTTGCCATCCCACAAACTTCCGAAGTTGGGATCTTCGAGCACAATGCGGAAGGTCTGCATGGCTTGGCGCAATATCTCCTGCCGATGGGCGATAAAGAGGAAATGGCAGTCGGGATGCGCCTCGCGATAGCGCTTGAAGTCGAATGCGGCAATAACCGTCTTACCTGTTCCCGTGGCGGCCACCACGAGGTTGTGGTAATGGCCGTGCACATGGCGCTCCACATCCAACTTCTCCAATATCTCCTGTTGGTAATCCTTGGCACGCATGAGGTCGAGGGCCGAGAAGTCGAGCAACGGCGTTTCCCAATCGGCGCCCAACGCTCGCTTCAACCGCTCGTCGCTCACGCCAGGAATAAAGTTCTCGAACGTGTCGTCGCACCAATAAGCCTCAAACGAGTTGCGCACCTCCTCAATGACCTGTGGCAACTCAAACTGCGTGGCTTTGAAGTTCCACTCCTTGCCATCCTTCAGGGCGTAACACGAGAGGTTGCTGGAGCCGATATAGGCGGTATGGAAGCCCGAGTTGCGAAGGAAGATATACGACTTGGCATGCAAGCGGTCTTGCGTGCCGTCGTAGGATATCTTAATCTCCGTGTTGGGCAACGTGGCCAGTCGGGCTATGGCGTCGTAGTCGGTTGCGCCTGTGTAGGTGGTGGTAATGATACGGAGGCGTTTGCCCTCGCTTGTGAATTTTCTCAGACTATCCCAAAGCAGGTTCAGTCCACTCGTCTTGATGAACGACACCACCCAACATATCTCGTCGGCACAGAGTATCTCGCGGTTCAGCTCGCTCTCCATGTCGGTAGGGCCCCGTCCTCCAAAGAACAAGGCGCTACGACTCAGCGTGGTGATGGGTGTGATGGCTTTCAGGTGAGCCTCAATGTCAGGATACTCGCAGTTGGTGCGATCGATCACAGCCGTCAGGATGCTCTTCTGCGCATCAATCAGGTCGAGCTCCGTATCGTCCACCCGAAATTCACGGCCCAAGGTCTTGATCACCGAATTGATGAAATCGGTATAGGTTTGGGCACCGTCGTCCTCGGGAGCGCCAATGAAAGCCACTTCGATAAGATGCTGTAGATACTTGCTCAGGATATGCACCGCGTCGTCTTTCGATATGGCTTTCTTGCCAATGAAGAAACGTTCCGTGTCTACCCTGTCCAACTTCAAGCGGAACAGACGGTTGATGATCTGTTCATAAACACCAGTTTGGATATTCGTGTCTTGCATCGTTATCTGATATAAATGTTCTCGGCATGATACTGTAGGAATGTGCCATTGGGCTGATGCTCTTCGGGAAGGATAATCTTTCGGTTCGCAATCTTTCCAAAATGCTCAGCGTAGGTGGCTTGGGTAAGGGTGTCGCGCAATGAGGGCGACACCATTACGGTATAGTCGTCAGGCCGTATGGTGATGAGTCCTTGGTCGAAGGCTCTGTCGTAGAGCGAGGAAAGGCAGATGCCGTTTTCGGGATTCAGGCGTGTGTCCTTGCGTTCTGCCCAAGGAATGATATGACTGGCAACCAACAGGCGCGAGTCGTTGATGCCAGTGATGGCGCATTGCTCGTTGTAGTTGTTGAGTATCATCGTGCGGAACACGTTCTGATTGACCCTTTGGCGAACCACCGCTTCTCTGGTGTTGCCTTCCAAATCGGTTGTGGTTATGCCCAACGATTGCTCAATGGATTGTTGCTGGAGGCGTGCGCGTATCTCGGCGGCCTCCTTGAAGAGTCGTTCCTTGTTGTTGGCATATTCTTCCCAAACGGGCATGCAGGTCTTGGCACCGCTCGCCATGCCGTGGCGCCCTGTGGCAAGGATGTAAGGGTCGCAGGCGGCGAAGTTCACCAGGCGGAGAGCCGCCGAGTTTTCGCCACGTCCCAGCAGTCGGCCAAGCTCTCTCACCTCAGGCGTGTTGCGGTTCAAACGCCCAAAGGGTAATTGGAAATAGAGAGCTAAGGCAAGCACCAGTTCATCGTGTGTCCACAGGTTTCTTTGCATGTCTCAAAGTTACAGCGTTTTTCTCAAACGAGGGACGATTATGGTGGGATTTTGCGAAAAAGTGGGCAAAAATGTTTGTGGGGAGACGGGTAAGCGGCGTAGGGTGCGCTTGTGGGTGGGACAAGCGGGAGGGAGGGGTGTCATGGTTTTTGGTTAAAAAGTTGTGCGGGATTTTTGGATGAGATAGAGAAGGAACTGGGGTGATTTGTTGAATCGGTTTACTTTTTGTGTGTCGTAGGCTGACGATTGGGCATCTTTCGCGTTGCGATAGCTTAGGTATCGTGGTGCGATAGATGGTCTTTCGTGGTGCGATAGCTTAGGTATCGAGGTGCGAAAGGTGGTCTTTCGTGGCGTGGAATGTGGAGCGTGGAGCGACAAACGGGCTGCCAGAATCATAAATAATTGAATGTTAACTGGTTACGCAAATGCGCCAAGAATGGCGTATTTGGAGGCGAACGGGGGGTCGTTGAGAAAAACAGTGTATATTTAGGGGAGGAGTGTTGAGAATGTTGAATGGTCCATACGGCACGAGAATATTTCTCCCACAGATCGCACAGATCGACACAGATGCCATGCGGGGTGCTTTATCAAAGAACACTGATTTCACCGATGCGCACGGATGGGTCTTTTCACGGATCGGTTACTCTTGCGCCGCATTCAGCGG
>ENA-OPML01000002-OPML01000002.1-human-gut-metagenome-genome-assembly--contig:-NODE-2-length-118504-cov-4.986399_pt1 | contig 118504 bp, 96 predicted proteins | sample MGYA00241526_ERZ501749 | MGnify/ENA primary metagenome ERZ501749 (study PRJEB25962, sample SAMEA2042647) | human gut metagenome | biome: human gut; feature: human-associated habitat; material: faeces... | reverse complement strand
GTGGCTCTGTCTACTATGATAAGTCTCAAAGTGACGTTCTCGGACGGTCTGGGGGGTATTCCACGGGAGCACCTATTACTATGATCCTATTAAGGCCTTGGAATGATTGGCAAAGTATGCTTTCCAAACATTCCTTGATATGCTTAGCGCCATTATAGACGGGCATAACAACTGATATGGGCACTGTTGCCATAGGCTTGTGTTTTTAGTTAGGCTGTGCCACTCCCCATTTTTTGCAGATGATACTAAAAAGTATTGGTGTTTGTGGTTGGGGAGGGGTGTTCTGCTTTCAGTTCGATGTTTTAGATTCTTGTTGTATCGCAAAGATAGGGCAAAATGGTTTAACATGCAAGGGTTTGGCTTGTTTTTTTCCTTATTTTTTTTGATATGCGGCCTTTCGGCAATCTTCTTGGGGTTTGCTTGGCGGCGTACGGGGAAATGCTTACCTTTGCAATCGTTTTATTCTATCATGTAAGGTTAACTTAAATCGCTTAAAACGCATGAACTCAAAAGTGAAAGGTTTTGTGGCTGGCGTGCTGGCCGCTATCTTTTATGGCACCAATCCGTTGGGAGCCGTCTATTTGTACCAGGACGACATCAACTCAGCCTCGGTGTTGTTTTACCGCTATGGCTTGGCAGTGGTGTTCTTCGCCTTGTGGATGATGGTGAAGGGCGAGAGCTTTCGCATCAGTTGGGGCCACGCCATCCGCTTTGTCGTCTTAGGCGGCGTGTTCGCCTTGTCGTCGATAGCCCTCTTCCTCAGTTTCCACTATATGGATGTGGGCGTTGCCTCGACCATTCTCTTTAGTTATCCCATCATGACCGCGGTGCTCATGGTGGCGTTCTTCCATGAGCGCATCACCTTGACCACCACGCTCTCCATAGCCTTGGCCACCCTTGGCATAGCCATGCTCTATCGGGGCGACGGCGACGTGGCGCTCTCCTCGGTGGGCGTGGTGCTTGTGCTGCTGTCCTCGCTGCTCTACGCCGTTTACATCATCAGCGTAAACCAGTGGACCACCAGCTATTCGCCCTTGAAGTTCACCTTCTGGATTGTGCTGGGTGGACTGTTCTCCATTGTGGCCTTCTCGTTTGTGTCGGGCGAGCATTTGCAGATGCTCCACGGCACGCGCCAGTGGGTCTCGGCCGTCCAGTTGGCCTTGTTGCCCACCGTGCTGAGCCTCTATTTCATGACCGTGTCGATCAACAACATCGGCAGTACGCCGTCGGCCATCATGGGCGCCTTGGAACCCGTCACGGGCGTGTTTATCGGTTGCGTGGTGTTCTCTGAGACCTTCTCGTTGCGTCTCGCCATCGGCATTGTGCTCGTCCTCTCGGCCGTTATCATCATCATCATGGCGCGAAGCGACAAGAAGCCTCAAGAAGCGGCGCCCAAACGCCACCGCATCAGCTTTGTGCCGCCCCGCCTACGGTTCCCGTTCCATAGGAAGCATGAGTGAGCGCCATAGCCCATGCGCGCGATTCGGCTCATGGGCGTATCGCCTCTCGGGATGTCCAAAACCAGTTGTCCCCCCTCCTCCACACGACATGTGGGAGAGGGGGACAACTGGTTTTGGGAGGCCATGTGGGCGTCGGCCATGCGTCTCGTCGGCCAGAACGCCTAACGGTTGCCTGGGGGTTAGCAAAACAGGCGGAAGGCAACGAAGACGATGGAGCCTATGACATTGATGCAGAGGCTGATGAGCGGAACGATCCAACGGTCGCGCATCACCTCGTTGGCCTCGTCTTGGTCGGCCAGACTGATGGGTTGGCGCATCATCTTGCGGAGCGAGAAGGTGACCCCCACAGCGCAGAACGATAGGCAAAGGCCCCAGATGAGCATGCCGCTATTGGAATCGTTGAGAAATGACGACAGGCCGCCCCACAGACCCACACCAACCGCCACGGCCATGGAGGCCAGCGCCACCTTCTCCAACTTGGCGGCCAGCGGCGAGAGGCCGAGCACAACCTGTATGCGAGGCGACAGGTTCAGGTCGGGCGCTAACCGTCCGGCAAGTTTGATCTGCTGTTTGAAATACCATGTCGTTATGAAAAAAAAGGCCAAGAACAGAATGCCAATGACGCCCACAAGGTCGTCGTCGCTGAAGCAGCAGCAGATGAGGGCCACGGCAAGGCTGGCGCTCTTCAGCCGCTCTTTCCAGATGAACAAGGCATACTGTTGCAGGCAAGTGAACTCCTCGGTGTCGAGGTTGTTCTCGGGATGCTCGCCCTTCACGGCGTGGGTGAAGTACATGAGGATGACGTGTGCGGACAGTGCCGACGTGAAGTAAAAGCGGAAGGTGTGCTCGACGCCGGAGACGCAGATGTGCAAGACGCTGAAGGTGAGAAGAAGCATGCCCAACAGCACGTTGATGAGGGTGCTGGACCATGTGCGGCGCACGACGACAGGGCGCTCCTTGTTGCCCGTGGGAATGATGTTGCGGGTGCTTAAGATAAGAGGCTTCATGAATGGGAAGTAAGCGGCAGCGAGCGCGTGTGGCCCTCACCGCCGGATGATGATTAGTGTTGTGTTTGGGCCTCGGCGCTCTCCTCAAGCTTGTCGCCCTGCCTACTGGCCGGTGCGTGCTTAGGCAGGCGGCGGTTGCGCCGTAAGGCGTCGGCTACGATCCACTGCAACTGGCCGTTGGTGGACCGAAACTCGTCGGCAGCCCATTTCTCCACCGCTTGCATCGTGGCGGAGTCGAGCCTGAGCACAAAACTTTTGGTTGCTTTAGCCATAGAACAAGAGAATTACATGTTGAGAGAGCCTGTGTTGACAACGGGTTGGGCGCTGTCGTCGCCGCAGAGCACCACCAAGAGGTTGGAGACCATCGACGCCTTCTTGTCGTCGTCGAGCTCCACCACCTGCTCGGATGAGAGGCGGTCGAGCGCCATCTTCACCATGCTGACGGCACCCTCCACGATCTTCTCGCGGGCAGCGATGATGGCATCGGCCTGCTGGCGACGCAGCATCACGGCGGCAATCTCGGGAGCGTAGGCCAGGTAGTTGATGCGCGCCTCCACAATCTCGATGCCCGCCATGTTGAGGCGCTCGTCGAGGCGCTCCTCCAGTTGCTTGTTGATGATGTCGCCACCACCGCGCAGCGTCACCTCGTCGCTGCTCTCGTTGTTATCGTACGAATAGAGGCCGGCCACCTGGCGCAGGGCAGCGTCGCTCTGAATCTTCACGAAGTTCTCGAACGCGCTCATGATGCTGTTTACATCGGTGCCCACGGAAGCCGTGTTGCGAGCCATGGTCTGAGAGTCGATCTCAAACATGGCTTTGTAGGTGTCTTTCAGGCGCCACACCAGCACATGGCCAATCATCACCGGGTTGCCCTGCTTGTCGTTGACCTTGATGGGCTCGGCGTCGATGTTGCGTGAGCGAAGGGAGAGGCGCTTTGTGTTGATGAATGGGTTCATCCAATAGAAGCCCACGCTCTTGAACGTGCCCTTGTACTTGCCGAAGAACATCATGACACGTGCCTCGTTGGGCTCTTGCTGCACAAAACCTTTGGCGCAAAACAGAAGGCAGACGAGGAGGAGGGAACTGATGACGCAGGGCACGGAATTCTCGGCAATGATGCTCAAGATGAGCCATCCGCCTACGGCCAAAATCAGGGCGAGAATGATGAAGAGCGCTAAGAAACCATTCATGGTGTAGCCCTCGAAACTGCGCTCGCCGCTGGTCGCGGGCGAGGAAACGGCTTGTGTTGTTTTTGTTGTTTCCATATTGAAGTTTGTTTGATGAGATATTGGGTTCAGTATAATATCATTATGATATCGCAAAGATATGTAAAAACGAGATTCCCGTCAAGAGTTTGCCCTATTATTTAACACTTGTTATGACTGCATGGGGCGCTTGTTGGGGTGGGGCGGAGTGGAAGCATGGCGATGCGCGAGGTTATTTATTATTAAAAACGACATAGTTTCAATTGTTTTTTATTACCTTTGCACACCGTAAGAATATATTCGATTAACAAGGACTTATGAACATTTTAGAGTTAAGTGAGCAGGAGATTGGCCGCCGCCAAAGCCTGCAGGAGCTGCGCAATATGGGCATCGACCCCTATCCCGCCGCCGAGTTTCCCGTGAATGCCACCAGTGAGGATATCAAGGCTAACTTCAAGGACGACGAGAAACGCGAAGTGACCATCGCCGGACGACTGATGACGAAGCGAATCATGGGTAAGGCCTCATTCGCTGAGCTCCAGGACGGCAAGGGCCGCATTCAGCTCTACATCTCACGCGACGACCTTTGCCCCGGTGAGGACAAGGACTTATATAATAAGGTATTCAAGAAGCTCATGGACATCGGCGACATCGTGGGTGTCAAGGGATATGCCTTCCGCACACAGATGGGAGAGATCTCTGTGCATGTGGAGGAGCTGACATTGCTGAGCAAGAGCCTGAAGCCGCTGCCCATCGTGAAGTATAAGGATGGTGTGGCTTACGACAAGTTTGACGACCCGGAGATGCGCGCCCGCCAGCGCTACGTGGACCTCGTGGTCAACGATGGCGTGAAGGAAACGTTCATCAAGCGAGCCACCGTGCTGCGCACCATGCGCGACTTCTTCGACAAGCATGGATATACCGAGGTGGAAACACCTATCCTGCAGAACATACCGGGTGGAGCATCGGCACGCCCGTTCATCACCCATTTCAATGCGCTCGACACCGATATGTACATGCGTATCGCTACCGAGCTCTATCTGAAGCGACTCATCGTGGGTGGCTTCGATGGCGTGTATGAGATCGGAAAGAACTTCCGTAACGAGGGAATGGACAAGTTCCACAACCCCGAGTTTACCTGCATGGAGCTATATGTGCCCTATAAGGACTACAACTGGATGATGAAGTTCACCGAGAAATTGCTCGAGACCATCTGCGTTGCTGTCAATGGAACAGACGAGGTGGAATACCAAGGCAAGACCATCAGCTACAAGGCTCCCTTCAAGCGTATACCTATCCTCGACGCCATCAAGGAGAAGACAGGCTACGACCTCAACGGACTGAGCGAGGAGGAAATTCGCGACATCGCCTTGAACAAACTCAAGATTGAGACCGTGGACGAGACTGCCGGCAAGGGTAAGCTCATCGACGAGATCTTCGGCGAGTATTGCGAGGGTACCTTCATTCAGCCGACCTTCATCATCGACTATCCTGTGGAGATGTCGCCGCTCACGAAGATGCACCGCTCAAAGCCCGGACTGACCGAACGCTTCGAGCTGATGGTCAACGGTAAGGAGCTGGCCAACGCCTACTCGGAGCTCAACGACCCCATTGACCAGGAACAGCGTTTCATCGACCAGATGAAGCTTGCCGACAAGGGCGACGATGAGGCCATGGTCATCGACCACGACTTCCTGCGCGCCCTGCAGTATGGCATGCCTCCAACAAGTGGCATCGGTATCGGTATCGACCGTCTCGTTATGCTCGTAACGGGTAAGGAGAACATCCAAGAGGTAATGCCCTTCCCGCAGTTGAAGCCCGAGGCCAAGATGCCGCAGAGCACTGTGAAGGAATGGGCCGAGCTCGGTGTGGAGGAAAACTGGGTTTACGTGTTGCGTAAGGCTGGATTCAACCTCATTTCCGACATCAAGGACCAGAAGGCGCAAGGCTTACAGCAGAAGTTGGGCGACATCAACAAGAAATACAAGTTGGGCTACGAGAAGCCTTCTGTCGAGGAGATCCAGAAATGGATCGACGGGGCTAAGGCCTGAGAATAAGCTTCGCGGGTGGCGACCGCCAAAGGGAACCACCGTTGTGTAATCAGACAATCCTCCCATGAAAGTGGGAGGAATGCTTAGGGACTTAGAGCTTATGTACAACGTAGGAAAGATTGCCATCATTGGAGGCGGGTCGTGGGCCACGGCCATTGCAAAGATTGTTGTGGGTCACACGCACCACATAGGGTGGTACATGCGGCGCGACGACCGTATCGAAGACTTTAAGAGGCTGGGACACAACCCTGCCTACCTGAGGTCGGCTCGGTTCAATGTCGACGAGATATTCTTCTCGTCAGACATCAACAGAATCGTCAAGGAGTACGACACGCTCGTCTTTGTAACTCCCTCTCCCTATCTCAAGAATCATCTTCGGAAGCTGAAGACCAATATCCGTGACAAGTTTGTTGTTACGGCCATCAAGGGTATTGTGCCCGACGAGAACCTGGTGTGCTCCGAGTATTTTCATCAGGTCTACGATGTGCCGTTGGAGAACTTGGCGTGCATTGGCGGTCCGTCGCATGCCGAGGAGGTGGCGCTCGAACGACTGAGCTACCTCACCGTGGGATGCAAGGACGTGGACAAGGCTGCCGCTTTCACCGAGGTGCTCGCGTCGGAGTTTATCAAGACCAAGACGTCGAGCGATGTCATTGGCATTGAGTACTCGTCGGTGCTCAAGAACGTATATGCCATTGCAGCCGGCATCTGCAACGGATTGAAGTATGGCGACAACTTTCAGGCGGTGCTCATCAGCAACGCTGTGCAGGAGATGAACCGATTCTTGACAGCCGTACATCCTATCCAACGTTCCATCTACGACAGTGTTTATCTGGGCGACCTCTTGGTGACCGGATATTCAAACTTCTCGCGCAACAGGACCTTTGGAACGATGATCGGTAAGGGATACTCCGTGAAGACGGCGCAGATCGAGATGGAGATGATTGCCGAGGGCTACTTCGGAACGAAGTGTATGAAAGAGATCAACCGACACATGCACGTCAACATGCCCATCCTCGATGCCATGTACAACATCCTTTACGAAGGCATCAATCCCCAAATAGAAATAAAGTTATTAACAGATAGTTTCAGATAACAATGGAAAACATCCAATTAGACATTAGAAAAGCCACCCAGTTCCTGAATGCAGGCGTAGTGGAAGGCTATGAGAGCAAAGTGAAAGAGGCCCAAGAGGCATTGGAAAACGCTACTTGCCCAGGCAACGATTTCCTGGGATGGCTTCATCTGCCCTCAGAGATAACAGAGGAGTTCCTCAACAGTGTGCAGGCTGTGGCCAACACGTTGCGTGAGAAGTGCGAAGTGGTAGTGGTTGCTGGTATCGGCGGTTCCTATCTTGGCGCACGCGCCGTCATCGAGGCTTTGGGCAACAGTTTCGCTTGGCTCGTTGGCGATAAGAAGAACCCGGTTATCCTGTTCGCCGGAAACAATATTGGCGAAGATTACCTGGCTGAACTCACCGCCTATCTGAAGGGTAAGAAGTTTGGCGTGATCAACATCTCTAAATCGGGCACAACCACCGAGACCGCCCTCACGTTCCGCCTGCTGAAGAAACAGTGTGAGGAGCAGATGGGCAAGGAGGCCGCCAAGGATGTCATCGTTGCCATTACCGACGCACACAAGGGAGCCGCTCGCGCCGCTGCCGATAAGGAAGGCTACAAGACATTTGTCATTCCCGATAATGTGGGTGGTCGTTTCTCAGTTCTTACTCCGGTGGGTCTGCTTCCCATCGCTGTGGCAGGCTTCGACATCAAGGCTTTGGTGAGCGGTGCTCAGGACATGGAGAAGGCTACGGCTTCCGACGTGGCTTACGCCGACAACATCAGCGCTCAGTATGCCGCTGTTCGCCAGGCTCTTTACACGCAGGCCGGCAAGAAGATCGAGATCATTGCCAATTACCAGCCGAAGCTCCACTTCATCGCTGAGTGGTGGAAGCAGCTTTACGGAGAGAGCGAGGGTAAGGACCATAAGGGCATCTTCCCCGCAGCTTGCGACTTCACCACAGACCTGCACTCTATGGGCCAGTGGATTCAGGATGGCGAGCGTACCATCTTCGAGACGGTTATCTCGATTGAGGAGCCCAACAACAAGGTGCTCTTCCCCCACGACGACGAGAACCTCGACGGCCTGAACTTCCTGGAGGGCAAGCGTGTTGACGAGGTGAACAAGATGGCTGAACTGGGTACGAAGCTGGCTCACGTGGATGGTGGCGTTCCCAACATCCGCATCAGCATGCCCAAGCTCAACGAGTATTACATTGGTCAGCTCATCTATTTCTTCGAGAAGGCTTGTGGCATCAGCGGTCTGTTGGAGGAGGTCAATCCGTTCAACCAGCCGGGTGTTGAGGCTTATAAGAAGAATATGTTCGCGCTGCTCAACAAGCCTGGCTATGAGGCCGACAGCAAGGCTATCCAAGAGCGTCTTGGCAAGGAGAAGTAATTGGCATAGCGTGAACCTTTTAACGTCTTGTGTGGGATGGGACATTGAACGTTAACAATCGCCCCTCCCACTTAAGACAGGACAAAATGCGAAGAGCCATTCCTCATCCTTTGGGTAGGAATGGCTCTTCTTTAACCCCCAATCGGTCATTGTTTTTTCAATTTGATTGGCTTTGTCTCAAGTAGGTTCTGCTGGCTTCGTGGAAGGTGTAGCGCAACAAGGCGATATGCTGACTTCAAATACGAGGCGGAAAGAAGGGCTGGTTGGAGTAGGAAAGGAGAACAATTCACAGGTTATATCACATGATTCGGTCTGACGACCGTTTTGGGTTAGACGGTTGGTTTGCAGGTTGCTGGCCAACGATGACGCATTCAACAATGATACAAGAAGCAATAAACAAGTATTTGAGCAACGGAAACCTTAGCGTTCAGCGTGGTGAACGCCCGTTTAAGGTGGTGCTTTTCGATATGGATGGCGTTCTTTACGACTCCATGCCTCATCATGCCATTGCGTGGCAGAAGGCCATGGCGCAGTTTGGCTTGGTGATGACCGCTGCCGACGCTTACGCCACGGAAGGTGCTCGTGGCATCGATACCATTCGCGTGTTTGTCAAGCAACAGAAGGGTGAAGACATCTCCGAGGAGGAAGCCCAACGCATTTACGATGTGAAGACAGCCCTCTTTCATGAGATGGGCGAGGCCAAAATCTTCGATGGCGTGTATTCGCTAATGCAGCAGATCAAGCGTTGCGGCCTGCAGGTTGGTGTGGTGACGGGCTCTGGTCAGCGCCCCCTTATCCAGCGGTTGCTCGCGGATTTCGGTGAGTTTGTGGATGAGAAACACATCGTGACGGCTTACGATGTGGAGCGTGGCAAGCCCAATCCCGACCCTTATCTGATGGGATTGAAGAAGGCCGGAAACCTTAAGCCGTACCAAGGCATCGTGGTAGAGAACGCTCCTTTGGGCGTTCGCGCTGGCGTGGCTGCCGGATGCTTCACGGTAGCTGTGAACAGTGGTCCGCTGCCTGATGAGGCGTTGACAAACGAAGGGGCACATCTGCTCTTCCCATGCATTGCCCAACTGAGCGAGCAGTGGGCTGACTTTGGATTGTAGAGCTCCCAAAAGTCGATAGGAAACACAAGGTGTCGGACAAGCAAAATGCCCAAATCGTTATGCGAATAGAGCGTTCTGTTTGTCCGACACCTTTCGTTTCTACCCGTTGCACATTTCCAATCCCGGTTTCGTTTCTCCATTTTCCCGTCTTTGTTTTCTCCTGTTCCCATCCTCGTTTCATCTTTTTTCCATCTTTATCTTCCCTTGTTCCCATCTCCGATTCGTCTTTTTCGCAATTCCATATCGGCCGTCTTCTGACTATCTTTCGCCCTTGACATAGTTTTTCCCTCGCCGAACGCTTTCTCTTGTTTCCCGATTTGGGCCAACCAATTGTTTCGATGGGTCACAGCATAAGTGCCTAACCGTTATTGCTTTCCGTTTCTACGCTCCCGTCTGTTGACCGTTTGGGGATTAAGATTAAATAACATAAAAGATGATAATGGACGGGAGAGAGACCATGCGAAAGCATTACTTTTGCAGTAATGAAGCGAGTAATTTGTTTGATATTGCTATTCTTGCCTTCGCTGTTGGCATTTTCGCAAGAGTCGACACGGGTTTATCCCGTGCCCGATAGACCCGTGCGCAAGTTTGTTGTGGCCGACATGGAGACCCGTGTTCCAATTCGCAAGGCCGTTGTCGCCACCAAGGATGGTTATCGCGACAGTACCAATTATCGGGGCGTTGTGCACATTCCCACCGATTTCGACACGCTAATGGTATATAAGGCGGGCTACCTAACCGCTAAGCTGACGATGAAAGAGGTGGCCGATACCACCTATCTCATTCCGAGCGGCAGTTCGCTTCGTGAGGTCGTGGTGTGGGGAAAGGATGGTTCTCAAAGCATCAACGAGAAAATGGCTGACGGCTTTGCGCGAGCCATTCAGCAAGGCGCGGCCGAGGCTCCCAGTGGTGTGGCCAGCTTCGATTTTGCCAATATGCTCGATAAAAGGGGCCGACGCGACCGCAAGCACTTGAAGAAGGTGCGCGCAGCGTTTAAGAAGATGGATCAGCTCGACGACGACCCTGTGGTGAATGCTTATCTGAAAGGCCAAGAAGCCAACCGCTTGCATCAGGAACAACAGCAAGCCCTGGACGAGCGAATTGCGCTGTTGCGGAAGAAAAGAGAGGAAAAACTGAGGCAGGCGGCGGCCGAAACGCAACGCCTGACGCAGCAAGATAGCTTGGCAACAAGTGGCGATAGCCTGCCCATCGCCACCGATTCGCTTCACGTTAAGTCCGACACCCTTGTTGCCAAGAAAACGAATGGCCTGCGCGAACAGACCACAAACACCCGTCGTGAGCTGCAACTCGACATGCAAGGCGCCGCCAACCTCCAATCGACAACTGCCGAAAAGGAGCATGCGGAGCGCCAACAGCAAGAGGCGGTAACGAAAAAGAACAAGTCGTGCCTGTCGCAACCTGCTCGAAACAAACACTAACAAGAATTGAAATCTAATGACGGATTTGGGAGAAAAGATGCCGAAGGGCGCTCCGTAGTTGGATTAGAGATAAAAAAGGTCGAGACGTTTTGGTTTCCAATAGGATTACCAAAACGTCTCGACCTTATTATATAGATAGGGGTTAAACCGTGATTTCGCCTGAACCGTAGCAACGGTGGTGCTCCGCATCGTATATCACGCAGAACTGGCCAGGTGCCACACCGTGTATCTTATCGTCCGACAAGATGCGGTAACGGCCATCCTCCTCAGTCACCACGGTGGCTCCATGATGCTCGGGAGTGTGCCGAATCTTAAACGTAACACGTTCGGGCAGTTCGCTGATTCCCTCTGTCAGGAAGTCGAAACCGTGGATCACAAACTCCTGCTTATATGCGTCCTGAGGGTCGTATCCGTGGCTAACATACAACACATTGCGCTCCACATCCTTCTTGATAACAAACCACGGACCGCCTCCGAGGCCCAGTCCCTTGCGTTGTCCGATGGTGTGGAACCACAGTCCTTTGTGTTCGCCGATCTTCTTTCCCGTCTCCAGTTCGATCACTTCGCCTGGGTTCTCACCGAGGTATCGCCTCACATACTCGTTGTAATCGATGTTGCCAAGGAAGCAGATGCCTTGCGAATCCTTGCGCCTTGCGCTGACAAGATGCTCGCGTTCGGCAATCTCACGGACCTCATGTTTCAGGTAATGGCCGATGGGGAAGATGGCCTTCTTGAGTTGCCACTGCTGTATCTGCGCCAAGAAATCGGTTTGGTCTTTCACGGGGTCGGGGCTTGTGGTAAGCCATTTCCGTCCGTTGATCCATTCCGTCTGTGCGTAATGGCCCGTGGCGATGAGGTCGTAGTTGTGCCCGGCCTTCTCGTCGAATGCGCCAAACTTGATGAGGCGGTTGCACATCACGTCAGGGTTGGGTGTAAAGCCCGCCTTCACTTTGTCCATGGTGTAGCGCGTCACTTGGTTCCAGTATTCCTTGTGGCAGTCGACTACCTGCAACTTACAACCATACTTGGCTGCCACGGCGGTGGCCATTTCGAGGTCTTCCTCCGAGCTGCAGTCCCATTCCTCCTTCTCCTCAGGTCCAATCTTGATGTAGAAGCAGTCGGGATGGAGGCCGAGCCTTGTCAGCTCGTACACCACCACGCTGCTGTCCACCCCTCCTGAGAGGAGCAGGGCTATGCGCTTGTCCTTTATCTCGTCTATGTTCATTTGCCGTTGGTTGTTGCGGGGTGTTGCCCCTGTGGTTTACAGTTTCTTGAGGTCCACCATGTCGTTATGGCGTCTGTGGCGCTCCTCCACGAGCTTCAGCAGCTTCATCTTACGCTTCGGCTGAATCAGTCGGCGCACGAAGATGTTAGGGATGGCCACACCCAGTGCGATGAAGAGGATAACGAGCGAAGCCTTGATGGCCCAGTTGAAGGCCACGGTGAGTTCGCCGATCACGCCGTCCATCTGTATGAATCCGAAGAGTGCGCGATACATCATCACACCCGGAATCATGGGGATGACCGCTGGTATGGCGATGACCTGATGGGGCACATGGTGCCAATGCTGCGACTGTGTGGCGATAAGACTTGCCACGCATGATCCCACAAACGAACCGATGATGATGCCTTGGTCGAGACCGACGTTGCCATTCGACGGACCGAGGTTCACAAAGTTGCGTATGCAGACAGCGCAGATGCCCATGATGGCCAGCACCGGCATGATGCGTTTCGGGGCGTTGAAGATGGTAGCGAAACCCATGGCCGAGACGGCTGCTGCGATAGCGTAGTTTACAAAGGTGTTGTGCGGTGTCATGCTGAGGTCCTTCACAAAGTTGTCGATGCCACAGATCTGTATGGCAAACACGATGCCGAACGACATGGCAATGATCATCATCAGCGTGATGAGGGCTCGGGTGATGCCCACTTGCACATAGTTGCCCACCATGTCGGTCACAAAGTTGATGAGCGGCACGCCCGGCACGATAAACAGTGTGCAGGCCATGAGCGGATGGAAAGGCGTGTCGGAATGCATGAAGTCGGGGACCTGGCTGGCCACCGTTGGGTTGGTCGACAGGAATGTGGTGAGCCAGCCCAGCAGGGTGGCGAAGAACGCGCTAATGGCGATGCCCACATATCCGTTCCAATGGAGTTTGCTCAAGAACATTTTCAGGCGGAAGCCCAGGATGGCAGCGAACGACGCATAGAAGAAGGCGGGCCAGTCGCAACCAAACTGCACACAGAATCCGCCGCACGCAAAGCCTGCTGCAATTGCAATCATCCAAGGCGTGTAGTTCTTCTTGGCATTTTTGAGCGCCGTGAGCTCCGCCTCGTATCTGTCGAGGCTCCAGTCTTCCCTGATGGCTGTCCACAGCACCTTGCTCACCTTCGAGATGATGGTGAAATCCACGCAGTGGCTGTCGATGCGCTGGTATTTGGAGAAGGAGTGGGTCTCATCGCTGAGGTTCACCATCACGATGTTGAAGTTGAGGTAAATGTGAATGTACTCGTGCGGCAAACCCAGATACGCCTCACAACGGTGTAGGTTGCGCATGATGCGTGCACAGTCGGCGTTGCTGGCCATCAGCAGGCATGCTGTGCGCACCAGTAGGTCGAGCTTGCGGCGTAGCGTTTGCACGTCGGTGCCTTGTTCGCTCTTGATTTCTTGTTCTTCGACGATGGCTTCTTCTTGTTTCATTTGTTCTTCAAACGATAATTCTTGAATCTCTTTCTTCATGTAAGAATGTTAGGTGAATGAAAGGGTTATGTATTGTGGCGCTGCTTACGATAGGAAGAGCAGCACCATGATTTGTATCGATATGATACGCAGGAACATGGCGAAGGGGTAAACGGTGGCGTATCCCACGGCAGGCGAGTCGCTGTCGGTAAGCGTGTTCGAGAAAGCCAGGGCCGGCGGGTTGGTGTTGCCACCCGAGAGCACACCCATCAGTGTGTAGTAGTTGAGGTGGAAGAACTTGCGGCCGATGATGCCACCCAAGATGATGGGCACCATGGTGATGATGATGCCATACGCAAACCATGAGAGACCTTGTGTGTCGAACAGGCTGCTGTTAACGCTTTGCCCGGCTCCCAGACCCACGCAAGCCAAGAACATGGTGATGCCGATCTCGCGGAGCATCATGTTGGCAGAGATGGTGTTGTAGGTAACGAGGTGGTAACGCGGGCCGAAGTAGCCCATGAGGATGGCCACGATAAACGGACCGCCGGCCAGTCCGAGTCTGACGGGCTCAGGAATGCCCGGAATGAGCAGGGGAATGTTTGCCACAACGCAACCCAGTGCAATGCCCAGGAAGATGGGAATGAGGTTCGGGTGGTTGAGGCGCTTGAGCGAGTTGCCCAGCATCTTGCTCACCTTGCCGATGGCCAGTTCTGAGCCCACCACGGTGAGGCGGTCGCCAAGTTGGAGGATCAGGCTGGGGTGTGCCACGAGGTCCACGCCCGAACGGTTCACGCGCGTCACGGTAGCGTCGAAGTTGTCGCCGAGGTTGAGCTGACTCAGGGTCTTGCCGTTCACCTCGGGCTTGGTGACAAGCACGCGGCGGCTGATGTACTCCTTCTCATACGGAGCCCAGTCAACCTCAACTGGTGTGCCCACGAGCGCTGTGATGGCGTCGATGTCCATAGGTGCTGCCACGATGAGCAGCTTGTCGTGCATGTGGAGTGTTGTGGCGCCGTTGACGAGCTTGTTGTGCTTCTCGTCGCCATCCATGATAATGCGCGACACCACGAAGCGGCGCTCAGCGATGTGGCGCAGCTCCTTCACCGTCTGTCCGTCGATGCGGGGATTGGTCACCTCCAGCGTGATGCTTCTCACGGTGAGCTGCTCCAGCTGTCCGAGTCCGCGCTCAGCCTGTTGCTCCTCGTTGGTAGGCTTAATGCGCAGCAGGTAGCGCAGCAGGATGAAAGCCAGGATGGTGCCAATGACACCCATGGGGTAGGCCACGGCGTAACCCATGGCAATGTCGGGTGCGTCTACGCCGGTCATGCTGAAGTATGTTTGCTGAGCGGCTCCCAGTCCGGGTGTGTTGGTTACGGCACCCGAGAGGATGCCTGCGAGGGCGGTGAAGGGCGTGTTGGTGGTGAAATGAATGGCCACCACGGTCAGCAGGCTCAGGCAGATCGTGATGAGCACGAGTATGTTGAGCGCCAGTCCTCCTTTCTTAAATGATGAGAAGAAACTGGGACCCACCGACAAACCGATGGAATAAACGAAGAGTACGAGGCCGAACTCGCGGAGGAAGTGGAGCAGTTGCTCATTGAGGCTCAGGCTGAAATAGCCGAATACCACACCGATGAGCAGCACCCAAGTGAGCCCGATTGATACGTTGCGCACCTTCAGTTTGCCGAGAGTCAAGCCCAGCGTGATGACAAGTGCCAAGATAAAGATGGAGTGGGAAACTCCGCCGGCCCAGTATTGGTCCGATCCAAAAAATAATTTGTTAAGCAATTCCATGGATGTCGAAAAACTTAATAGATGAATTTTGTGAGTGCAAAGTTACGAAGTTTTTCCGAACCGACCAACGGAAACACCTTTCATTCAGCGAGTAAGTGGTAAAAGGTGGGCCATGGCTCTCGCCGTTTGGGTTGGCGGGGGCCATGGTCGTCAAAATGGATTACAGTTTGATGAAGATGCGCCGCTTCCACAGGGGGTAGCCCATGAGGGTCATGAGGGCCACGAAAGTGAGGCTATAGGCCACGCTGGCCCACGCAGCGCTGGGTATGGCGCTATGCAGCAGGTTGTAGTATGCGTCGCTCACACCGATGGCCGAGAGAACGATGGCCACCATCTCAGATCCCACGTAGAGAAAGAGAGGATTGGTGCCGAAGATGAGGGTCAGTTTGCCCAAGCCTTTCGCCACCATCCACTTGCGTGCCATGGGGTACACGTCGATGAGCGCTATGAGCGCCGCTTGCAGCAGGGCGGCCAGCGCGCAGGTCATGAGAATGTAGGTGGGGCTCCACACTCGCTTGTTGAGGCTGATGAAGCCACACAGCAAGGTGGCCAGCACCAGGAGCAGTCCGCCACCGTCGCCAAACACGCGCAGGGCCACGCGGGCGGGGTCGGGGCGCCGTTTGCCGAAGGCCAGCGATGCCATCAGGAACCCGATGAGCGTGTTGCAGGCCGCGGCCAGCGTTGAACTTAGGCCCTCGGGGTCGACGGGCGACTTGTGGTAGAGGTGGTCGCTGCCGAGAATTGTTTGGTCGAACTGGGCCAAGAAGTTGGTCGACGCGTCGTAGTTGAAGCCGCCATAGGCCAGCAACATGAAGGCGTGGTAGATGATGATGATGGCGATAAGCGCCGACAGGCCGCCCGTCATGGCACGCTTGGTGCCGCTGGCGCGCGCCACTGTGGCGAAGATGAGCACTGCGAAGGAGGTGAAGCCATAGCAGAGGCCGATGCGTTGCATCACACCCATCACGCGCAGGTGGGCCAGGTCGAATGGGTTGCCGGCGCAGAGCATATGGAACCAGTTGAGGCCCAGGCCAATGGCGAAGAGCAGCACGGTGCGCTTCACAATCTTCCTGACGAGAGGCGCCGACCATTCAAACTGAAACTTTTTCAGGCTGAGATAAGAGGCTACGCCCATGATGAAGAGGAAGAAGGGAAACACCAAGTCGGCCAGCGTCATGCCGTTCCACTTGGCGTGTTTCAGCATGGGGAAGATGTCGTCGCCCGCTCCGTTGTTCACGAAGATCATCAGCATCACGGTGAGTCCTCTGAGCACGTCGAGGCTCATCAGTCGTTGGTTCTTTCCTGTGGCCGTGGGAGGTGTGGCGTGGGTGGGTTGCGTGTGGGGTGTTGCGTTTGGTTCGTTCATGGGCTTTATCGGTTAAGAAAACTGATTACTTCTTTCGCCACGTCGACCGGTTGGCCTTCGGGCTGGGGCGAGTAGGGGTTGTGCTGCAGGGTCCACGGCTCCTCAATGGCGTACCAATCGATGTGCACGTCCTGCTCCAAGGCCAGGCTGAAGAGCTCATCGGTGGTCATGCCCTTGTATTTGCCCGACCCCAGTTTCTCGATGTCGGGCTTCGACTTGGCCTCCATCTGCTTCGTGAGCTCACGGAAATAGGTGCTCCACCGCAGGTAATAGAAGTCCTTGAGCAGTCCTTGCCATTCCTTGTGGGCATAGTCGCGCAGTCCGCCTTCGTCGGCGCAGGTGCGGTTGCCCCATGTGGTAATCTGTACGCGGGCGTTCCATTCATATAGGTCTTTCTCCTGGGGCGTGGTGCCGAGGCTGCGGGCCTGTGTGGTCCAGCGTCCCAGGCGAAACTCGCTGCGTGTGCCCAGCAACTTGTCTTGCAACAGCAGCATCTTCAGGAAGCGCTCGCTGTTGGTGGCAAACGCCTTGCGGCGGAACGACTTGTAGCTGGCCATGGTTTGCTCATACTGCACACGGGCCTGGTCGGCCATGGCCTGCCTTACAATGTCGACGAGGTCGTATTCGTAGTTGTTGTTGCCACTATACTTGTCGGCCACACTGGCAAAGAGCGTGGCGGCGCGCAATATGTCGTCGGGGTCGTAATAGTTCGACATCTTCGACCAGCTCGATGCTTGGAAATTGTTGGCCGATGGCCGTCCGCAGAAAATGCTCTCGTGAGGCCCCTGCTGGTTGTTGCCCATAGGACAGTTGTAGATGGTGGCGCCCAGCAGTTGCCAAGCCTCTTGGAGCGTGGGGTCGTTGGTGCCGTAGCGGGCGCGCACGTAGCCCTTGAGCCACTCCTCCTTGCCAAACTTCGTGGGGCGCCAGGGCAGCTCGCTCATCAGTTCGAACATCACAGGGTTGTTTTCTGAGCCTTCCATGGTGAAGCCGATGCCCTTGAGGTGCGCTGCCTTGGGGTTGGTTTGGGTTTGGTAGAAATTGTTGAGCAGTTGGTCCATGCGGCCGTGCAGTCCCACGTTGCCTCCAAAGTTTTCGAGCATGCAGAAGAGCCACTGGTGCTGTCCGTAGCCCTCGTCGTTCTGGAAGATGGATGCGATGCCCCACTTCGGGCGGCACTCGGCGAAGAGGTCGAGGATGAGCAGGTCGCCCTGCGGCAGGTTGTGGATGAGCGCCTCGCGTGGGTTCTCGCTCCATCCCTGTATCACCCATACGGCTTTGGGGTTGACGGCTTTCATCTCGCGCATGATGCTCTTGCCCGATGCGTCGAGGTCCACGCCCTGCGCGTTGCCCCCCTCGTGGAAGGGGTCCATGGAGTAGTAGTTGGCCTTGCCGAAAAGCTTGGTGAGCTCGTCGTAGTAGAGCGAGGCTATCTCATGGAACCTGCTGTCGGTGGGTTGCAGGAAGATGGGCCGTGTGTAGCCGTTCCATTTTCCACCGTCGGCCACGTTCACGCCCAACTTCTCGTGGGCGTTGCTGGGCAGCATGCCGCTGTAGCCGGGCAGCACAGGCTCCATGCCCCATTCCTTCATGCGCCTGAGTATCTGCTTTTGCAGTTTTTCCTGCTGTGTGTACCATGTGTCGGGCAGTGGGCCGCCCCAACCCTCCAGGTTGTTCATCTCCCACCACGCCAAGAAGGCTGGTCCGGCGATAAACTGGTTCACCTCGTCCTTGGTGTAGCCCAAGCGCAGCAGCAAGTTGCGCCACACGCACTCCTCGCCGACCACGGCCAGCGGCAGGTTGACGCCGTGGAGCGCCATCCAGTCGATCTCGGTCTGCCAGCGTGCCCAGTCCCAGAAGGCCATGGAGTAGGAGAAGGTGCAATAGTTGAAATCGTAGCGCAACTTCAGGTCGGTCTCGCGCCGCTCAGGCTTCTTCGGCAGCGGCAGCGTGGCGGGCAGCGTGGCCTTCATCTGGTTCCACGTCAGTTGCACGCCTGCGTAGTATTTCAGGTACCAGTTGAGTCCTGAGGCTATGTTCACCCAGGTGTTGCCCTTGATGCAAGGCTTTCCGCCCTTGGTGGTTATTTCGAAAAAGTCGCGGTCTTGCTTAACCAGTTCGGTCTTGATCTTCCGCGATGCGCCATGGTCGATGCGTTCCAATAGTCCGTTTACGGGATTGGCCTGTGCTCCCAGGGTCAACAGGCAGAAGAGGGATAAAAGTAGGGCTCTCATAATTTAATAGATAGATGTGGCGATAACAGTTCGTCTGATTGGAAAAGGCTTTCTTGTGGATTGGAGTTCCATCCTTTCCAATATGCAAAGATAATGCAAACGAAGGGTAATGCAAAACAAAAGGGCCAATAGTTTTTGCTTTTGTTATTTCTCTCTTTGTATCGGGGCGGCAAGTGGGTCGCCTTTTTTTGTTTCTTTCCATTGGTGCTTTAGGGTCGCTTGCCCTTGTCCGTCGGATGGTCGATTGCCTGTGCCCGCTTGTTCGATTTTATTGCCATAAAGTTGTGTCAGGATTTTGCGTGAAATAGAGTGCGAAAACGGCGTTTTTGTGGGATGGGCGCGGTGAAAAATAGCCATGCGGTTGCCGTTAGGCATGTATCGAGTTGCGAAAGATGGCTAATGGAGTTGCCTGTAGGCATGTTTCGTGGCTCGAAAGGGAAGCTATCGCATTGCGAAAAGGCATGTATCGCAAGGCGTGAGGTGAAAAATGGAGTGTGAAATGTAGGGCTAAAAACGTAATGTGCTGATTGTTAGGTGTTTGTGTAAAAGTGCTGAGAATTGCGTATTTGCGACAAATCATTGTGTCGTGGAAAACAAATGTGTAGTTTTCAATGTAGTTTGTTGCGATTTTTAGTTTGTTGTGCGGCGGGTGTTCGGGTGTGGGCGATGGCATGAAACGAATGAGGGTGGGGTGGTGAACCGATGGTCGGTCGGAACTGCCGAAAACCAATGAGAACGGGGAAAGCAATGCGAGAAAGTGGGGCGGCAGTGGCTGGCCATTTCGTTCTTGTGTTTGTGGGACCACCGATTTTTTTTTGCGAAGCCTTGGTTTTATATAAAAGAATTGCTAACTTTGCAAGTGAAAGGAAACCAAGGCTCCGTAGCTCAGTTGAATAGAGCATCAGATTCCGGTTCTGAGTGTCGCGGGTTTGAGTCCCGCCGGAGTCACTACAATCAATAACCATAGTACTATGGACATAGCCGAACGCTTTATTAACTACACCAAGTTTGACACACAGTCGGCTGAGGACTCTCAGACCGTACCCAGTACCCCAAAACAGTTGATCTTCGCCCAGTATCTCAAGAAAGAGCTTGAGGACGAGGGGCTCAAGGACGTTGAGATGGACGAGATGGGCTATATCTACGCCACCCTGCCTGGAAACACCGATAAGGACGTGCCCACCATCGGATTCATCGCCCACTACGACACGGCGCTCGACGCCAGTGGCGCCAACATCAAGGCGCGCGTGGTGAGCAACTACGATGGCGGCGACATTGAGCTCTCGCCTGGCATCGTGTCATCGCCCAAGAAATTCCCCGAGCTGCTGGCCCACAAGGGCGAGGACATCATCGTGACCGACGGCACCACGCTGCTCGGCGCCGACGACAAGGCCGGCATCGCCGAGATTGTGCAGGCCATGTGCTACCTGCGCGACCACAACGAGATAAAGCACGGCGACATCCGTGTGGCCTTCAACCCCGATGAGGAGATTGGCATGGGCGCCCACCATTTCGACGTGGAGAAGTTTGGTTGCCAGTGGGCCTACACCATGGATGGTGGCGACATTGGCGACTTGGAGTATGAGAACTTCAACGCTGCGGCAGCCAAGGTGACCATCAAGGGCATCAGCGTACACACGGGCTATGCCAAGGATAAGATGGTGAACGCCTCGCGATTGGCATGCGAGTTTAACGCCTTCATCCCCGACACCGACATCCCTGAGACCACCGAGGGCTATCAGGGCTTCTTCCACCTGATAGGCATCAACAGCCACTGTGAGGAGGCCAAGCTCAGCTATATCATACGCGACCACGACCGCAAGCGCTTTGAGCAGCGCAAGGACTTCCTGGAGAGCATCGCGGAGCAGATGAACAAGAAGTATGGCGAAGGCACTGTGGCCATCGAGATGAAAGACCAGTATTACAACATGAAGGAGAAGATCGATCCCAACATGTATGTCATCGATATCGTGCTCAAGGCCATGCAGGAAAGTGGTGTCACACCGAAGGTGGAGCCCATCCGTGGCGGAACCGACGGCGCGCAGCTCTCCTTCCGCGGCCTGCCTTGCCCCAACATCTTCGCCGGAGGTGTCAATTTCCATGGCCCCTACGAGTTTGTTTCCATCCAGGTGATGGAGAAAGCCGTGAAGGTCATCACCAAGATTTGCGAGATAACTGGTACTTACAACGACTAACGTGTGCTCGTGTTAGCACAATCAGTATGAGATAAGGGGCGCATGTAGATGTGCCCCTTTTTGCTTTTTGGGCGGGGCCGGCGAGCGGCTCAGGCCATCATAACATACAAACACATTCCTTTATGGCAGAACTTCCCAACCTTATTAAAGACCTGGCGCTCATCCTTGTGGTGGCCGGCGTGGTGACCCTTGTGTTCAAACGGCTGAAACAACCTCTCGTGCTGGGCTACATCGTGGCCGGATTCGTGGTGTCGCCACACATGCCTTACACCATGTCGGTGGTCGACAAGGGCGACATACACACATGGGCCGACATTGGCGTGACGTTCCTGCTCTTCGCATTGGGACTCGAATTCTCGGTTAAGAAAATCCTGAAGATGGGCATGGCGCCCGTCATAGCGGCCGTAAGCATCATCTTCTTCATGCTCATGATGGGCATGGGAGTGGCGGGGGCCTTCGGCTGGGACCGCATGGACTGCATCTTCCTGGGCGGTATGGTGGCCATGTCGTCGACAACCATTATCTACAAGGCGTTCGACGACATGGGGCTCTTGCAGCAGTCGTTTGCCCGACTGGTGATGAGCGTTCTCATCCTGGAGGACATTCTGGCCATCGTGATGATGGTGATGCTGTCGGCCATTGCCAGTGGCAGCAACCCCGATGGCGGGCAGATGCTTGGGTCGCTGGTGCGCATCGGCTTCTTCTTGGTGTTGTGGTTCGTGGTCGGACTGTATGTGGTGCCCACGTTCCTGAGGGCCACCCGCAAACTCATGACCGACGAGACGCTGGTCATCGTGGCGCTCGGCCTTTGCTGTGCCATGGCGTGGATCTCCACGGCGGTGGGCTTCAGCTCGGCCTTTGGCGCCTTTGTCATGGGTAGCATCTTGGCCGAGACCATTGAGGTGGAGCGTATCGAGGAGGTGGTGGCACCGGTGAAGAACCTCTTCGGAGCCATCTTCTTCGTGTCGGTGGGCATGCTGGTCGACCCCCATGTGCTGGTGGCCTATGCCGCACCCATCGGTGTGCTGGTGGTGGCCATTCTCTTGGGGCAGGCGGTGCTTGGCACGTTCAGCTACATGCTCAGTGGCCAACCGCTCCGAACGGCTATGCGCTGCGGCTTCTCCATGGCGCAGGTGGGCGAGTTTGCGTTTATCATCGCTTCGTTGGGACGGTCGCTCCATGTCATCAGCGACTTTCTCTACCCGGTCATTGTGGCGGTGAGCGTCATCACCACGTTTCTCACACCTTATATGATAAGGGCCGCTGAGCCCACCTATTCGTTGTTGGAACACCACTTGCCGCATAGGTGGCGCCGACGCCTTGAGCACATGGGCGTGGCCCACCAGTCGACCAACGCCGAGCAGAGCTTGTGGCGCAGGCTCTTCAAGAAGATGGGTGTCAACACGCTGATCTATACCATCCTGTGTATCGCCGTGACGGCGGTGATGCTTACCTTTGTGCTCCAGTTCATGCGTCACCTGCTGCCCCACTGGTGGGCCAACGGTGTGACGGGAGTGCTGACGGTGCTCTGCCTGTCGCCCTTCATGCGTGCGTTGGTCATGAAAAACAACCATAGCGAGGAGTTTCGCACCCTGTGGACGGAGAGCCGCCTCAATCGCCTGCCGCTCCTCTTCACCATCTTGGTGCGCAGCGCCATAGCCACCGCCATCCTGTTCTACATCTGCAACTATCTGGCTCGCTTTGCCAACGCCATCGTCATCACGCTGGCCGTGGTGGCCATCGTGCTCATGGTGATGTCGAGAAACCTGAAAAGGCAGAGCATCACCATGGAGAGGCGCTTTGTGCAGAACCTCCGCTCGCGCGACATTGCTGAGCAGGTGAGTGGAAAGAGGCGCCCGCTCTTCGAAGGAAAACTGATAGACCGCGATATTCATATTGGGTCGTTCGACATTCCCAAGGACTCGCAGTGGGCCGGACAGACGCTGGCCAACCTGCGCTTTAGTTCGCGCTTCGGCGTGCACGTCAGCAGTGTGCTGCGTGGCCGACAGCGTATCAACATACCCGGTGGCGACGCCATCATCTTCCCTGGCGATAGGTTGCAGGTCATCGGAAACGACGAACAGTTGCAGGCTTTCGGACAGTCGCTCAAGGGGGAGCTGGTGCCCGAGGATCCCCATATCGAGGAGCGCGAGATGAAACTGCAGAAGATGAAGCTTTCGGCCAACTGCCCGTTTATCGGCAAGTCGCTCTCGGAGAGTGGCATAAGAGACGTTTACAACTGTATGTTGGTGGGATTGGAGGATGGCCAGCACGACCTGACGATGATCAATCCCTCGCGACAATTCAAGCAGGGTGACATCATCTGGATAGTGGGGGAGCGCAAATCGATCGCCGATCTGGTGGCGACCAATTAGCTGTTAGGGCCTTACAGCCCCTTAGGATATAAAAACGCAACACCCCGGTGCTAACCATTGTTGGCACCGGGGTGTTGCGTTTAGTCCAAATTGGTTGTTGAAAATGCCTAATAATCTAATCTTTTCGTTCTAATGACCGATTGAGGGCTTAGTACCACTGCACTGCGTTGCTGTAGCCGCTCCGCTTGTCATACTTGAGCGCATCGGTCAGAGTGGCGGCGTTGCAACGGAAGGAGAAATTGTAGCTGGTGTAGGGAGCGAGCACCACAGAGCAGCTCATGTTGAAGCAGTGGAGGTCGCGCTGCAAGGAAGCGGTGGTCATGCTGATCTCCTTATTCTCGAAATCGTAACCGCTCGAGAAGCTGATGTTCCAGCCGTCGCTGATGCGCACATTGCCGCTGAAGTTCAAGGTCTGCGTGAAACGGTAGGGATAACGCATGGTTTTCTTGTTGAACTTGGCCTCGCGGGTGTCCTCACGCATGGTGACACCATAGCCGATGGTCAGCGACCAAGGCAAGGAGAAGCGCATATAGCCGTCGGCGTCGGTCTCGGCCTTGCCGCCGTTGTTGCCGCCCTTGGCGCCACGCTGGCCTTTCACCATGTCGTCGTCGACGTTGCTCTCAACGTCGGTGTCCATGCCCTCATCATCGTTGTCGTCTTTCTTGTTGTCCTTCTTGTCGTCGCCTCCGCCAAACCACTTCTTCAGTTGCTGAGGGTTGAGCGTGAAGGAGAAGTTTTGCGACATGCCCTGGAAGCGTCCGAAGCGTCCCTTGCCCCACTCGGTGTGGTTGCCAACGTAGGGATGGCCGTTCTCGTCGAGCTCGTAGGCGTAGGTGGCAAACACGGCGTTCATGTTGAAGGTGTAGTTTTTCCACCACTTCAAGCGCAAGCGCATCGACAGGTCGCTCCAACGATGTGTGGCGGCTGCCATGTTGTAAGACATGGAGGCACCCAACTCGTCGATGATGCTAATCTTCTTGAAGCCTGTGGAGTCCTTGTCGGTCTTTATCTTCATCTCCACGTTGTTGCTCACGTCCCAAGAGATGCTTCCCGTGCGACCCTTGCCGGGAACGCCATAGAGGGAGTTGCTATAGGGCGAGTATTCCACCAGCGATACGTTGCCGTTGGCGTCGGTCTTCTGGTAAGTGTCGTAGTAGCCGTAGCGAGCCGAACCGAAGTTGGGAGCGTAGCTGAAGCTCACCTGCGGCGTGAACACGTGGCGAATTTGCCATGGATGCTTCTTGAACAAGCGCGGGCTACCCGTGTACATACCGTAGAGCTTGGTGCTTGCCGAGAGGCTGAGGTTCCAGTTGTAAACGTTATGGAAGCCGTAAGTGGTGTCGGAAACTTCCACTTGGCGCTCCTCGTCCCACGAGCGGGTCACCTTGTTCGAGTACATTCGGTCGGTGAAGTTGAACGAAGGAGTGACGTTGAGGTAATTGAACAATGTGAAGTTGGCGTTCACCGGGATATTGTGTTGCATGCCATTGCGCCAGTCTTTGATGAGGTTCGAGTGCATCAACTTGTCTTCTTTCGTGCTGATGGAGTTGCTCAGGTGACCCGTGTAGCTCAGCGAGATCTTCTCGTACCAGCGCTCATCGCCCACCATGTGCTTGCGGCGGAAGGGGTAGAAGCGGCTAATGCTGACATTCAGGTCGGGCAATGTCATTGCGATAGATGAGTCGCGCATGTTCTGCGAGAGGTTGGCCGAGCTGCTCAGCGACAGTCCGAGGCTCGAGAACGTGGTGCTCCAGCTGACGGAAGAGGTGCGTGTCGATTGGGTGAGCGATTGCGGATTGTACATGCTGTTCAGGTTGTTGCGCTCATAGCTCGTCGACGCAAAGTTTACGCTGGCCGACAAGGAGCTGAACGGGTTGGCCTTGGCGTCTTGGCGATGGCTCCACTGAATCTTGAAGCTCTCTTGCTTTTGGAAGTCGGGCATGCCCTTGTCGCCGGTCTTGGTGTCCTGGTAACTGAAGTAGAACGATCCGCTATACTTGTAGCGTTTGCGGTAGTTGCTGGCGGCGGAGATGCCCCATGAGCCCTTCGTGTAGATCTCGCCCAACAGCTTCAGGTCCCACTTGTCGCTCATGGCAAAGTAGTATCCACCGTCGCGGAGATAGAAACCGCGTGTGTTCTCGTCGCCATACGTAGGCATAATGAAGCCGCTGGAGTAGCTCTTCGTGAAGGGGAAGAAGCCATAGGGAATGGCCAAGGGCAGGGGAACGTCGGCCACAACGAGATAGGCGGGGCCGAAAACCACGTCCTTGCCCGGGCGAACCTTGGCGCGAGAAAGGGCGATGTAGAAGTCGGGATGCTCCGCATCGCACGTTGTGTAGCGTCCGTGAGCCAGGTAAATGTCACCGTTGTCGTTGCGTTTCGACACCTGGCTGGTGAGGAAACCATCCTGCTGCTCAGTGTATGCGTTGCGAACAAGGCCCTTCTTCGTCTTGAAATTGAAGGCCATTGTGTCAGTGTCGTATTTGTCTTGACCCATGGTGAACACGGGCTTGCCCTTCAGACCATCCTCGGCCGTTGAGTCGGGCGAGCCTGTGGCGTGCACCAGGCTGCTGTCGAGGCTCATGTAGATCTTGTCGCTTTGGAGGTTCATGTTCTCGTAGTCGACAGTCGATGAGCCATAAAGGTGTGCGGTGTTGGAAGCGGCATCGTAGACCAGCGAGTCTTGCGCCTCGTAGACCACGGGGGCGTCGATGCCGTTCTTCTTCTGGCGGTTGAGCGAGTCGAGGCGGATGGAGTCGTCGATGGCCTTGTTGTGACGGTAGATGGCCAGTTGAAGAGAGTCCATCTGAGTCGTGTCGGTGGGTGAAAGGATGGAATCGGCCGTGCCTACCGAATCGGCTGCGGCAGGCTTATTGCGTTTCCAAAATTGGGGCACGGAGCTATCGGCCATGGCAAATGCCACGGCGAAAAGCAGAAGTGCTATGAATGATTTCGTCCTCATTAAACTGCGGAATATCCCTTATTGAAATATGAGAAGTGCGTTCCCGTCACCGAAGACGTGTGTCTTCGTTGTCGCCCTCCAGAGTTCTTGTTGCCAAACCTCAGAGTTCTTGTTGCCAAACCTCAGAGTTCTTGTTGTCGAGTTTTTGAGTCCTCGTAGTTGAAACTTTGAGTTCCCGTTACTGAGAGTTTGTGCTCTCGTTGTTGGAGATTTATGTTCCTTTTATTGGAAACGCGTTTCTTGGTTGGATAAGAAGCGCCTTCCTTTGGGAGGATGTGTGCCCTCCTTGTTGGAGAGGGCTTGTCCTCAACGAACTGCAAAATTACGCAATAATAAGGGATTTATGGATGTTTTTCTTATTTTTAACTATCCTTCGAACAGCTTTTCCCATGTCTTGAAGCGTGCCAGGCCCTCTTGTCCGAACTTGGCGAGGCTCTTCTCGGCTTGTTCTTGGGTCTTTACCTTTTGCAGATTCGACTTGCTATAGAACTTGTCGGCATAGCAAATGACCTTCTCCTCAGGCGTTTCGGGCAGGAAATCTTGGTGGGGGAGGGGCAGGTCTTGCGAGGTGATGTCGTGGAGCGACAGTCCGGCGCCTGTGTGGCGCTCGCACACTCGGGCGTGGCGTTCGTAGCCCTCGCTTCTCAAGAGCTCGGCTCCGATGCGGCCGTGGCAGATGTAGGGTTCCGTGCCATGGCAGGCAATGCCTGGCGCATCGCAACGGAAGATGCCGATGTCGTGTAGCATGGCAGCCTCCTCTACAAACTGGCGGTCGAGCCCCATCTCTGGGTGGGCGTCGCAGATGCGCAAGGCACGGTCGGCCACTTGCCGGCTATGCAGAATCAAAATATCCCGAAGCCGATTGGCCTCGGGATAATATTTGTCGATGATTTTCTGATAATCCATCTTCGATAGGGGATTCAAAGCGTATTAGTCGCGCTGGATGTAAGCCAGCACATTGCCCTTCTGGACCTTCGATCCCTGCTTGGCGTTGATTTCTACGAGCTTGCCACCCAGGTCGGCCTTGACCTCGACAAACTCGCCCCAAGGAGCTTGGATCCAGCAGAAGGCGTCGCCCTCTTTGTAAGCCTTGCCGATGTAAGGCTCCACTGCGGGTGCAGCCTCGCCGTCGCCCTGGAACTCCCAGAAGATCTGGCCCTTGACAGGAGCCACGATAGCGTCGGCCTTGGCGTGCTTGAATGCGGCAGCCTCCTCAGGCGAAACGGTTGCGCCAATCTCGGCGTCCTTAGCTTTCTGCATATCGGCCAACATGTTCTTCTTGGCCTGGCCGCTCTTATAGTTGCGATACTGCTCGGGGTGCATGGCCAGCTCGAAGAGCTCCTCGTCGTCCTTGCCATACTCCCAGCCGTTCTCGTCCATCTCCTTCTTGAAGTCGTCGAGGGCGTTGGGGAGCAGCGTGTGGGGATCGGCGTCGGTGAACTGGCGGCCTTGCTTCTTTGCAAGCTCCTTCAATTCTGGTGTGATCTCTCCGGGAACCTTGCCGCTCTTGCCAAGGATCATGCCCCACATGGCGTCGTCCATCATGACGAAACGGCCCTTGCCTTGCTCCATGGTGAGCAGGTTCATCAGGGCGATGTTCTTGGTGTATTGTGAGAACGGGGTTACCAAGGGAGGATAACCCACGCGAGGCCATACGTATGCCACCTCATCGAAGAGCTTGATGAGCAGGTCGTCCATCGACAACTCTTCCTCGCCCTTCTTCTTTCTGAGGTTGTTGATGGTGGTGCGCATGCCACCCAGGTCGGCCATCATAGAGCCCATCATGCCGCCAGGCAGTCCGCAGGTGAGCAGGAGCGACGACATGACCTTGTTGCCGGGGTTGATGAAGTAGCCCAACCACTCGTCGATAAACTCCTGAGTGAGCGCGCGAGCCTTCATGTATGCGCTCATGTTGACCTCGGGAACGTCGAAACCGGCGTGCTTCAACATCGACTGCACAGAGATGATATCTGGGTGAACCTTACCCCATGACAGAGGCTCGATGGCTGTGTCGATGATGTCGGCGCCGTTCTCGCAGACCTCGAGGATAGAGGCCATAGAGAGTCCGGGGCCTGAGTGTCCGTGGTATTCGATGATGATCTCGGGGTGCTTGTCCTTGATCATCTTGGTGAGCTTGCCCAGGAAAGCGGGCTGTCCGATGCCGGCCATGTCCTTCAAGCAGATCTCCTCGGCACCTGCCTCGATCTCCTTGTCGGCCAACTCAGCGTAGTACTCCAAGGTGTGGACGGGCGATGTGGTGATGCAGAGTGTTCCCTGCGGTGTCATGCCAGCCTCCTTGGCCCACTTGATGGACGGAGCTATGTTACGGATGTCGTTCAGACCGTCGAAGATGCGGGGGATGTCAACACCCTGTGCGTGCTTCACGCGGTACATCATGGCGCGAACATCATCGGGCACGGGGTACATGCGGAGGGCGTTAAGGCCGCGGTCGAGCATGTGTGTTTTGATGCCCACCTCGTTGAAAGGCTTACAGAAGGCACGCACGGCGTCGTTGGGGTTCTCGCCGGCGAGGAGCTGCACTTGCTCGAAAGCGCCACCGTTGGTTTCCACACGGGCAAAGCAGCCCATATCGATGATGACGGGAGCGATGCGCTCCAGCTGGTCCTTGCGTGGCTGGAACTTGCCTGAGCTCTGCCACATGTCGCGATAGACGAGACTGAACTGAATTTTCTTCTTCATTTATTCTTATCTTGATGATTTCTTATTTTTATAAAGATAGCAGCCAACACCCATTTGCATACCTAATAAATGAGGAGTTGGTGCTGGGCTGCAAAATTAGATAAAAAAAATCAAATTACGGACTATCCGATTGTTTTTTTATGTTTTATAACTATCTTTGCATAAGATAGGCTGCACTCGGCCATTTGAAAGCAAGCTTTCATGGCGCTCGTTTGCGCTATCTCCGCACCATAAACAACATTAAGATGAACGTCAAGATTCTGTTTGTTTCCCTGTTGGCCGCCCTTGCTCTGACGGCGTGCCACGAAGAGAAGAAGCCTGTTGAGAAGGTTCAACAGCTTCCCAGTTACGACCAGCCCTTGAAGGGCGATAGCACCATCTACGGACTGGCGTGTGAGGGGTGCTCCGACACGGTGGTGGTGTTGCTGCCCAATGATGGTAGCGACCCCGTGACCTATAACATCCTCAAGGCCAGTAGGCAGCACCGGGTGTTGGGCCGAATAAAGACGGGGGACTGGATTGGTGTGGTGCTGAACAAGACCAATAAGCATGAGGCCGACATTGTGATCGACCTCGACCAGCTCAAGGGCATTTGGTGCTATATCGTTATGCCGCAGTTGCGCGGCCATGAGAAGATGACGAAGCAGGAGCAGGCACAGGCCATGCGGTTGATGTCCGACTCGCTGAAAAACATGTATTTCATTCCCCGCGAGTATGGCTTTTGGCTGAAGCGCCAGTGGGAGGCCACCAGTGTGGGGTATGTGCAGGAGTCGAGCACGCTGGCTGAAGAGAGCCCGGTGGTTTATCCTCCGTTGGGATGGTTCATCGCATGGCACATCTGGAACGGCAAGTTTGTGATGATTAGCGGTAAGCCCAAGTACTCGGGCAAGGACAATACGGTGGTGGGCTACGAGAGCGTTTCGTACGACACGTGCTCCATCGACTATCTCGACGACGACTCGCTGGTGCTTACCGACCGCGAGGCTTCGCGCAGCTATTACCGCAAGAACGACATCAACGACGTGAACCGGCGCGCCAAGGCCATTGCCGCCATGCGCTCGCAGAAGGCGTTGGAACAGACCACCGAGTAGTGGAATGGCGGCCAGCCGCCTTATAGTCAAACGTTTGGCTCAATAGGGACGTTCGGTTGGGAATAAAAACAATCGGTCATTAGACGGAACAAGCATTGTTGTTCATGCGTCTAATGACCGATTTTGTTTTGTGGGCGATTAACCGCGTAGGCCGTGCTGGGCAAAGCGCGTGCGGGCCAACTCCTCGTAGGCTGTGCCCTTGCGACCGTAGTTGGCGTAAGGATAGATGCTGATGCCACCGCGTGGGGTGAACAGTCCGGTTACCTCGATATACTTGGGATCCATCAGTTTGATGAGGTCCTTCATGATGATGTTGACACAATCCTCATGGAAATCGCCGTGGTTGCGGAAGCTAAACAGGTAAAGCTTCAGGCTCTTGCTCTCCACCATTCGCACGTCGGGGATGTAACTGATGCGGATTTCCGCAAAATCGGGCTGCCCGGTGATGGGGCAGAGACTGGTGAACTCGGGGCAGTTGAACTGCACCCAATAGTCGTTGTCCTGATGCTTGTTGACGAAGGTCTCCAGCACCTCGGGCGCATAATCCATCCGGTATTCAGTTTTCTTTCCGAGCGACTTCAGTCCCTCTTCTTCTCTTGTTTGCATATTATAAAGCTTTGATTTTCAAAACGTTGTAGCTAATTCCATTGTCGTAAACGTCTTCGCCCTCATGTTGCTTCATGGCCTTCACCACACGGATGGTGATAGGCAGCACTACCACCTCGTAGGCGGTCTTGAGCACCACTTGCCAGAGCATGAGCGCGGGCAATTCTTCGGCCGGCACTACGCCTCCCAAGGCCAGAGGGAAGAAGATGAGGCTGTCGCATGTTTCGCCCGCCACCGTCGACAGGATGGCGCGAGCCGAGAAATGGCGTCCGCCGTCGCGTATCTTCATCTTGCTCATCACGTAGGCGTTCATGAAACTGCCGATGAGGAACGCCACAAACGAGGCGGCCGCAATGCGCGGAGCCAAGCCGAAGATGGCGTGGAATCCCTCGTCGTTGTGCCAATAGGAGGCACCGGGAATGGCGTCGCAGAGGGCACCGAGGGCCACAAAGAGGAAGTTCATGGCGAAGCCCGTCCAGATGAGCAGGCGCGCTTTGCGGAAGCCCCACACCTCACACACACAGTCGTTGATGATGTAGGAAATGGGGAACACGATAAGCCCTCCGGTCAGCGTGATGGGGCCAGCGGCAATTTGTTTGGTCTCGAGCACGTTTGCCGCAATGAGGCAAACGCAGAAGAGTATGCTGAAAAGCATAAACAGCACACTCACGGTTTGGTTCTGTTTTTTCATGTCTTGTTTTGTTAAAGGGGGTTGAGCAAGTACCCCTCGGTAAGTTTGCGGGTGCAAAGTTACGAATAAAACTCCAAAGAATTCCTCTTTCTGGAAGGAAAAGTGAAACGTACGCTTTGTGCTGCGATGATTGGGTTAAAGAGGAAACGGGTTTGCCAATGGGGCTTTAATACCCTCGGTAGGCTCAGTATGGCAACGATGATGCTTTCTTTTTTCTTACCCATCCCTTCTCAGAGCAGTCTTCATCATCGGAACAGCATAACGCCGAACGGTTCCACCTCATGGCTGGCGCATCTGCGCTGTGCTGATGGGAGATGCGCGCCTGGATGAGATGGAACTCGCCTATGTTCTTGTTATTGGTATCGCAAGTGGGGTTCTCCGCACTTGCGCGCCTTATGCCACGGCTGCGCTGATGAGATACGCCATGTAGCCTATGAACACGATGGCGAGCGCGGCGCCCTCCCATCGTTCCACGCGGTACTTGGTGAACGAGAAGAGCCACAGCATCATGATCGACACAACCATCATGGTGAGGTCGACGGTGGTGATGCCCTGGATGGCCATGGGCGAGATGAGGCCCGTGATGCCGAGAATCATGAGGATATTAAACACGTTGCTGCCCAGCACGTTGCCAATGGCTATGCCGCTGTTGCCACGATAGGCTGCCACGGTGCTCGTGGCCAACTCGGGCAGTGAGGTGCCACCGGCCACGATGGTGAGGCCGATCACGGCGTCGCTCACGCCCAGGCTATGGGCGATGGCTGAAGCGTTGCCCACAAACACGTTGCTGCCCAACACCAGGCATACGAGGCCCAACAGCATGAGCAGGCAGGCCTTCAACGGACTCATGGCGGGTTTCGCTTCGGCTTCGGCGTTGGCTGGAGCGTCGTCGGTGGGCTTCGGCTGGTGCGCGCCGCGAACGGTGAATACCATGAAAACGATGAATAAAACGAACAGCACCAATGCGTCGATACGACCGATTTCGCTGTCTAAGCACATCATCAGCAGTAGGGTGGAGGCCACCATGGCGAATGGTATGTCTTTGCGAACCGTGGTGTGGAGAATGGTGATGGGAGCCACCATGGCCGCTACGCCTACGATGAGCAATGTGTTGAAAATATTGCTTCCCACCACATTGCCTACGGCCAGGTCGGGGGTGCCGTTGATGGCCGACATCAGGCTCACGAAAAACTCGGGCATCGATGTGCCCATGGCCACTACGGTGAGGCCAATCACAATCTGGGGGATGCCCATGCGTTCGGCCAATGCCACAGAACCGTCGGTGAGCCTGTCGGCGCCCCATAATACTACGGCCACACCGGCCACAAGCAGCAACGCCTGCAGCCATACGTTCGAAGGAACGAGGGCCAACAATGTAAGGTTGTTCATCATTACTGTGTTTGTTTGGTTGTAACGATAGGGACGGCGAACGGCCAGAAGGTTTGCTTCTTGATGGCCGTGGGCCGCTTATCGCTTGCAAAGGTAGCAAAAAGCCTCGGATATACTAATATCCAAGGCTCAAAACTAACAATCACACAATTATAAATCTATCAAACTACTCTTATTCATCTTTCTTCTATGCGGCTTCGAAACGGTTGTGCGCCAAAGCGTTAGCCAATCTCGATGCTACGAGCCACCTTGTTCTCCTCCACCTTGATCTTGGGCAGGGCGATGGTGAGCACACCGTCGGCCACACGAGCCGAGATGTCTTGTTTATTCACGTCGTCGGGAAGGATGAGCGTCTGCTCGTATTTGGAATAGGCAAACTCGCGACGGAGATAGTGGCCCTTGGGAGCATCCTCGCCTTGGTGCTTCTCCATCTTGATGGTGAGGTCGCCGTCCTGATTGATGTTCACGTCGAAATCGTCCTTGTTCATGCCTGGCGCGGCAAGCTCCACCGTGTACTTGTCGTTGTCCTCAAGCACATTGATGGCCGGAGCGGTGGCGTTGGTGCGAGGCATGTGTTCGGTGTTAAGGAAGTCGTTGAAGACTTCGGGAAGCCAGTTGTTGCGTGTATACATAATCATATTCTCCTATGTTATTTGTTTATTTTATTTATTTTCGATTACGCTTACCTTACTGCAACGATTGTGCCGTTTGTGGTTTTCTGCCATTCTGGCGTTTGCGTGCGACAATCTGTCGCGGCTGGAGGTTCTTCCCATGGTTAGTTGTAGGGGTTGCGGGATGGTGTGAGGGGTGTGAATATTCACAACATTCTTTCGTCGATTCCTATCCTTCCGTCTCGCCGAAATGTTCTATTTGTGTGCTGACATCTGTCTGCTGGTGCGTCGCTTTCTGCTTGTTGGTTCGTTTCCGATTGCCTATTGGTTTGTTTTCGATTGCCTGCCAATGCTTTTCCGATTGCCACATTAGGTTCTTGCATAGGCGTCGCAACAGTAGGAATTGTCAGCGTTTTTGGCTAAAAAGTTTGTCGCCTATTTCTTTCGAAATAGAGAACGGGGTCGTGGTTTTTATGGGTGAGTTGGGCGTAAAATGGCTGCCGAGGGTATCGTTAGGTAGTTGTGGTGATGGCTCGTCTGAGAGCAGCCGTTGCGAAAGGTGCCTAATCGAGCTGCGAAAGATGGTCTTTCGCAGCTCGATTAGCCATGTTTCGAGTCTCGAAAAGGCATCTTTCGCAACTCGATTAGGCATCTTTCGTAACGTTGGCGGTCGAAGGTGGTAGGTTGAACGGTGCCTTGTGGTTGTAAGAAGTTGGCTTTCAGGGTGTTACAAAAACAATGCAAAAATGCGTGAGAATCGCGTATTTGCGGCCAAAGATTGGCTCGAAGGAAAAAACAATGTAGTTTTGACTATAGTTTGTTGGTTGTTTTCAGCTCTTGTTTCTTATATGATTTTCTACCCGACGTGGCTGGTGGAAACTAAAAAAGGCTGCCTTCCCGTTGGGGGAAAGCAGCCTTGTAGTGGGTTGAGGCTTGTGGGCCTTATGCGTTTTCCTGCTCTTGGCGGTCGTCCACATTGTCGCCCTCTGTGGGAGCGAGCACGGCCTTGAAGTCGGTGTAACCGTTCTTCACGAGGATGTTGTACCACTGCAGCAACTTCTTGATGTCGCTGTCGTGCACACGGTCTTGGTCGAAGTTGGGCAGCACCTCAGCGAAGTAATCGCGCAACTCCTTGCTTGAGCACTTCTTATAGTTGAGCGAAGCCTCCTTTAGACCTTCCTTCTCGCCCACCTTGGCGAGCACCTCCCAAAGGGCGATGTCGTCTGCGTCGGTGTACATGGCAATGTCGCCAAGGCTCGTCACGCGGTCGGTGGCGAAGGCAGGCATGCGGAGATGCTTCTCGTCGATGGTCTCCACTATCAGGGTTGCTTTACCGCGGCTAACCAGCTTGTAGAGGCCTGGCTTGCCGGCGATTGAAAGAATTGTTTCCATTGTTTATTGTCTGTTATTTGTGATTGAGTAATAGTTCTATTTGATCGTCAAGGTCTGTGAGCCCATCGTTGTTGATCACGAAGTTGGATCGGCGTACCATCTCATCTTGCGACATTTGGCAACCTATCCATGCGAGGGCTTTCTCCCTGCTGATGTTGTCGCGTTTCATGATGCGCTCCACGCGCACTTCGGTGGGGGCCGTGACGCAGACGATGCGGTTGAAGCGTATGCGCTGGTCGAACCCGCTTTCGAAAAGGATGGCGCTTTCCAGCCAAGGGTAGTCGCTTTCAAGGAAGTCGCGCGCCACGGCGGGGTGCACCACGGCGTTCACCGCCTGCTTGTTGGCCTCGGATGCCAATAGGAATTGGGCGAGCACCGGCTTCTGCAACACCTTATTTATATATACGCGCGGACCTACAAGCTCGGTGAGCTGCTGACGGAGCTGTGCGTCGTCGCGCATGAGTCGCTTGGCGGCCGCGTCGCAGTCGTAAACCCTGATGCCGCGCTGGGCCAACAATCGGCATACGTGGCTCTTGCCGCTGCCTATGCCTCCGGTGATGGCTGTGCGTATCATTGTTGCTCGATGAGATAATCCACTTGCGTCATATCCAGTCGCGCATTGCTTACTATCGACGGCTTGGCGCGTAGGTGGAGCTTGCACTTGTCGGAAGGATGGGCTGCCACCTCGTTGTAATCGATGACCACTTGGAAATCGGACGCCTTGACGCGGCGGAACAGTCGGGAACCCACTGAGAACGTTACCTTCACGTGGTTGGGGAAGGTGCGGATGGTGAGGTCGCCGGGCTTGTTGATGGTGGTGATGGGCACGTTGATGCTCTCCTCGGTGAGGATGTCGACCAAGAGGGTCATCTTCACCTTCTCGGGCACCACCTTGACTCCCGGTATCTTTTTGATTCTCACCATTTGGCGCACGGTGTCGTCGAAGTTGGTGATGTTCACATATTCTGTCTGCACCTCCTTGATGCTATCGAGCTTGCTCCTTGAGGCGAAGATGGTTACCTTCTCTGGCGTGAGTTGCACGTGGGATAGGTAATAGTTTCTCGTCGGTACGATGTTGCCGATGAGCTTTACGCCAACGGTTTTGCGCTCGCCATAGTTGAAGTTGAAAGTGAGCGCGTCGGCCTTGATCGACGTGATGGTCGACGACGAGAACAATTGCTGCCTCACAAGCCGCTGCACATCCGACAAGGGTACTTGTCCGTGTCCGCTCTGCTTGTTTGCGTAGGCGTTGAAATTGAGGGTGATAGGCTTGAGCTTGTTGCTCGACATGTAGGAGAGAATCATGAAGCCCTTGTCGCGCACGGTGACGCGCACGGTGTCGCTCATCTCCGATGTCATGACCACGTTGCCAGGGGCGCCGGTGAGGCGCACGGCCACTGGCAGCTCTTTCTCATAGGTCTCATTGAGCGTCATCATCAGCCAGAAGATGCCACTCAGCACGAGGAAGAACAGAAAAATCAGAAACTCCTTGTTCATCCAACTGAACAGGGAGCTCCTGACCACTTGAAATGTTCGCTGCAACTTATGCATTGGGTTGCTGCTGGGCGACGTCGGCGAAGACGTAACCCTTGTCCACGGTGAGGACAACATTATGTGCCACTTCCACTTCGACCGTGTTCTTGGCCGGGTCGATGGTCTTCACGGTGCCGTAGATGCCACCACCGAGCACGACCTTAGTGCCTTTTTGCAAGGCGTTTTGGAACTCGCGAATCTTCTTTTGGCGCTTTTGCTGGGGGCGAATCATGAAAAACCACATGATGGCGAAGATGGCAACCATCATGATGAGCATGCCACCCATGCCACCGCCTTGTTGTGCTGCCTGTGCAGCCAATACCAGTGTACTCATTGTTTATTTACTTCTTTTTTAATTATTATGCTTTAGTCTTGTGCTGCGCCGTTGGCGTTGTGGGCCTCATTGGCGTCAGCGGGGTCGGTTGTTGCGCTGTCGGTGCCGGCAGCCTCGGGTGCCTTCGGCTCCTCGTTGGTCTTCGGGCGATGCACAAAGCGCACGCGGCCAGTGGAAGCGCCGTCGCCGTTGGCCTGACGGTCCTGCTGGCGGTTGCGCGGCTCGGGCATCTCCTTCATCATCTTGCCCGTAGAAATAAGGTAGCGGGCGATGGAGTCGAGCATGCCGTTGACGTAGCTGCTGCTGCGCGGGGTGCTGTAGAGCTTGGCCAGTTCCACAAACTCGTTGATGGTGACCTGTGCGGGAATGCCGGGGAAGGTGAGCATCTCGGCGATGGCGATCTGCATGATCACTACGTCCATGTAGGCCAGGCGCGCGAAGTCCCAGTTGCGAGAGGCGTCGCTCATGTAGTGCTGGTAGGTGTCGGCGTTGAGGATGGTGGCCCTGAAAAGCTTGCGAGCAAACTCCTTGTCCTCCTCGTCCTTATACTCGGGCAACAGCTCCTGCTTGCAGCCTCTTGCCGGGTCGAAGCGCTTGATGGTCTTCAGCACGAAGGTGTCGATAACCTCCTTGTCGTCGTTCCAGTAGAGGCTCTTCTCCTCCAGGAGCGTGTCGATGTCGGGGTTGTCTTGCACAAGCTGCTTGTAAAGCTTGCGCCACACCTCGCGGTCGGCCTCGTATGAGTCGTCGGCGTCGGCCATGTAGTCTTGGTATACCTGGCTTTGCTCAATCTGATTGCAAAGCTTGCGCACAAACTCGATGTCGTTCTTCCATGTCAATTTCTTTACCTCGATGAATTCGTTGAGCATGTTGTTCTCTTCGAGTTGTGTGGCAAATTGGTTGTTGACGAACTTGTTAGATGGCGGCTCCGCACCCTCGCGTTCTGCGCGCTGGTTCATCACATCATAGCGATGGCGCTCCTCGCGCGTGACGGCCACAATCAGTTCGAGAAGGAAGTTATAAAGATCGTAAGCCTTTGACAAACTGAACAACAGCTCCTTCTCGGCGTTGTCCATATTTCTATTTCCGTTTTGATAGTATGCGTAGGTTAACTGGACTATCTTAATGCGAATGAGTTCACGATTGATCATTGCTCTTACCCTTTACGTTCTTCTAAATTACACTTATTGATGCAAAAGTACTTAAAAAACTATATATATGCAAGCGTGAGATACATAAAACTTTGTTTTTTTAGAGAAACTTTGCACATTAAAATAAAAAGTAGTAACTTTGCACCGCTTTTCAGATTGGCAAAGGCGGGCGCGGGCCGCATATCGCAGCATAAGCGCAGGTCTTTTACAGTCCAGTGTGATGGCGAATTAATTCACAATTTAATTTAGAGTAACACAATTATGAAAGAGATTAGTGTAACAGGTAAGAAGCGCGTTGACCTTGGTAAGAAAGCTTCTAAGGCCCTCCGTAAGGAAGGCTATGTTCCTTGTAACCTTTATGGTGAGAAGAAAGTTGATGGCAAGCCCGAGGCTCTGGCCTTCACCATCGCTTTCACAGAGCTCCGCAAGCTCATCTATACTCCTCACATCTATGTGATCTGCCTCGACATCGAGGGCGAGAAGCACACAGCTATCATGAAGGAGATCCAGTTCCACCCCGTGACAGACGCTCCTCTGCACGTTGACTTCTATGAGGTGAACGATAAGAAGCCCATCACCATCGGTATTCCCGTTAAGCTCAACGGTCTGGCCCAGGGTGTTCGTGACGGTGGCCGTCTGAACCTCTCTATCCGCAAGATAGATGTTACCGCTCCTTATCAGCAGATTCCTGAGCACCTCGACGTTGACGTTACCGCTCTGCGCATCGGTAAGAGCATCAAGGTGGGTGAGCTCTCATTCGAGGGCCTGGAGCTCGCTACAAGCAAGGACGTTGTTGTCTGCTCTATCAAGATGACACGTAACGCTATGGCTGCTGCTGCCGCTGCCGACGACGCCGCCGAGTAATATTTAAGATAAGACAGAACTCTGTTTTTCTTTAGATGGACAAATACTTAATTTGTGGGTTGGGAAACCCTGGCGACGAGTACGCCGGAACCCGCCACAATACAGGATTTATGGTATTGGACGCTTTCGCAAAGGCGTCCAATATTTGTTTTGAGGACAAGCGTTATGGTTATGTGGCCGAGACGTCGATCAAGGGACGGAAAGTGTTCCTTCTGAAGCCGACGACCTTCATGAACCTCAGCGGAAACGCGGTGCGCTATTGGCTCAATAAGGAGAATATCGACCAGCAACGGCTCTTGGTCGTCAGCGACGATGTGGCGTTGCCGTTGGGCGAATTTCGACTGAAGGCCAGTGGAAGCAATGGCGGACATAACGGCTTGGGGCACATCATTCAGCTCATCGGACAAGATTACGCGAGGCTCCGACTGGGCATCGGCAACGACTTTCCGCGTGGTGGACAGGTCGATTGGGTGCTCGGACATTACTCAGACGAGGACATGAAGCTCTTGCAACCTGCCATCGACATGTCGGTGGAGATCATCAAGAGTTTTGTGTTGCAGGGCATCGGCAACACCATGAACCAGTTTAACAAGCTGGGAAAGAGAAAATAAACAACCGAAAGTGATGAAACAGGAACGACTCCCTAAAGTGACCGAAAGCGCACGTATCGACAAATGGTTGTGGGCCGTGCGCATCTTCAAGACGCGATCGGTGGCCGCCGACGCCATCAAGAACAGTCGCGTCACCATCGCGGGAAGCAACGTGAAACCCAGTCACCTGATCAAAGCGGGCGACGTGGTAAGCGTGAAGAAGCCGCCCATCACCTATTCTTTTAAGGTGTTGGCCTGCATCGAGCAGCGTGTGGGAGCCAAACTGGTGCCACAGGTCTACGAGAATGTCACCGACCCCAAGCAGTACGAGTTGCTCGAGATGAGCCGAATCAGTGGGTTTGTCGACCGTGCGCGTGGTACCGGACGACCCACCAAGAAAGAGCGAAGGGCCATCGACGCGTTTGTGGAGCCCGCCATGTTTGGCTTCGATGACGACGAAGATTGGGACGATGACGAGTAATGGATAATTCAACAAGGCGCGATTGTTAGGGCAACGAGTGTCTGATGTTGACGAATAAATACTGAAAAGTGCCGACGTGGTATGAACCATGCCGGCACTTTTGGGTTTTATGAAGTGATGTTTATGATGTTTGCGAGTCTCGCTTTGGCTTTTACGGCTCTTGCATACTTGCCTTGGCGCGTCTTGGATGGATGCTTTTGGCTTGGGCAATTGGCGTTTGAATTATCTCGGTCCGCCGAATCCGCCTCCGGGAGGCGGGCCGGGGCGGAATCCGCCTCTGCCAGGTCGGTCACGGCCAGGACCATCACCGGGACCTCTCATGCCTTGGCGGGCTTCCTTTCCACCGAAGAGATTGAGGCGATAGTTGACGTGCAGCATGGCGTAGCTGTTGATGGAATTATACTCAGTATCGGTTCTTTGGCTTGCGCTGAGCGAACGTGAGAAGTTGCTTTGGTTGTGCAGAATGTCGTAGAACTGGAGCATGATGGTGAGCGGTTTGCCTTTGAGGAAGCTCTGGGAGATCTGCGCATTCCACACGAACTCATTGGTGTTGAGCGACGCGTCGCTATAACCGCGTCGGCTGTTCATGTGAAGGTCGGTGGCGATGGTCGTACCCCACGGTGCCCTGATGTTGAAGTTGAGTCCGTATGCGAACTGCCACGTGTCGAGGTTTGCCGTAGCTTGTAGTTCGTTGCGTGCGTGGCGATAGCCCAGCGAGCCGTCGAACTCCACCTCGAGCCAGTCGTTGCGATAGCTGGCCGACAGTCGCTCGTTGAGGTTCATGTCCTTTGTGGTGTTCTTCTGCGAGCTTTGGTCGCGGCGGAGCGATACATACCCCACTTGATTGCTGAAGCTAAAGTCGGTGAAGGTGTTCACGTTCCAGTTGCCGGCAGAGTCGAGCGGCGTGTTGAACATCAATGCTGAGTTGATGTTCCAGTTGCCGTTTATGTTTTCAGGACGTGTGATGCGTCCACCCGTCTGCTCGTTGTAGGTGATGCGGCGGCTGATGGAATTGTTGGTGGTAGAGAATCCCACGTTGGCCATAACCGACTGTTTCGTTTTTTGGAAATAGCTGTTATAATAGAGCGACATACGCTGCGTGAACGACGGTTTCAGTCCGGGGTTACCCGTAGAGATGTTGAGCGGATCAGAGTCGTCGTAGATATCGAGCATGTCGGAGATGCTTGGCTGCGATGTTGAGGCGCGATAGTTGAATCGAAGGTTGCTCACTTTGTTGAAGCGATAGCGGAAATCGAAGGTCGGCGAGATGTTGAACACGCTGCGTGTGGTGTCGGCGCTTACGCCCAGATAGTCTTGCACGTAATGCGATTTCTGCGGTTGGGCCAGCACACCCGCGTTCAATTGCCACTTGGTTTGTATCATTCGGAGCATCAGTTCGATGCTATGCGTATAGTTCTTGTACTCCGAGAATCGGCTCAGGTCGGTGTCGAGGTAGTCGGTGTAGGGCTTGTCGAGTCGGTTCAGGTAGTTGTCCCAAAGGCGGTAGCCCGCCAACAGTCCGTCGAAAAAGTCCTCTCCGAGGTTTGAGAAGTCGTATGTGTTTCGGTCGCTCTTGCTGTAGCTGTAGTTGAAACGGTAGCGCAGCTGCAGGAATGCGCCCTTCCACAACGGTTCGCTATAGGTGGCTTGCAGGGTGTAGTTCCAGTTTTTGCTGGGCGTGAGCGTGTAACGATTGGTCTGATAGGTGGAGTCGTTTCCGTAGATGTCCTTCAGTTGGTAGAGATGCACGTTGTTCATCGACAGACTGTTGGAATGCGAGTCGCTGTAGTTGGCGTCTGCTCTCAGGGTCATGTTGCGGCCTTTGCTGTTGAGTCGGCGGTTGAACTGCAGCATTCCTCCAAAGCTCTTGTTCTTGCTATAGCTCATTGACGAGCGTTGGTTGGAGTTCACCACGAGGCTGTCGGCGCTCATGTCTTTGAGCGAGGCCTCGTCAAGCGGATCGACGACATAGTTGTATGGGTCGTCGTTGAACGATGCCGATCGGCTTGCCGACAGACCATCGCTTGTGCTATAGCTCATGGTTGGTCGGAACATGATGTTGGTCATGCTGTCAGGAGTCCATTCCACGCGGAACTGTGCGTTCCAACTATTGCTTCTCGAATAGCTCTGGTTGATGCTGTTAGAGAACGATCCCACGGTGCTTACGAAGTTTTCCGACGCCGTCTTACTGTAGGCATCTCCGTCGCTGTGGTTCCATCTTACGCTTCCGCTGAGCTTGAGCGTGTCTTTCTTCTCATAGTTGAAGTTGGCTCCCAGCATCTTCGAGGCGTTGAGTCCGCTTCGTCCTCGTCCGAAGCCACCGCCTCGTCCGCCAAACCCCATGTCGTTGACGTTGTTGGCATTTCCCATTCCAAACACGCGCAAGTCGCTCTTAAAGTATCCTCCGAAGAGTCGTGCGGCGTATCGGTCCTTTGTTCCCACGCCCACGTCGACGTTCGAAATGAGTCCCTTGTTGCTTCCCGGCTTCGTTCCGAAGTCAAGCACCGTCTGCTCGTCTCCGTCGTCAATGCCTGTGACACGTGCCAGGTCGCTCTTCTGGTCGTAGGCTTTCACCTTGCTGATGATGGATGTAGGAATGTTCTTCATGGCCGTCTTTGTGTCGCCCGTCATAAATTCCTTACCGTCCACCAATATTTTTTTCACCTCCTTGCCGTTGATGGTGATCTTTCCGTCGTCGTCGACTTTGGCTCCCGGCAGTCGTTTTACGAGTTCCTCGATGGTCGAACCTTCGGGCGTGCGGTAAGCCGCGCTATTATAGATGAAGGTGTCTTCCTTCACGGTTACTTTCAGGGCCTGCGCCTTCACCAATGCCTCCTTGAGCGTGGTGGCATTGGCCTCCACCTGCAAGAGCCCCATGTTGAGGTTGTGGTCGTCTTGCATCTGTATGCGTTTGATGGTGGAAAGATAGCCTACGCTTGTCACCTTGAGCAAGTATTTCTCATTGGCTGGCGCCTGAATGACAAACTTACCGCTGTCGTTCGACAAGGCACCTTCTACAAACGTGGAGTCCATCTTGAGCAGTTGCACGGTGGCAAATGCGAGGGGTTCTTTCGACTCGCTGTCGACCAAGAATCCCGAAATCTCTCTTTTTTGGGCAAACGCCATTGTCGTAACGAGCAATAGCACGGCTAAGAGGAAACCTTTTCTCATATCATTTTTTATTTGTGGTGATAGCGTTTGCGGCTATCTTTGTTAGTATTCGTTTAAAATGTTGTTGGTTTCAGTTCCAAACCCTGTTGGTCTTTGTTCTATTTAAGTAGACGTAAAGAAGAAGAATAAGTTTAAAACCGACACCAAATATTTTTTCTCAAGGGCCACAAATTGTTTGCACACTGCTTGGTTGATGTGCGCAAAATGGTGGTTCGGTGGCTTAAAAAGTCTTAATTTGTGGGGCTTAATGATGTCATTCCTATGTTATTATCATTATATTTGTGGGAGCAGAACACAATGTTAACAGAAGCAGATGATCATCATTGTGGGAGCCTAAAACATAATTTATTGGAGTAACACATAGTATGCGTATGGAGCAGAGAGTCATTATATCCCGGAATTTGGAAACGGAGTTGGCCATTGCCATCTCCGAGTGTGAGCACGATCGCCTTTTTGTGCTTACCGATGAGGTTACACACGAGCAGTGTCTTCCCCTTGTGAATAACTTCTTTTGCCTGAAAGGAGCGAAGGTTATCACCATTGGCTCTACGGATGTGCATAAGAATTTGGAGTCGTTGGCTCATGTTTGGCAGGGTCTTGACGATGGCGGTGCCGATCGCCACAGTTGCTTGATCAACCTGGGTGGTGGCATGGTGACCGACCTGGGAGGCTTTGCTGCGTCGACGTTCAAGCGTGGCATCGACTTCATCAATATTCCCACAACCCTGCTGTCGATGGTCGACGCGTCGGTGGGAGGCAAGACCGGCATCAATTTCAACGGCCTGAAGAATGAGGTGGGCGTGTTCAACGACTCTAAGTTTGTGCTTCTCGACACCCGTTTCCTTCGCACGCTCGACGACAAGAACCTGCGTTCGGGCTATGCTGAGATGCTGAAACACGGTTTGATCTCTAACGAGAATACCTGGGCCAACTTGCTGCAGTTTGACCTGTCGAACCCCGATTACGACCAGTTGCAGGCCTTGGTGGCCGCCTCGGTGAAGGTCAAGGAGAAGGTCGTGAGTCGCGATCCGAACGAGAAAGGCCTTCGCAAGGCCCTCAACTATGGCCACACGTTTGGCCACGCCTTCGAGAGTTTCTCCCTGAAGCACCACGCTGAGGGAGAGGCCCCCATCCTCCACGGCTACGCGGTGGCCTATGGCTTGATTTGCGAGCTCTTCCTTTCGGTGGTCAAGACAGGCTTCCCCTCGGAGCAGATGCGGCAGACGGTGCGTTTCATCCGCGACAATTACGGGTCGTTCAACATCAGTTGCGACGACTACGACGAGCTCATTGCGCTGATGCGCCACGACAAGAAGAACATGTCGGGTGTCATCAATTTCACCTTGCTCGACGCCATTGGCGATGTGCTGATCAACCAAACAGCCACCGACGAGGAGATTCGCGAAGCCCTCGACTTCTTCCGCGAGGGATAAGTTTTCGCCTCCATCCCAAGCTATTATTGGAACCATCGCGCCCATTGGCCTTCCGAATGTAGGCCGATGCCGCCTTTTTACATACGAAAAAGCATGGCAGCATACTATGTGCGGCCATGCTTTTTCGTATGTTGCTCCATGCTTTTTTGCTGACGGTGAGCGATTAGTCGTTCATCAGCCCCTTCTCGAGCCCTTGCTTTTGCGATGCCTGCACCACATAGTTGGTTACATGCACGGTCGACACCAACTCGTCCTTTCCGTTCTTGATGTCAACCTGCCACTCATGGATGGTTCGCCCCTTGTGCTTCAGTTTGGCGTAAGCCGTCACCACATCGCCTTCCCTGACCGCCCTCACGTGGCTTCCGCTGACATTGATTCCCACGCTGATGCGCTCCGGACAGAGGGCCATGGAGGCCACGCCGGCTACATTTTCGGCCAGCGCCAGCGACGCTCCGCCCGATAGAAAGCCAAACACCTGTCGGTTGAGCTTGTCCACTTTCATGCGTCCGATGAGCGTATCGGGCTCGGGGGTTGATATGAATTCCATGCCGAGCGTGTTCGACAGTCCGTCTTGTCGCTTGATGATTTCTTTCTGTTTCTCGATGTTCATGTCCGTGATAGAATGAATAGGCAAACGTTTTGGGGTAAAAGGCAAAGGCTCGACACGTGGTCAAGCCTTTGCTATTTGGGGGTTGTGAAAGTTTCCTTACTTCTTCATTACCTTGCGTGTCACCCCGTTCTCCTTGACGATGTAGATGCCAGCCGGCAGTTGGTTGAGGTCTTTTCCGGTCATCACACCGTTGATGGTGTAAACCACGCGCCGTGTGTCGTAGTCCTTGTTGTCGGTTACGCCCTTGATGGCCGTAACAAACTTGCTGTCTTTGCTGATGGCAACCCATCCGATGCGCTCCTCCCAGGGAGCTTTGTTTGTGGGCGCTTTGGCCTTGCTGGTGTCGTCGATCTGCAAGCGTACGCGTGTACCCACCGAGTCGGCGTCTTGGTAGAGGCTTACTGGACGTGTGCGGAGCACGGCAAGTGCCGGAGTGTTGAGCGTTTGCATCTGCACGAGGAAGGTGGCCTCCTCCAGCTTCTCGCCAAACGACACATCCTTCAGCGTAACCTTCGAGTTGAAGCTCATGGTGGTGTCTTTCACGGTGATGAGCTTGCCATTCCCATCGTTTGTCTGACCCTTCTCGATGGCCACGTATGAGAATTTCAGCGTGCGCCTGAGCTCTTTCTTGTCGATGAGCGCCTGCTGACGCTGCAACACCACCTTGCAACCTTTGGCTGTTACGTCGAACACACGCGGCAACACCGGGTATCGCTCAGTGGATGAGATGGCCATGATGGGCGTTGCGAGCACCACGGGAGCTTCGGCGAAGGCCTCGGTGAAGGCCACGCTCACCGTGTCGTCGGCCGAGCAGTTGTTCGATATGCCAGCCTCATAGCTAAGGTTGCCAATCTTTCCCGTTCCAGCCTTGGCCACTATATAAGAGGTGTAGTCGGTATAGTCGTTGTAGAAGTCGGTCTTCATGCTTGCGCTCTTCGTCTGGTTGAAGGGGTAGACGCTGTAGCGGAAGAACGAATACACGCGCTCGTCCGTGGCCGTCTTTGTGGTGTACACGTTCGACACACGCTCCATAGGCATCATGCTGTTCGTGCGATTGCTGAGGCTACCAAACACAATGGCAGGCTGCTCATCGAAGGTGTTGTCGAAATAGAGGTATCCCTCCTTCGACGAACCCGTCGTTACCGTGCCATACTGCAGCGCTCCGTGCTGCTCATCCTTGCCCACCGATGTTGTTCCGTCGATGCTGTTGGTCACCTCGTTGGTGTAGAGCAGGCGGTTGTTGAAAGTGCGGATGGCCACTCTGTACGTGTAGTAGCCCGATGTGGTGACGGTGTCGCGGAAGGTGTAGCTTGAAGCATCCTCTGTGAGGTCGACGTTCTTATAGTACTCGAATACGGCGTTTCGGTCGGTTCCCACCTTGCGCTCAATCCACATTGAGTCGTTGAGTTCACCGTTCTTCTCTCCCCATGTGAGCGTAGCGATGCTCTTGTCGGGGCGGAACGACAGCTCGAGGTTGTAGGGGCTGTATGTGCGCGGGTTGCTGGGCACGTAGGTGGCCACCTTGCTGTTGTAGCCCAGTCCGGGGTTCATGGCGGCGTAGCGCTTGCCACACTCGGTCAGCGCTCCGTTCTTGTAGATTCTCGACGGGTCGCGCTCGCTGTTCCAATAGGCGTAACGCTCCACGTAGTCCCAGCTGTTCATGAGGTTGCAGATGTTCATCACGTTGTCGGCGTTCTGCGCCTCGGTCACGCCTTTGGCAAAGGCACCGTTATTGTTCCAAGAGGCACCCCAGCACCACTCGGTAACCCAAATGGGGCGGCGTGCGTTTTGGTACAGTCCGTTGAGCGAGTAGAACGATCCCGTAGCCCAATAAGAGTGTATGTCGAGGATGTCGCAGCGCCATCCGCGGGCGTCGATAGAGTCGAGGAATTGCTGGTTGAAGCCAGAGCTTCCGTCCCACGACGACGGTGTGCAGAGGCGTTGGCCGGTGCGCATGAGCGACTCCCAGTTGTTCAGAATCTCGTCGAGTGTCTGCGGGCGGTCGTCGGCCGTGTTGCGCGGCTCGTTGTTGGTCTTCATGTTGGGCGACGAGGTTGCGTAGTTTACGCTGCCGCACGCTGCCGCATTGGGCCAGTCCTCATAGATGTGGTGGGGCACACACTCGCGGTCTATGCCCGTGTTTTCGCCAAGACCGAAGCTATAGCACCATTGCGTGTTGAGTGCGTCGTTCGACTCCCCGCGCGTATCGTTGGCCAGTCCGGCCTTCGACACATCGTTCCACTTAAACAATCGGTACGAAGAGATGCGGTTTCGCATGAGCGCGGGCAGGTTTACCTCGATGTCGGCCTTGTCGGCCACGAAGCAGCGGCTGTATCCGCGTCCGCCCTCTTTGAGCGCGAAGGTCACCATGTATCCGCGTTTCAGTCGGAAGCTCTTGATGCGGTTGTTGAGTTGGTCCTTGCTGAGCGTCTGCATGAATCCGCCCGAGTTGCCGGTGTTGAAATTGTTGCAGCTCTCACCTTTGAAGTTGGGCTCCGTGTACACGGTGAGCGGCTTAAAGTCGGCTCCGTAGGGCATGATGATGGCTCCGCGGTTGTAGATCTTCACCTGGCAGTTCTTGCCGTTTACGGCTTGCTCACCGTTGATGGTGATGAAGGCCAGTTGGTTGAGCGCGAGCGATGGCTTCAGGGCGTCGAGAATAATGACGGCGTGGTCGGTGTTGGTGAGGTTGATGCTACCCGTGGCGGTGAACGGCGTGGCCGATGTGACGTGGTAGTCCACATCCTTGTCGAGCGTCACGGCACTGGTAACTTGGCTCACCGACTGGGTGGTGTTGTCGGCCAATGCGGGCATGCATGCCGCCATCAGCGACAAAGCTAAAGTAGATAGTCGTTTCATGAGTGATGTTTGTTGTTAGCTGAATTTGCGTGCAAAGATAACCATTTCCCCTTAAATAAGAATGAAAATATAGTTAAAACTCCTATCCCCAATACTGTGATGTATTGCATAATTATTGCAAAACGCTACAAGAATAATAAAAAATCTGTCATTTTGCAGAAAATAGGCAGATAAATTCTTGCATATTAACGGCAAATGATTACCTTTGCATATGAATTAGTGTGATTATTCCATCTAAGGAACGTAAAAAGACAGCATAACAGCCATGAGCAAAGTGATAAAGCCCCAGGTTTACCAAGCCCTTTTGGGCACATGCCAAACCGAGTTGGGCATTAAGCAGATCAAGGAATTCTTTCAGCAAAATCTCTCCACGGAGTTGCGTCTGCGCCGTGTTACCGCCCCCCTCTTTGTGTTGCAGGGTCTGGGTATCAACGACGATCTCAACGGTGTGGAGCGCCCCGTTACCTTCCCCATCAAGGACATGGGTGAGGCCCGCGCTGAGGTGGTTCACTCGCTGGCCAAATGGAAGCGCCTGACGCTGGCTGAATACAAGGTGGAGCCGGGCTACGGCATCTACACCGACATGAACGCCATTCGCGCCGATGAGGAGCTCGACAATCTCCACTCGCTCTATGTGGACCAGTGGGACTGGGAGGCTGTCATCACCGAGGGCGACCGCACGCTCGCTTTTTTGGAGAATGTGGTGCGCCGCATCTACGCCGCCATTCTGCGCACGGAGTACCTCACGTGTGAGACGTTCCCGCAGGTGAAGCCCTTCCTGCCGCGCGACATTCATTTCGTCCACAGTCAGGAGCTGCTCGACATGTACCCCGACCTCTCGCCGAAGGAGCGCGAGGATGCCATCTGCGAGAAGTATGGCGCCGTGTTTGTAGAGGGCATCGGTTGCCGTCTGAGCGACGGTAAGAAGCACGATGGCCGCGCCCCCGACTACGACGACTGGTCGACGGTGGCCGAGAATGGCCGCGAGGGTCTCAATGGCGATATCCTGATATGGTACCCCGTGCTGGGACGCTCCATCGAGTTGAGCTCCATGGGTATCCGTGTCGACAAGGAAGCCCTGCTGCGCCAGCTGAAGCTCGAAGGCGAGGAAGCGCGCGAGAAGCTCTATTTCCACCAGCAACTGTTGGGCGACAAGCTGCCCCTGAGCATTGGTGGTGGCATCGGCCAGAGCCGCTTGTGCATGGTGCTGCTCCACAAAGCCCACATCGGCGAGATACAGGCCAGCATTTGGCCCGACGAGATGCGTCGCGAATGTGCCGACATGGGCTTACAACTTATATAATTCTTAAATACTTGATAAAACACTTCCGAAAACCGATGATCGGCAGGCGAGCACCCCTCGCGCTGTTCGATGGTCGGTTTTTTTTGTTGTTGCCGCGAGGTGCGACAGGCCAAAATGTTCAGAAAGTTCTGAAAAATCTGTGCACGCTTTTCGGTGTGAAATAGCGTGCGAAAACTGCGTTTTTATGCGATTGAGGTGGCTGTTCTGAGCCACGACGTTGCGAAACATGCCTAAAGGCGTTGCGGAAAGCCATGTTTCGCATTCCAAAAGACCATGTTTCGCATTGCCGTTAGGTAGGTATCGTGGTGCGAAACATGCCAAACGGTGAGACGTAATGTGGGGCGTGGAGCGTGAAAAATTGAATTATGAGCACAACATGTTGACAGTCAGGGTGTTATGCAAATGCGCTGAGAATGGCGTATTTTGGCCAAATATTTCTTTCGTGGAAAAGAAACGTGTAGTTCTCACTATAGATTGTTGGGGATTTTGGGGCTTTCCCATGGCTCCGAAACCACACCACCGCACCTTTCCAGGATGAGGAAAAGTGCGGTGGCGTGGTAGGTCGTGTTATGTGGTTCGAGTGGTGACTTATGCCAGCTCCAAACTGAGCGCGGCCCTCAGTTTCTCGATGGCCGGGTTGTTCTGGCGAAGATGGTCGAACAACTCGCGCTTGGTGTACACCCGCTTCATCTCCGAAGGCTCGGCCAGGCGCAACGTCAGTTCGATGCTGCCGTTGTGCAACGTCTTGCGCATGGTGGCGCGTATGTTGCCCCGAATCTCGTTCACCTGTTGCAGCAATATCTCGTTGTCGATAACCGCTTCGATGTTGGGGTAGGAGGTAATGTGGGGCGTGATGTTCTTCAGTCGGGCCGCCAATCCCACCAGTCGTTGCGGCATGCGGTTGCACATCAGCGTCCACTCCATGCAGAGTTGCTCCTCGGTAAACGGCTGGCCGGCCTGTGCCGACTGCTGTTCCTTGGTTTCCTTGCCATCGTCGGGCGTAAACGTCTTTAGGTAGTCGGGTGCCTTGGGTTTGCTTCTCAGGTCGTTGAAGGTAATGTTGCCCGGTCCCTTGATGTTGAGTCGCACGTTGCCCAGCGGTCCTGCGATATGGGCTGTTGGCGCTGGCGCCGCCTTGGGAGCCTCGGCCGCTACGGGTTCAGTCTTGGGCACATCGGTAGAGCGGGCGGCTTTTTGCTGGGCCGCCCTTGCAAGGGTCTTCCCAGCCCCGGCCACCTGCGCTGCCGTTTTGGGTTGGGTGTTCATGAGGTTCTTAAACAGGGATTTCAAACGCTTAGGGCTGCGCCCCGCCCCCGCCGCGTCATCGTCGTCGGGCTGCGTGATCTGCGCCACACGAATGAGCGTCAGCTCCACCAGCAAGCGCTTGTTGCTGCTCTGTCGGTAGTTCACGTCACACTCGTTCATGATCTTCAACGCCTTGAAGAGGAAGGGCAGCGGGCACTTCTTGGCCTGCTCCTGGTAGCGCTGGCGTTGGCGTTCGCTGGTCTCCAGGAGGGGCAGCGTTTGGGCGTCGCGCGCCATCATCACGCTGCGCACGTGCGAGGCCAGTCCGTTGATGAGGTTGCCTGCGTCGAAACCCTTGGCAATGATGCTGTCGAGCAGCACCATGATATCGCTCACCTTGTTTTCAAGCGACAGGTCGATGATGCGGAAATAGTTGTCGGCGTCGAGCACGTTGAGGTCCTCGAGCACCTTCTCGTAGGTAATATTGCCTTGGCAGAAACTGTTCACCTGGTCGAAGATCGACAGTGCGTCGCGCATGCCGCCGTCGGCCTTTTCGGCAATCACGTTGAGCGCCTCCTCCTCGTAGCTGATGCCCTCTTTCGCCGCCACCATCTTCAGGTGGTCGATGATGCGGGGCACCGTCATGCGCTCAAAGTCGTAAATCTGGCAGCGCGAGAGGATGGTGGGCAGAATCTTGTGCTTCTCAGTGGTGGCGAGAATGAATATGACGTGCTGGGGTGGCTCCTCCAGGGTCTTCAGAAAAGCGTTGAAGGCCGCTGTGGAGAGCATGTGCACCTCGTCGATGATAAACACCTTGTACTTGCCTACCTGGGGCGGAATCAGGGTCTGCTCCATCAGCGTCTTGATGTTTTCCACCGAGTTGTTGCTGGCTGCGTCGAGCTCAAAGATGTTCATCGAGCGCCCCTCGTTGAACGCCTTGCAGTTTTCACACTCGTTGCAAGCCTCGCCGTCGGCGGTGGGCGATGAGCAGTTGATGGCCTTGGCGAAGATGCGGGCGCAGGTGGTCTTGCCCACTCCTCGCGGTCCGCAGAACAGGTAGGCGTGGGCCAGCTTTCCGCTCTTCACGGCGTTCTTGAGCGTGGTGGTCAGGGCCTCTTGTCCCACCACCGACGAGAACGTCATCGGGCGGTACTTGCGCGCCGAAACAATGTAGTTGTCAGTCATGTGTAATATGGTGATTTCTCTTTGCAAAGTTAGTGTAAATTGCGAGAAGGGCAAAACAAAAAAAAGATTTCTTTTGCTTTTTCCGTTGATTTGCATTAACTTTGCATCGACTTATACCAAAGAGAATGAGCAGCAAGATCAACTTCGTTTTGAACATCCTGTCGCGCTACAAGTACCTTATCACGATTGTGGTGGGCGTGGCTGTCGTCGGTTTTATCGACGACAACAGCTTGATGCGTAGGTTTAAGTACGACCTTCAGATCAGCGAGTTGAAGGACGAGATTAAGGCCTACAACCAAAAGAACGAAGCCATCGTCAGGCGGTTGCGCGCCGTGCAGCGCAACCACAAGGAGATAGAGAAGATTGCGCGCGAGCGATACTTCATGAAAGCCGACGACGAGGACATCTTTGTGCTCAGCACCGACCGTCAGCCCGGCGTTGACGAGTCGGCCGAAACCAACGATTACGATGAAACAGCTCAGTAAAATCCAATCACTTGTTTTTCTTGTAGGCGGTGCGCTCATGGTCATTGGCGCAGGATGCTTCGTGTTTATGTGGCAGCAGCAAATAGTCTGCTGGGTGTTCCTCCTGGGAGCCTTCATGTTCGCCCTCATGCAGATGATGCAGGCTTACGAGGGCAAGGAGCTCTCCATCCGACGCCTCAAACACATACAGAGCTTGGCCGACATCCTCTTTGTGGTGTCGGGCATACTCATGGTCGATACGGCGTGGGGATTCTTCAAGCCCCTGTTTGGCAATTATCTCGACTACCTCACTTACGTCTACAATAAGTGGGTGGTGTTGCTGCTCATCGCCGCAGTGCTCGAGGTGTACACCATGCACAGGCTCGACCATGAACTTTCCAAAAAAAACATAAAAGAGTAGGTGATACGTTTAAATTGCTAAAATTTATTTCCAACCTTCCTAAATACATCGTATCTTTGTGTTGCTTGAACAGAACCGTTATATGAATAAAGTCTTATATGCCATTGCCAGCCTGATGGCTTTCACCTCTTGCGCCAGCACCTTCAACATCAACGGAACGTCGAATGTATCAACGCTCGATGGGCAGAAGTTGTACCTGAAGGTGTTTAAGGACACCACCCTGAAAAATCTCGACTCGTGCGACGTTGTGCATGGACAGTTCCAGTTTGAGGGGTCCATCGACTCGGTGCGCGTGGGAACCATCTTCCTCAACGAGACAAGCGGACTGCCCGTGGTGCTTGAGAGCGGCGACATACAGGTGAAGATCGACAACACACAGGAGAGCGTCACCGGAACACCGCTCAACGAGAAGTTGTCGGATTTCAGAAGCAAGTTCACGCAGCTCACCAACCAAAGCGTTGAGCTGGTGCATAAGCACGACCAGGCCATCATGAACGGTAGCGACATGGAGGTGGTTAACGCCCGATTGGCGCGTGAGGACGCCGAGATCAACGCGAAGATGGACAAGCTCGTCACCTCGTTTATCACCGAGAACTTCGACAACGTGCTGGGTCCCTACGTGTTTATCAACACTTGCATCAACCGCTATGAGGTGCCTATGCTCGACGCTTGGATCGAGGACATCATGAGCAAGGCCACGGAAAAGTTCAAGAACGACCCGCAGGTGAAGGAGTATTACCAAGCCGCGCAGGAAAACCAGAACATCATGAACGGCATGAAGGATATGCCGGCGCAGGCGCCCATGCAGCAGGTGGCGCCACCTCAGGACGGGCCTACGCCCGCGCAAATGGCCGCCCCGAAACAATAATGGGGCGAGGCTGCTGCTCAAACGGAATGATTATTCAAGGCGAGCCAAGCGGGCGCGAGGTTTAGAAGCGCCTCGGGCCAATAGCGCCGAAAGGCTCGCACAAACCCATATAGCAATGAGAACTATCATTGGTGGAGGCCAGATCGTCAACGAAGGCGAGATATTCGAAGGCTCCGTAATCATTGAGGACGACCGCATCGTGGAGGTCGTGAAAGGAAAGGAAACACCCCGTGGCATCTTCGACAACCGATTGGATGCCACGGGGTGTTTTGTGTTGCCCGGCGTGATCGACAGTCATGTGCACTTCCGTGAGCCCGGACTGACCGACAAGGCCGACATCGAGTGTGAGTCGAGGGCGGCCGCCTATGGCGGTGTGACGTCGTTCTTCGATATGCCCAACACCGTTCCGCAAACCACCACGCAAGGGGCGTGGGACGACAAGATGCGGCGCGGGCACGAGGAAAGCCACGTCAACTACGCTTTCCACTATGGCGCCACGAGCGATAACGTGGCCGATTACTCCATACTCGACAAGACCCGGCTGCCAGGCATCAAGCTGTTTATGGGCGCCTCCACGGGAGGCATGCTGGTGGATAAGCTCGGGTCGCTCATCGAGGTGTTCAAGACCTGTGCCGCCTTGGGCCTGCCCGTGATGACGCATTGTGAGGATTCGACGCTCATCAACGAGAACATGAAGCGCATGAAAGAGGCCTATGGCGACGACCCACCCATCATGCTGCACCCGCTCATACGCTCTGAGGAGGCTTGTTACGAGAGCTCGGCGCTCGCCGTCAACCTGGCGCGCCAGTTTGGTACGCGCCTCCATGTGGCCCACGTCAGTACCGAAAAGGAGCTCCAGCTGTTTGAACCCGCAAGCGATGAGCCCACAAGGCCATTGCCCCAGATAACGGCCGAGGCCGTCATAGCCCACCTTTGGTTCTCGCATCTCGACTATCAGGAGAAGGGAGCGCTCATCAAGTGCAACCCCGCCATCAAGCGCCCCGAGGACCGCGAGGCGCTCCGAAAGGCGCTCGCCGATGGGCGTATCACCACCATCGGAACCGACCATGCGCCCCACCAGCTCAAGGACAAGCAGGGCGGATGCGCAAAGGCCGCATCGGGAATGCCCATGGTGCAGTTCTCGTTGGTAACAATGTTGGCGCTGGTCGACGAGGGGGTGCTCACCCTCACCCAATTGGTGAAGCTCATGTGCCACAATCCCGCCCGACTGTTTGAGGTCAGCAAGCGTGGATTCCTGCGCCCAGGATACAAGGCCGACATAGCCATCGTCAGGCCACACGACCCCTGGACGGTGACCGAAGAGGTGATACAGAGCAAGTGTGGATGGAGCCCTATGCTGGGGCAGCGCTACGATTGGCGCGTCGCGAAGACCCTTTGCAACGGACATGTGGTGCTCGACGAGGGCGCCTTCGACAGCCAGTATCACGGCGAAGCCATCCGATTCCGACTCCCAGAAAGTGGGGAGGGAAAGGAGAACGCGTGAGGTTGACCTACGACATCCATGAGGTCAGGCCCTATATCAACTGGATCTACTTCTTCCATGCGTGGAGCCTCAATGGAAAGCCCGAAAGTGAGAAGGAGCGGATCGTGGACGACGCCAACCAAGTGCTCGACAGTTGGGAGGGACGATACCACACCCTGGCGGTGTTCGACGTCATGGAAGCCAATGGCGATGGCGACGACTTGGTGATGGGAGGCGTGCGCATCCCCTTGCTCAGGCAGCAACATGCATGCGCCGATGGGCAGTCCGACCTCTGCCTGGCCGACTTTGTGAGGCCCTTGTCGTCGGGCAAGGCTGACAGGGTGGGGGCCTTTGCCACTACCGTGGAGCCCAGTATGGAGCGCGAAGGGAGCGATGATGTTTACCAGCGCATGCTCTCGCAAGTGCTCGCCGACCGACTTGCTGAGGCCACAGCCGAACTCATGCACTTGCAGGTAAGGCGACATTACTGGGGCTATGCGCCCGAGGAGAACCTGTCGATGGACGACCTTCACGCCGAGCGTTACCAAGGCATACGCCCCGCCGTGGGCTACCCCTCGCTGCCCGACACAAGCGTCAACTTCCTGCTCTCAGACCTCATCGGCATGAAGCAGATAGGCATCCACCTCACGGAGACTGGCATGATGCAGCCCCACGCCTCGGTGTCGGGGTTCATGTTCGCACATCCCAAGGCGCGATACTTCGACTTGGGGAAGATTGGCGAGGACCAGCTACGCGACTATGCGCGTCGCCGAGGAGTGCCCGTCGAACTGATGCGACGCTTCCTCAGTGGCAGTTTGCTGAAGCGAGGATGACAAAGCGGGTGGACATAGCAGACGAGCCATCACCTTATATTATAGATAACATCCCGTCGCACACAATATATCGTTTAACCATACAATAGAAAAACTCCCAACGTAGCGCATAGATTGCGCCACCTGTTATGATAGCAAGAATCATCATACCTATCGTATTGTCCATTGTGCTGTCGGATCTCTACATCGATTGGCACTATCGTCGGCGACATCCCAACTGTCGGTGGTGGATGCGGGCGTTGTGGTGGATGCCGGGTGTGCTGCTCTTGGGCTATGCAGTGGCGCTGGCCACCATACGCAACTTCGTGCCCGACGACCTCATGTGGGTCAACGTCTTCATGGTTCTCATTGGGCTCGTGGTGGTGCCTAAGGTGCTTTTCGCCTTGTGCTCAGGGGTGGGATTTGTGTGCTGCCGACTGACGGGAGGCCACCGCAACTGGGGAAACCTGTTGGCCGTGGTGCTCATCCTGGGCAACTGGTATGTTTTGGCCTATGGCTTTGCGGTAGGAATCGACAGGCTGGAGGTAAGGCGCGTCGACCTCTATTTCGACAATCTGCCGGACGCTTTCGCGGGATACCGCATCGTGCAGTTTACCGATGCCCATGTGGGAACGCTCGAAGCGCGCAACGTGGGCTTGCTGAAGCGCGATCTCGATAGCATCAATGCGCAGCGCCCCGACCTCATCGTGTTTACCGGCGACTTGCAAAACGCACAGCCGCAGGAGCTCTATCCCGTGAGCGGGTTGCTGGCTTCGCTGAAGGCACGCGATGGTGTGATGTCGGTGTTGGGCAACCACGACTATAGCAAGTATGTGCATGCTTCGCCCGCTGTGGAAGCGGCCAACCGAGCGGAGACCATCGCCCAGCAACGGAGATGTGGTTGGCGCGTGCTGCTCAACGAGCATGTTGTCTTGCGACGGGGGCAAGATTCCATCGTCATAGCTGGCGAACAAAACTATGGCGACCCCGACAGCGCCAATTTTGAAAAGACCATGCATGGGGTGGGGCGGCAGGCTTTCACCATCATGTTGCAGCATAACCCGGCCGCATGGGATGCAACCATCGTGCCTACGAAGCGGGTGGCGCTCACGCTCAGCGGCCATACGCATGGCGGACAGATGTCGGTCTTCGGATGGCGCCCCACACGTTGGGTCTACGCTGAGGACTATGGCCATTACGAGCGGGGCGAAAGCCAACTCTTTGTGTCGTCGGGACTCGGGGGATTGGTGCCATTCCGATTTGGCATCTCGCCTGAAATAGTAGTGATTACCTTACATAAAACAAAATAATGAAGTACATTTATCGTCTTTATCAGCTTTGTGTCGTGTTGCCACTATTCCTGTTGGCATCGATTTTGACGGCCTTGGTAACGGTTGTCGGCTGCCTCTTGGGCAACGGTCACTTCTGGGGCTATTATCCCGGTAAGTGCTGGTCGCGCTTCATCGTGGCTCTGTTGTTCCTGCCCGTGAAGGTGGAAGGGCGCGAGAACCTGCGCAAAGGTCAGTCGTATGTCTTTGTTGCCAACCATCAGGGAGCGTTCGACATCTTCCTGATTTATGGTTTCCTCAACCGCAACTTCAAGTGGATGATGAAGCGGTCGCTGCGTAAGGTGCCCTTCGTTGGGATGGCTTGCCAGTATGCCCACCACATCTTCGTGGACCGTAGTGGCGTGTCGAAGATCAAGGCTACGTACGATGAGGCGCGCAAGGTGTTGCGCGACGGCATGTCGTTGGTGGTCTTTCCCGAAGGCGCACGGTCGTTCACGGGCCACATGGGCAAGTTCCGTCGTGGCGCATTTATGCTGGCCGACGAGTTGCAACTGCCTGTTTGCCCACTGACCATCAATGGTTCCTTCGATGTCATGCCACGCATGCACGACTGGCATTGGGTGGAGTGGCACCCGCTGACGCTCACCATCCACAAGCCCATTGAGCAGAAAGGACAGGGCCGTGAGTTTGAGAAGGAAATGGAGGATACGTGCTATCAGGCTATCATGGACGGCCTGACGCCCGAGTACCAAGGCTATGTGGAAAACCGCGACCAGTAATATCGCGGTTGCCAATGGATGGTAAAAAGTGGTAAAAAGCCCTATTTTCCATGCTAAATCCTTGGCGCTTCCTTCTTAATTTTATACTTTTGCAAGAAAGGAACGTCTGTCGACGTGCATCCTAACAAGTAAAACCTAACCAATTGCTATGCATACAAGTGATTCGATAGTTATCATTCCTACATACAACGAGAAAGAGAACATGGAAAAGATTGTCCGTGCGGTATTCTCGTTGGAGAAGTGTTTCCACATCCTCGTCATCGATGACGGCAGTCCTGATGGCACCGCCGACATCGTGAAACGGTTGATGCGCGACGAGTTTGCCGATCGGTTGTTCCTCGTGGAGCGCACCGGAAAGCTGGGGCTCGGCACCGCTTATATTGCCGGATTTAAGTGGGCGTTGGAGCGCGACTATGAGTACATCTTCGAGATGGACGCCGATTTCAGTCACAATCCTAACGACCTGCCGCGCCTTTACGCCGCTTGCCACGACGAGGGCGCCGACGTGTCGGTGGGATCGCGTTACATCACGGGTGTGAATGTGGTCAATTGGCCCATGGGACGCGTGCTGATGAGCTATTTCGCCTCCAAGTATGTGCGCTTCGTCACAGGCATCAGCGTGAACGACACCACGGCAGGATTTGTCTGCTATCGCCGTCGCGTGCTCCAGACTCTTGAGTTCGACAAGATCCGATTCAAGGGATACGCCTTCCAGATTGAGATGAAATACACCGCCTACCGCATCGGATTCAAGATCAAGGAGGTCTCGGTGGTCTTCGTCAACCGCAAGGAAGGAACGAGCAAGATGAGCGGTGGCATCTTCAGCGAGGCGCTCTTCGGCGTCATGAGGCTCAGGCTCGACGGATGGTTCCGTAAATATCCAAAGATAAAGAATTGAACTTACAAGACATTCTGAAACTATATGGCACCCTGCCTCAGGCGGGTGCCATGCTCAAGTCCCTGGAAAACAAATCGGTGAGAGACGTTTTCCTGCAGGGACTATTGGCCTCTGCCGCCCCCATTTTCTTTGGCGCTGTGGCCAAGCGTTTGCGTCGCGACACCGTGTTTGTCTTGTCCGACGCTGATGAAGCTGGCTATTTTTTTAATGACCTCAACGACCAGACGGCGCCTGGCGCTATGCCTATGGTGGCCAAACAAGGTGCATCGGGTGGTGGGACGAAAGCCGCCGAGGAGGCCCCAAAACCATCGCTGGCTGGTGGAAAGCAGGCTTCTGAAGATGGCGCCAAGGCGGTTTCGACCATGAGCTCGAAGGAGGTGGCAGGCTCTCCGAAGTCAAATGGCGTTTCGGAGGCGTTGCCCTACGAACCCCTTTTCTTTCCTTCGAGCTATCGGCGTGCCGTGAAATACGGTCAGCGCGACGCCGCCAACGGCATCCTGCGCACTGAGGTGCTGGCCAAGGTGGCAGCACATGTCACATCGACCGATGAGAAAAAGACGGGCGATAGGAAACCCCTGTTGATTGTTACTTACCCAGAAGCCATTGCCGAACTGGTGGTTTCGCAAACCCATCTCGATGAGCGCCGTGTGTCGCTGAAGGCCAACCAAACCATTGAGATCACCGATCTGGCGCATCGTTTGCGCGACCTGGGATTCAAGGAGGTCGACTATGTGTACGAACCGGGGCAGTTTGCCATGCGTGGTAGCATCCTCGACGTGTATTCGTTCTCCAGCGAGTTGCCTTTCCGTATCGACTTCTTTGGCGACGAGGTGGACACCATACGCACGTTTACCGTGGAAGATCAGTTGTCGAAAGACCGCAAGACGGAGGTGGAAATCGTGCCCGAGTTGGCATCGTTGACCACTGAGAAGGTGCCCTTCCTGGAGTTTTTGCCCGACGACGCCTTGTTGGTGATGAAAGACCTGACGTTTGTTCGCGACACTGTGGAGCGCATTTACAATGAAGGATTCTCCTCGCAGGCACTCACCGAGCGTCTGGAGGGAGCCACGGAGATGGAGCAAGCGCAGATACAACGCGACATGACGCGCGATATGAACCTCTGTACGTCGGTGCGTTTCATGCGCAATGCCGCTCGCTTCCAGCACGTGTTCTTTGGGCCATCGGTAGCCAACCAGAGTCCACAGGACCTCATGGGCGCCGTGGCCACAGGCGAAAGCATCCGCCTGACGTTCCATACCACGCCGCAACCTCTGTTCCATAAGAACTTCGACTTGCTGCGCAAAGCTCTCGAAGACTACCTGTTGCAGGGGTATAAGATTTACATCTTGGCCGACAGCGCCAAGCAACAACAGCGACTGAAAGATATCTTCGATGAGACGGGATCCGACCATGAACGCTCGCATTCGAACGCTCAGCGGACGGCGATTACCTTCATTCCTGTGAGCAAAACGGTGCACGAGGGATTCGCCGACAGCGATCTGCGGGCTTGTTTCTTTACCGATCACCAAATCTTCGACCGTTTCCATAAGTACAATCTCAAGTCGGACAGCGCACGGGCAGGTAAGATGGCCCTGACCATGAAGGAGTTGCAGGAGATGGAGCCTGGCGATTACATCGTGCATGTGGACTTGGGTATCGGTAAGTTTGGTGGCTTGGTACGTGTGCCTACGCCCGATGGCACCTATCAAGAGGTTATCCGTATCATCTATCAGAACAACGACAAGGTGGACGTGTCCATCCATTCGCTCTATAAGATTTCTAAGTATCGACGTAGCGACACGGGCGAACCGCCCCGCTTGAGCACGCTGGGCACAGGCGCCTGGGAGCGTCTGAAGGAGAAGACGAAGAAGAAAATCAAGGACATTGCCCGCGACCTCATTCGGCTTTACGCAAAGCGACGCCACGAGAAAGGGTACGCTTTCTCGCCCGACAACTTCATGCAGCATGAACTGGAAGCCAGTTTCCTGTATGAGGACACGCCCGACCAGTTGCGCACCACGCAAGAGGTGAAGGCCGATATGGAGCGCGCCCAACCCATGGATCGCCTCGTGTGTGGCGACGTGGGATTTGGAAAGACAGAGATTGCCGTGCGTGCGGCATTCAAGGCGGCGTGCGACTCGAAGCAGGTGGCTGTGCTGGTGCCAACGACGGTGTTGGCCTATCAACACTACCAAACGTTCCGTTCGCGCCTCAAGGACTTCCCTGTCAGGGTCGATTACCTATCCCGTGCCCGTTCGGCTAAGCAAACCAAGCAGGTGCTGGCCGACCTTGAGAGTGGAAAGGTCGATATCTTGGTGGGAACGCATAAGTTGCTGGGAAAGACCGTTGCGTGGCACGACCTGGGACTGCTCATCATCGACGAGGAGCAGAAGTTTGGCGTATCGACCAAGGAGAAGCTGCGTAAGCTGAAGACCAACGTCGATACCTTGACCATGTCGGCTACGCCCATCCCACGCACATTGCAGTTCTCGCTGATGGGCGCACGCGACATGAGCATCATCCGTACGCCGCCTCCCAACCGTTATCCTATCCATACGGAATTGTGCACCTTTGAGGGAAGTGTCATCGCCGACGCCATCAGCTTCGAGATGAGCCGCAACGGACAGGTGTATTTCGTGAGCGATCGCATTGCCGGCTTGCAACATATCGAGGAGATAATCCATAAGTATGTGCCCGATGCCCGTGTGGCGATAGGCCACGGTCAGATGCCTCCGGAGAAGCTGGAGGAGATCATTATGGGGTTCATCAATTACGATTACGATGTGCTGCTCTCCACCACCATCGTGGAGAATGGTATCGACATATCCAATGCCAACACCATTATCATCAACGACGCCCACCATTTCGGACTGTCGGACCTCCATCAGATGCGTGGCCGTGTGGGCCGAAGCAACCGCAAGGCGTTCTGTTACCTCATGGCGCCGCCGCGTAGCGTGCTTACCCCTGAGGCCCGTCGCCGCTTGGAGGCCTTGGAAACCTTCTCGGAATTGGGCAGCGGCTTCAACTTGGCCATGCAGGACCTTGACATCCGAGGAGCCGGGAACCTCCTGGGAGCGGAGCAGAGTGGCTTCATGGAAGACCTGGGATATGAGACCTATCAGAAGATTCTTAACCAGGCTGTGACCGAGTTGAAGAACGATGAGTTTGCTGATCTTTATGCGCAAGACATTGCCCAAGGAAAGGAAATCTCAGGCGATGAGTTTGTGGAAGACTGTGCTGTCGACAGCGATTTGGAGATGTATTTCCCCGAAACCTATGTTCCTGGAAGCGCCGAGCGTATGTTGCTTTATCGCGAACTCGACAATATCGACCGCGATGAGGCGCTCGACGCCTATCGCCAGCGCCTGATAGACCGCTTCGGACCGGTGCCCCACGAGGGTGAGGAGTTGATGCAGGTGGTAACGCTACGTCGCATAGGCAAGCGCCTTGGATGCGAAAAGATAGCGCTCCGGCAAGGTGTGATGAACCTGCAGTTTGTCTCTCAGCAAGACAGTCCGTTCTATCAGAGCAAGGCTTTCGGCCGAATCATCAAGTATGTCATGGCCAATCCGCGCCGTTGCCAGTTCAGGGACGTGCGTGGTCACCGCCTTATCCAGGTGAAGAACATCCCCTCTGTGGCCGAGGCTGTGGGTGTATTGCGCGGCATGGAGCGACAGGAGTGAGCGCGTGGGGAGTGTAAAATAGCATTTGTTATGGACATATTGATTACCGTCATACTTTATTTCTGTGCGTTGTTCGTCATGAGTCGGCTTACGGCCCGTCGGTCGAGCAACGACACTTTCTATCGGGCCAATCGCCGTTCGCCTTGGTATATGGTGGCGTTTGGCATGGTGGGCGCATCGATTTCGGGCGTCACCTTTGTGTCGGTTCCCGGTATGGTGATGAACATTCAGATGACCTACGTGCAGACTTGCTTGGGTTTTATCCTTGGATATTTTGCCGTGGCCTTCCTGTTGCTGCCCGTTTATTACAAGCTGAACCTCACCACCATCTACACTTACTTGGGCCAACGCTTGGGCCTTCGGTCGTATAAGACAGGCGCTTGGTTCTTTCTCGTGTCGAAGATGACGGGCGCCGCCGTCCGGTTTTATGTGGTGTGCATCATCCTACAACGGTTTGTGCTCGACGCATATGGCGTTCCCTTTCCCCTGACAGTGGTGGTCATGGTGGCGCTAATCTGGTTTTACACCCGTCGTGGCGGCGTGAAAACACTCGTGTGGACCGATACCTTCCAGACCCTTTGCATGTTTGGTGCCTTGGCGCTCATCATCGTTCATGTGGTGGGCGCTTTGGGCATGACGTTGCCTGAGGCGCTCTCGGCTGTGGCTGCCGATAGCCATTCGCGGATGTTTGTGTTCGACGACTGGGTGTCGAAGCAAAACTTCTGGAAGCAATTCCTTAGTGGTGTGTTCATCGTGATAGTGATGACGGGCCTCGATCAGGACATGATGCAGAAGAACCTGACCTGCAAGACCTTGCGCGATGCTCAGAAAGACATGTGTACCTATGGTTTTGCCTTTGTGCCGGCCAACCTGTTGTTTATGTGCCTTGGTGTGTTGCTTATGCTGCTGGCGCAGCGTCAGGGTGTGGCGTTGCCGCAGGCAGGCGACGAACTGCTTCCCATGTTTGCTGCCACGGGGCGGTTGGGCTCAGTGGTGGTGGTGCTCTTTACGGTGGGCATTGTGGCCGCATCGTTCAGCAGTGCTGACTCAGCGCTCACCTCGTTGACCACCAGTTATTGCGTGGATATTCGCGGACGTAAGGACGATGAGTGCCTTCGCAAGCGCGCCCACCTGGGCATAGCCGTGGTGTTTGCTCTGTTTATCTTAGCCTTCCGCGTGGTGAATTCCACCAGTGTTATCGATGCCATCTACATTCTTTGCTCGTATACCTACGGTCCGTTGTTGGGACTTTTTGCCTACGGACTGCTCACAAAACGAAGCGTCAACGATCGGGTGGTGCCTTATGTGGCCGTTGCCTCACCCATCGTTTGCTATGTCTTGAACGATGTTGTGGCTCGCACTACCGGCTATCAGTTTGGCTATGAGCTGTTGATGCTCAACGGAGCGCTGACCTTTGTCGGTTTATGGCTGCTGTCGGGGGCATCGAATAAAAAAACAATAAACGGGTAATCGATTAGCAATCTATAGTTTAATAGCGATAAATCCGACACCGATTGCGTTATCGCCGCTTATAAATTAGGGCAAGGAGTGGAATGTTGCGCATGTGTTGTGCGCCATTCCTTTCTCCATAAAGCATGTGTGGAACGAAGCTTCCCTTATGTGTTGGCGGATTGAAACCGGTGGGATGGGATGTAGGCGAGATTCTATGAAAGAGGCGACAATAGTCGGGGTGATGCCCCGATAAGTTGTCGCCTCTATTATGGTTGGTATGTTTCTTACAATGTTGGTGTCTTACGGCGTTAGCCTTCGGATAAGCGTTTCGCTACCGTTGCTTACGTAAGAGCAGGCTAAGGGTTATCGATTGAGAAACCACTGAGCCTCAAGGGCAGCCTTGCAGCCCGAAGCGGCGGCCACGATGGCCTGTCGGTATGAGGGGTCGGCGCAGTCGCCTGCCGCAAACACGCCCTCCACGCTGGTGCGGGGTGATGCGCCTTGCGTCTTGATGTAGCCCACCTCGTCCATGTCGAGCTTGCCACGGAAGATGTCGGTGTTGGGCTTGTGGCCGATGGCCAGGAAGAAACCGTCGATGGGCAGGTCGTAGCGCTTCTCATCGGCCTCACCCTTACGCCACACAAGATGAGCGCCCTCCACACCATTCTCGCCATAAAGGCCCAGTGTGTTGGTTTCGTAGAGAATCTCGATCTTGGGGTTCTCCTCCACGCGTTTGCGCATGATGTCGGAGGCGCGCAGGAAAGGTTTGCGCACAATCATATAGACCTTTTGGCATAGGCCAGCCAGATAGTTGGCTTCCTCGCAGGCTGTGTCGCCACCGCCCACTACTGCCACGACCTTCTTGCGATAGAAGAATCCGTCGCAGGTGGCACAGGCCGAAACGCCCTGTCCGTTGTATTTCTTCTCGTCGTCCAGGCCTAAATACTTGGCCGATGCGCCAGTTGCGATGATGATGGTATCGGCCTCCACCTGCTCGCCACGGTCGGTAGTGACCACATAGGGGCGCTTGGTGAGGTCCACATCGGTGATGATGCCGTCGCGGATGTCGGCTCCGAAGCGTTCGGCCTGCTGCCTGATTTCCATCATCATTTGGTTGGCGTCGACGCCCTCAGGGTATCCGGGGAAGTTCTCCACGATGGTAGTCTGCGTGAGCTGTCCGCCCGTTTGTATGCCGCAGTACTCGATGGGGCTGAGGTTGGCGCGTCCGGCATAGATGGCTGCTGTGTAACCAGCGGGTCCGCTTCCGATGATGAGGCACTTTGTGTGTTCCATGGTAGTGTTGATGAGTGTTTATGGTTATGCCAGGAGTTCTTCCACGTCCTTGGCGATGTTTTCTATTTTCTCTGTGGGCTCATAGCGCTTCACCACTTGTCCCTTCTTGTTGACGAGGAATTTGGTGAAGTTCCACTTGATGTCTGGTGTCTCGCGCCAGTTGGGGTCGGCCTCGTCGAGCAGATCCACGAGTACCGGTGCAATCTCGTTGGTCATGTCGAAGCCAGCGAATCCCTTCTGCTCCTTGAGGAACTTGAACAGGGGGTCTGCGTCGTCGCCGTTGACCTTGACCTTCTTGAAACGTGAGAATTCGGTGCCGTAGGTGAGCTTACAGAACTGGTGGATCGACTCGTCGGTTCCTGGAGCCTGCTGCCCAAACTGGTTGCAGGGGAAGTCGAGAATCTCGAAGCCTTGTGAATGATATTTCTCGTAGAGTGCTTCCAACTCAGTGTAGGTGGGGGTGAAACCGCACTTTGTGGCCGTGTTGACGATGAGGAGCACCTCGTTGGCATACTCGCGGAGCGACACGTTGTTACCCTTGCGGTCTTTGACCGAAAACTCGTAAACAGTTCTCATTTTTTATATCCTTTGGTTTGTTATGTTGTATTATTCCGTTTTATGTTCTGTATGCAAATTTACTAAAATAGGAGGAGATAGCCCCGAATGGAGGGTTGTTTTTTCAAGATTTAATGATATTTAGGCCAAAATAGTGGCACATGTGAACAAGGTTTCAATGGGTTGGCGCTGCCTGAAGCAACGTTGCGGTCGTGTTTTCCCCCTTAACGAATAGGGATTTCCCCCGAAAGAATAGGAGGTTATGGCTTGCAAATGCCATGGGGATTAACTATTTTTGCAGCATATAACATTAAGGAAACTTAAAACGATTCGATTATGAAAAAGCTTTCTACTCTCATGACGATGGCCTTGGTGGCCATGATGGCGCTGACGCTCACCTCGTGCGACGAGGATTACGACATAGCTTACACGCTCGAAGGCACGTGGAGGGGCAACATGTATGTGAGCTCCGTTTACGATGGATACACCTACGACGCCACTTACACGGAACTCTGCTTTGTGCAGGATCCCTACCGATACAGTTCGGGAACGGGTTATTGGATAGATCACTACGCTGGCGACGCCCCTTGGCGCTACGTGGCCAACCACACCGAGTGGAAGGTGCGCGGTGGTGTTATCCGCATCCACCTCATGGAGGAAGACACGTACGTTGAGATCGCCAACTACCGTCTCGACGACAACTACTTCGACGGAACCATCTATTATGGTGACACGAAAGTCAAGTTCCGCATGAACCACACCTCATCGCCCAACTGGAACGACTACTATTATGGTTACGACTATAGGACAGGCTATTACGCCAAGCCCGCACCCGGAGCGCGTGCTGCCTCGGGCGACGCCAAGCCCATGAGGGTTTTCAGAACCCAGGAGTGAGTAGCGATCGCAGAGCCAGTTAGGAATGTAACGAACCGAATTAACAACAACTAAATCAAGATGCGCAATATGAAAACAATGAAGATGATATGGGTGGCTATGTTGCTGGCGTTGCCCATGGTACTGACCAGCTGTGGCGATAATGATCCTTACTGGTATGGCGATTACGACTATGGTGGCGATTATCGCCCCAACAACCGTCCGGATGAAGACGACGATGAGGATTTCTGTGTGAGCATGGCGCAGACGCTGGCCGGACAGTGGCGTGGCGAGCTGATGGCTTACCAAATAGACTCGGCCGGTGTGGCCATCGACAGCATCCTCTACAGCACCGACATCGAGTTTAAGCAGTATAACCGCCAGAGCATCAGTGGCACGGGAACACAATATGACTATGAGATCTACTACGACAAGTGGGGCAAGCAGTATATCGCCGATGAGCCTTTCACCCGCAATTTCACATGGTACATCGATCCCAACAACGGCACTATTTACCTTACTTACAAGGAGAAGCATAGCGATGGCACAACGAGCGACTATGTGATGACCATCGATTATGACGACCTGAACCTCGACAACCGCACCTTTACAGGCTACCTCTGGGCTGCCGATGGCGGTGAGGTCGACGACTTCTGGTTTGAGCGCTACAAGGGCGATAGCAACGCCAAGGCGGCACAGCCCACGAGCGATGGTTGCAAGGCCGTGAAGCTGAAGCTCGTAATGCGCTAATCCCACGCTTCGGACCTTTTCAAACATACGGTTGGCTCCTGTCAGACGAGTCATTGGCTTTAGCCATATATGGCATTGCCTGCTCTTAGACAAGCCGTCGGCTCTTGCCTGTCAGACATTGGGCCAACACAAACAAAGGAGGCAAACACCATCGACAGGTGTTTGCCTCCTTTGTTTGTGTTGGTTCTTGCCCTATGTGGAGTGGGCGAGCGAATGGCCTTTTACAAGCCCCACCATTTGAGGTCGATCTTCGCTTCCACCTCGTTCTCGATGGCGTCGGGCAGGTTGCAGAAGAAATCGATGCCGGTAAGCTTCTCCAATCGGTCGATGGTTACGGCGTAGTTGCGGAGCTTGGTGTCTTCGTTCGACTTGTGCTCAAACCACAGTCCGAGTGCGTGGTACTTTCCGTTCTTTACCGAGAGGATAGCCGTGAAGTAGTATTTGGGCACGATGAGCTTACTCTTCGAGGTGTAGCCAGCTATCTGGCTGCTCTTGTCGATGGTTCCGCCCTTGCAGATGTAGAGCACGTCGCGGTAGTTGTTGGTGTTCCAGGTGTTGCGCAGCGCGCCCTCCATGGTCAGCCACACTCCCGTGTTAAACCCGTTTACCTGCGGCTGGATGTTGCTGAGGTAATAGGTCTGCTCGTTGGCCTCCTTTGAGTTGAGGCGGTCGGCCGATGGGCAGATGTGTCCGCGGTCGTAGCCCGACGATCTGTAGTCGGCCAGTGTGGTGCGGTATTGCTGTGGTATGGTGGTGTCCTCTTGGAACGGGTCGCCTCCCCATTCGGTCTTTTTCCAGTTGTCGCGGCTCCAGTTCTTCACGCTGTTGATGGAGTTGAGCTGGTAGCAAGTCCATCGTTGCGCCTTCTTGTCGCAGTCCCATTCCACGGCGAAGTTCACGCCATAGTTGTCTACGGAGTGCACCAGCACAAGGTTGTTTCCTCCTGTTTTCAGACGTGGAAACTCCAAACGTCCGTAGTTTGGGTTTACATTGGTGGCGTTGGCGTTGGTGTTTACGCCAGTCTGTGTGCCCGGTTTCTGGCTGGGCAGGTTGTCGTCTTCCTGACAAGAAAAGCAAGTCAGGGCGATGGCGAATAGCGATAACGCTACAAGACAATAATGTTTCATGTTTCGTGTCCTATGGTATTACAGGGCGTAAGGAAAGAAAAAAGTGCGGCAGAACGCATATGCAACTACGTTCGACCGCACTTTTTATTGCTTTATACCGTGTAATTGTATGTCGAGTATTACTTCTTCAACTTACCGTAACGGTTCATGAAGCGGTCAACGCGACCGGCAGTGTCGACAAGCTTGTTCTTACCAGTATAGAACGGGTGAGAAGAGCTTGAAATTTCAACCTTTACCACGGGGTAAGTCTCGCCTTCAAACTCTACTGTATCATTCGTCTTGCAAGTAGACTTTGTAAGGAACATATCGCCGTTGGACATGTCCTTGAACACGACGGGGCGATAGTTTTCTGGGTGAATACCTTTTTTCATTTTGTTTATTGTTGTAATTATGATTAATGCGCTATATACAATTAGCGGGTGCAAAATTACGAAGAATTCTGCAACCCGCCAAAGATTTGCGTATGTTTTTATGCCGTTGGTCTTACTTTACCACCACATTGTTCACTCTCCACTCGGGAGCTGCTTCTGTGGTGCTGGTATATTGGAATGCGATGTAGACCGTGGCCTTTCCGGCGAATGCGCTCAGGTCGCATGTGGTGCTGATGAAATCCCAGTTGGATCCGTCGGGCATGGCCGACATGTTGAGCTTGGTCCAGTTGGTGCCATCGGTTGAGGCGAGCACCTGGAGCTCATCGGCTGCGTTTTTCATGTACTTGGCGGCCTGTTTGAAAGTCAGCGTTGCGGTGGTCAGTCCCTCAAGGCTGAAGGCAGGCGACACGAGCATGCTCTGTGCGGGATTGTTCTTCTTGTTGGCGTAACCGTTGGCCTTCATGCACTTGTTGGCGGCATCGAACTTCCACACCTCTGTGAGTCCCTCGCTGAGCGATACGTTCTTGACGCTGAAGCCATCGTTGCCTGTGGCGAAGGTGGCTGTCAGGCCCGTTACTGCGGGTGTTTCGCCACCACCGCTAACCGAGATGAGACGGTTGTTCTTGTCCATTTCGTTCTTGCCGTTAAAAGCCTTCAGGATACCCTTTACCACAACTTTTTGACCCACCTTCAGGTCGTTCTTCGAGTTGAAGTCGGCGCCATCGATGCCCTTGCCAGAGTAGATCTGCAGGGTGTTGTTTGCGCTGCCGTCGTCTGAGATGTAGTAAGAGAGACTCTTATAGGTCTCGTTGTAGAAGTCGATAGATGAGATAACACCCTTCACGTAAGCCTCACCGCTGAGGGCCTCGCCACCGTTCTCGCTGATCTTCTGGAGTGCTTCGGCCACGGTCCATGCCGTAGCCTCGGTATTGAGGTCAGTGTTGGGCTTTGGCGTGTCGCCGCCGGCGTTCTGGGCCGTTCCCTCCAGGAGCTTGAGGTTCTTCACCTCGATGGTCGAAGAGGAAGTCTTGCATGAGTACATCAGGGCGATCACAACGTTGTTCTTTCCGATGAACGCCTCGGGGAGGTTCCTGTCGTAGGTGACGAAGGTGAGCCAATCGGTACCCTCGGTGAGCGTGCCGGTCATGTCGGTCCATGCCGTTGTGGTGGGATCGCCGGTGTAGTTGTCGGTGATGAGCACCTTGTTGGCGTTCTGGCTGGCGTTGACATAGCGCAGGATATACTCAAACTGGAGGTGCGCTCCGTTGCTGCTTGTCAGGTCGATGGGTGCCGACACGAGGTACGACTCCGACTCAGTGGTCTTCTGTGCGGCGTTGTCGTAGCCTGTGGCCTTGGCCGTTTTGTAGTCGATGACCCATGGTGTTCCCTTCACGTTGCTTACCGAGAACTTTCCGAAATTGCTTTCGAAGCTCTCGTCGAGGTACACGCCGGTGTTCTCTTCGCCACCGTTTTCCTCACTGGGATCGCTGTAAGGCATGGGCACGTCCGAGCAAGCCGTGAATGCGCAGATGGCCATAAGAGCCATGACGGATTTGAATATCGCTTTCATTTTATTTGTTTCTTTTTAATGAATTCTATGATACACTATATCGTAAACTATTTGATGACCTGTATGTCGCTGGTCTTGCGGATAAGAATTTGCCATGTGGCGTTGTAGCGTGTGGCAATACCTGTGATGTTGCAGGTGGCGGGTTTCTTGTTGATGCTGTCGTAGGGCAGCGCCATGGCGGCAAAGTCGGCGTAGGTGCTGGTGCGCACCACAACGTTTGTTCCATACTCGTTGAACTGCTGGTTGACCGCGTTGCCTTGGGCAGTGCCCGTGGTGAACGTGTTCTTTCCGTCGGCGTTCTTGAAAGTGACGCCCTTCAGCGTAACGAGCTTGGCGCAGTTGTTGTTCATGTTGTCCTTGATGTCGTTGAAGTCGACCGCCTTGATGACCGTTGTGTCGCAGGCTCCTACAATCTTGAAATGCTGCGCCCAGATGTCTTTCGACATACGTCCGATGCTGTTTCCGTTGTAGGGCGCTCCCAGCTCAGGCTGCTTGCGGTATCCTCCGATGTAGAGGTCTTTCAGGTCGACGAGTATCTCAGTGCCCTCTGCGAGGTAGCCATTGAGGCCGCCCTCGTTGATGGCGATGATGATGGCGCCGGTGTTGTCTTGCAGGGTTACCTGCTTATAGATGTTTCCACCGAGGTCGTTGCCAGTGATGCGTCCCTTGATTTGGATATCCTCCTCAATCTTGGCGTTTTGGTCGGTGCTGGCAAACACATTGGGATATTTTTTGATGAGCTCGCTGATGCTGATCACGTTGTGCTCCTCAATGCTGTTGTTGCCGAAAGGAGCTCCGCCGTTGAAGTTGGGCTCATCCCAGTCGCCGTCCATGCAAGCCGTGAACAGGCTGCACACGAGGGCGAGGAGGAAAAAGTAAGTTGCTTTCATTTTCATGTCGTTCTCCTTTCTTTAGAATTTATAGGTGACGATGATCATGCCGTTGATGCCGTTCGTGTAGAACTTCTTCGGGCTGTTCATGAAGTTGTAGGTGCGGATGGCCTCTCCGCTCTCGTCGTAGGTCTGTCGGTTCTGTTCCATACCGCCAGTAACGATCTTGCGGTTGTTGAGCACGTTGGTGAGCGTCAGGTTGATGCTCAGCGAGTTCTTACCCACGTAGATGCTCTTTCCGATCGAAGCGTCGAGCATGAATCCGCCGTGTCCCTTGGCCTGGTCGGGCGCCTTGCTTACGTCGTGCATGGTCTCGTTGTTGGCGTCCATGATGATGTTTCCGCTCTCATCCTTCAGCGTGGGAAGGTTCTTGTAGTAGCGTGTCACAGGCGTGTAATAGAGGTAGATGCGGTCGTAGTAGTTGCCAATGAGGTCGATGAACCATCCACGTGAGTGGTATGACAGGTCTACCGAGTAGGCCGAGAGGGGCGTTCCGCCCTCGCGCATGTTCTTGTTGACCACGATGTCGTTGTAATACTTGCCATCGTTTGAGAGCATGTAGGTGGCCTTTGCATTGTTGGCATACTTAGCCTCGCTGATGGTGGCCAGTGCGTTGATGTTGAACGAAGAGGTCAGCTTGAAGTCGAGCCCCAACTCCACACCGTAGTATTGCTTGTTGATTCCCGAGAGCGAGACGTATGAGAACGAGTTGCTGCTGTCGTAGTAGTACATGCTATACTCGGTGACATCGGCCAGTCGGCTGAAGTATCCCTGCACGTTGGCGCGCAACCAGTTGTTCTGGAATTGGTAGCCCAGCTCAGCCGAGAAGATCTTCTCGTTGGTGAGGTCCTTTACGAAGTCGTTGTTGATTTGCGGTGAGGCGAATGCCACACGGGCGTCGGGTGCCTTCCACTCATAGCCCACACCGAGCGAGAGCGTGTTGCCCTGGCAGAGGCGCAGGTTGGCTCCGGCCTTGGCTCCACCGTCGAGGAAGTAAGCCGTTCCGCTCTTTCCCAGCGAGTTGTTGATGGCCAGTCCGTTCTGCATGTTTCCTTCGCGCTGCAGCGTTGTGCCGCCAATTCGGCCGCTTGCGAAGAGTCGCGCCCACTTAATCTCCGTCTGATAGCCCGCCCAAGCCTGTGCGCGGTTCACGAAGATGTTGTAGTCGTAGCCGAAGCGGTCGCCCTCGCGCACCAGCTTGTTGCCGTCGCGCACATCGTAGAGGGCGCGCGGGTCGTTGATGTCGTAGGTGCCCACCACGTAGTAGTTGGTGTTGTGGAACTGTGTGGCGCCCAGCAAGTCCTCCATGGTCTGGTAGTGCATGCCCTTGTTGGTGCTCAGGTTTACGCCAGCGTCGAAGAAGCTATGGTTCGTCAGGTCCTTGTGGAGGATCGACGAGAGCGTCAGCGCGAGCTGGTCGTCGTGGTAAGCCTGCTGGTAATACATGGCGTCGGCGCCCTGTGCAGAGGCCATCTTGTTGGCATAGTAGAGCTTGTCCCAGTTGATTTGGCGATGAGCCTTCGAGGCCTTGAAATAGTTGACCGCCGTTTGCCAAGCCTCCAGGTCGGAAGCGCTGGATGAGCCCGATCCACCCCAAACGTCGTAGAAATAGCTCGGCATGAGGCTGTAGTAGTCGGGTGCGGGGTTGGTGGCGTTGTTGTAGTTGAGGCGTGTGCTGCTATACATGGAGTATTTGCCGAGGAGCGACGTGGTAAGTTTCGTCTGGTCGTCGAGCTTGAAGTCCCATGTGAGCAGGGCGGCAGGTGCGAAGTCGTTGACGATGCGGCTGTTGCGTCGCTTGCCGTTCTGGTAACCCCAGTTGGGGTTGTAGTTGTAGTTGTTGGCCAGCCAGTACATCTCATCGGTCGATGCGCTTTGGGCGGCGCGCTCCGTGGGGTTGCCCCATGTTACGAGCGAGAGCGAGTGCTGGTTGTTGAACACCTTCTCCACGCCGAAGTAATACGACAGCGAGTTGTAGAACGTTCCCTCCACATATCCGCGGTTGGCCCAGCGGTAGGTGAGCGATGCCGACCACGCCCAACCATTGTTGTTGAGGCCCGAGTTGTACGAGTACATGGCTCGCGCCGTGTAGTTGCGGTTGGCTGCGGCCAGCGACACACGTTGGCCGACGGGCATGGCCGACGGGCGGAAGTTGTAGTTGTTGCTGCCTCCCAGTCCTGTCATGGAGAAGTTGTTGTTCTCGAAGGGCAACGCCGACTCCACGTTGCGTGTCTGGTTGTTCAAACCGCCTACGAAAGAGTATCTGAACTCGCCGCGCTCAATGTCGTTCACGGGGTTTCCGTTGATGTAGATCGAATTGTACTTGGCGTTGTAGGCCCTGTACTTGAATCTGACAGGGCTCCACCTGTAGCCCACCTGACTGGCGTAGGCGTTGGTGTTGGAAGAGATGAGCGACACGCTCTGCGTCACGTTCTCGTCCTCGCCAAGCTGTGCTTCGGTGAAGGTGAAAGCCTGCTCGCCGATGGAAATGGGAGGCTGGCCGATAGAGTCTGACTGACCCCAGGCCTGATGCGCCATACCCATAGCTACCAGCGCGAAAAGAAGCTTTTTCTGCATAGTTGAAGGATATGATTTTAATGGTTTAATTATATAAGGTGCAAAGTAACGAAATATATTCCGAATACAAAAGTTTTTTTATGAATTTTCTGTTGCCATCTGAGAAAATCTTACCGTGTGGGGTGGTGCGAAGCGGATAGGCTTGTTAGGTTATTTGGTTAAAAAGTTTGTCGACGATTTTGGCCGAAATAGCGCGCTGGCAAGCCGTTTTTACGTCCTCGTCCCCTCTTCTCTGAGCCAAGGGGTTGCGAAAGATGCCCGATCGCGTTGCGGTTTGGCATGTATCGTCTTGCGTTTAGGCGTCTTTCGAGGCTCGTTTAGGCATGTTCCGTGGTGCGAAACATGCCTAACCGCAAGGCGGAAAGTTGAATGTGGAGGGTTGAAAGTGGAACCATGAATGTAACGTGTTGATTGTTAGGTGGTTACAAAAATGCACTGAGAATCGCATATTTGCGCCCCGTCTTTCCGTCGTGAAAAAGAAGTGTGTAGTTTTGGCTATAGATTGTTGGCTATTTTCGGTGCGCTTGGATACGTGAGAACGTGGGATGGCAGGGTGGGGGATGCGTCCTGCCGACCCGCCATTGGAAATGCAAATTCATGCATCATGATGTGAATGTATGAAATTACGGATTTGCACCATATCGTATAATCGGATGAATTTTGGTCGGCCCGCCCGCAATTTTTCAGTAAATCAGGCACGTGTTTGAATATAAATTCCGATATTTGCAGAAAAAATAGAAACACAGATGAAAAGACATTTTTTTGCATTGTTGGCCGTGTTGGCATTGTGCCTTACCGTGTCAGCGCAAAAGAAGTTCTCGGTTTACGCCGTAGGCTTCTACAATCAGGAAAACTTGTTCGACACGTGTCACGATGTAGGCAAGAACGATTACCAATTCCTTCCCAATGGATCCTACCATTGGAACGGCCTGAAATACAGTCATAAGCTCCATAACATGTCGCATGCCCTGAGCGATATGGCCACCACCACGCTGCCCGGCGTGGGTTGTGCGGTCATCGGCTTGAGTGAGGTGGAGAACAACAAGGTGCTCACCGACCTCTGTGCCCAGCCCGCCCTGAAAGCACGCAACTACCAGTTCTGCCATGTGGAAGGTCCTGACCATCGCGGCATCGACTGCGCTCTGATTTACCAGCCCAGCCTGTTCACCGTGAAAGACGTGAAGCTCTATCCCTACGTTCCCACCGAGAAGCAAGACGCCAAGTTCCGCACCCGCGGCTATCTGGCCGTGAGCGGTTTGCTGGCTGGCGAGCATGTGGTGGTCATTGTGGCCCACCTGCCCAGCCGTTTCGGCGGTTCCTACTCGCGTGAGGTGGGTGGAGCCCAGATAAAAGCGCTGAAAGAGCGCATCCAAAAGAAGAATCCCAACTGCAAGGTGATCGTGATGGGCGATATGAACGACGACCCCACCAACAAGAGCATGTACGAGGCCCTGTCGGCCAAGGAAGACATAGAAAAGGTGGGAAAGAACGACATGTTCAACCCGTGGTACAATGTGCTCGTCAAGCAAGGCCAGGGAACGCTGATGTATCAGGGCGCGTGGAACCTCTTCGACCAGATCATCCTTTCGCCCAACCTGCTCAACAAGAAGGGACACCGCGACGGCAGCACGCTCAAATACTGGAAGTGTGAGATCCAGCGCATGCCCTACCTCTTCCAAACCGAGGGCAAATATAAGGGCGGCACAAAGCGCACCACCGCAGGCGGTGTGTGGCTCGATGGCTATTCAGACCACCTGCCCACCGCCATCTACCTGATGAAGGAGCAAGGTGTGGCCACCAAGGACGCCGGCGATTGCCTGTTGCCCGATTTCACCGAGGCCGAGAAGCAAAACATTGCCGAGTGTGAGCTCGAGAGGCAAGAGCGCGAGGCGAAGGACAAGGCCAAGCAGTAAGCCGACCGATTTGCTGTTAGGCGAATCCAAGGCAAACACGTAACCTCATGGAACATGACAATGGTGCAAACGGAAAAAACAACACAGCTTAGGGATGAGGCTCCTGTGGAGACCCATCCCTTTGAGCCTTTTCTGCCCGCCAACGCCCGCTTGCTCATGTTGGGCACGTTTCCGCCGGCCCCCAAACGGTGGTGCATGGATTGGTATTACCCCAATTACACCAACGACATGTGGCGCATCGTGGGACTGTGTTTCTTCGGCGACAAACTGCATTTCGTGGACGAGGCCCACAAGACCTACCGCCTGGCAGAGCTCAAGAGGTTCTTGGCCGAGGTGGGCATAGCCATCTACGACACGTGCAACCGCATTCGGCGCACCACCGGAACGGCCTCCGACAAAGACCTGGAGGTGGTGGAGCGCGCCGACCTCGACGGTCTCTTGAGGGCCTTGCCCCACTGCCAAGGAGTGGTTACGGCGGGCCAGTTGGCCACCCAGCTCTTTGCCAGCCACTACGGCATAGATATCCGCAAAATGCAGATGGGTGAGCATCGTGACTTCCTTTTCGATGGGCGAACGGTGAGCCTGTATCGCCAACCCAGCTCGAGCCGCGCCTACCCCATGCAGCTCGAGCGCAAGGCCGCATATTACAAGAACCTATTCGACGACTTGGGACTCTGAACCTCTGACGCCCCAACGCCCTATAAACTAAGAAAACGTATAAGAAATGGAAAATAATGTAACCATTATTGGTATTGCAGGTGGCACCGGTTCGGGTAAAACCACTGTCGTAAGAAAAATAGTTGAGGCCCTGCCGCCCCATTACGTGGCCGTTGTGCCGCTCGACAGCTATTACAACGACACCACCGAGATGACCGACGAGGATCGCAAAGCCATCAACTTCGACCATCCCGACGCATTCGATTGGAAACTGCTGATCAAGCAAGTGAATGAGTTGCGCCACGGAAACGCCGTGGAGCAACCCACCTATTCGTACTTACTCTGCAATCGCTTGCCCGAAACGGTGCATGTGGAGCCGAAGCCCGTCATTATCATCGAGGGCATCATGACGCTGATCAACAAGCGCTTGCGCGACATGATGGACCTGAAGATTTTTGTGGACTGCGACTCTGATGAGCGACTCATCCGCAATATCCAACGCGACATTGTGGAGCGCGGCCGCACGGTGTCGATGGTGGTCGACCGCTATCTGGAGGTGCTCAAGCCCATGCACGAGCAGTTTATTGAGCCCACCAAGCGCTTCGCCGACGTCATCATCCCACAGGGAGGCGAGAACGTGAAGGGCATCGGCATGCTCACCAACTACATCAAGACGCTCGTTCCAGAGGAGTAGCGGCTACTTCTCTTCGGGCTCGTCGGTAATCTCCTCAATGGTTACGACGTCGGCCTCGTCGTTGCCTTGCTGCGCTTTCTCGAACGCCTTGCGGCAGCGATGAATCTTGATGGTGTTCACCAGGTCGACCATGCCGTAGGCCATCATGCCCCAACCGATGATGAACAGCGGTGCGGAGGCTATGGTGCTGGGCTTCACGAGCGCCGTGATGCCCACAAGGAAGATGGCCACGGGCAGCACCCACCACAGGCAACCGATCGACGAGAACCGCGTGGCGGCAGCCAGGTTGAAAAACAAGTTGAGCGCGCCCAGGATGAGCATGCCCGCCAAAACAAACATCAGGCCGTTGACAAACGAGTTGGGAAACAGGGCGAGCCATGCGCCCAGGATGATCGAACCGATGCCCACGATGGGGAACGGCGGCACAGGACGTGTGAGGCGGTTGCCCTTGGCGTCGTAGATTTCCACACCCTCCTTCGTGGCCTGACGCTTTGCCGACAGGTAGGCCACGGTGCTGATGACGCCCGAAACGAAGAAGATAACTCCGATGGCGATGGTAATCCATGTCACCGTCTGCTCGCGATACTTCACGAGAAGGGCTCCCACGACAATGGCGCAGAGAGCTCTGAAAATGCTGCTTTGGAATACTTTCATGTGGCAAAGGTAATAAAAAGTTGCTACCAACGCTCGTTTGGCGGTGAGTTTTTCAACATTCTGAATGTGAAATATGATTAACCCCCAATTGCTCGTTAGAACGCAAAGGAAAGGAAACTAAGATGTTACGGGTTCTTTTTGGCGCTTGTCAGTGTTAAGTGTAACAAGCCAATGACCGATTGGGGTTAAAAACGAAATCAGCAAATGACTACATTGTATCTGGTGCGCCACGGCGAGACCGTCGACAACAAGGCGCAAATTATGCAAGGACAAACCAATGGCCAGCTCAATGAGACGGGTCGGGAGCAGGCGCGTGAGGTGCGCGACAAGATGAAAGACGTGGCCATCGACGCGTTTGTGGCCAGCGACCTGTGGCGCGCCGTGGAAACATGCACCATCATTGCCGAGCCCCATGGACAGCAGGTGGTTACCACCCCCTTGCTTCGCGAGCGCGACTGGGGTGGCTTTACGGGTAAGTTCATACCCAGTTTGAAGGGGCGGCCGTGGCCCGATGACGTGGAAACGCTCGACCACATGAAGCAGCGCGCGCAGGCTTTCATGGCTTGGCTGCGCGATACTTACCCCGGAAAGACCGTGCTTGCCGTAGGCCATGGCATCATGAACAAGGCTATCCAGAGCGTTTACTACGACAAGCCGATGAACGAGATCGAGAAAATGGCCAACGCCGAAGTGCGCAAGCTAACCCTGTAACCATAGCATCCTGCTATTTCGCCTGTTTCGGCCTTAATGACCGATTGGGAATAATGAAAGGGCTGTTCACCGTGTGGTAAACAGCCCTTCGCCTTTCTTATTACTCTCTAGTTTTAGTTATCCTGACGCTATTTTTTCCTTAATTCAGATTATCATGCCTGATTTGTTGTTATTAACGCTTTTCTTATCTTCTTCCAAAGTGGCCACCGGTAGAGCGGCTGCCACCGTTGTTGTTTCCGCCACCAAAGCTCCTTGAGGGGCTGCTCGACTTACTGGGAGCGGTGAAGCTGCGCGTGGGAGTCGACTGCTTGATGCCGCTGCTCCTGAAGCTGTTGCTGGGGGCAGACTGGCGGTTGCTGTTTCCAAATGAGCGCGATGCGCCATTGCTGGGCGAGAAGGTGCGGTTGGGCACCGTTGTTGTGTTGCTCCGACCGAAGGTGCGCTGCCCGTTGTTGGGCTGTGTCACCGTGGTGCGTGTGCTGCTTTGGCGCGAAGAACCTCCGAAGGTGCGCTGGGGTGCGCCGTTATAGCGCTGGCCGTTGCCGAAGGTGCGGTGGTTCCCGCTCTGCTGCACCTGTGTGCGGTTGCCGTTTCCAAACTGGCGTGTGTTGTTTCTGTCGGCCAACTGCATGCCTCTTCCATAGTCGCCGCGGTCAAATCCGTCGCGCATTCCTACGCGGTGACCACCATCGGGTCTCGGACCTCCCCAGGAACGACCGTGGTACCAACTGGCTCCGCCGTTCATTCTCCAACTGTGTCCGCCGCGATAGCTTACGTAGAACGTTGGGCGTCCGAAGTAGAAGTAGTCGCGATGTGGGTAGCGAGCGTAGATGCGGAAGTGCCAATAACCTGCGTCCCAATAGAGCGGGCGATAGAAATAGGTAGCGTTTACAAATGCGCGGTATTGCCAATCGAGCAGGATATAGCTAAAGTCGAGGTTGCGCTGGGTCCAATAGTTGCCAAAGAGATCGCGGTGGTCGTTGATGCCCATCAGGTAATCGAGGTTGATCTCATAGGCGGCTTCATATTGGTCGTCAGTGAGATTGAGCTCGTATGCCATCTTGTCGGTGAGAAAGAGAGCCTGGTCGCGGGCTTGCTCATAACTCATTGCTGATGCTTGGACTGTCATTGTGATCAGTGCAACAAGCGTTAACATGAACTTTTTCATATCTCTGACATTTTATTGTTCAACATGTTCGATGATGTTCTATCATCTTTTCACGTTGCAAAAATACGTCAATAATCTGGGGCATCAAAAGGTTTTTCCCTACATCGTGAGGGAAAATCCCTACTCTGTTTGTCATTTTGTGGACCGTGAGGCCGTTTGCCTCATGAAAAACATGTATCTTTGCATATTATAAAATAATAAGGTGGAGCCTCGGCTATCCACCCTAACCCCGAAAACAGGTGAAGATGAAACATACGATCCTTGCGCTTGTGTCGCTGTTGGCCACCACACCTATGATGGCCCAGTATGCTTGGCAATACGATGCCCACCCTGGCAAGTTGGACTTGGGTGAGGGCATTCGGTACCGAGTGGAGACACAAGGCTCGTTCTCGAAAGACAAGACGCCTTTGTGGCTCAACGCCAATAAACATGGCCTGTCGTCGCTCGACGAGACCAATGGCTATGTGCGCGCCACGGCCATTCGCCCGCTGCTCAACGACTCGTCGCGCCGTTGGGGCGTGGGATATGGCCTCGATGTGGCCGCCCCGCTTCATTACACCAGCAACGTGGTGGTGCAGCAGGCGTTTGTTGAGGGCCGTTGGCTTCATGGCACACTGACCATCGGAGCCAAGGAGGAGCCCATGGAGTTGAAGAACAATAGGCTGAGCAGTGGGTCGCAGACGTTGGGTATCAACGCGCGTCCGGTGCCCCAGGTGCGACTGGCCTTGCCACGCTATTGGACCATTCCGGCCTTGGGCCGTTGGCTTCAGGTGAAAGGCCACATCGCTTACGGCATGATGACCGACGACAGTTGGCAACATTCGTTCACCAATAAGCAAAGCAAATATGCCGACCATGTGCTCTACCACAGCAAGGCGGGCTACCTGAAGATAGGCAGCGAGGACCGTTTCATTCCCTGGTCGCTCGAGTTGGGACTGGAGCAAGCCACCCTCTTTGGCGGAACGGCCTATGTGCCCGACGGCAGTGGCGGCATGCGCGTCATTGAGAACGACAAGGGCATTAGTAGCTTTTGGCATGCCTTTGTGCCGGCAGGCGGCGACAAGCCGAGCGAGGGAACGGTGTATCGCAACAAGGAAGGCAACGTGCTGGGCAGTTGGCTCGTTCGCTTCAATTATGATGGCGAGCGGGTGGCGTGGCACCTTTATGCCGACAAGTACTATGAGGATCTCTCGTCGATGTTCCAGCTCGACTACGACGGTTATGGCGAGGGCGACGAATGGAACACCAAGAAGAAGACGCGTTTCTTCCTTTACGACTTCAAAGACTGGATGTTGGGCGCCGAGCTCAACCTGAAATATGGCACGTGGCTGCGTAGCGTGGTGTTCGAATATCTTTACACCAAGTACCAGAGCGGTCCGGTTTACCACGACCACACCGTAGGCCGCAACGATCACTTGGGTGGCCGTGACGACTTTTACAACCATTATATCTACACCGGTTGGCAACATTGGGGCCAGGCCATCGGCAATCCGCTCTACCGTTCGCCCATCTACAACGAGGATGGAAGCATTGCCTTTACCGACAACCGCTTCATGGCTTTCCACCTCGGCTTCGACGGACAGCCCACGCCGCGCCTCGACTACCGCGTGCTGGCCACCTACCAAGAGGGCCTTGGCACCTACGTGACGCCTTACACCAAGAAGCACCACAACGTGAGCTTCCTCGTTGAGGCCGGCTACCAGATGCCCAAGGGCTGGCAGGTGCGTGGCGGCTATGGCATGGATTTTGGCCACATTCTCGGCTCCAACGCCGGTTTCCAACTGACTGTTTCCAAATCAGGAGTATTCAACTTATGAAAAAGACCTTTCTCTTTCTTGCCACCTGCCTGGCGATGACCATGGCTGCAACCTCGTGTGGCGACTTCATAGAAACCTCAGACAATGGTGACCTCGATGGCTATTGGCAACTGTCGCAAGTGGACACGTTGGCCAACGGCGTGCAGGTCGATATGACCAGCAGTAAGGTATTTTGGGGTGTGCAGGGCAAGTTCCTTACCATGCTCGATACGCGTCAGGCACCTTCCTACGGTTACATGTTCCGCTTTGAGCACAGGGCCGACTCGTTGTTGCTCTCCGATGGAAGGGTGAACGATCGCAATGTGAACGACACGTTGCTCACCAACGTCGACGTGTTGCGCCCTCTGGGAGTCAACGAGTTGGCCGAACACTTCTTCGTGGAGCGCCTGTCAGGCAAGCGTATGGTGCTGCGAGGCAAGGTCATCCGCCTGCACTTCCGCAAGTTCTGAGAGGGCACAGATTTCATTTCTCATGATATCTATTTTTAATTTCACCAACAAGCTAAATTAATAAATTATGCAACAACTACTAGCTGCAACTTCTTTTATGTATTCATCATTCTGGAGATTTACCGACCAGAACTGGTTTATGATGATTGTGTATGTAGGTCTAGCTCTGTTTTTTACTTATCTTGCAATACAGCTTTTAGATGAGTGGGGGACTATTGTGGCTGTTCCTGTGGGCATATTGTCACCTTTGGCAATAGATGTGTATATGAATAATGCATGTGACCCCTTTTGGTTTTGCGATTTCAATAAGATGGGATTGCTTCTCGGCATAGTTGGTGCTATAGCGGCTTTTGCCATGATCGGAATATTGTTCGGTGTAGGTATTGGGCTCATGAAGAACATTTTCTACATCTTTAGGAACCCCATATCGGCAATATTATTTGCTATACTCGGTGTCTTTTGGTTCTGTAGCGGATGTGTGGCTATAGGAGCGTTCATGGATAACCATCCTTTTCTTACATTTTTTTTCTTCATAGGTCTTATCCCCACGGCAAAAACTCCAACTATACATGTTGATGGTGTGGGCGACATAACAGGACATGGCTATGATGGTGGAAGTTCATTTCACGGTGATGACGGAAATGAGTATCACTATGACGGCCATAAATGGCACTAAAAGATAGGATACAACGTATGTTTTTATGTCAAATGATAAAAGACAAGAGGCTGTGTCAAAACTATTTTTTGAGAAAGAAACTTTCAATCTAAAATTTGACCACTTTATTCAACAACAAAAAGAGCCATATCATTACTCCAAAACAGAGTTGATATGGCTCTTTTATATTTACTGGCTACAATCTGTAATTTTTCAGAGAGGTCATTTTTGTTTTGACACACCCTCTTGTCTTTTATCATTATTGGGGGCTTAGAACTTCTTGCCCTTTACGATGTTGATGAAGGTCATGAAGAGAATCTTGGCGTCGAACCACCAACTGCGATGCTTCAGGTAATAGAGATCGAGGTCGAGACGTCGGAGCATCTTCTCGATGGTGTCGCAGTAGCCATTGTAGAGCGTGGCGTAGGATGTCACGCCCGGGCGAATCTGGTAGAGGTTCTGGTAGCGTGGGTCGCGCTGCATGATTTGGTCGATGTAGAATTTGCGCTCGGGGCGTGGGCCGATGAAAGCCATGTCGCCGATGAGCACGTTGTAGAGCTGAGGCAGCTCATCGAGGTGATGGCTGCGGAGGAAGCGTCCCACCTTTGTCAGGCGGTTGTCGTCCTCGCTGGCGGTGAGCTGCGGCCCGTCGTTCTCGGCGTTCAGCTTCATGCTGCGAAACTTATAGATATAGAAGGGAAGCCCGTAGCGCCCAATGCGCTCCTGCTTGTAGATGGCCGGACCATCATCCTCGCGCCTCACCGCAATGTAGCAGATGAGGAAGAGTGGGGCGAAGACAATGAGGCAGAAGAGCGCAACGAAGAAGTCGGCGCAGCGTTTCAAGTCGCGTCCGGCTTCGGTCATGCCGTCCTCTACATAGTCTTCTTCGCTAAGCAGCGATATCATTTGAGGATATTCGGTGGAGGGATTGGTCATCATAGTTGTTTGTTCGTATTAGTTATGATGATAACGTATGCCAGTGCGGGTTTATTATACTTTCTTTGCATTTATTTTCCACTTTTTGTGCTTTTTCGGTTTTCGTATCAAAAAGCCTTCAGAAAGATTGTTGCGAATTGTTGGCACCCCCTCTCTCGCAGTGCTACCTCCATACGCTTTTGCGAGTGCGACCGAGTTACGTCGCCATTTGTTTTGTCGTATCTTATTTTTATTGTAACTTTGCAGGGCCTCCGTTCACAATAAAACGGGAAAAAAGGAGTTACTATAATAATATAGGTGTAACCATTCAAACAAACGAGTAATCAAATCAGAAGGATGAAGAAACTCATCATTTTCATATTTATCGTGGCTCTGTGCCCCGTAGGCATGAGGGCGCAAAGCAACATGACCGACAGCCAAGTGGCTGAGATGGTGCAGCGCGAAATGGAGAAAGGCACATCAGACAAGCAGATCGTAGTGAAGCTGATGCAGAGCGGTGTGGACATTAACCAGATTAGGCGTGTGCAACGCAAATACCAGCGGCAGGCCAAGCAGGCGGGCCTCGGTATGGCTAAGGCCGACGAGGGCGATAGCCGCATGCGCACCAACAACGGCAAGAAGCGCGACGAACTGCGCCAGCGCACCCACGAGGAGAACATAGAGCGTGAGGCCAACACCACGCAGCGCATACAGGGCATAAACAAATGGCAGAACGAATATAACGAGGATGACCAGGACTTCATGCTGATGCAGGCCGAGCTGGGCAACATGACGCACCAAGACTCCATAGCATGGCTCAACCAACTGCTGGAGCAGCAAGAGAAAGGCAAGAAGCGCGTGTTTGGACGCGACATATTCAATAATAAGGACCTGACCTTCGAACCCTCGATGAACATCGCCACACCGCAGAGCTATGTGCTCGGGCCAGGCGATGCCGTGTCGGTGGATGTGTACGGCGCCTCGCAAAAGACATTCAACTGCACCGTGACGCCCGATGGCCAGATCGTGATCGAAGGCTTCGGACCCATCGACGTGAGCGGACTGACTGTAAGCCAGGCCAAGAACCGCATACGCAACACGCTCGGCGCACGCTATCGCAGCAGCCGCATCAACCTGTCGCTCGGACAGACGCGAACCATCACCGTGAATATCATGGGTGAGGTGAAGGCGCCGGGCACCTACACGCTCTCGGCCTTCGCAACCGTGTTTCACGCCCTCTACATGGCGGGCGGCACGAGCGATCTGGGAACGCTGCGCAACATACACATCTATCGCAACAATCGCCTCATCAGCGTGTGCGACATCTACGACTACATCCTCAACGGCAAGATGACGGGCAACGTGAGGTTGCACGACGGTGATGTGATCTCGGTGGGCGCCTACGACTGCCTGGTGAACATCGTGGGTAAGGTGAAGCGCCCCATGTTCTACGAGATGAAGAAGAGCGAGAGCCTTGAGAGTCTCCTGAAATATGCGGGAGGCTTTGCTGGCGACGCCTACACGAAAAGCGTGCGCGTGAACCGCAAGACTGGTCGCGAGTATGCGGTGTTCAACGTCGATGAGTTCGACATGAGCAGTTTCCGCATAGCCGACGGTGATAGCGTGAGCGTCGACTCCATATTGCCCCGCTACGAGAATACCGTGGAGATCAAAGGTGCGGTGTTCCGCCCCGGCATGTACCAAATGGGTGAGAGCGTCAATAGCGTGCGCACGCTCATAGAGCACGCTGAGGGTCTCACCGAGGAGGCGTTCACCGCACGCGCCGTGATGCACCGCATGAATCCCGATCGCACACTGAAGGTGGTGAGCGTTGATGTGGCCGGCATTATGGACGGGCGTGTGGCCGACCTGCCGTTGCAGGAGAACGATGGGCTCTTCATACCCAGCAAGACAGAGACACTTTCGGAGCGCACCATCACCATCCAGGGCGAGGTGCAATACCCTGGCGTTTACAAATATGCCGACAACGAGACGCTGGAGGACTTTGTGCTCCAAGCCGGTGGACTGCTTGAGACGGCTTCGACGGTGAAGGTGGATGTGGCGCGCCGCGTGAGCAACCCCAAGGCCCTGACCACCGATAGTATTATTTCCAAGAACTACTCGTTTGCGCTGAAGGATGGCTTCGTGATCGATGGCGAGCCTGGCTTTACGCTCATGCCTTACGACGAGGTGTATGTGCGCAAGAGCCCTGCCTACTCGAAGCAGCAGAGCGTGACGGTCGACGGAGAGGTGATGTTTGCTGGCACCTATACGCTCAGCAAGCGCACCATGCGACTCACCGACCTGCTGAAGGCAGCGGGAGGCATAACCGACATGGCTTACGTGAAGGGCGCCCGACTGGAGCGCCGACCCAACGAGGCTGAACGCGCCCGCATGGAGGCTGCCTTCAAGATGCAACAAGAGCAGTTGCAGCAGCAGCTCCTCGAACTGGCTGCCAGTAGCAACAACGGCGGAAGCGTGCAGCAAGTGGCGCAGCAGTCGAACAGCACGCAGTTGAAGAAATTCCAGGTGCCCAACACCTTCCCCGTGGGTATTGAGCTCGACCGAGCCTTGGCCAACCCCAATAGCGACGCCAATATCGTGCTGCGCGAGGGCGACCGCCTCATCCTGCCGCAATACACGGCAACGGTGAAGGTGAACGGAGCGGTGATGTACCCCAACACAGTGGCCTACGAGCGCGGAAAGAGCGCCAAGTATTACATCAACGCCGCTGGCGGATTCGCACAGAACGCACGTAAGAGCGGCGCCTACGTAATCTATATGAACGGCATGGTGGGTAAACTCTCGCAAGGGGCCAAGATCGAGGCCGGTTGCGAGATTGTGGTGCCCAGTCGCATCAGTCGCAAGATGAGCGTGGCCGAGACCATGAGCATGGGTACCGGCATCGCGTCGATCGCCGCCATGATCGCAACCATCGCCAATATGAGCAAGTAAGACTTATCGCATCATGAATAACGAACAAAACAAGGAAGAGGTTATCGACCTGCGTGAGGTGTGGGCAAGCATCGTCAAGCGAAAGAAATGGTTCTTCATCGCTTGGCCCATAACCTTTGTCGTATCAGCTCTCATCATCGTCTGTGTGCCAAGAACCTATACCACCAGCACTGTGTTGGCCCCAGAAATGAACATACCTACGTCTGGTGGGACTTTGGGCGCTTTGGCTTCGAACTTCGGAATCGACTTGGGCGATCGCAACTCTACAGATGCCATCTATCCGAGTCTCTATCCCGACCTGATGGACGACAACGGATTCGTGTACAACCTGTTTGACATACGCGTGAAAAGCGCCGACGGAGCCATCGATACTACACTATACGCCTACAAGCGATATTTTACCCAGTACCCCTGGTGGACAGTGGCAGTGGCCAAACTGAAGAACCTGCTGCCTAAGACAAGCGATGAGCAAGGGACGAAAGGTGTCGCCAACGAGGCCTTCAACCCTTACCAACTGTCGAAAAACGATGACGCCATCATGGGTGCCATCCGAAAGAGCATTGCTATCAGCGTAGACAAGAAGAACGATGTGATTACCATCAGTACGGAAGCACAAGACCCGCTCATTTGTAAGACCATTGCCGACTCGGTGAGGCAACGTTTGCAGGAATTCATCACAGCCTACCGCACCAAAAAGGCGCGTAACGATGTGGAGTATTATGCCAAATTGACAGCTGATGCCAAGGTCGACTATGAGCGTGTGCGCCAAACATACGGTGCGTACGCAGACGCCAACATGGACGTAATTCTACAAAGCTACAAGTCGAAAACTGAAGACTTGGAGAACGATATGCAACTGAAATACAACACCTACACATCGCTGCAAGCACAGTTGCAGGCAGCCCGCGCCAAACTGCGCGAGAACACGCCCGCATTCACCTTGCTCAAGGGTGCGGCCGTGCCCGTCAAGGCCACAGGGCCCAAGCGTATGTTCTTCGTCATCGGAATGTTGTTCTTAATAACGTTTGCCCTCATTTGCTTTTGCACGAAAGAAGTGCTCCTTCCCAAGAAAACGAAGCAAACAGATAAGGAATAAGCTAACCTCCTGCAAATACATGTATGGAAGCCTCTAAGCGTATTATCGTTAATACTATAGTACAATATGGAAAGTCGGTTGTCAACATCTGCCTTTCCCTCTATTCTACGCGCCTTGTTCTCGACGCGCTCAACATCAGCGACTATGGAATCTATTCGGTGGTGGGAGGTGTCGTGAGCATATTAGGCTACCTAACCAATTCGCTTGTGGTAACCACTCAGCGCTACTTGTCGTACCACCAAGGTGCTGCTGACAACGAGCAAGTGCGCAAGGTCTTTGCCAACAGCCTGCTCATACACTTAATGTTTGGAGTGGCTATTTGCCTCATATTGCTTCCGTTGGAAAACTTGCTTATCAACCATTTCCTCAACATTGACCCTCTGCGCATGCAAGCGGCTGGCGCGGTGTACGTCACTATGGTGTTCATGCTCTTTGCCACTGTGATGACTTCGCCGTTCAAAGCCTTACTCATCGCACACGAGAACATTGTGTATATATCTGTAATTGAGGTGATCGATGGTGTGCTGAAACTCGTGCTGGCACTAAGCCTTGCCTTCATTGGGCTCGACAAACTGGTGTTCTACGCCATCGGAATGACAAGCGTCATCACCTTCAACTTGTTGGCATACATCGTCTACGACTACTTCAAATATGAGGAGAGTCATTATCGTTTGGGAAAGAAGAACTACGACAAGGCCATTATCCGACAGCTCTTGGGATTCGCAGGATGGACTACTTATGGCATGGTGGCTGGCATTTGCCAATCGCAAGGTCTCACGGTGGTGTTCAATAAGTTTTTCGGAACAACCATCAACGCTGCATTTGGTATAGGAACGCAGGTCAATGGAGCGGTACGATTTGTGTCCACATCCATCCTTAACGCTATGAATCCGCAGATCATGAAAGCAGAGGGAAGTCACGATCGCGAGAAGATGTTGAGTCTCGCAGGAAAGGAAAGCAAGTTCTCGACAGCGCTGATGATGATCATTTCCATACCCGTCATGATAGAGTTGCCTGACATCCTTGCCTTTTGGCTCAAGGTGGTGCCACCCTATACCACAACCTTTTGCCGTACGCTCATGCTGGCCTTTGTCGTAGACCAAATGACACTGGGGCTCCATGCCGCCAACCAAGCTACGGGAAAACTGAAATATTACTCGCTCCTTACGTACACGCCAAAGATGATGCTTGTGCCCATAGCGTGGGCAACCTTCAAGGCCGATGGAGGACTTCATCTTATGATGGCCATCTACGTGTTTATGGAACTCGCAGTTTCGTTATCACGGCTGCCCTTCATGAAATACTCGGCTGGGCTCAATGTTACCCAATATGTCAAGGCTTCCCTTATGCCGCTCTTACCTTTGGCCATGGCCGTCACGCTTGCAAGCGTGGCCTGTACCGAGTGTTGCGCATTTCGGTTCAGATTCCTTTTTACAGCATCAGTTGCTGCGACCATTGGCATAATATCGCTTTTCACATTAACGCTTAGCAAGGATGAGAGAACTTATGTACTTCGATTGTTAAAGTTAAAGAGATGACTTTCAACCTGGACAAATACTTGACATTCAACAAGTCGAAGCTTTACACGCTACGAAAAAGCACGCTCGTCGTATGGCTTTACACCATAGGCATCCTCATAGCGTTCCTAACGACCATGAACCCATGGCCGCTATGGAGACTATCCACCACATACATGGTGTTCTCAAGCGCCTTTATCGCCTTGGCGATGATCATCGATCGCCAACTAAGTAATCGCGCCTTCAGCGATGGGAACTACATATATCCCACCGTCGCTTTCTTCGTGTTGGTGTTTTATCAAACGATGATCGGAAACGGAAATGTATCGAGTTTCATAGCTGCTTTCTGTAATTGCTTCATCTTCTTCTCCTTTTTCAGATACAAGGCGGAGTTGAGGCAGAGGATCGTTACGATCATCTGCAAGGGATTGGCGGCTTTTCTCTGCGTATCAATCACGTTCTTTTTCTTATACATCATAGGATTTTCGCTACCCAATCAATCGTTGGTGTCGCCCGACGAGTTCTATTATTTCACCAACTATTACTTGTTTCTCATAGACGATCGAACTCTTTTCGCCTTCTTCCCCAGGTTCCAGTCCATCTTCATAGAACCCTCTCAGTTGGGCACTGCATGTGTGTTGTTACTGCAAGTGCAGCGAGGCCATTGGAAGAAATGGTACAACTCCATTCTCTTGTTTGCAACTATCATCAGTTTCTCATTAGGAGCATACGCTTATCTCTTTGCCATCATATTCCTCAACCTTTGGTGTAACCGTAAGAAAATGATTCGCAAAGTAATGGGTACTATAGCCGTTCTTTCCACCATAGTCATAGGCTCATTCTTTTATAATGGTGGCGATAACCTGCTGCAAGATCTCATTATCGCGCGAATGGAGATAAACGATGGAGAATTGGCAGGCAATAACCGTACGACAGAGAGCTTCGACAAGGAATACGATTCGTTCATGCAATCGTCTGACGTGCTCTTTGGAAGGCAGAGAGATAACTCTGAATTTGGAAACTCGGGCTACAAAGTGTACATTTATCAATATGGGGTTGTCGGCCTGATACTGCTTATTGGCTTCTTTGTTGTCAGCTACAGGAAAGGTAAGGACAGAAGGGCCGAGATATCATCGTTGATCGTGGCATCCATGGTGTTTATTGTTGACGGATTCGTTGTGTGGTATTGTCGATACATACCGTTGTTCTGCACAGCCACCTCTGAACCTCCAACAACAGACCAACAAGAATTATCCGTATCCGCATCATGACCATCCTATACGTCCTACACACCACCAATCCGGGCAATGGGGCCTCCGTGGCTTTCATGAGCATGCTCCAAGGGCTGATTCCCTTGGGGGTAACGCCAGTTGTGGCCTTGCCCGATCAGGAGGGAATATACCATGAATTGAAACGCCAAGGCGTCGAGATTATCTGCTCTCGATACAGGATGAGTACCTTCCCGTATCTGAAAGGCATGAAGAACAAGGTGCTTTTCCTGCCTCGGCTCATCGCCCGCCTGATACTCACGCACCAAGCCATTCGAAATATAACGCGTCAAGCCAAAGAGTGCCATGTCGATATGGTTCACACCAATACCAGCGTGCTGTCCATCGGATACCATGTGGCCAAACGCTTAAGCGTACCCCACGTTTACCACATACGTGAATACGCCGACAAGATAGGCTTGCATATCATCCCTAGCCAGCACACGCTGGTGTCGCAGCTCGGCGCTCCACATAGCTATGCTATCTGCATATCGCGAGACCTGCAAGCCTATTACCGTTTGAGCGACAACAACCGATCGGTGGTTTCATACGATGGAGGTGACACGCAGCAAGAGCCCATGCCTCATAACAAGAAGGAGCCTTTCTTCCTTTTGGTGGGACGAGTGCAGCAAGCAAAGGGCCTAGAACTGCTCCTGGAGGCTTACGCTAGTTATCATGCCCAAATCCACAGGCCATACCCCTTGTATATCGCAGGCGGCATAGCCGACGCCCATTACTACCATCGCTTGATGGCTTTCGTTCGGGCTCATGACCTCGATGAATCAGTGAACTTTATGGGGCAACGGCGCGATGTGGACCAACTCATGCAACGAGCTGTAGCGCTTATCCTCACCTCGCCTTATGAAGGCTTTGGACTGACGTTTATGGAGGCTGCAAGAAAGGGATGTCTCATCATAGGAAGATATACTACTGGCGTGAAGGAGCAAATGGACAACGGGAAGGAACTGGAGGGAACCGACATAGCTCTGGCGTTCCAAACAACCAGCCAGTTGGCATCGATCATGATTGATGTGACCAAACACACCCCCAATCATTACGACCTCTATAGGGAACGTGCCTACCGAACCGTATGCAGTGAGATCTACGATCAGAAACGCAATGTTCAACGAGTGTTTGACTTTTACAACCAAATCATACAAAGAGAAAAAAATGAAACCAAGAATAATAGCTCTATACCTGCCGCAATACCACCCCATACCCGAGAACGATGAGTGGTGGGGCAAGGGATTTACAGAATGGAACAATGTGGTAAAGGCCAAACCTTTGTTTAAAGGACACAGCCAACCACACCTGCCTGCTGACCTGGGCTTTTATGACTTGCGAGTGCCTGAGGTTCGTCAGCAGCAGGCTGACCTGGCACGCGAGGCTGGCATTGAGGGATTCTGCTATTACCATTACTGGTTTGGCAATGGTAAGCAACTTCTTGAGCGCCCCTTCCAAGAGGTGCTGGAGAGTGGGAAGCCCGACTTTCCCTTCTGCCTGTGTTGGGCCAATCACGACTGGACCAACAAGACCTGGAAGAGGGGAAGCAGTCTCAAACGCGATTCTATGTTGATGCGGATGACTTATTCGGCGGAAGATGCCGTGAGGCATTTCCACGCACTTTTGCCCGCTTTCAAAGATGAACGTTACATCAAAGTCGACGGAAAACCCTTGTTTGCTGTATGGGCACCAAGAAGCATTCCTGCCTGTAAGCAGTTTGTCGACACTTGGCAACAACTGGCCATAGATAACGGATTTCCAGGAATCCATTTCGTGGGACAGACTGACAACACGGGAAAAGGCTTGCAAGGAGAGAAGAAAAACTACTATTCGGCAGACAGGGCAGGCAGCTATTACCAGTCGGTTCTCGACTTGGGGTTCGACGCCGTCATGTCGTCGGGCTTTCGCCGTGCAGTGGGACTCTATCAGGGACGCCTCTCCATGATGTGGCATATGTTACGTGTTAGAACCGCATTCTCCACCGCCACCCGTATGGATTACCAGCGTTTCATGCGCAATTACTATGTTCCTGAGGATGCATGGGAGAACGTTTATCCCACCCTTCTGCCACAATGGGACAGAACGCCAAGGGCTGGCGAGAAGGCGGAAGTTTTAATTCAAGCCACACCACAACGGTTCAAGGAAACCATACTTGATGCCATGAACCATATAAAGGATAAAACTCCACAACACCAAATACTGTTCTTGAAGGCGTGGAACGAATGGGGAGAAGGCGATTACGTGGAACCCGACCAAACCTTTGGACATGGTTGGCTTGACGCCATCCGCGATGCCGTTAACAACAAATGATAACTTCATGGCACTAACCATATACAACATAAAAAAATGGTACCGTATGCTGACGGGAAAGAGCGTGCTTCACGTCAACCAAAACTTGGGCAAGACGTTTGCAGTTGGCCAACTAACGGGCTATTACAATAACCTGACCGAGAAGGTCACTATGCTCCCCGAACTGCTTCAAACAGATGGGCTACCTACGCTTCACACCGAGAAAGGCGAAGATGTGTTCTTCCCCGTAGCCATCTTCCAGTATGGCTTGGGAGCCTACGACCTGTATCTGCAAACAGGCGATAAGACTTATCTCCGTAAGTTCATGCAATGTGGCGAATGGGCAATGAGTCACCAGCAAGACAATGGCGCATGGAACAATTTCTTCTACGTGTACCCGTCAGCGCCTTATGGAGCCATGGCGCAAGGCGAAGGGGCATCGTTACTACTAAGGGCTTATGCCCAAACCCACGACAAACGCTATAAAGATGCAGCCCGAATGGCCATCGACTTCATGCTCCGCCCCATCTGTGAGGGTGGCACTTCTTCCTATGCCCATGGAGCGATCTGCCTGCACGAGTACACCCACCTGCCTGTTGTGCTCAACGGTTTCGTTTTTGCCTGGTGGGGGCTCTACGACTATTCGCTTGTTGATGACTCCCACACATATGACAAATTCTTGCAACAGTCGTTGAGGGGAATGCGGGAATTGCTTCCACGTTTTTCCAACTCCTACTGGAGCCTTTATGATTTGGGTGGAAAAATAGCCAGTCCCTTCTACCACAACCTGCACATTGCTCAGATGGAGGCCATGTTTCTCATCACGGGCGACAGCGCATTCAAACACTATGCAGATAAGTGGAAAGGCGATCAGGGAAACTCTTTAAAGCATGCATTGGCCTTCACACGGAAAGCCATTCAGAAAATACTGGAATGATGAAGATACTTCTACTATCCAACCAATGCCTGAACAAAGATGGCGTGGGCAACCCTATCATGTACCGCATGGAGCGCTCCATGGCCACATTGCCAGACGTTGGTGAGGTGCGTTTTATGCCTTTTACTAACCGTTTGGGGTGTTTTCGCGACATACGCCATGTGGCCAGTTGTTACGATGTGGTCCATATACACTTTGGTGGATTGTATGCCCTGCTCCTGCGTCTTGCGCTCATAGGCATCAACAAACCCATGGTCATCACTTTTCACGGAACAGACATCCACGCTAAGAGCATCAAAACGGCTCATGGCATTGCTAAGAAATTGAAAATAAAGGTGAACCAATGGGCGTCGTTTCTGAGCATTCCTCTTTTCTCCTCATGTGGCTTTGTCACTACGGAGATGACGCACTACGTGCCTAGAGCCCTCAGACAGTGGCAACAAAGCAAGTTTTTCGTGCAACGACTGGGTGTCGACTATTCGCTCTTCACACCCGTAACGCATGCAGAGGCATGCCAACGATTAGGCATCCCGAATCGCCCATACGCCCTCTTTTCTGATGTTAGCGGCACAAATATTAAACGCCGCGACATTGCTGAGGCTATCGTTGCTCAGATGAACGGAGAGGTGGCATTGCTACGAATGACCCACGTTAAGCCTGAGTTGGTGCCTCTTTACATCAGCGCCGCCTCATTCCTTCTTCTTACGTCCGACGAGGAGGGATCGCCCAACATCATACGAGAATGTTTAGTGATGAACAAACCAGTGTTTAGTGTAAACGTGGGTGATGCTGCAAAACAGTTGGAAGGACTGGCCAATTCGGCTATCATCAGTAGAGATCCAAAGCTGGCTGCACAAAAAATAAGTGAAGTAGTGAGCAAGCCCTACACTGACAACACCAGGGAGAGGCAACGCGCCAAACTCGATTTTGACCATCTAAACCAAGCCGTCGTAGCACTTTACAAAAGACTTACATCTAAATGAAAATAGTACAAATCATAGGAGGACTGGGCAATCAGATGTTCCAATACTCACTCGCATTGGCTTTAAGGAAGCGCTACGGCAATGAGGTCGCCGTAGACACTTGCTTCTTTCGAGGCTATCCACTCCACAACCATTACGAGATCGATAAGATATTTCACGCCACACTGCCAGTCGCATCCATGCGAGAGGTGAGGAACGCGTTCCGTCTCCTTGTTGGCCATTACAATCTTAGCCGCATCTACAAGCACTGCATGCCATGTAAGAAAACCGAATATCGTGAGAAGCAAGCCACGGCTTTCAATCCCAATGTGCTGGAAGACCAACGAGCTACCTATTACGATGGCTATTGGCAAGACCATCGCTATCTAATAGATGTGAAAGACGACATTTTACGCGAGTTTGTATGGCGTCAGCCTCTCACGGGTAAGAATGCCGAGTTGTTCCAGCAATTGGCCAGTGGCAACAGCGTTTCGATACACTACCGTGGTGGCGACTACGTAAACCATCCCACTTTTGGCGGTATCTGCGACGTCGACTATTACAAGCGAGCCATCGCCCAAATTGCGCCTTGTATGCGACCGGGCACACTTGTTGCCATTTTCAGCAATGACATTGCCACTTGCAAGGAGCACCTTTGCCCATTGCTGAAAGATTGCCAAGTGGTGTTCGTGGATTGGAACCAAGGGGCCGATAGCCATCTCGACATGCGCCTGATGACGGCATGCCAAACTAACATTGTAGCCAATTCTTCATTTTCATGGTGGGGTGCATTTCTCAACCAGCGCAAGGATCACGTGGTGGTAGCTCCCAAGCGGTGGACAAGAAACGGGCAAACTGCTCAGCGTTGCTTACCCGACTGGTTGAGGGTGTAATAGCGAACCCAGTCGATATCCATCCAGGCGGGAAGATCATTGATGTCGGGTTTCAGCCATGGATTGTTCCATTGCATGTCGATGCGTAGATAGCTTTCCACACCGTATGGGAATTGATGCTTCACTTTCGCGTCGTTAATCTTATGATAGGTGTACGTTTCCTTGCCATTGACCGAGAAAATAAGACGATCGGGTAGAATCTCTACGCCATAAATATTCCAATCCTCAGCCTTGACGGAAGGTCTGAAAGAGCGCTCCTTCTCGGTCTGCCGATTTTGAATGGTCGAATAGTTGTTATGGGCCGTTTGCACCACGATGTTGTCGTGGTTGTAATGCTCCATAATATCTATCTCTGCCCAGTCGGGATCGTTTTGGTATTTCACGCTCGTTATCCAAATGGCCGGCCAACAACCTTGTGCGCCATGAATTCGGGCCCTTACTTCCATCTTTCCATAACCGCTAAAGTGGAAATGGTTTTGTGTCTGTATGCCACCAGTGAGTACTGTGGCCGTGTCGGTAGGGTCGATATTCTTGTTGCGCTTGCTGTAAAGGCGCAAGTACCCACCCCGCTGACGGTAGAGCTTGTCGTGAGTGGTCATGTAGCGCCGCCATGCCGGTATGTTGCGGTCGATGCGTTCCCAATGGGTCGTGTCGAGTTTGGAACCATTAAACTGGTCTTCCCACACCAAGCGATAGGTGCGTTGTTCATCGGTTTGGCGCGCTGATGCTTGTCCAGCAATGGACGCTGATAGCCCAATGACGAACATCAGGCAAGCCATTATTATTAAAAAATGTGTTCTTTTCATTACATATATTGTTTCTGTTACATACAAAGTTAAAGGTATTTGAAGAAAAAATCAATAATAACGCAATATTAATGGGTACTTTACAAAATATTAGCATTTGTTAGGCGTTAATATTATTAAATAACACTTTGTATAATCACACATGACTAAGAAATGGGAGCACTGGTATCTGTAATTATGTCCACATACAACAGTGGTGAAAGCGCTGCTGGAAGCATTGGGAGCATACTTGGCCAAACTTACGGCGACCTGGAGCTCTTGGTTACCGACGATGGTTCAACAGATCCAGCCACCCTGCAATTGCTCAGCGACATGGCTAAGCAAGATGGTAGGATTAGAGTGTTCTTTCAAAAGGAGAACCTCGGGCCTGGGTGTGCCCGCAACAATTCTATCCGGGAGGCACGTGGGCGCTACATAGCCTTTTGTGATAGCGACGACCGATGGGAGCCAAACAAACTGGAGCGGCAGATACGCTTTATGAACGAGAACCATGTGGCTCTTTCCTATACCTCATACCTACGCGTGAAGCCCTCGGGTGAAAAGGTGGCCATTGTCATTGCTCCTGAACGAATGACATTTGGCAAGTTGCAGATGGATAACAAGATCGGTCTGTCCACTGCTATCTACGATATCGAACTGTTAGGTAGGAAGTATTACATGCCCTTGCTTCGCAAACGGCAAGACTGGGGCCTGACGCTCACAATCTTGCGTGACTGCCATTTCGCCTTAGGGTTGAGGGAGCCGTTAACGCTCTACATGGTTAGAAAGGGTTCGGTTTCGCGCAACAAGATGTCGCTCATCAAGTATAACCTCGCTATTTATGAGCAGGTATTAGGATTCTCAAAAGTTAAGTCGGTGCTTAAATTCTGTTTCGTCTTCATGCCCAACTACATTTTCAAAAGACTGAAGACTCGTTGGGATAGTCGGAAATACTTAGCCGACTAACCTTTACCGTCCACACAAAACCAACAAATCCAACATGCAGCAACAGGAAAGACACATACCCCCATACATCAAGTGGAACGATGACGTGAACAATCCACGGTTCATACCCGATGGTATGAATGAGGTGGAGCGTGTCACCAAACGAATCGTCGATTTCTTGGTGGCCCTGGCAAGTATCATTGTGTTCTCGCCCCTGTTTCTCATTTGCTATATCCTGGTGAAGCGCGAGGATGGCGGTCCTGCCATCTTCAAGCAGGAGCGCATTGGCCGGTTTGGCCGTCCGTTCACCATCTATAAGTTCCGAAGCATGCGCATCGACGCCGAGAAAGACGGTCCACAGCTCTTCGGCCACGAAAAGGACAGCCGCATGACGAAGGTGGGACGATTCCTTCGCGACCACCATCTCGACGAGCTGCCACAATTGTGGAACGTCATGAAGGGCGACATGGCCTTCATAGGCCCGCGGCCCGAACGCAAATACTACATTGACCAAATTGTTCAGCATGACCCGCGCTACGTTTATCTCTATCAGATCAGACCAGGCGTAACATCCTACGCCACTCTCTACAATGGTTACACCGACACCATGGAGAAGATGCTGCGTAGGCTCGACCTTGATCTTTTCTACCTGGAGCACCGCAGTTGGTGGTTCGACGCCAAGATCTTGGTGAAAACTTTCATCAACATCATCTTCGGAAAGGTTTTCTAAACCCCATTCTCCTATACTCCCAATGGGCTAAGTCGCATATCGTTTTGCGCCCGTTGGGAAAGCATCATAAAGGGTGTGTCAGCAAGTCGTAATAGCCGACTTCCGACACACCCTTTAAGCGTAGCTGAACTCGAAGCTAATAACTATGTCATGCAACGCATCCTAATGCTTTGTCCTTCAGATTACTAACACTTCTTTCGGCATTTTGCTTCCATTCGCATTTTGTCATGGCCCGTTATGCTTTCAATGCGCCTGTTGCACCCTGCTCTTCTCAAACACTGAGAAGAATTGATTTCTAATGGCCTATTTGGGTTTGTTTCGGCCACCAAAATGGTTTTGTTTGCTGAGGGAGAAGGCGTTGGCGCCCTCTTGTCAACGCATAAAGCAACAGCCCAGACTTCCTTACGGGAACCAGGGCTGTTAGTGATTATAGGGGCGATCCTCTGATGGCTTACTTCACAAACTTGCAAACGGCGGTGTGACCGCTCTCATCGTGTGCCTTGGCCACATAGCAACCTGCAGGGAGTGAGGTGGCGCTTACCACGCCGAAGCCGCCATGGAGATTGACCACCACGGTGGCCACTTTCTGTCCATGGAGCGTAAAGATCTCCACGGTGGCCAGCTGTCCCTCTCCGCGAACAAAGAGTTGCTTTGAGGCGTAGCTCAGTGTCAACTTGGCTGGGGCTGTAGTGGCGATGGTCTGGATGTCAGTGGGCGTCTGGTGGGCAAGGTGGGTGTTGTAGCTCGTGAGGATGTTCTTCTTGCCAATGGTGGGCTGGCTCATCAGGTAGATGTCGCGACCGCCGTCGGTATAGCGTCCCACGGAGTGGTAGCCGTCGTGGGCGGGGTAGGAGAGGCTGTCGGTCCAACTCATGTCGGCGGCCGAGAGCGCCACAACGCCACCGCCGTCGTTGAGCTTGAACGAGGCGTGCAGGTGGCGCTGGCTGTCGCGCTTGTCGCACCACACTACGAGATAGCCGTGGGCGGGGATGACCGTGGCGGCCATTGAGGCACCCTTGGTAAGCTGGCATTTCTGCATCTGGGCGAGGTTATCGGTAAGGAACATTCCCTCCACATCCTGAGGCTCTGAAGTGGTGTTGTAGAGCTCTACCCAATCGCTCTTCTTGCCATACTCGTTGATGAAGACATCGTTGGTGGCGCTCACCTCATTGATGCGAACGGGTGTGAATCCCTCCTCCAAGGCGTTGGCGATGGGCTCATAGTCGGCAATGAGACTGAAGTTGCCCTTGGGCATCGCTATCTCAGCCTCGGTAGCGTAGTAGTTGGTAGATGGCGAGGCGCCGATCGTGGTGTAGAGGGTTGCGTCCCAATAGATATCGCTGCTCGATGCGCTATTGTTGTGAACCTCCACGGCAATCACGTTGGTGCCCTTGTTGAAGAGGGCGGCGCTGAGGTTCACCGATCCCGCGTCGGGGTTGCCAGGGGCGTAGGTGTCGCTATAGGCGTTGTAGCCGCTCTGGCTCATGTTGTGGCGTGTGGCTTCCACGCCATTCACGTAAACGATGAATCCGTCGTCGACCTTGTAGTCGAGTTTGAACACATCGGCCGCTGTAGGAGCCGACGAAAGATAGATGTTGCGGCGGAAATAGTGGGTGGGACGCTTGTTGCGGCTGTCGTCGCCATAATCGATTGTGGTCTTCAGGCCATCCTTGCCATATCCCAATGGGCCGTAGCCGCTATGCCACCCGTTGCTGGTGGGATTGTAGCTGGTGTGGGCCCATGCCGTTCCGTCGAGACTGCCCTGGTCGTAGTAGTGCCATGTGGCTCCCCATTTGAAGATGGACCTCAAGTTGGCGTTGACGCTTTTCCAACCACGGAACGTGTAGCCCGCTGGCGCCTCTGCCCGCAGGGTGACGGGAGCGAAGAGGTGGCCGTTGAAGCGACCTGTGGGAACCTCTATGCCATTGACATACAGGCTGGCGCCCGGTGTGGAACTGCTGAGGGTGGCCTCTTGAGCGTCGGCCACGGTGAGCCCCATGGGGGCGTAATTGCAGAGCGCCCGGGTGGCTGTTGAGAGCCGACTGTTGAGGCTGCTCTTGATGATCTCCGCTGTTTCGTAGGGACTCTCGTTGTTGAGCGCCATCTGTGGACCGACAAGCGCCTTGAGCGAATCGATGATGGCCGTGCAGCGTGTGGGTTCGAACACGCTACCGCCCATGAGGCTGTAAACGTCGATGACACGCTTCTTGAACGTGGCATTCTGCAGCATGTTTTTGAAGATGGTAACCAGTTTGATCTCAGCGGTGATGCGGTTCACCTCGCAACCATAGAGTGGGTCGAAGGTATATGTCTGCCTACCCATGAAGTTATTGAAGGGGTCGTTGCTGCCAAAAGCGCCATCAAGGTCGAACGTAACGAAGCGGAAACGGCCGTCGACGCTGCGTCTGAACCCCTTGATGTTGTTTTGAGGCCAATCGGCGCCACCGAGATAAAACTCCATGGCCATGTAGTTGGTGTATTCGTCGATATCGACGAGTTTCTTGATCTCCTCGTAGGTGGCCTCGTCGGCAGCGTTGGCCGAGAGCGCATACCATGTGTTGAACGCCTCGTCGGTGCCACATTTCTGTACGTAGCCCGAGTCGGGATTCATCTCAAACTGATCGATCTCCTCTTCGTCCCAACCGTAGTTGGCGTAAACATAGTGCTTGTTGTTGGGCTCGCGCACGTTGAGCACGCCAATATACTTGCCATTGATAAACTCATGGACTGGTTGGTAGCTCTGGCCGTCGATGTCGATGCCCGACGATTGGATGATGGTTTGCAGTGCGGGGTCTTTGAAACGGCAACGGGTGTCGTTGCCACCATTGCGAATCTGCAGGGTGCGGTTGCGTATGAAAGGCTTCGCTGCAAAGAACGGATAATTGAGGTTCTTGTTGCCCCCCAACTTCTTGTTGCCCTTCAACTTGAAGGAGTGGGGCGTGTAGGCGCGGCTCCACCCGCCACACATCTCGAAGTAGACATCTTGGTTGATACCCATCTCGTTGTTGGTGGTGATCCATGACAGGTTGGCCGGACGCTCCCAATCCATGTTCCAGTTGCAAGCTGTCGACTGGCCGTTGCCGGGTCGGCCGTTGGTGCCGCGCACGTAAACGCCAAGGCTGTCGTCGTAAAGGAAGAGGGGGTCCATCACCACACTGACGATGGGAAGGCCGTAGTCCTTATCCTTATATATATAGGAGCGTGTGGTGACGGCGCTTGCCAACTTGCCGCTTTCAAACAAGCGGAAGCGGTAACTGCTGGTTTTGCTCACCTCGAAAGAGCCGTCGGTTGAGGTCTCGCCATTTGAGAGCGTGGGCAATGTGCCATCCAGCGTGTAACGAAGGGTGGCGCCAGCAGGGATACCCACATGTATCGTGAAGGGCAAGGTGAACAGGCGCGAGTCGGTGTCGACCACAGGAGCGGCAAGCTGCTCTGCCGAGAATACGGCCGTGGCGTTGCTGGCACCCGGCGTGGGAGTGGCGGTCATGCCCCAAGTGTCGCCACCATCGGTGGTGCGGGCGTAACTCACGCGGTCCATGCTCTCGGGATAGTTCACTTCGGCCACCACCTCGCCATTGGCGTTGCTGATGATGAGGATGCCGCCGCTCACGTTGAGCTTAAATATCGATTGGTTGGTGTTGATGTTGTTGCTGTCGAACCAAACCGTCTTGAAACCGTGTGCGGGGACCACGCCAAGCGTGCTTGGCGTGTACCATTGGCGTAGGTTGGCGGCGTTGTCGGTGAAGTAGAGTCCGCTCAGCTCCACGGCCTTGTCGGTGGGGTTGTATAGTTCCACCCATCCGTCGAAGTTGAAGGCGGGCGACACAAATTCGTCGATGTTGGAGGCCATCACCTCATTGATGACGAGGGATCCGGCCTTGGGCTGATTGCGCTCCACGGTGATGATGGCCTCGCCGCTCACATCCGATCCGTCGGTGGCCTGGGCGTAGATGGAGGCCTCGCCCTCATCCACAGCCGTTACCACACCGTTGGCGTCGACCGTGGCCACGTCGGTGTTGCTGCTCAGCCATTCCAACTTCTTGATGGTGGCGTTGGAAGGCGCGATGGTTACTGCCAACTGCTGGCTCTCGCCCACAATGAGTGAGTACTCTGAGGGTGTGAGATCGATATGGCTGATGGGCGTTACCTCGCCGTAATACTCCAACTTGAAGTTGTCGCACATGCACCAGTTGTTGGATGTGAAGTTGCTGTTTTTCAAGCCAATGGAGAGATCGCCACCCTCGTGGTCAAACTCCATCTCGTTTAGGTAGGCCCCACGCTTGAACGCTTCGGCGCCGCTTTCCATGGAGTTGGCAAACCACACTTGGGGCTCCACCCACCAGGGTGACCATGTGCCGCTGCCGAAATTTGTCGTCGACGACCACGAGTAGACGCTTACGAGCTTCTGTTCGTGGCTGCCAGCATAAAGAAATCCGGTGATGTCCTCGGTGCCATTAAGGTACGATTGATAACCGTTCTCGTTGTCTTGGCAACGGAAGTAGGCACTGACACTCAGGCGGTAGTGACCCTGTGGAAGACCTTTGGCCGTTTGGTGGAAGTCGAAGGTGCCATTCCAAAACTCCATGGCGCCGCAGGCTACGCCACGTCCACCGTGGACTCCTTCGCGTGTCCAACCATTGAGAGTGCCGTCGTCGAAGCCTGGGTTGACGAGGGTCGACTCAGTAACGTCGATCCAATGCTTGGCGGCTGAGGATGGAACAACCGCCGCAAACAAAGCGATTGCGGTTAGGCTGGCAAGTAAAAAATGCTTCATATTTAGTTTTTGTTATTTCAGAGGCAACAAAATTACGAAAAAATATTCGTTTGGCGACTATCAATCACTGGTTTTTATATAAATAATGTCAAATATGTTTGGCGATTGGAAAAGATTACCTATCTTTGCATCTACTTATCAACCCATTGTCGGAGGACGTGGGTTGTGCAGTGTGCCACAAGGCATTATGCCGTCAGGTTGACTGATTGAAAAATGGGGTTGACTGGATTTGACAGCAGACGAGATGGTACGTAAGCACGCGGAGCCTCGATGGCTAGCTCCTAAATCTGAGTGATCAAAATTTTAATTGGCGAAAACAACTACGCTCTCGCTGCCTAATCGAAGTACAGTAGATTACAGGCTTAATCCCGTCACTAGGTGATGGGACGAGACATCGCTCAGGAGCTCTTTTTCCGAACCATCCTGATCAAGCGGTGCAGATCAAGTCGGAAATAGCCAGTGGCGGCCTCGAGCCGCTGGTGAAGATTTAGAGGATAAGGCGACAGTTGGTGGTCTGGGTCTTGCTGTCGCTCGAAAATCGAAGGCCAGAATAAGCGTGTAGAAAGCGTATGGTTTCCCTGTTTGGACGCGGGTTCGACTCCCGCCAGCTCCACTAAGTATGCAAGCAGTGCTTCACGGGGCGTTAGTGCAACGTTTGCGAAGCTCGCTAAGCTTAAAAGCAAAGCCCACCAAGACTCTTGTCTTGGCGGGCTTTGCGTATTTAGGGCCTTTGTGGGGCGGCTGGTCGTGGTTGCAAGTTAGAAATTGTTGGCTTGCAACTCGAAGTAGCTCTGGGGATGAGCGCACACGGGGCACACCTTAGGTGCCTGTTTGCCTACCACCACATGACCGCAGTTGCGGCACACCCAGATGGCGTCTCCCTCACGACTGAAGACAATGGCGTCCTCAATGTTCTGCAGCAACTTGCGGTAGCGCTCCTCGTGGCGCTTCTCGATGGCGCCTACGCCACGGAACTTCTTGGCGATTTCGTGGAATCCCTCTTCCTCGGCTTCCTGGGCCATGCGGTCGTACATGTCGGTCCACTCGTAGTTCTCGCCTTCTGCGGCAGCCTTCAGGTTCTCTCGTGTTGAGCGAACAGCGCCACCTTCAAGTAGCTTAAACCACAGCTTGGCGTGCTCCTTCTCGTTGTTGGCCGTCTCCTCGAAGATGGCCGCAATCTGCTCGTAGCCATCCTTGCGAGCCTTAGAGGCGAAATAGGTGTACTTGTTGCGTGCCTGGCTCTCACCTGCGAAAGCCTCTTGCAAGTTCTTCTCAGTCTTGGTTCCTTTTAACTCCTTCATAATGTTTTGTATTTTAATTGTAATTATTCCAAAAATATTTTTGATGCAAAGATAATGCGTTTTGTTCTTTCTTGCAAGTGATTATAGGCTTTTTAACAAAATAATTTTTGCCACCTTGTGTTATAACAAATATCCTACGGGGAGGGAGTTGGCGAACAGCCGCTCGTTGGAGTTGTGCCAAGGCTTTGGTGTGCGGATGGCTTGTGGAACGCCATAGGGACCTATGGGGCTTGCGGTGTGTGGATACCGAGAAGGGTGGGGGAGGTTTGGGAGCGTTATGCCTAAGTAGGAAAGGGATGGATGAGAAGGTGTGTGGAGGAAGGGCTTGTGCTTTCGGCCGACTGTAAATCAGCGGGTTGCGAATGGGTCAAGTGGTTGGTCGAATAGACTGTTACGTTATATAATATAACATAGCCACACAATACATTATGCGTTGTGTTATGAGCGAAGTGCTAAAATATCTTATAATATAGCTAAAAGTTTGCTGAATTGCCAATTGTTGCATACCTTTGCATTGTTAAAATAGAGAAGGAAACAATGGAACAGAAGAACAAAATTATCATCTTTTCGAATATCAAAGGTGGTGTTGGAAAGACCACCCTTTGCAGTCTTTTTGCAACTTATCTGGCCGAAAACGGCATGCCTGTAGCGGTTCTCGACGCCGACTTGCAGCAGTCGTTGTATCGTCACCGTGTGCGTGAGGAGAAGGCCGATCCTGAGCAGAAGATGCCTTGGCAGGTCACCCCGCTCGACACCTCGGACATTAAGAAGGTGAACAAGGTGATGAAGGAGCTGAAGAAGGTGCCAGGTAACGTGCTTATCGACTGTCCGGGTAACCTCAACGATAAGAGCCTGGCGGCCGTTTATGCCGCTGCTGATGTAGCCGTCATTCCCATGTCGTTCGATCCCGACACGGTCGATGCTACGGGTATCTTCCTCAAAGCGCTGAAGAGCATCTCTAATTGCAGCATGGTTTTCGTTCCCAACCGCATCAACGACCACGAGGGTAAGGCCGAGGAACGCAAGCAGCGCGCGCAGACCGTTAACATTCTGGAGCTCGTGGGAACGGTGGTTCCGCGCATCAAGCAGGGTGTGGCCATCAAGCGCTATTCCACGATCTATTCGTTGGAGAGCAAGCAGAAGAAAATTGTGGCGACGACCTTCGACGCCATCATGAAGGCAATCATGTAATATAAGGAGAATAAGATATGGCAAACAAGAGACCCTTGGTGGAGAATCCATTGGAAGACATGGACATCACCAACATCGTGAGAAGCATCACCAACGATACCGCAGACGCTGGCGCCACTGCTGTTGCCGATGACGCCGAAGCCTCTGTTGCAGCCCCCAAGCCGAAGGCCCCTAAGCGCCCGAGCAAGGCTGGCCACACCGTTTCGAAGGCTTTTGCCGACCAGCTCATCAACAATTACCTGCGTTACGACAAGAGTTCGGAGAAGGGCAAGCCCATTTACGTGTCGAGCGATTTGGTGAACCGTTTGCAGGAGATCAGCGAGAAGTACCACAAGCGCCTTTCGGCCCGTGCTATCACGCAAGCCCTTCTGGAGACCTTCTTCAACGAATTTGATGGCGAGGACACGGTCGACGAGTTCATGCGCCGCATCCATTACGTCGCTCCGTCGGAGAAAGAGCTTGCTGCCCGCAAGATTGCTGCCGAGAAAGCCCGCGAGGCACGCCGCAAGGCGAAGTAACATTTGGCTTCTTGCCCGATATCGTTGGCGGCCTCCCAAAGCGCAATGCGTAGCCTGCTGCTTTTCGAGGCTGCTCGCCTGAAACGTCCGTTTGTGGCGTTTCGATGTAGGGAAAGGTGCTAACAGAGCGTTAACAGGGCTCACATTGCATCCATGATGAGGTTCGTGGTGCGGTGTGAGCCCTGTTGTTTTGTTATTATCCTTGTTGTGTTTTGAAAAGAAGGTATAACCTCCTAATTATTTTCCCGTTTCGTTCTCATGACCGATTGAAGGTTATTTCACCCGAATGATATCCTCCCATCGGGTGGTGAAATTGTGGCTGCGGAAATCGTGCCTGATAGCGTCGCGGAACGAGCCGGCCTTTCCTTTCCCATGCTTGGCGGTGTATTGCTGGCTGCCCAACACCACCGTTTCGGCCCCATTCAGCTTGTTGATCTTATCGATGGATGCTGTCAGTCTTTTCAGTTTCTCGTGTTTCTCTGGGTCGAAGTCTAGGAAATTGGTTTGCACCTTTCCCTCATCGCTGATGGCCGACACGATGACGCCGGCCCGTTTATACTTGTATCCCTGAATGAAGATACGCTTCAGCGCCCTCAGGGCCGCATCCACCACCTCCTGCGTGGAGTTTACTGGCGTGAGCAGCACCTCCATGGCCGAGTTGCTATATTGCGGCAGGTCGTCGCGAAAGCGGTTTGTGTCGATAAACACCATGATGTTGGCGCATACGGTATGCTGCCTTCTCAATTTCTCCGCACACCGCGCCGCATAGTTGCTCACTTGCGTCCGCAGGCCCAACAGATCTTCTATCATGCCAGGAAATGAGCGACTTGTGCAGATGCTCTTCTTCGTGGCGAGCTGCTCGGTGGGTATGCAGTCGATGCCGTTGAGCTCCATCCATGTGCGTTCGCCCGTTACGTGCAGCTCCTTTCTCACCCACGCCCGCGGCTTCATGGCAAAGTCGTAGGCCGTCCTGATGCCGTACGATTCTAACCGTTCGAGGTATCTCCGACCTATTCCCCACACCTCTTTCAGCGGGAACAGCTTGAGCGCTTTGATGCGTCGCTCCTCCGTGTCGATCACGCAGCAATGCTTAAACGCCGGATAATCCTTGGCAAACCGGTCGGCACACTTAGCCAGCGTCTTCGTGGGGGCGATGCCGATGCTGATGGGCATGTCTACCCACTGCCTGGTTTTCAGGCATAGTTCCTCACCCCATGTCTTCAATGCGTCGTAGGGAAGGTTGTCGAGCACGCAAAACGCCTCGTCGATGCTGTATCGGTAAAATTCGGGGCATGCGTCCCGTATGATCTCCATGACGCGCTGGGTGATGTCGCCATAGAGCTCATAATTGCTCGAGAACACGCCGATTTCCTTTCCGGGAAAGCGTTCTGCCAACTGATAATAGGGTATGCCCATTGGTATGCCCAGTTGCTTGGCCTCTTTGGAGCGTGCCACCACACAGCCGTCGTTGTTGCTCAGCACTACCACGGGCTTGCCATTGAGGTCGGGCCTGAACACCCTCTCGCATGAGCAGTAACAACTATCGCAGTCGCAGATGGCGTAATACTTATTCGGTTTCATCATCTTCCCTCTTTCCGAACTGCGGGTCGATCTTCAGAAAGGCCGTCACGAGGTAGGTCACCGTGCAACACAGAATGACGAGGATAAAATAATGTCGGTAGCCCATCGTCTCTTGCAATGCGCCGGCGAAGAGTCCGAGCAGCATCATCGATAGCGACATCAGCGCCGAGGCCAGGGCATAATGGCTCGTCCTAAACTCCCCACGACTAAAGTAAATGAGGTAAAGCATGTATGCCGTCAGTCCGAAACCATAGCCAAACTGCTCCAGGAACACACATAGGTTGATGGCGAGCAGGCTCGATGGCAACGCATAACTCAGGAAGACGTAAACCAGGCTGGGCAATGTGAAGGCGAACGCCATGGGCCAAAGCCACTTGCGCAGTCCGCCATGGCTGGCCGCAATGCCTCCGAATATGCCACCTAAGGCCACGCCAATGGCGCCCACCGTGCCTTGCACCAGTCCGTATTCCTGCGGCGACAGTCCCAGTCCGCCGTTGTGCCCGGAGTCGATGAGGAAGAGCGCCGACACCTTCGACAGAAGTCCCTCTGGCAGTCGGAACAGCAAGATGAACATCAGGGCGGCCACCACTTGCTCCTTTCTCACAAATGTGCGGAACGTGTTGGCTATCTCTCGCCATATTGTATGGGTGTTGATGCCCGGCCTCACCACATCCTCCGTGGGGCGGGGCAGGGCGTAGCTATGCCATAGCCACAAGGCCAGGAACAATCCCGTAACGCCATAGAACATGAGGCTCCACGAGTAGGGGATGCTGTTTCGGAACACCAACTGCAGGTTTCCCGCCACCATCACCAGCACTCCTTGTCCGAAGATAGTGGCCAGTCGGTCGAACACCGACCTGATGCCCATAAACCACGCCTGCTGGTGCCCGTCGAGCCCCAGCATGTAGAAACCGTCGGCCGCAATGCAATGGCATGCTCCCGCAAACGCCAGCAGCCAGAAGAAGAACAGCGTGCCTTGCAACCAGAACGCCGTGGGTATGGTGAAGGCGATGCCTCCGAGGGCCGCTCCCACCAGCACCTCCATTGTGAGCACCCACCACCGTTTGGTCTTGATGAGGTCGACAAAGGGGCTCCACACCGGTTTCAGCACCCATGGCAGGTAGAGCCACGAGGTGTAGAAGGTGATGGCAGCATTGCTCAGTCCGAGCTGCTTGTAGAGAATAACAGAGAGGGTCATGACGGCCACGAGTGGAAATCCGTCGCTGAAGGCCAGCGTCGGCACCCATAGCCATGGTGATCGTTTGAATATTTTCATATTGATGATAGTCCTTACTGATACAATGTTGTGATGTCGGCCCCGGGATAATAGTGGGCGAGAATCTCGTCGTAGGCAAATCCCTGTTCGCCCATCACGGCTGCGCCTATCTGGCAGAGGCCCACGCCGTGGCCCCATCCGGCTCCCGTGAGCCTAAATCGTTGTGGCACGCCATGGCTGTCGATATCATATCGGTCGACCACGAAGGCCGAGCTATACAGGTGGCTCTTGCTCAGCGCGCGCCTAATCTCCAGTTCCTTGCCCACGGTGAGCGTGCGTTTCGTTCCCACCATCTTCAGCGTTACGATGCGTCCGCTCTTGCCACGCTCCATGGGCACCAGGTCTACGATCTCCCCGAGGTCCACTTGCAACTTGCTGCTGATGAGCGCCGCCAGTTGCTCTTGCGTGTAATCCACCTGCCACCGGTAGAAATCGGTGGTCTCCTGATCGTAGTCGTTGAGCACCTGCGATAGGATGCCGCGGTCGTTGGTGTTGCAGAAGCTGTCGGGGCGCGTCCTGATCCATCGCTCCGCTTGCGCCTCGTCGGTGAGGTCGGGCAGGTCGACGGTGACGTGATGGACGGCTGCCCGTTGGGCCACTCGGGGCGGCAGTAGGTCGCGCACGGCGCTCAGATACGTCTTGGGCGTGTTCTCCCAACAATATTGGAACTCCTCAACGGCTCCTCCGCAACATTTCGAGAAACGCGCGTCGCATATCTCACCGTCGGCCGTCAGAATCTGGCCGCGCGTTTGGCTGATGGCCTCGGCCACATGATGGCTCGTCTCTTTTGTGATACCTTGGTAGCGCTGACAGTGGTCGTCGGCACAAACATCGAAGCGCGTATGGTCCTCACGGTCGTACCAACGGATGAGCGTGTCGTTGGTTTTCACAAACTCCGGTCGGTGGGCCACCGTTTCGGGTTCCGCCTTACGCCGCTCCATCTGCGCCAATAGCCACGACCGCGATATCACGGCGTGCGCCTTGAGCAGTTGCAGGCTCGACGTGGCGCTCATCTCGCTCGATATGACGCTCTCCAGGTATCGCTCTACAGGCAACTCGTTGATGGCCAGTACCTTGTTGCCGTCTATCACCAGTCGCAGTATGCCCAGGAAGGTCTGCGTCTCCTTGCGCTCCCAATGGAAGTTGACTCCGATGGTTACATCCTTCAGCGAGAACGACGCTCCCTCGTCGGTGGGCCTGAAAACCAGCTCGCTGTAGCGGTTGCCGTTCCAGAGGATGGCTCCGTTGGCCAGTTCCACCCATTGGTCGCCCGTGGCCTGTTGGCCCTCCACCTCATACGGATGGTTGAGGGAGAAGGCTATCCGTTCGCCGCTGACGATGCCCACCGTGACGTTGGGCTCCTGTTGGTTGGTGGCCAAGGGGCTGGCCTCTGAGGTGCGTATGCTTGAGTTTGTAGGATGATGCTTCATGATCGTATGGGAAATGAGGATACTGCATTCGTTTGGCCGAGCGCAGCCTATCTTATGCAAAGATAGTGCCAGTGAGCGCAATGAAAGCTTGCTTTCACATTGCCGAGCGCAGCCTATCTTATGCAAAGATACAACATAAAGTTGAAAATCGTTCATCGATAAAGTAAAAACCTATCCAAATGGCACGCCACAAGCCAGGCCGTCCACCCCAAGCCATTCTGCGCGTCGCTCCTTGTGCGCTCATATTTGGTATGTAAAAATAACAACAACCTATAGTGAAATCTACACACTTCTTTTCCACGAAACAAATATTTGGCGCAAATACGCGATTCTCGACGCATTTTTGCAAAATATTGATAATCAATATCTTATATTCTTTGGTTGGCTTTTTCTGCTCAGCGTTCCACAGGCTGCGTTGCGAAAGATGCCTTTTCGTAATGCGAAAGATGCCTTTTTACAACTCGATACCTACCAAACCGCGTTGCGAAACATGCCTTTCGGCAACTCGAAACGCGCCCTTTCGCAACTGCGAGGCTTGTTAGCGCTGCCAAAAATCCATAAGAATCACATTTTCGTCTCCTAAAAGGCGCCATTTGGAGACACCTGTTTTTTCAGAATAAACCAAACAAATGGTCCTCATCGCAGCCGTCTGCCATTCCTCCCCACCACCACCGCATGCCACCCTCGTTCCGCGCTGGATGGCGCTTTTGGGGCCTCATGCCGATACGTCGAACAGTAGCGGCACCCCTCGTGTGCGCGAAGAAATAAGATTTTAGGGCACAATCGACACGCCTTTTTCAAAAAATTCGTATCTTTGCACAATATGAAGAAGAAATCGTTACTCGGCATGACGCTCGCCGAACTGAAAGACGTGGCCACCTCATTGGGAATGCCCGCTTTCACAGGAGGGCAGATGGCCAAATGGATATACGGAAACCATGTGCGCACCATCGACGAGATGACCAACATCTCGAAGGCCAACCGCGCACGCCTCGCTGAGAGTTACGAGGTGGGTTGCGCCGACCCCATCGACGCGCAGCACTCGAAAGACGGCACCATCAAGTATCTCTTCCCCGTGCAGACCACACGCCCCGATGACAGCCAGCCCGTGAAGTTTGTTGAGACGGTTTACATCCCCGACGACGACCGCGCCACGCTCTGCGTGTCGTGTGAGGTGGGATGTAAGATGAACTGCCTGTTCTGCCAAACCGGCAAGCAGGGCTTTGAGGGCTATCTCACCGCAGCCGACATACTTAACCAGATATACAGCCTGCCCGAGGTGGACAAGCTGACCAACGTGGTGTATATGGGCCAAGGCGAGCCGATGGACAACCTCGACAACGTGCTGCGCTCCACGGAGATCCTCACCGCCGACTACGGGTGGGCCTGGAGCCCTAAGCGCATCACCGTCAGTTCGGTGGGCATCAAGGACAAGCTCAAGCGGTTTATCGAGGAGAGCGATTGCCATGTGGCCATCAGTCTGCATGCACCCAACCACGAGTTGCGCGCTGAGCTCATGCCGGCCGAGAAAGGCATGCCCATCGAGGACATTGTGGAGCTGTTGCGCAACTACGACTTCGCCCATCAGCGCCGATTGTCGTTCGAGTATATCGTGTTTGGAGGAGTCAACGACACACCAGCCCACGCCCGCCAGATCGTTAAGCTGCTCAAGGGCCTCGACTGCCGCATCAACCTCATTCGTTTCCACCAGATACCCGACGTGCCCCTGCATGGCACCGACGAGCGGAAGATGGAGGAGCTGCGCGACTATCTGACGGCCCATGGCATATTCACCACCATACGCGCCTCGCGCGGACAAGACATCTTCGCCGCTTGCGGACTGCTCAGCACCTCGAAGAAGATTGGTGCCATCAGGCACAAGGAGGAGCGATGACAAGGGTAGCCGCCTGGCTGTTGGGTTGCTGGCTGCTTGTGGCCTGCACGGGTAGCAATGGCGTGTTGCCCCCTTCGGGCGGTAGGCTCTACGAGGTGTTGCTCGTGGGCGACCACGAAGGCCTGGTCAGGCAGATGCTCACGGCCGATGTGGAGGGGCTGCCTCAGAGCGAGCCCTCGTTTGATGTGTCGGTTGTCGACAGCGCCCGGTTTGACGCCTCGCTGCGCCTCTCGCGCAACATTGTCATGGTGAACGTCGACCCCACCGTCTACACCAAGCCCCATGTGGGCTACGAGAAGAACGTGTGGGCCAAGCCCCAGATGGTGATTCGGGTAGGAACGCCGTCGCTCAGCCAACTGAGGCGGAACGCGCCAGCCATCGCCTCGGCGTTGCGCACGTTGCTCAATCGCGCCGAGATCAACAAGACGCTCGCCATGATGCGCCACAAACGAAACACCAAGGCCGAACAAGCCATCCGTCAGCGGTTTGGCGTCGACCTCTGGATACCGGTCGACATGGTGGCCAGCAAGCAGGGCGACAACTTTGTGTGGCTGAGCAACAATGCCACGGCAGCGATGCAGAACATCGTGGTTTACCGGGTGCCGACCCTGTCGCCGACGGTTTCGGCCGTCAATGCCGAGGTGGCTCGCTTCGTGGCCCAGCGCAATGAGGTGCTCGGACGGGCCATCAAGGGCGAAACCGACTCTATGTGGATGACCACCGTGGAGCCGACGGTCGACAGGCGACTGGTGTTCAAAAACGCCGACGACCGCAGCCTTTGGCTGAACCAAAAGAGTCTGCAGCACGCTCCCATGACGATCTACCGAGGTCTGTGGGAAATGCGCGGCGACGACATGGGTGGGCCGTTTGTCAGTAGGGTCCTGCTGCCAATCGACTCGGCAAGGGCGACGAAAGCCGACGGGAAGGCCGTTGTGGTGGAAGGTTTCGTGTTTGCGCCAGGCCAGAAAAAGCGCAACGCCATGCACCGACTCGAGGCTGTGCTCTACACCCTGCGATGGAGCGAACACTAAGAAAGCAAGCCCATCAAGGGCACCCAACCAGGAAAAGAAACGATTAACAAGAATATAAACATCAAGAATAACCCATAAATGGACAACAAGAAAATACGCGTGGCCATTACCCACGGCGACACCAATGGCATTGGATATGAACTCATCTTCAAGGCTTTCGAAGAGCCCGAGATGCTCGACATGTGCACACCTATTATATATGGGTCGCCCAAGATTGCCACATACCATGCCAAGGCACTCAGCATCAACAGCAATTTCACCATCATCAGCAGCGCCGACGATGCGCAGGACGGCAAGGTCAACCTGCTGCCAGTGTTCGACGAGGAGGTGAAGGTGGAGTTTGGCGTGCCCTCGCAGGAGGCAAGCCGTACGGCTGTGAAGGCGCTCGATAGGGCCATCACCGATTACAAGGACGGACTGTTCGACGTGTTGGTGACCTGTCCCATCAACAAGGACAACATGCACATCGACGGATTCGCGTTCCCAAACAGCGACAAGTTTATAGAGCAATGCATCAGCGAGGGGCAGAAAGCTCTCGATATCATGGTGAACGGCGACCTGCGCGTGGCGCTCATGACCGACGAGGTAGCCCTGAAGGATGTGGCTTCGGCCATTACGCTGGAGGCTGTGGCCTGTCGTATCAGAACGTTTGCCGAGACGCTGCGCCGCGATTTCCGCATCTCAAGTCCTCGCATCGCCGTGTTGGCGCTCAACCCGAACCATAGCGCTGCCCATCCTGGCAAGGAAGAGGCTGAGGCCATTATTCCCGCCATCAAGCAGACGGCCGAGGAGGATATCTGTGTGTTTGGCCCATATCGCGCCGATGAGTTCTTTGGCAATGGCGACTTTGCCGCATTCGACGGCATCCTCGCCATGTATCACGACCAAGGCATAGCGCCCTTCAACGCGCTGTTGCCGCAAGACAGCATCCACTACCTCGGCGGACTGCCGTTGGTGTGTGCGGCCTCTTGTCAGGGCACCGAGTATGCCATTGCGGGCAAGGGTAAGGCCGACGCCACCGCTTTCCGACATGCCATCTGGCAGGCCATCGACGCCTTCCGCGACCGCATCAACTATGATGAGCCCATGGCTCATCCGCTGCCCAAGCTCTATCATGAGCGCAAGGACGAGAGTGAGAAGGTGCGATTTGCCATCCCTAAGAAGCGCGAGGCTGGCGCCAAGGAACAGCATAAGTAAATGATGGGGGCAACGCAGGTTGCTCTGCATCAAGTGTTTACGAACATACTCAGCGAATGAAGAAAAAATATCAGAACGGTTTCTTCGTCTTCGGCCTGTTGGTGCTCATCGTCATGATAACCCAACTCGACTTCGCTCAGGTGTGGCAAGGACTTTGCCATGCGGGCTATTGGTTTGGGGCGGTTATCGGGTTGTGGGCCTTCCTCTACATCTTCAACACGGCTGCGTGGTATCTCATCATCAAGGGAGTGTGCAGTCAGCAGGTTGGCGGTGGAAAGGATGGCGGCGGCAAGGCTCCTAAGAAAATATCGTTCTTTTGGCTATATAAGGTTACCGTGTCGGGCTTTGCGCTCAACTATGCCACCCCGGGTGGTCTCATGGGAGGCGAACCCTACCGTATCATGGAACTGGCACCGAAGATTGGCACCGAAAGGGCCTCGTCGTCGGTCATCCTCTACGCCATGACCCACATTTTCAGCCACTTCTGGTTCTGGCTCGTGTCGGTGGTGCTCTTCCTCTGCACACAGCATATCAGCCTGTTTGAGGGGGTGCTCATGGCGGCCATCGCGGCCTTCTGCCTGCTGGGCATCTGGTTTTTCATTGCCGGATACCGCAAGGGACTGGCCAACAGAGTGATGAACCTCTTGAGGCATGTGCCGTTTGTGAAGAAATGGGCAAAGCCGTTTGTGGAGCGCCATCGGGAGCAACTCGACGATATCGACAAGCAAATAGTGGCGCTCCACAGTCAGAACCCACACAACTTCATTGGGGCTGTGGCCCTGGAGTTGGGCTGCCGCATCTGCTCGGCGTTAGAGATATTCTTCGTCTTGCTGGTGCTCATGCCCAGTGTCAACTATCTCAACTGTATCTTGGTGCTCGCCTTTACGTCGCTCTTCGCCAACCTGCTGTTCTTCATGCCGTTGCAACTCGGAGGGCGCGAGGGCGGATTTCTCATGTCGACCACATCGTTGGGAATCAGCGCCAGCGCAGGTATCTTCGTCGCGCTCATTGTGCGCATGAGGGAACTGGTGTGGACTGGTATCGGTCTGTTGCTCATTAAGCTTGGAAAGAAAGAGAAAGAATAAAATGGCGCGCAATGTTGCAGATTTCTCGAAAAATATGTAATTTTGTCATCCAATGAATACGTCTGACCTGCAAAAAATAAAACAACGGTATAATATCGTGGGCAATAGCGATGGGCTCAACCGTGCCCTCGATGTGGCCTTGCAGGTGGCTCCCACCGACTTGAGCGTGCTCATCGTCGGAGAGAGTGGCGTGGGCAAGGAAATTGTGCCCAGGGTTATTCACGATAACTCGCCACGAAGGAGAGAACGATACTTTGCCATCAACTGTGGATCGATTCCTGAGGGAACCATCGACAGTGAGCTGTTCGGACACGAGAAGGGCGCCTTCACAGGAGCCGTGGGCGAAAGCGAAGGCTATTTTGGCGTGGCCAACAAGGGTACAATCTTCCTCGATGAGGTGGGTGAGTTACCGATTGCTACGCAGGCCCGACTCTTGAGGGTGCTCGAAACGGGTGAGTATATCCGGGTGGGAGGCCAGGAAATTCGCAAGACCGATGTGCGCATCGTGGCCGCTACCAACGTAAACATGCGAAAAGCCATATCGGAAGGACGATTCCGCGAAGATCTCTATTACCGCTTGAACACCATTCCCATACAAATGCCGCCGTTGCGCGACAGGGGAGAGGACATCCTCTTGTTGTTCCGACTCTTCGCCATGCAGATGGCCGACAAGTATCGGTTGCCAAAGATCACGCTGACCGATGAGGCCAAGCGCATGATGCTGCAATATAAATGGCCGGGCAACGTCCGTCAGTTGAAGAATATCACGGAGCAGATGTCGGTGCTGAGCGAAAAACGGGAAATTGGGGCCGAAACCCTGAGACAATTCATTCCGCAAGACCCTGAAAGCATGGAGCTCACCACGGTAGGCCAGCCAGGCCAGCACTCTTACGAGAGCGAGAGAGAGATTCTCTATAAGATCCTCTATGAGTTGCGGGGAAACATTACCGACCTCAGGCGCGACATGATGAACCTGCGCAAGCAGTTGGATGAGTCGCGCAACTTGCAGGAGGCTGCCAGTAGCTTGCAAACGAGCATCATCAGCACAGGAAAGACGAACGTGCCGATGGTGTCTCCCCGCAAGAGTCCGATCGCCACGTACACACCATCGGCAGAGGACGCAGAGGCCGAGGAGATTGAAACCGAGCCGGAGAGCCTCAATCTCAACGACCTGGGGCGACAAATGGTGGAGAAAGCCCTTGAGCGAAACGATGGAAGCAGAAAGAAAGCCGCGCAGGAACTGGGTATTTCCGACCGTACGCTCTATCGACGAATTAAGCAATATGGCTTGGATAAGAAATAAATAACGAAGAAAGTGAAATGAAACGAATACTGTCATATCTTGCCATTGTAACGCTTGTGCTACTCACAGCGTGCAGCGTGAGCTATAAGTTCAATGGTGCCAGCATTGACTATACGACGACCAAGACCATACAAATTGCCGACTTCCCCATACGAAGCAGTTATGTGTGGGGTCCCATGGGGCCCATCTTCAACAACCAGCTGAAGGATGTCTTTGCCAATCACACACGCTTGCAGCAGGTGAAACGTAATGGCGACCTGGTCATCGAGGGTGAGATTACGCAATATTCGCAACGCAACAAGTCGGTGTCGAGCGAGGGCTATTCGGCACAAACGGAACTCTCGATAACGGTTAACGTGAGGTTCACCAATAACAAGAACCACAACGAGGACTTCGAGAGAACGTTTACCGCATCGAAGAGCTATGAGACTACGAAGAGCCTGAACAGCGTGCAAGAGGAACTCGTGACGCAGATGTGTAAGGATCTCACAGACCAAATCTTCAACGCTACGGTAGCCAACTGGTAAGTCTTACAGATGCCCGCGGGTAACCTTGGGGCAGCCACTTGGTGCTCTTATAGCAGCCACCTAATAACCTTAGGGTAGCCAACGGGTGGTCTTATACCAGCCGCTGGTCTGTCTATAGGAGGCTAACGAGTGGGCGATGGTGGCCAACTGGGAGCTAAACGTTGAGCAATCGACTCCTGAAAGACAACAAAAGCAAGGTGCATGGATGCCCCGTCGTGTTCAGAACGTGGGCTGTCGAGCATCTGGTGACAATAGAAACAAGGTAATAATTAATCCATTACAACAATAAAATATGGACATAGCGCAACTCATCAAACAGCCGGAACTGCTCGACCGCGAGACACTTTACGATCTCCGCAGTCTGCTGGCGCTGTATCCGTATTATCAAACAGCGCGCTTGTTATTGCTGCAAAACCTCTACTTGCTGCATGATCCTACCTTCGACGAGGAACTGCGGAGAGCCGCCATCTACATTACCGACCGTAAGGTGATATTCAATCTGGTGGAGGCTGCTCACTACCAAATGAGGCATTCGGTAGCCAAGCCACAGGAAAATAAGCAGAAACCTACCTCCAATCGCACCATATCGCTCATCGATACCTTCCTCGAGTCAATACCTGAAGAGAAAGAGGAGGAGGAGAAAAAGCCCAAACGAAAGCCCACACCGGCCGACGCCGCTGTCGATTATGTGTCGTATCTGTTGGAGGTTGAGAACGAAGAGGATAGCAAAGCCGACAAGAAGGATGCACCACAACTGAAAGGCCAAGATTTGATAGATAATTTCATAAACAATGAAAGCGGAAAGATCAAATTGAAGGCCGATGTGGAATTTAAGCCCGAAGATGAGCAAACAGGCTCAAATGAAGGAAAAAACGGAGAAGAAAGCTATTTTACGGAGACGTTGGCAAAGATTTACATCAAACAAGGCCGATATGGTAAAGCACTTGAAATTATTCAGCGATTATATTTGAATTATCCGAAAAAAAATGCTTACTTTGCAGATCAAATACGCTTTTTGGAAAAGTTGATATTAAACAATAAAAACAATAAGTAAAGAATTATGTACACATTATTTGTAGTTTTCATCGTCCTGGTGTCGGTGCTGATGATATTCGTCGTGCTTATCCAGGAGTCGAAGGGAGGCGGTCTCGCAAGCAACTTCTCTTCATCCAATGCTATCATGGGTGTGCGCAAGACCACTGACTTCATTGAGAAGGCTACGTGGGGGCTCGCTGCTATCATGGTTATCGTTAGTGTGATTTGCGCTTACACTGCACCCCAGTCGTCAACAAGCCAGAGTGTGCTTGAGCAGGCTGCTACCGAGACGCAGACAACAAACCCGACCAATACACAAGGATTCCAGGCTGGACAGCAGCAGAAGGCTCCCGCTCAAGGTGCTCAGAAGGGTGCTGAGGGCGCTCAGAATGCCCCCGCTCAGCCTCAGGCTCCGCAAAATTAAAGCGAAAGGTGAAAAAAGTTAGGGATTTATTTGGTGGATTCGAATAAATCCCTTACCTTTGCACTCGCTTTGAAACACCAAGCAATCGATACACGGTGGGTGTAGTTCAGTTGGTTAGAGCGTCAGATTGTGGTTCTGAATGTCGTGGGTTCGAGTCCCACCATCCACCCTTAAAAACCCTCGCAGATATTCA
>ENA-OPML01000001-OPML01000001.1-human-gut-metagenome-genome-assembly--contig:-NODE-1-length-128837-cov-3.310129_pt1 | contig 128837 bp, 114 predicted proteins | sample MGYA00241526_ERZ501749 | MGnify/ENA primary metagenome ERZ501749 (study PRJEB25962, sample SAMEA2042647) | human gut metagenome | biome: human gut; feature: human-associated habitat; material: faeces... | reverse complement strand
ATGCCGAAAGAAACGCTGACAAGAGTTGGAAAGAAGCCATAAAATCATAATAACTCACCTATTTCGGTCTAATGACCAATTTGGGCTTAATACTTAAAAAACGTTAACGTCGTTGATAAAGGCCACATGTTTGCGTTTATAGAATAGGAACCAAAGAAAACAATGACTGAACAAGAGTTTGTCGACATAGTGCCACAACTGAGAGCGCTGGCCTTGCAGAAAGCCCTTAGCTACCCATCGGCATCCGATTGGGCAGACGATGTGGCGCAAGACTCGCTCATCAAGATGTGGGCCCTCAGGGAAAGCGTCAGTTCGCGGCAACACGCCTTAGGGCTGGTGGCCACCATGGCGCGGCACCTTACCATCGACCGACTCAGAAAGGAGCACACTGTAGGGCTCGAACAGGCGCGAAACATCGCCGCCACCGAGCGGGCCTCGGAACGGGTGGAAGAAGAAAGCTACGGCAAATGGCTCGACAAGGCTCTCAAAAAACTGCCGCCCACCGAATACCAGGTGCTACACCTCAGGCAGGTGGAGAAACTTAGCGCCGAAGAGATTGCCGCCATCGTGGGCATCTCGCCACGATCAGTGGGAACGCTACTCTCAAGGGCAAGAAAACGACTGTTGGAACAAATAAAAAAAGGCAAGTGCTTATGACAAACGACAATATCAGGAATCTGCTCGAACGCTTCATGGAGGGCGAGACCTCGCTTGAGGAGGAACAGCGCATCGCAAGATGGTTTAACGACCATCCGCAGGTGGACGCCGACTTGGAGAACTACCGTCTGATGTTCGCCTATTTCGACGAGGGCATGCCACGAAAGACGGCTAACAAGAACCGCCATGCCAAGTGGTACGTGGCCCTGGCGGCCGCCGCCTCGCTGGCGCTCATCATAGGCATGGTGTGGCCCAGCGCCGAACCAGGCAACCCGTGGTTGGCCGACAACCAGCAACCCACCATCGTCGACACCCTGGCCACGCCCGCCAACACCAAGGCAAAGCCCACGGCCAAGCGCAAGAAGGCCGACACGCTGCGTATCAAGGAGGAAACGGAGAAGAACGTGAAGCGTTATCGCCGCCATTACTTCTCGCCCGCACCCCCCAAGGTGCTGCTGGCCGAGGCCAAGCCAAGCGATCTGGCGTCGCCCATCAGCTGGCCAAAGGTGCAACCGGCGCAGGTGCACATAGCCAAAGAAACACCAACGACGGTCGACATCGGCCTTGAGTCGCTGAGCGACATCGACGACCACCTGGTGGCAGAAGCGCTGAAACAGTTGAAGCGCTCGCAAGAGGAGCTCTTCGAAGAGGCTCTCGACTCGCTCAACACGCAGATGCAACTGGCGGGACTCACCGAGAGCGACGAGGAAACCGAAGAGATATACTAACGCACCAACGAATGGTTGGACGGAAGAAAAAAAATCATCGCATCACATATAAAAACATCCAAGGCGCAATGCCGAAAGGCGGCGCCCAAACTCTAAAACACTCTTATCTCATGAACAAGAACATACTGAAAAAGCTGGCACTAAGCTGCTGCTTGGCCTTGGCCTCCACACATGTCATGGCACAGAAATCGGTCGACCAGATGTCGGAAGCGTTCAACAACTTCACCACGAAACTGCTGAAAAACAAGCAGGTGACACTCGTCGTGAACGACCAGTACGAAGGTGGCTACATCCACAAATACCAGTTTGATGCACCCATCAGCGTCCTGCAGAAGTTCGACGACACCATGCTCGAATGCAGCAGCGCCTCGTTTCAGTCGTTCGTAAAAACTGCCGGCACCGAGTCGGGCTCTAAAAAGGAAATTAGGTTGGCCTACGACGTGGGCAACAAGAGCACATACGTCTTCCCCGTGGAGATCGACAACAACTACAACATGCAACTCATGCGCGACCCCAAGGACGAGAGCATGCGCTACGCCTACATGCTCACATGGGCCAAGAGGGGCGACCGGGCCGTCGGACACGTGGTGAAGATCTACGGAAAAGACCCACAAGCTCCATCGACCAACAAAAAGGACACGGAACTGAACGAAAAGCCCAAGACCGCCCTGGAGTTCATGCAGGCGTTTGGAACCTTGCGCTCCATCTACCTCAAGCAAAACGACGAGCTCCGCAGAGATCTCGAATGGAACGGAAAAACGTGGGGACGCAAGCAGAGCGACAAGCTGCCGCTGGTGACGGCCGTGGCCAACAAGATATCGAGCCTCTGCGCCAATTACAGCCACCTGCTGTCGAGCCTCGACAAGCAACTGGTGCAACGTACGCTCAGGGACATGCAATCCTCAGCCAACGACAAGTATGTGGGAAACATCTTCGCCACAGCCGCAGACAACATGGGCTTCACACGCAAAAAACCCTAAGCATGATTATACTAAAATAAGGAAACATTTGTAATTTGGTTCGGGAGGAGCACAACTGTCGCGAGGACAGCTACGCCCCTCCTTTTATTATTATAGGTGGGCACTATCCATTAGAACACGACCGTCATCGGCAACCCGCTTTTACCCCAAACGCAAGTGCAAACGCTTGCATGCACAAAGCATGGGAACACAACACTGCACAAACACTTTGTTTTGTGCAGAGACTTGCGGTTTTAGTGCCATTTGTTTGGCGGAAGAGTAAAATATTTGTATATTTGCGCCCGTATTTCGGAAATATCACAATTATATATCATTTATATGAAATTGAAAATTGTTGTGCTTGCCAAGCAAGTACCCGACACAAGAAATGTGGGTAAGGATGCCATGACAGCCGAAGGCACAGTCAACCGCGCCGCACTGCCTGCTATCTTCAATCCCGAAGACTTGAACGCCTTGGAGCAAGCGCTCCGCATTAAAGACCTGAACCCTGGAACTACTGTAACCATGCTCACCATGGGTCCTCCAAGAGCCGGTGAAATCATCCGCCAAGGACTCTACAGAGGCGCCGACGACGGATTCCTTCTCACCGACCGCAAGAGCGCCGGTGCCGACACCCTCGCCACCTCGTATTTCCTCTCGCAGGCCATTGCCAAGATCGACCGCGAACTGGGACACGTGGACCTCGTGATTGGCGGACGACAGGCCATCGATGGCGACACCGCACAGGTGGGACCGCAGGTGGCACAGAAGCTCGGACTCAACCAGGTGACTTACGCTGAGGAGGTCATCAAGGTGGAAGACGGCAAGGCTACCATCCGTCGCCACATCGACGGCGGCGTAGAGACGGTTGTCGCTCCCCTGCCGGTGCTCATCACCGTGAACGGAACGGCTGCACCCGCACGCCCCTGCAACGCCAAGCGCGTCATGAAATACAAGTACGCCACATGCCCCATGGAGCGCAAGGGAGACGAGCCTTGGACCGACCTCTACGCTTCGCGCCCCTACCTCACGCTGGGCCAGTGGAGCATCGCCGACTGCGGAGCCGACTACGAGCAGTGTGGTTTGGCAGGTTCACCCACAAAGGTGAAGGCCGTGCAAAACATCGTGTTCCAGGCCAAAGAGAGCAAGACGCTCACCAGCAGCGACGCTGACGTGGAGAGCCTCATCAAGGAATTGTTGGACGAAAAGATTATTGGCTAAGCAGATATGAACAACGTTTTTGTATATTGCGAGATTGAAGGCACTACCGTTGCCGAAGTATCTCAGGAATTGCTCACCAAGGGCCGCAAGCTGGCCAACCAGTTGGGCGTGGACCTCAACGCCGTGGTGGCAGGAACAGGAATCAAGAACAAAGTGGAAGACCAGATCCTTCCCTATGGTGTCGACAAGCTCTTTGTGTTCGACGCCGAGGGGCTCTTCCCCTACACATCGGCTCCCCACACCGACATTCTCGTCAACCTCTTCAAGGAGGAGAACCCGCAGATCGCCCTGCTTGGCGCTACCGTCATCGGCCGCGACCTCGGACCTCGCGTGTCGTCGTCGCTGACCAGCGGTCTGACTGCCGACTGCACCCAGCTCGAGATTGGCGACTTCGACGACAAGAAGAGCGGCAAGCACTACGACAACCTGCTCTACCAAATCCGCCCCGCATTCGGCGGAAACATCGTGGCAACCATCGTCAACCCTGACCACCGCCCACAAATGGCCACCGTTCGTAGCGGCGTCATGCAGAAAGCCCTCTACGAGGGCAACGCAAAGGGCGAGGTGGTTTATCCCGATGTGGCCAAATACGTGCCCGAGACCGACTTTGTAGTGAAGGTTATCGACCGCCAGGTGGAGGCCGCCAAGAACAACCTGAAGGCCGCCCCCATTGTTGTGGCTGGTGGATATGGCGTAGGAAGCAAGGAAAACTTCGACATGCTCTTCCAGCTTGCCAAGGAGCTCCACGGTGAGGTGGGCGCAAGCCGCGCCGCAGTCGACGCCGGATGGGTCGACCACGACCGCCAGGTGGGACAGACGGGTGTCACCGTTCATCCCAAGGTTTACATCGCTTGCGGTATCTCTGGACAGATCCAGCACATCGCTGGTATGCAAGACGCCGGCATCATCATCTCCATCAACAACGACCCCGAGGCTCCCATCAACAAGATTGCCGACTACGTGATCGTGGGCAATGTGGAAGATGTCGTACCGAAGATGATTAAGTACTACAAACAGAATTCTAAATAAAAGACACAGCCTAACTGCCCTGTCACACCCCAAGGGGCGGTGGGCGTCACAAAGCATACAACTATGGCAAACTATTATAGTGATCATCCTGAGATTGAATTCCATCTCAATCATCCGCTGATGCAGCGCATCGTTGAGTTGAAGGAGAGAGAGTATGTCGACAAGGACCAGTTCGACGACGCTCCCGTCAACTACGACGACGCCATTGAGAACTACAAGCGCCTGCTCGACATCACGGGCGACGTGGCCGCCAACATTCTCGAGCCCAACTCGGAGAGCGTCGACCTCGAGGGTCCGCACCTCGAAGACGGTCGCATGATTTACGCCAGCAAGACCTACGAAAACCTCGACGCCACACGCAAGGCCGGCCTTTGGGGCATTTCCATGCCGCGCCGCTTCGGAGGCCTCAACGTTCCCAACACGGTGTTCTCCATGCTTTCGGAGGTCATCGCGGCAGCCGACGCTGGTTTCCAAAACGTGTGGTCGCTGCAGAGCTGCATCGATACGCTCTACGAGTTTGGATCCAAGGAGCAGCAGGAGAAGTACATCCCCCGCATCTCTGAGGGCGAGACCATGTCAATGGACCTCACCGAGCCCGACGCTGGTTCCGACCTGCAGCGCGTCATGCTGAAGGCTACCCAAGACGCCGATGGCACCTGGCGACTCAACGGTGTGAAGCGTTTCATCACCAACGGCGACTCTGACCTGCACCTCGTGCTGGCTCGTTCCGAGGAAGACACACACGACGGACGTGGCCTGTCAATGTTTATCTACGACAAGCGCGACGGTGGAGTTACCGTGCGCCACATCGAGCACAAGCTCGGTATCCACGGTTCGCCCACCTGCGAGCTGGTGTTCAAGAACGCCAAGTGTGAGCTCTGCGGCGAGCGTCGCTTAGGCCTCATCAAGTATGTGATGAGCCTGATGAACGGCGCACGCCTGGGAATCGCCGCCCAGTCGGTGGGTGTGGAACAGGAAGCCTACAACGAAGGTCTGGCCTACGCCAAGGAACGCGAGCAGTTTGGCAAGAAGATCATTACCTTCCCCGCCGTTTACGACATGCTCTCTCGCATGAAGGCCAAGCTCGACGCCGGTCGTTCGCTGCTCTACATGACCGCCCGCTACGTGGACATCTATAAGGCTCTCGAGGACATTTCGCGCGAGCGCAAGCTCACTCCCGAGGAGCGCAAGGAGATGAAGCAGTACAGCCGCTTGGCCGACGCCTTCACTCCGCTGGCCAAGGGCATGAACTCAGAGTATGCCAACCAGAACGCCTACGACGCCATTTCCATCCATGGCGGTTCGGGCTTTATCATGGAGTATAAGTGCCAGCGCCTGTATCGCGACGCCCGTATCTTCTCTATCTACGAGGGAACGACACAGTTGCAGGTGGTGGCTGCCGTGCGCTACATCACCAATGGAACCTATCTCAACATCATCAAGGAGATGCTGCTCAACGACGTTGCCGACGAGTTGCGCCCATTGAAGGAGCGTGTGGCCAAGATGGTTGACCTCTACGCCGAGGCTGTGGAGAAGGTGAAAGCCAGCAGCAACCAGGCCGAGCACGATTTCTTGGCTCGCCGCCTTTACAACATGACAGGCGACATCATCATGTCGTTGCTCATCCTTACCGACGCCACCAAGGCTCCCGAACTCTTCGCCAAGAGCGCTCAGGTGTATGTGCGCGCCGCTGAGGAGGAAGTCGTGGGCCACGCCGCATACGTCATGGCTTTCAACGACGACGACCTGAAGAACTTCGTTGCTGAGGAAACCAACGACGAGGCTGAGGCATAATATCCTATTAGCATAACCCAACAAAGAGAGCGTCAAGGGCAACTTGGCGCTCTCTTTTTGTTTGCTCGGGCAAAAAATCACAAAAAACAACTTACCTGTTTTTATCTTTTCCACTTCTCAGGGTCTAAGAAGTATATGACAACAACAGAACAAAGCCTCATCAACACACTGAGGATATGCCCCGAAGCCGGTTTCAGGATGCTCATGGACCAATACCAAGAGCCCATCTATTGGCACATCCGCAGGTTGGTGGTGTCGCACGACGACGCCCAAGACGCTACTCAAGAAACGTTTGTGAGAATCTTCCGTTCGATGGGGACGTATCAGGGTAACGGCTCGTTCAGAAGTTGGATTTACCGCATCGCCACCAATGAGGCCCTGCGCTGCCTCAGCAAACGGCAAGAAGAAACCGTTTCGTTAGAGTCGGAAACGACTGGCGTTACGCTCATTGCCGACAACAGCCTGGAAGAGGCCGATAAACTGGCGGCCAAGCTACAGAGAGCCATACTCACCCTGTCACCCAAGCAACAGTTGGCCTTCAACCTCCGTTACTACGACGAACTCTGTTTCAGCGAGATTGCACGCGTGGCCGATAGCACACCAACAAGCATCCGACAAAGCTACCACGTAGCCAAGGAGAAAATCATTAAATACATGAATCAAAACGATTAAAGAATATGAATCAAGGTTTCAACTTCAAGCAAGTGGGCAAACGCATGCCATACTCCGCCCCCGACGGTCTATTTCGCGAGATGAAGATGAACGTCATGAACATGGTGAAAGACGAGCACATGGACCTGCCACAAAAGCCCATCCGCAAAAAAGCCACACGACTGTGGATAACGGCCGTGGCTGTAGCAGCATCGGTGGCCGCCCTATGGATAGTAAACCTAAACCTCAGCACCACCCAATCCACCAACGGCATAGAGGCCGTCGACCAAGCCTTCGCCAACCTCTCGCAAGGCGACCAAGACTATCTCTTGGACGTGTACCAGGCCGATGTATTCATCAACAACTAAATAATAAACAAACCACATTATTATGAAGACAATTCTGACAACGCTGATCATGGCCTTGGTCATGACCGCATTCACCACAAGCGCCGCCGCACAGAAGGACAGCAAGAGTCAGCGCCTCTCACGCGAACAGTTGGCGGAAGTTCAGGCCAAGCACATCGCACACTCTCTGGCGTTCGACGAGAAGACCACAGCGCGGTTCATAGACACCTATACACAGTGCCAAAAAGAGATATGGGCCTTAGGTCCGCGCTTGCGCAGCACCCCCAACAACACAGAGGAGCAAAACGAACAGGCCATCAAGCAGCGCTTTGAGATGAGCCATAAGATACTCAACATCCGTGAGAAGTACTACAAAACCTACTCTCAGTTTCTCTCACAGGCACAAATACAGCGCGTCTACAAGTTGGAGCGCCAGATGTCGAAGCGCCTTGAGAAGAACCGTCAAAATGGCAAACGCAAGGGCCCTCGCCGTCCCGAATCTATGCGATAGGATAACCAAACAACCAATGGAATGAAACAATTCTTATGGATTATTTATGGTGTGGACCAGCATGCTGGCCCACGCCTTCAACGCATCGAAAGAACAAATCACTACGTTGGGTATCACAATGGGTTATCGCAAATGCGTCATCACTAACGAGAACAGTAAAGAGGCGCTCATTCTGGTGGTCTACCTACACGGCGGATCGAGCAAAGGCAACGATAACGAGAAGCAACTATTGGAACCCGGCACCGATTCGATAGCGCGCTATTTGGAAACCCATGGCATAAACGCCATCTTTCTCATACCACAGTGCCCAACCGACAAGTCGTGGGGTGGCCCCATGAACACCATGCTCAAGGCCATGATTGACCGATACGCCTCGGAAGGCGTAGCCGACACCAACCGCATCTATATCTTCGGAGGGTCGATGGGAGGCACTGGCACTTGGGGCATGCTCTCCGCCTACCCCAACTTCTTCGCCGCTGCCATGCCTGTGGCTGCCAACCCGTCGAAAACAGTGGTGGAGAACGTTGCCACCACACCGGCCTACACCGTCATGGGAACGGCAGACGCCATCATGAAGGTGGAAACTGCCGCTTCTTTTGTGGAGGAGTTAAAGGCTTTGGACGATGATGTTAGGATGGATGTGGAAGAAGGTTGGACTCACGAAACAACCTGCATACAGAGTTACACCACCGCCCGTCTCGAATGGGTGTTTAGCCACCGGCGCGGCACCCCGTCGGCCATCTTGCGGCCCACAAGCGTCAGCCAAGTGGTGTCCTCCCAGTTCTTCTCTATCGACGGCAAGCGTCTCAGCAACCCCGTCGCCAGCAAACTCATTATCCGAAGGGATATATTGGCCGACGGCACCACAAAAGTCACCAAGACCGTGGCGCCAACCTCATATTAGCTTAGTTCATACTCTTTAGTATATCAGACCTGCTATGGCTCATACTCCGCCATAACAGGTTGCCCGTGACAACGGATTTGTCGCCCTTGCCATTCCCCCTAAACATCCGTGCAAGAGCAACGCCGTTGTCACCTTTTTGTAAGACTGCATCCTTGCCACAATCTCCGACATAATCCTAATAAAAGCACATCGCGAAAAGAAAAGGGCAAAATCATTTCTTTCTCCGTGCGAATTGCATTATCTTTGCAAACATGAAATCACTACGCGAACTTTACAAAATAGGCAAGGGTCCTTCCTCGAGCCATACCATGGGTCCCCAGAAAGCCGCCCAAATCTTTGCTGCCCAAAACAAGGGTGCCGTGTCATTCAGTGTAACGCTCTATGGCAGTTTGGCCGCCACCGGCAAGGGCCACATGACAGATGTGGCCATTGAGGAGGTGCTGCAACCCATAGCCCCCACCACCATTGTGTGGGAGCCCAATAAGTTTCTTTCGTTCCACCCCAACGCCATGACTTTCAACGCCATTCACGCTAACGGTCGGCCCAACACCTCGTGGACCGTTTACAGCGTAGGTGGCGGCGCCCTCTCCGAAGGCGACCATCCCACGGGTGTGCTGCCTCCATCGCCCGACATCTACCCGCTGACCAAGCTCAGCGATATCAAGAAGTGGTGCTACGACAACGGCCGTGCCTACTGGGAGTATGTTGCCGAACATGAGGACGAAGGCATTTGGGACTACCTGCAGGAGATTTGGGAAGCCATGAAGCGCAGCGTGGAGCGCGGCATAGAGCGTGAGGGGCGCCTGCCTGGCCCACTCAACCTGCAGCGTAAGGCCTTCACCTATTATGTCAAGGCCAAGGGCTACCGCAAGAACCTGCAAACTCGCGGCTTGGTTTACGCCTATGCCTTGGCTGTGAGCGAGGAGAATGCCTCAGGCGGCACCATCGTCACAGCGCCCACATGTGGCTCATGCGGCATCATGCCCGCCGTGCTCTACCACCTCGCCAAGGGCCATGAATTCTCCGACAACAAGATATTGCACGCCCTCGCCACAGGAGGTCTTGTGGGCAACATTGTGAAACAAAACGCCAGCATCTCGGGCGCCGATGTGGGCTGCCAGGGCGAGGTGGGCGTAGCGTGCGCCATGGCTTCTGCCGCCGCCTGCCAAATCTTCGGAGGCAGTCCGGCACAGATCGAGTATGCCGCAGAGATGGGCCTTGAGCATCATCTCGGCATGACATGCGACCCGGTGTGTGGCCTGGTGCAGATTCCCTGCATTGAGCGCAACGCCTTCGCTGCCACCCGCGCACTCGATTCGAACCTCTACGCCGCCTTCAGCGACGGCAAGCACCGCGTGAGCTTCGACCGCGTGGTGCAGGTAATGAACCAGACAGGCCACGACCTGCCCTCGCTCTACAAGGAGACTGCCGAGGGAGGACTGGCCGCTCAGTCGCTGGAATAATCCCCATCGGACCCAAACTCCCATTTTTACCATCATCCCATGCGCAAATTAGCTTTTATACCGCTGCTACTCATCGCCGCACAAGCCGTCACGGTGTCGTGCCGCATGGCTCCCAGCCAAGACGATGGCGACACTGTGGCCGCCAAGGAGTTTTACCCTCCCGACACCGCCGCCCTGCGCAAGGCAGCGGCCAACGACTCCACCGTGACCAAGGCCGTAACCGACAGCGCCGACATCTTTGTCATCGGTCCGGCCTCCACCAAGCATGAGGTGCAACTGCTCAGTTACCCCTCACGCCGCGACTCCACGCTCTACTACAAGAGCCGACGCATCAAGGTGCGTGGCAATGCCGATGTGGGCCACGTGGTGCGTGCCGTGTTCTTCACAACCGAAAAGGGCGACACCATCGTTACTCGCATCACCGAACTGAAACAGGAGGCTGCCAACGTGAGCCATGCGCCACAAGGGCATGCCCACTGACACATACCGCAACACTGAAAGGTAAAAACCGTCTTCCTTACCTCCCCGACTTATCAAGTCGAGAAAGCAAAATGGCACCAAGGCCATGAACACAGGTAAGCGGAAGTCGGTTTTTACCTTTTATTAGTATATTTTTTCAGAAATCTTGCGCCCACTTGTTGGATTTTTCGCTATCTTTGAGACCGTTATGAACTAAAAATCCTATGCCTATAAAATCTTTTGATGAGCTAATCGCTCACTTGAAAACACACCATCTGAAAAAACGAGTGGCTGCTGTTTGTCCCAACGACGAGTCGTCGCACCAAGCCATTGCCAACGCTGAGCGCAACGGCATCATCACACCCTTGGTATTCCAGTCGGACGATCCCGCAGAGGCAGCCCGCCAGGCCGTGGAGGCCGTACGGCGTGGCGAGGCCGATGTCATCATGAAAGGCTTCGTCAACACCGACGTGTTGCTGCGCGCCATCCTCAACAAGGAGACTGGCATTCTGCGCAAGGGCCGAGTCATGACCCACATTACCCTTGCCCAATTAGCCGATTACCACAAACTGCTGTTCTTCACCGACGCCGCCGTCATTCCTTACCCCACACAAGAACAGCGTGTGGCGCAAATACAATACGTCACCCATTATTGCCAGCAATTGGGCATTGAGCGCCCGCGCATCTCGCTCATCCACTGCTCTGAGAAGGTCGACGCCAAGAACTTCCCGTTCACGGTGGGCTACGGTGAGATCAAGGAGATGGCTGCCCAAGGCGCCTTTGGCCCCTGCATCATCGACGGACCGCTCGACCTCAAGACCTCCTGCTCGAAGGAGAGCATGGCGGTGAAGCATATCGACTCGCCCATCGCGGGCGACGCCGACGCACTTATCTTCCCCGACATCGAAGCCGGAAACCTTTTCTATAAGACTATAACCCTCTTCTGCCAGGCGCGCACGGCTGGCGTGCTACAAGGCCCGGACGTGCCCGTAGTGCTGCCCTCACGCGGCGATTCTGCAGAATCCAAATACCTGAGCCTATGCCTCGCGTGCTTGTTGTAAACCCTGGGTCGACCTCAACGAAGATTGCCGTCTTCGACGACCTGCAGCCCTTGTTTGTCACCGACATCGTGCACGACTTGAATGAGTTGCACCAGTTTCCCACCATCATGGACCAGTTCGATTTCCGTCGCCAACTGGTTATCAAAGAATTGGAGCAACGCAATGTGCCCCTGCAGTTCGACGCTGTGGTTGGCCGCGGTGGATTGGCCCGTCCGGTGAAGAGCGGTTCCTATCCCGTTACGCCCACCATGATCGCTGAGGAGCGCGCCTGCGAGCATCAGCACGCCTGCGATTTGGGTTGCATCATCGCCTATACCATTGCCCAGGAGATACCAGGCTGCCAGGCGTTTATCGCCGATCCTGGCACCACCGATGAGTTGGCGCCCGAGGCTCGCATCAGTGGCTCACCACTGTTGCCGCGCATCTGCATCTGGCATGCGCTCAACCAGAAGGCCATTGCTCGTCGTTACGCCCGCGAACACGACACACACTATGAGAACCTTCGCCTCATCATGTGCCACCTGGGTGGCGGCATCTCCATCGCCGCCCACGACCACGGACAGGCCATCGACGCCAACAACGCGCTCGACGGCGAGGGGCCTTTCTCGCCCGAACGTGCGGGTTCGCTTCCTGTTGCGGCGCTCATCCGCCTCTGCTTCAGTGGCACGCTCACCGAGGACGAGCTGCTGAAACGAGTGGCCGGACATGGCGGACTGATTGCGCACTTAGGTTCTAACAACATGAAGGAGATAGTGAAGCGCATTGAGGAGGGCGACGACCATGCCCGCCTCGTGGTCGACGCCATGATCTGGCATGTGGCCAAGACCATCGTGTCGGAAGCCGCTGTGCTCTGCGGCCCACCCGACGCCATCATCCTCACGGGTGGCATGGCCCATTCCGACTACATCGTAGACCGTCTCAAACGCCGTATCGCCTGGTTGGCCCCTGTGGCTGTTTACCCCGGACAAGACGAAATGCGCGCCCTGGCCGAGAACGCCTTGGCGGCCCTCGAAGGCAAAAGAGCCGAATAAACCCTCAATCGGCCATTAGACCGAAATAGGAAAACTATTAGAAGGTTATTGATTCTTTTCAACTCTTGTCAGAGTTTCTTTCGGCATCTTGCTTCCAGTCGCATTTCGACATAGCCCGCTATGCCTTCAAAGCGACTGTCGCAACCTGCTCGAAACAAACACTAACAAGAATTAAAATCTAATGGCTGATTGAGGGTTCCCCCAATCGGCCATTAGACCGAAATAGGAAAGCTATTAGAAGGTTATTGATTCTTTTCAACTCTTGTCAAAGTTTCTTTCGGCATCATATTCTGACTTCCTTCCCCCAAACCATAAGGCGGGCCACCCATAGCCAAACGATTTTTGGCTGTGGGTGGCCCGCCTTATGGTTTGCCTTGCGCAGGGCAATTGCGCAACGGCTCGGTTACTTGTCGTAAGCGTGCTTCGGATAATCCACGGTGTAGTGCAAGCCGCGACTTTCCTTGCGCTCTATGGCCATGCGGGTGATGAGGTATCCAGTATTGATCATGTTGCGGAGCTCGCAGAGGTCACGCGAGATCTTCACACGTTTGAACAGGCTCTCCGTCTCCTCATAGAGCAGGTCGAGGCGATCCCATGCGCGCTTGAGGCGCAGGTCAGAGCGCACGATGCCCACGTAGTTGCTCATAATCTCGCCCACCTCTTTATTAGCCTGTGTGATGAGCACGTGCTCCTCATTGGTAAGCGTTCCCTCATCGTTCCACTCAGGCACCTGATCATTGAAGTTGTAGTCGTCAACATGCTCCAGCGAATGCTTGGCGGCAGCATCGGCATACACCACAGCCTCGATGAGCGAGTTGCTAGCCAGTCGGTTGCCTCCGTGCAAACCTGTGCATGAGCACTCGCCCAGGGCGTAAAGTCGCTCAATGCTCGAACAGCCGTTGAGGTCCACCTTGATGCCGCCACACATGTAATGGGCAGCGGGCCTCACGGGTATCATTTCCTTCGTGATGTCGACACCGATCGACAGGCATTTCTTGTAGATATTGGGGAAATGGTGCTTTGTTTCCTCAGCGTCCTTGTGGGTAACGTCGAGATACACATGGTCCACACCATTTTTCTTCATCTCGCTATCGATGGCACGCGCCACAATGTCGCGCGGAGCCAGCGACCCACGCTCGTCATACTGGTCCATGAAGGGTGTTCCGTCGGCCAGTTTCAGTATGCCGCCGTAGCCACGCATGGCCTCGGTGATGAGGTAAGCGGGATGGGTCTCGCCGGGGTGGTAGAGCGATGTGGGGTGAAACTGCACAAACTCCATATCCTTCACCGTTCCCTTGGCGCGGTAAACCATGGCCTCACCGTCGCCCGTGGCCACCACCGGGTTGGTGGTTGTTTGGTACACGGCGCCACATCCGCCCGTGCACATCACGGTAACCTTGCTCAGGTAGGTGTCTACCCTGTTCTCTGTGTTGAGCACATAGGCGCCATAGCAGTAAATGAATGGCGTGCGACGGGTTACCCTCGCACCCAAGTGGTGCTGCGTAATGATCTCCACGGCGAAGTGGTTCTCCTTGACGTCAATATCGGGATTGGCGCGCACAGCGGCCATCAGGGCGCGCTGAATCTCAGCTCCCGTGTCGTCGGCATGGTGCAATATGCGGAACTCCGAGTGTCCTCCCTCACGGTGAAGGTCAAACTGGCCATTGGCCTGCTTGTCGAACTGCGTTCCCCACTCCACCAACTGGCGGATCTGTTCAGGCGCTTTTGTCACCACCTGACGCACAGCCGCCGGGTCGCTGATGTAGTCGCCGGCAATCATGGTGTCGTTGATGTGTTTTTCAAAATCGTCTTTCTCAAGGTTGGTCACCGACGCCACGCCACCCTGCGCGAAGCGCGTATTGGCCTCATCGAGCGTTGTTTTGCAGATGATGCAAACCTTTCCTTTTTTCGCTTGGGCCACTTTCAGGGCGTAGCTCATGCCTGCTATACCGGCGCCAATGACCAGAAAGTCGTACTTGTAAGTCATAATGAATGTGTTATGTCAGTGCAAAATTACTAAAAATATATATAACGCCTTCCTATAACTCTTCGATTTTTAGTAATTTTGCACCTTGAAATTATGGACAGGACTTTTCATCATCGTTTTTCAGTGGGTGCCATCTGCGGCGTCGTTCTTTTCGGAGCCATCTCATTTTGGCTGTTTTGGCAAAAATGGGTAGTGCTCGGACTGCTCATGGCTCTTGTGTGCGTGGTGTTCCTCGAGCGCGTGCTCCACTCCGAATATGTGTTCCGGGGCGACCGCCTCATCGTTTACCACGGTCGTTTTGCGCGTAAGAAGGAAGTAGCCCTGGCCGACATCGTTGGCTACAGGCCCGTCACCACCACCTTCGGTCTGACCCATTTCTTGCTGCTTGGCCTCAAGGGCGAGCGCATACTCATGGTTCAGCCCGACAACGAGCAGGCGTTTGTGAAGTGCTTGACCGAACGGAAACACAACATCAAGAGAAAGGATGAGAACAATTAAAGCTTACTTATGGATTCTGATGATTGGCCTGGCGCTGCCCTTGCAGGCCCAGACCGAGATCATCGACGACGACGAATCGACAGAGGATAACGACACGCTCGCCACCGACTCGCTGTGGAGCGACTCGCTGAGCGCCAAAGGCGACACACTGCCATGGCCCCACAACGTGCGGGCACAGATCAACGCGTTGCTGCAGACCGACATGTTCCGCACCTCTCAACTCGGCATGATGGTCTACGACCTCGATGCCGACTCGGCCATCTTCTGCCACAACGAGCGCCAGCTGATGCGCCCTGCCTCCACCATGAAGGTCATCACCGCCATCACCGCCCTAAGCCGACTGGGCGGCAGCTACCAGTTTAAGACCGACCTGTGCTACACGGGCGAGGTAGACAGCTGCACGCTGCGCGGCGACGTCTACTGTGTGGGCGGCTTCGACCCACGCTTCAACAACGACGACCTGCGCGCCTTCGTAGAGGGCATCAGGCGCATGGGCATCGACACCATACGCGGCAGCATCTATGGAGACAAGACCATGAAGGACAACAATCCCTATGGCGAGGGATGGTGCTGGGACGACGACAATCCCACGCTGTCACCATTGCTGTTGTCGCGCAAAGACCAGTTCCTTCCTAAGTTCTACTCGGAGCTACGCGAGGCGGGCATCTACCTCACGGGCTCATTGGGCGAGAAACGCAAGCCAGAGGAGTCGAACTGCATCGTCCGACGGTTCCACACCATCGACCAGGTGCTCATGCGCATGCTCAAGGAGAGCGACAACCTCTACGCCGAGTCGATGTTCTACCAGATCGCCGCGTCGACCGGCAACCGTCCCGCCACGTCGAAGAGCGCGCGCTCGGTCATCCAACAGTTGGTCAACAAGGTGGGACTCAACGGATCGCGCTATAAGTTTGCCGACGGATCGGGGCTCTCGCTTTATAATTATGTCAGCGCTGAGCTCGAGGTAAAGATGCTGCGCTACGCCTTCCACGACCAGAACATCTATAACCACCTGTTGCCCGCCCTACCCATTGCCGGCACCGACGGCACCCTGCGCAAGCGCATGACAGGCGCCTTCACACGCGGCAACGTTCACGCCAAGACGGGCACCGTTACGGGCATCAGCAGCCTCTGCGGTTACCTCACGGCCGCCAACGGCCACCACCTGTGCTTCGCCATCATCAACCAGGGTGTGATGCACCACAAAAATGGCCGCCGTTTCCAAGACAAGGTTTGCACCATCCTGGCCTCGCCATCGCTCTAAAAGGGCGTTTTCGTTGAGCCAAATAAGCAAAGCCCAACCATTCCGCCTGACGCCAAAACGATTAGGGGCGAAGTGGAACCCTAACCACCACAAACATGGGATGACCCCCATTGGGGGATGGGCGGCATGCGAATTATGGCAACAAACTATACTGAAATCTACATTGTTGGTAACAACGACGGAAGAATTGGGCGGAAATACGCAATTCTCAGCGCAACCACATAACCAGCTGACAGCCAACACGTTATCATAACAGGGAAGATATTAGCCTTCCACATTTAACATTCCACGTTGCGAAACATGCCTAACCAAGGAACGAAACACGGTCTTTCGAGCGTCGAAACATGGCCTTTCGAGGTGCGGTTAGGTAGGTATCGCAAGACGAAAGATGCCTAACGGTGAGCGCGCGACGCAGATTTGAAACGGCGAGCACGGAAAAACGGCGATTTCGTTGGCTGGTTCAAGCCAAAACACCGCACAACTTTTGCACCAAAATATCCGACAGATCACATTGCGCAAAGGACGAAGAGGAGTAACAATTGTTTTCTTTCAGCACCAACAAGCCATCATGTAGGATCATCCAACATTTGGAGTCATAAAGGACACTCGTATGTTTTTACACTCAGACGCAGTAGCTCGTCGGAGGCTAAGGATGCGTTGGCCCATCGACGGATGGGGGCTGAACAAGCGCAAAATGTAAAAAAGCGATAACACTCAAAGGCTATTTGCCGTTTTTTGTGTACCTTTGCATAGATTAGCCCCATATTGGGGTTACAAACCAACAGATATGGACGACGACAAGATCATCAACAACAACGATACTCCGCAGGCCGACGACGAGTTGACTACCGACACCCACAGCGACTACAAACCCGCCGACCGCTTCGACGCATCGGCCGTACACCACCTGTCGGGCATGTACAAGAACTGGTTCTTGGACTACGCCTCGTATGTTATCCTGGAGCGTGCCGTGCCACACAGTGGCGACGGACTGAAGCCTGTGCAGCGCCGCATACTGCACACCATGAAGCGTATGGACGACGGGCGCTACAACAAGGTGGCCAACATCGTGGGCGAAACCATGAAGTTTCACCCACACGGCGACGCATCCATCTACGACGCTCTGGTACAGCTCGGACAGAAAGACCTGCTCATCGACACCCAGGGAAACTGGGGAAACATCTTCACCGGCGACTCAGCGGCCGCACCCCGATACATCGAGGCGCGCCTGTCGAAATTTGCCCTCGAAACGGTGTTCAATCCCAAGACCACCGAGTGGCAGCTTAGCTACGATGGCCGAAACAAGGAACCCATCACCCTGCCGGTAAAGTATCCGTTGCTCTTGGCCCAAGGCGCCAACGGCATCGCCGTAGGACTGTCGAGCCGTGTGCTGCCCCACAACTTCAATGAGATTTGTGAGGCGGCGGTGAAATACCTGCGCGGCGAAGAGTTCCACCTTTACCCCGATTTCCCCACTGGCGGCGCCATCGACGTATCAAAGTACAACGACGGTCAGCGAGGCGGCTCGGTGCGCATCCGCGCGAAGATCGAGAAGCTCGACTCCAAGACGCTCGTCATCCGTGAGATTCCCTTCACCAAGACGGCCGACTCCCTGCAAGACTCCATCACCAAGGCCATCGAGAAGGGCAAGATCAAGGCACGCAAGGTGCTCGACCTCACCGCACGCGATGTGGAGATACAGGTGCAGCTGGCACCCGGCACCTCGTCGGACAAGACCATCGACGCCCTCTACGCCTTTACCGATTGCGAGATAAGCATCTCGCCCAACTGTTGCATCATCGAAGACAGCAAGCCACAGTTTCTCACCGTCAGCGAGGTGCTGCGCCACAGCGTCGACAACACCATGGGACTGCTGCGCCGCGAACTGCAGATACGCCGCGACGAGCTCATGGAACAGCTCTTCTTCGCCTCGCTCGAGCGCATCTTCATCGAGGAGCGCATGTATAAGGAGAAGTCGTTCGAGCAAGCGCCCGACCAGAAGGCGGTGCTCAAGTTCCTCGACAAGCGCTTCGAGCCCTTCAAGGAGCAACTGGTGCGCACCATCACCGACGACGACTACCTGCGCTTGCTCGAGATCAAGATGCAGCGCATCCTGAAATACAACAAGGACAAGGCCGACCAACTCGTGGCCAAGATCAAGGCCGAGGTGAAAGGCATCGACCACGACCTGGCCCACATGGTCGACGTTACCATCGCATGGTACGAGCACCTGAAGCAGACCTACGGCGCCGACCACCAACGTCTCACCGAGATACGCAGCTTCGACACCATCGAGGCCGCCAAGGTGGTGGAGGCCAACGAGAAGCTCTACATCAACCGACAGGACGGCTTCGTGGGCACCGGCCTGAAGAAAGACGAGTTTGTGTGCAACTGTTCCGACCTCGACGACATCATCATCTTCTACCGCGATGGTAAGTATAAGGTGGTGCGCGTGGCCGACAAGATATTCGTGGGCAAGAACGTCATCTGGGTGCAGGTGTTCAAGAAGAACGACGTGCGCACCATCTACAACGTGGCCTACCGCGACGGAAAGAAGGGTCCCTACTACCTCAAGCGCTTCAACGTGACCAGCATCACACGCGACCGCGAGTACGACCTCACATGGGGCACACCCATGTCGCGCGTCATGTATTTCTCGGCCAATCCCAATGGCGAGGCCGAAATCATCAAGGTTACCATGGACCCCGACACCACGAAGAAGCGCCAAAACATCTTCATCGAGAAGGATTTCTCGGAGGTTATGATCAAGGGACGCACCGCGCGTGGCAACCTGCTCACCAAGAAGAGCGTGCACCGCATCACGCTCAAGAGCCACGGACACTCCACACTGGGTGGACGAAAGGTGTGGTTCGACCCCGACGTGAAGCGCATCAACTACGAGGAGCATGGCCAACTGCTCGGCGAGTTCAACGATGGCGACAGCATACTCGTGGTGCTCAACAGTGGAGAGTTTTTCACCACCGACTTCGATCCCAACAACCACTACCCCGACAACATCAAGATCATCGAGAAGTGGAAGGCCGAGAAGGTGTGGACGGCTGTCATCCTCGACGCCGACAACAATGGCTATCTATACCTCAAGCGCTTCCTGATGGAGAACTCCAAGAAGCCCGTCAGCTATATTGGCGACAATGCCGAGAGCAAGGAGCTGCTGCTCACCGACACCGTTTACCCACGCCTGCTCGTCACCTTCGGAGGTGCCGACGCCGACCGCATGCCACTCGAGATCGACGCCGAGACGTTTATCGCCGTCAAGGGCTACAAGGCCAAGGGCAAGCGCATCGCCACCTGGCAGGTGGAGAAGGTGGAGGAGCTCGAGCCACTGCGCCACCCCGAACCCGAGGCTGGGACCGATGCGGAGGGCGACGGCGCATCTGGCGCTGAATCCGACGACAACCTCGACCCCGACGCTGGCAAGAGTCAGCAGCAGGTCATCGACGAGATAACGGGGCAGCTCAACCTCTTCTCCGACATCGACAACGGTAACGGCGAGGCGAAGTAAAAAAGCGCCTCGCCAGGGCGTTGGCCTTCGCCCCACAACATCTTTCACCAAACGAACCCTACTGCCTATCATGATAAAACGAGCCATTCTTCTTGCCACAATGGTGGGCATCGGCGCGCTGATGGCATCAGCCCAGCGCCTCACCGCCGTGTCAGTGGCCTACACCGACATCCTCGACACCTATCTCTCGCAAGAGAAGTTCACAGGCACCGAGATCAGTTTCCTCAGCCAGCGCACACGCATGAGCGACAGCAGTCGCGTATCGCGCGAGCTCATCCATCATGCGTCGGTGGCCATGGCGGGCACACGCGGCAACGACCACTCACTGCTTTCGGCGCTCTACAACCTGCGGTTCGGTTGGCATTACAACTGGACCTTCCCCGCCCAACGGTTGCACCTGCGGGTGGGAGGCGCCGGCGACCTGACGCTGGGAGGCGCCTACGACACGCGCAACTCCAACAATCCGGCCCAGGCGCGACTCGCCTTGTCGGTCGACCCGGCGGCGTCGCTGTCATGGGACTTCCACATAGCCCACCGACCCTTCAAGCTCACATACGCCGCCGCCATGCCACTCGTGGGCATAGCCTTCTCGCCCAACTACGGACAGAGTTATTATGAGATATTCTCGCGGGGCAATTACGACCACAACGTGGTGTTCGTATCACCACTCTCTGGCCCCCAACTCCACCAGATGCTTACGCTCGACGTGCGCCTATGGCGCACCACGCTGACCGTGGGCTACCTCTGCGACATTCTGCAGATGGAGGCCAACGACCTCAAGTACCACCAGTATAGCCACGGCATCCTCATCGGATGGAGATACTAACCACCAACACGCACGCCTTATGAAAACCCACCCTACCCTCCTTCGCTTCTTGGCAAGACCCATCAGCGGCTTGCCAACACGGCTCGCCACTTACTGCCTGCTGCTTTTCGCAGGCACCTTCCTGTTGTCTTCGTGTGTCACCGAGGATGCGTTCGACGACACACAGAAGGGCAATTTCGAAGCCTTGTGGAAGATTATGGACGAGCACTACTGCTTCTTCGAGGAGAAAGGCGTCGACTGGGACTCGGTTCATGCGGTCTACGCCAAGCAGGTGGACAAAGGCATGACCGACAGCCAACTGCTTGAGGTGCTGGGCAACATGCTGGCCACATTGCGCGACGGCCACGTCAATCTCTACGCTTCGTTCGACATGGCGCGCTATTGGGGATTCCACGAAAACTACCCCAGCAACTTCAGCGACACGCTGGTCAACAAGTATCTCGGCACCGATTACAAGATTGCCGCGGGCCTCCGCTATCGCATCCTCGACGACAACATCGGCTACCTGCGGTGCGCCTCGTTTTCGGTTGTGCCGGGTTCGGGCAATCTCGACGACATCTTGCTGTACCTGGCGCCCTGCCGCGCCTTGATCATCGACCTGCGCGACAATGGCGGCGGACAGCTCACGGCGGCCGAAAAACTGGCCGCGCGCTTCACCAACGAGACGCGGCTGGTGGGATACATGCAGCACAAGACAGGTCGCGGACATCGCGATTTCTCGTCCCTGCAGGAGCAATGGCTCAAGCCTGCCAGCGGACTGAGGTGGCAAAAGCCCGTGGCGGTGCTCACCAATCGACAGGTGTTCTCCGCCGCCAACGAGTTTGTGAAGTACATGAAATGCTGTCCTAACGTGGTGCAGGTGGGCGACCAAACGGGCGGTGGAGCCGGCCTTCCCTTCTCTTCGGAACTGCCCAACGGTTGGAGCGTTCGCTTCTCGGCCTGCCCCATGTACGACCACAATAGGAAAAGCACAGAAAATGGCATTGCGCCCGACATCAACGTGGGTCTCGGCGACAACGACATCGCCACTGGACGCGACGCCATCATTGAGGCGGCACGCAAGGCTTTAAGAACCAAGTAACGAAAAAGAACAACAATATAGGTCAGCACGACCATCATCACCGTTTAGCACGGCCTTAATCATTGGTTAGAATGAACATTTTCACACCTATTATATCAGAACGGCTGGGCATAGGCGCCTCGCAAGTAGACGCCACACTTGGCCTATTGGATGAGGGTTGCACCATACCCTTCATCAGTCGTTACCGCAAAGAGGCCACAGGCAACCTCGATGAGGTGCAGGTGGCGGCCATCAGCGATCTCAATGGAAAACTGAAGGAGTTGCAGAAGCGAAAAGACACCATCCTGAAGACTATCGAGGCGCAGGGTAAGCTCACCGACGAACTCCGACAGCGCATCAACACTTGCTGGAACGCCACGGAGCTCGAGGATCTCTACCTGCCTTACAAGCCGCGGCGCCGCACCCGCGCACAGATCGCACGCGAACAGGGCTTGGAGCCGTTGGCCCTCGCCATCCGCCTGCAGCGCGAGCGCAACCCCGAACAGTTGGCGCAACGCTTCGTCAAGGGCGACGTGAAGGATGTGGAGGCGGCCCTGAAAGGCGCCAAGGACATCATTGCCGAGGAGGTGAGCGAAGATGAGCGCACCCGACAAACCGTACGCGCCGTGTTCCGGCGTGAGGCGGTGATCAGCGCAAGGGTGGTGGCGAAAATGAAAGACGACGACAAGGCGCAGAAATATTCCGACTATTTCACGTTCAGCGAGGAGCTCCGCCGTTGCTCATCCCACCGCCTCCTGGCCATCCGCCGCGGCGAGGCCGAGGGCGTGCTGCGCGTCAGCATCACCGTCGACGACGAGAATTGCACCGACCGCCTGCGCCGGCAGTACGTGCGTGGCTATGGCGCTTGCCAAACATTGGTGGGCGAGGCCGTCGACGACGCCTACAAACGGCTCGTACAACCGTCGATCGAGAACGAGTTTGCGGCGCTCAGCAAGGAGAAGGCCGACGACGAGGCCATCCATGTCTTCAAGGAGAACCTTCGACAGTTGCTGCTGGCCGCTCCCCTCGGACAGAAGCGCGTGATGGGTGTCGACCCAGGCATCCGCACAGGATGTAAGGTGGTGGTGCTCGACGCGCAGGGCAACCTGTTGTACCACGACGTGGTGTTCGCCGTAAGAAGCGACCATCCCGGCCGAGCCGAGCAGCGCGCCGCCGACCCCTTGAGGCGTTTTGCCGACATAGCCCAGCGCTTCCAAGTGGAGGCCATAGCATGCGGAAACGGAACAGGGTCGCGCGAAACGGCCGATATCCTGAGGCAGCTCCCCAACTTGCCCCTCTACGTGGTGAGCGAGGATGGGGCCAGCGTCTACTCTGCCTCTGAGGTGGCCCGCGAGGAGTTTCCCAACGAGGATGTCACCGTCAGGGGGGCCGTCAGCATCGGCAGACGACTCATGGATCCACTGGCCGAACTGGTAAAGATCGACCCCAAGAGCATTGGCGTGGGACAATACCAGCACGATGTGGACCAAGCCAAACTGAAGCACAGTCTTGACCAGACCGTAGAGCTCTGCGTAAACACCGTCGGTGTGGATGTGAACACGGCCAGCAAGAACCTGCTCACCTACGTGAGCGGACTGGGACCGGCCTTGGCTCAGAACATCGTGGATTATCGGCGCGAGCATGGCGCGTTCACCTCGCGCGCACAGCTCCTGAAGGTTTCGCGCCTCGGTGCGGCGGCTTACCAGCAGTGTGCGGGGTTCCTCCGCATCCCCGGAGCCAAGAACCCGCTCGACGCCAGTGGCGTTCATCCCGAACGATACGGCATCGTTCAGCAAATGGCCAACGACTGCGGATGCAAAGTGGCCGACCTGATGAGCGACCCGGAGCAGCGCAAGAAGATACGCATTGCCAACTATGTGAAGGGCGATGTGGGACTTCCTACGCTGAAAGACATCATGAGCGAGTTGGAGAAACCGGGGCGCGACCCACGCGGAAAGGCCGAAACCTTCGAGTTCGACGCACGCGTGAAGACGCCCGAAGACCTCGTTACGGGTATGGAACTGCCGGGCATCGTAACCAACATCACCAACTTTGGGGCCTTCGTCGACATCGGCGTGCACCAAGATGGCTTGGTACACATATCACAATTGGCCAACACTTACGTGAAGGACCCCAACGATGTGGTGAAGCTTCACCAACATGTCATGGTGCGCGTGCTTGAGGTGGACCTGCGACGCCACCGCATATCGCTGACCATGCGCAAATAAGCGAAGCCGTCTGAGAACTGATATCCCGACAACTAACAACAAAAATCGAATATGATCATGAAACGAAACGTTATCCTGATTGCCATCGCTTCGATGCTGACGCTTAGCCTGAGCGCCCAGCAGGCACGGCACGACATTCGCCAGCATGTGGAATTGGCTGGCAGCAACTATGTGGCCTACCCTGGTCCAAAGAAAGCGCTCACAGCCGCTCCCAAGGGCTATGAGGCTTACTACATCAGCCATTACGGTCGCCACGGCTCACGTTACCTCATCGGAACCAACGACTATGACAAGCCTTACAACATGCTGCTGAAGGCCGACTCGTTGGGTAAACTAACCGCCAAGGGCAAGGACGTGCTGGCCAAGGTGAAACTGATTCGCGAGGAGGCCCAGTTGCGCGACGGCGAGCTGACGCTCCTCGGCGCCCAGCAACACCGCGGAATAGCCAAGCGCATGTATGAGCGCTTCCCCGAGGTGTTCAAGGGAAAGACGGCCATCGATGCCCGATCGACCATCGTGATACGCTGCATCCTCTCAATGGAGAACGAGTTGCAGCAGTTGGCAAGCATGAACCCACAACTGGAAATTGCCCACGACGCCAGTGTGCACGACATGTGGTATCTCAACGATAGCCACAGTCCGTACAACCGTTTGCGCGACACCAAGGAGGCCTCGAAGGCCAACAGCGAGTTTAGCAAGCGCCACGACAACTGGGGCCATCTCATGACAGTGCTCTTTTCCGACCCTGAGTATGTGAAAACCATCAACGCTGGCAGCTTGGCGCACCACCTTTTCAAGTTGACAAGCAACGTGCAGAGCACCGAGCTCCGCCACCAACTGAGCCTCTGGGACATCTTCACCGAGGACGAGATTTACGACTTCTGGCAGAAGGAGAACGCCACATGGTATTCTTACTACGGCCCGAACAAGAACAATAACGGCGCGGGAATGTACACGCAGGCCAACCTGTTGCGCAACATTCTCACCACGGCCGACACCTGCATCACCAAAAGCCATCCCGGCGCCACGCTGCGCTTCGGCCACGAGGTGTGCGTCATGCCACTGGTGTGCCTGCTCAACCTCAACCACTATGGCGACCCTGTGGACGATCTGGAGGACCTCGACGACCGCGGATGGAACAACTATCAGATCTTTCCCATGGCCTGCAACGTGCAGTTTATCTTCTATAAGCCAAAGAAGCAGGCACCCAACGCCGACAACGTGTTGGTGAAGGTGCTGCTCAATGAGGACGAGGCCACGCTGCCCGTCGGCACAGACCAGGCTCCCTATTACCACTGGAAGGATGTGCGCAGCTATTACATGAAGCAACTCGACGACTACCAGGCGCACTACGTCAAGTAAGCGACAAGCGTCCCTGTAGACCATAAGACAAGAAGGGCAAGCATACCTCGGCGATCGGCCGAGGCGTGCTTGCCCTTCTTGCGTTAGATGGCGGGAGATTCAAGTTCCTGGGGTGTTGGAGTCTTTGTACCATTTCTCCCGTCTGTTGTCTTTCTCATAAGAGCACTTGCGGGCTTTTCCCATTTTCCTCCAACCTTCTTGAGGAGTTTTTTGTGATAGGCTCTCATCTATTTATTCCTGCCAAGCGGCTTTCTTCACGCCCTCATTTTCAAGCAGATGCAAGATAACCGCAATAGGCGTCCAAACAAAGATGTCCTCAAAGGTGGCCCGTTGGCATTTGGCCCAACGGAATAATCTTGCAACCTTTGCATCCGTCGCACGGCGGTCTCGAGAACCCAAAGATACCACGCCGTCAATGGGCGACGGCGATCTTTGACTTATTTACATTTATCACAAATAGGCCATTCGGTTATCGTATGGTGTCAATCTTTCTGTTCGGAAAGCTGCGAGGCGCTGATCACCAGGCTGATGTCTTCCCATGTGATGTCAGCCCGGCAGGCGTTCTTGATGTCGGTGCGTGTGGCCTCTGGGCCGAGCTGGGCCATGGCGTGGCGCACGGCCTTGATCTTCGAGGGACTGATGAGCGCTTCGAGGCGTATCTTGCCTTCTCTCACAAAATGGAACAGGTGGCCTGTGATGGTGCTCACGGCCAGTCCGCGGGCGGTGGCGATGTCTTGGATGCTCATACCCTTGCAGTAAAGGGCGTAGGTGTCTTGGAAGGTCTGTCCCTTCTGTCGCTTGGGCTTATCGGCAGGTTTGGGTGCCGCTTTGGGCTTATCGGCCTTCGGTTCGCTGCCCAGACCGTCGGGGAAATCGTCGGTCTTGCGCTTGCGTATGCGCCGTTTCCGATTGCCGTCGGGCATCACAAGGTCCATGGCGTCGAGCATGGCCTCCTGCTTGGCCTGCATGTATCCCGACACGGTGAAGGTCTCGTCGGCCATGGCTTCCAACAGTTTCGTCTTGGCAAAATACTGCACCATCAGTTCCTTGTAACGATCATCCATCAGTTCCAGCGCCTTTTTGTTTTGGCTCTTCGCCTCCTTGGTCTTCTCCAACAAGCCGGGAATCAGGTCCTTGAGCTTCTCAAGGAAATAGAGTTCGCTATGCTGCACACGTTCGAGAAACACGTCCTTGTGGAGCTCAGGCTGGGCCATGCCACGCATGAGGCCCATCCATTTGTAGGCCACATCCATGACCTGTGCCTTCATCGCCTCAATGACGGTCTTGTGACAAGCCGTCAGCTGCGGATAGCCACGGAAAAACTCCACCAACGTGCGGTTCACCAGTTGCTCTGCATCCCACAAGGCCGCAAAATTGAACATGTCGAGCAGTTGGAAGCGATAATACTCCTCCTTCAGGTTGGGCAGTGCCGCCACGCTCTGCTCCGTGGCCTGTTGCTGGTTGGCAATGTAGGCTGCCACGCGCGTGTCGTTGATGATGTTGTGCGGATTGATGGGCGAAGCCAGCACCAGTCCTTCCAGGCTCTTGCATCGGCTCAGCGCCACATAGACCTGTCCGGGTGCGAACGATTGGGCCGCGTCGATGATGGCGCGGTCGAAGGTCAGGCCTTGGCTCTTGTGGATGGTGATGGCCCATGCCAACCGCAGCGGATATTGCTTGAAGGTGCCGAGCACCTCCGAGTCGATAGTCTTGGTCTGGTCGTTGATGACATAGCGCGTGTTCTCCCACACGTCGCGCTCCACCTTGATGGCGCTGTCGTCGCCCGGACATTTCACCTCTATGCTCTCGTCGTCGACACTGACCACATGACCGATGCGACCGTTGTAATAGCGATGTGCGCCCGAGGCGTCGTTCTTCACAAACATCACTTGCGCACCCACCTTCAACACCAGTTGGGCCTCCACGGGATAGTTGTTCTCGGGAAACTCGCCGCCCACCTCCGCATCGAACGCAAAGCGCTGCCCCTTCAACTTGAGAAGCGCCGTCTCATTGTAGTTGTCGGCCAATCGATTGTGGGTGGTGAGACGGATGTATCCGTCCTCGGCCTTGGGCAGGAACGCAGGCTTGTAGCGCGTGTTCAGCGTGGCGATGTCGTCGGACGTGGGATGGCCGTCGCGTATGTGGTTGAGGATGGAGATGAAGGTGTCGTCTTGCTGGCGGAACACATGCGTCAGTTGGATGGTGACGTAGCTAATTTGTTGCAACGCCTTCGAGCCAAAGAAATAAGGTGTGTCGTAGTAGTTGTCGAGAAGCGCCTCCTCCTGCGGTTTCACCACAGGGGTGAGCTGTTGCAGGTCGCCAATCATGAGCAGTTGCACACCGCCAAAGGGCTGCGTGCTGTCGCGGTAACGGCGCAACACGAAATCGATGGCGTCGAGCAGGTCGGCGGAACCATCGATATCTCGTCAATGACGAGCATGTCGAGGGTGCGTATGATGCGCCGTTTCTCCTTACGGAAATCGTATCGGTCGCGTATGGTTGTGCCCGGTATGTAGGGCGAGAGGGGCAGTTGGAAGAACGAATGGATGGTCATTCCATTGGCGTTGACAGCCGCCACACCCGTCGGCGCCACCACAATCATGCGCTTCGAGGAATGTTCTTTCACAGCCTTCAGGAACGTGGTCTTACCCGTTCCGGCCTTTCCCGTAAGGAATATGCTGGTTCCCGTGTGCTCCACGAAGTCCCAAGCCAATCGTAATTCGTTATTTTGTTGCATAGCGCAAATATACGATAAATATTTGTATAAAGCCGATGAACCCATGAATAAAATTCCTATTTTTGCAATATGGAATTACGCGAAGTCCTTCAACTCAATCCGATGCTCCGCTGGGTCGGGGCGCTCATCGCTGGCATTGTTGCCGCCGATGGGTTGGCCCACTGTGTGTCGGCCAACTGTTGGCAATGGCTTTTGGCGGGAACGGTGGGGTTATTGCTCGCCACCTACCTGTTGCACGAAGAGCGGCGGGTGTGGCCCCAATGCCTGCTGCTGGTGGCAGCCACATTTCTGTTGGGCGCCACGCTACAGGGACGCGCCCAAGAGCGGCTCAGCGTAATGGTTCCCAACGAGGCTGTGGAGTATGAGGCCGTGGTGTCGAGCGAGCCACAAGCCAAGGGCAAGACGGCGCGCATGGATCTGCTCGTCACCCGTGTGGGCAATCGCCCTCTGCCACGCCCCGTCAGCGTCAGGGCCTCGCTCTTGCGCGACACGGCGACCGCACGTTGGCAATCGCTGCATGTGGGCTGTGGAATACGTGCCTACGCCCGGTTTGAACGCTTGCGACCGATGGGCCATCGAAGTCGTTTCGATTATATCAGATGGGCGCAAGTGCATGGCTATCAGGCCCAAACCTTTATTTATTATAGCCACTGGGAGCCCGCCGTGGTCAGTATTCGCACGCTCAGCATCATGCAACGCGCCCGTCTGAAACTGCTGGGCTTTCGCCAGAACCTGTTGCGGCGGTTCCACGCCCTTGGGCTCGACGACCAACAATATGCCGTGGTGGCGGCCATGGCCTTGGGCGACAAGAGTGGCCTGAGCCAAGCCACCAAGGACAGTTATGCCATCAGCGGTGCCAGTCATGTGTTGGCTTTGTCGGGCCTTCACCTCGGCATTGTCTACGGCTTGCTGACATGGGTGTTCGGCATGCGGCGGCGACGGCTGTGGGTGGGACAGGGCCTGACGCTCACCGCCGTGTGGAGCTATGTGATGTTGGTGGGCTTTCCCACCAGTGTGGTGCGGTCTGCCACGATGCTCACGGTCTGCTCCGTTTGCCTGTTGCTGCGCCGCAGGCGCGTCTCCATCAACACACTCGCCTTGGCTGCCCTACTGATGCTCATGGCCAATCCGCTGAACCTGTGGGACGTGGGCTTTCAGCTGTCGTTCTTGGCCGTGCTGGGCATTTTGGTCTACCAGCGCGCCTTCTATCGGCTATGGCACCCCTCATCGCGACTGTTGCAGTGGGCATGGGGAATAACAACCTTGTCGCTGGCTGCCCAACTCACCACAGCGCCATTGGTGGCCTACTATTTCGGTAGGTTCTCGTGTTATTTTCTTCTCACCAATTTATTTGTCGTGCTGGCCGCCTTCTTTATTCTTTACACTACCCTGGCGCTGCTGCTCACCCTGCCGTTTGCCGTTGTCGCACAAGGTGTGGCGTGGGTTTTGGCCATGGAGGCAGGCGCGCTCAACCAGGTGCTGACCACCATGTCAACTTGGCCGGGCGCCAGTGTGGAAGGCATCAACCTCACGCTGTGGCAAGTGGTGGCGCTCTACGTCATGCTGTTGTCGATTACCGTCGTGGTAAGCTATGCGTGGCGACTGCGACCCTTGCAAGTGCTCGACGCATTCAACCCCGACGAGGATCCTGCCGGCCTGTCCGACGCATCATGGGAGGGCTTGATAGACAACGACCCGGGTGCGCTCTACGATGATAGGCCGTAGGCAGAAAAGGGCCATCGGGGCTAAACAAAGGCCTCATCACTAAGCATTTCATAAAACTTTTTCTGCGCAACGTCGATTTTTCTTTTATTTTAACGCCTACAGTCTCCATTTATCAACGGGAATTCAGTACCTTTGCAAAATATATATCAATTTCATTATTAGAAGAAAATGGCAGAGGACAACTTTAAGAAGATTGTAAGTCATTGTAAGGAATACGGATTCGTATTCCCGAGTTCAGACATTTATCCCGATGGACTGGCAGCCGTGTACGACTACGGACCCAACGGTGTAGAACTGAAAAACAACATCAAGAAATATTGGTGGGACTCCATGGTGCTGCTCCACAACAACATTGTCGGCATCGACGCCGCCATCTTCATGAACCCCATGGTGTGGAAGGCCAGCGGACACGTCGACGCCTTCAACGACCCCCTCATCGACAACCGCGACTCGAAGAAGCGCTATCGTGCCGATGTGCTCATCGAGGACCAGATTGCCAAGTATGAGGAGAAAATCGACAAAGAGGTGAAGAAGGCCGCCAAGCGTTTTGGCGACAGCTTCGACGAGGCCAAGTTCCGTGAGACCAACCCACGCGTGCTCGAGCACCAGCAGAAACGCGATGCGCTCCATGCCCGTTACACAGAGGCCATGCAGGGTCCCGACCTTGAGGCCTTGAAGCAGATCATCATCGACGAGGAGATCGTAGATCCCATCAGCGGCACAAAGAACTGGACCGACGTCAGACAGTTCAACCTGATGTTCTCTACCGAATTTGGCTCTACCGCCGGCGCCACCAACAAGGTGTACCTGCGCCCCGAGACGGCTCAGGGCATCTTCGTCAACTTCCTCAACGTGCAGAAGACCACACGTCAGAAGTTGCCGTTCGGTATCGCACAGATCGGTAAGGCTTTCCGCAACGAGATTGTGGCTCGCCAGTTCGTGTTCCGCATGCGCGAGTTTGAGCAGATGGAGATGCAGTTCTTCTGCCAGCCCGGCACGGAGATGAAGTGGTTTGAGTATTGGAAGAAGGTGCGCCTGGCTTGGCACGAGGCCTTGGGCATGGGCGACGAGAACTACCGCTACCACGACCACGAGAAGTTGGCTTTCTACGCCAACGCCGCCACCGACATCGAGTTTAAAATGCCGTTCGGCTTCAAGGAGGTGGAGGGTATCCACAGCCGCACCAACTATGACCTGAGCCAACACGAGAAATTCTCAGGCACCAAGATGCGCTACTTCGACCCCGACACCAACGAGAGTTACGTGCCTTACGACGTAGAGACCTCTATCGGTGTCGACCGCATGTTCCTCAGCGTGCTTTGCCACGCCTTCAAGGAGGAGAAGCTTGAGAATGGCACCTCACGCGTGGTGCTTAGCCTGCCGGAGCCCCTGGCACCCATCAAGTGCGCCGTGCTGCCGCTGGTCAACAAGGATGGCCTGCCCGAGAAGGCACAAGAGATTGTAGACAACCTGAAGTTCCACTTCACCACACACATCGAGGCCAAAGACTCTATCGGCAAGCGCTATCGCCGTCAGGACGCCATCGGCACACCGTTCTGCGTCACCGTCGACGGCCAGACCTTGGAGGACAACACGGTTACCCTGCGCTTCCGCGACTCAATGGACCAGGAGCGCGTGTCGGTCGACAAGTTGCGCGAGATCATCGAGGACCGCGTGAGCATCACCTCAGTGCTGAAGAAGCTCAACCAGGTTATCAAGCAAGCATAAGCGCATACGCCCCCACCCTACCATGGGCGGGGGCACCAAGCGCCTGCGGCACACACCTCGCACTACACGCTGGGTGTGCGGCCCACCATCGAACAAACTTAGAAACCTTTAACAGGCTGAATGAAAATGAAAACATCAAGCATGGCAACGGCAAGCGGAAAATGGCTCAAGGCACTCATGGCGCTACCCCTGTTCCTCTTCGCCTTCTTGCTTTTGCCCACATCGTGCTCTGAGGAGTCGGACGAGGTGGAGGAATTCCCCAACTGGGAGAAGACCAACACCGACTATTGGAACACGCTCTACTCGGAGGCCAGCCAGCGCATAGCGGCCGGCGACAGCAGTTGGAAGATCCTGAAGAAATGGAGCTTGCCCGACACGCTGCATACCGCCAACACGCAGTATATCGTGGTACACGTGCTCAACAAGGGCACAGGAACGGGTTGCCCGCTCTACACTGACTCCATCCGCGTGCACTACACGGGTAAGTTGCTGCCATCTACCTCTTACAAGGACGGCTATGAATTTGACACGTCGCTCACCAATGGCGCCACGGCAGAGAACTCCGCACCCGCCCAGTTCCTCGTCAGCCAAATGACCGATGGCTTCGCCACGGCCGTGCAGCACATGCACATCGGAGACCGATGGCAGGTGTATGTGCCCTCCGACCTTGGCTACGGAAGCGTCGGAAGTGGTAGCACCATTCCCGGATACTCGGTGCTTGTGTTCGACGTCCAATTGGTGTCTTACTACCGCGCAGGAACCGACGTGCCCGATTTCCAGGCCAAGAAGTGGTTCTTCGAGTAACTAAGCAATTATTGAACCTCAAATAAAAAGAGGCGTGCCTCCTGGGCGCGCCTCTTTTTATTTATCATCAGCAATTATCCGAAACACAAACCAACACCCACTCCATGAAAATCCACTCGAACAACAAAATCCTTCTCGTCAACAGATCATTCATGCTGATTGCCTTGCTATTCGCCTTTCAACCCATCGCCGCCACATCCAACATTTACACAAACATCATGTTGGCCGTAGGGGCCGTGGGCTTCATCGTTTTGATAGCAAGCATCATTTGCGTGCTGATGGGTAAAGTTTCGCTCAAGGAATATGCCGCGACGGAGAAGGAAACAACCCTTTCACTACTCGCCATTTCGGTGTTGGGCCTCATCATAAGCTACGCCTACGACTCAAACCTATACAAGTTCTGGCTGTTTATCATGGCCCTGCAACTCATCGACCTTTGCATGCAACGCAAAAGAAAATGATTCAACAGAGCGCAACGCCATCCATCAACAGCTTGCCGAAAGGCAAAACATAGCCTTTCCGATCACGCCTTTGCCTTGATTCCTTTCAGCCAACTGCCCCTTCGAATGCGCAAGAGGAAGATGGTGCCACGGAACGTGAGCTCGGTGGCCATGGCCACCCACACCCCTCGCAGGCCGTAGGACTGAGCCAATACGTAAGCCAACGTAAGGCGCACACACCACATGGAGAAAAGGCTCATGGCGGCGGGTTTCAGCGTGTCGCCCGACGCCACACACACGGCATAGCTCACAATGGCAGCGGCAAAGAACGGCTCGGCAAACGCCTCGATACGCAGCACCATTGCGCCCAACTGGCGAATCTCCTCGACGGGCGAGAGGAAGCCAATCATCTCGGGTGCAAACACAAACATCACCACGCCCATGAAGGCCATGACGAGCATGCCCACACCAATCGTGAGATGCGCAAAATTCTTACAGAGATCGCTCCGACCCGCGCCATAGGTTTGGCCCACAAGCGTCGTGGCAGCGTCGCCCACGCCATAGCCTGGCATGTAACACAAGCTCTCAGCGGTGATGGCAAACGAGTTGGCGGCGATGGCCACATTGCCCAAGGGCGCCACAATGAGAGTGCTCACCACTTGGGCCGACCCCATGAGAATGTTTTGAACGGCCACAGGGAAACTAATCTTCACGGCGTTGCGCACATAAGAGCCCATCCAAACAAAGGGCGTGCGGTCGAGACGCAAAGCGATAATCTTATTCTTGCAAATGGCCTGCCACGCCATGGGTATGACCGTGAAGAAATAGGCCGACATGGTGCCCAAAGCCGCACCTACCACCCCCAACTTGAGGACATATATAAAAAGGTAATTGAACGCCACGTCCAATCCACACATCATGATGCTCAACAAACTGGGCACCCGCATCTCACCGGCACTCTTGAGCATGGCGCTCATAAGATGAAACAGGAGCACAGCGGGCAAGGTTAGGCTAAAAATGAGAAAATAGCCCGACGACATTGGGGCAATGTCGTCCTTGCCGCCCAACCAATAAGGCAGGGATTGATGAATGCTCGCTCCCACCAAAGCCATCAGCACACTGAACACCACACCGCACACCAAGGCATGGCGAAACACCTGCCGGGCGCGTGTGAAATCGTTGGCACCAATGAAATGGGCCACCTGAACCGAAAACCCCAACGACACGGCACTCAGAATGCTGCCCATCAGCCACGTGGTGGTTTCCACAAGGCCGATCGACGCTGAGGCGGCCGCACCCAAATGGCCCACCATGGCGGCATCGATGAAAAACATCATCACCGTGGTGATTTGCGCGAGCATAGAGGGAATGCTCAACTCCACGATAAGCTCGAGCTTCTCGCGGCCTGTCAGTTGGGCGCCATTACGGATCTTCGCCAGGAGGGTATCGCTTTTCTTACTGCTGAACATAGGTGCAAAGGTACTCACAAAACAACAATCGGCAAAGGCCAAACAAGGGTTTTTCGCCTAACGCCTCGCCGCATCATAGCCAAGCACCCACCCAGAGGCAAGGTTTGCTGCAACGCCTCTGCCCACGGCAAGGACAAAAAGAAAAGCGGCCTCCGTATCGGAAACCGCCCTTCGTTATATAACAATTAAATCCTCAAAATCTATGCTTCTCTGCTTTGTGCATGTTTTCTCTCTCATTCTTCTTGGTGAACCAACTGGATCAACAGTTGCCAGCCTCATTGTCGTTCAACCATTTCCATGACGCAAACAACGTTGCGTACATGGCCATTATCATTGTTAAACTCATTTCATACCTCTCTTTCTTCAGTTACTGTTTTGTTTTTCTCCCAAAAGGCATTGCCTTCATGGGGAGGTTATCCTGCCCTGACGTGGTCGTCACGACCCGTCAGGAGCTACTCTCACGTTATCCTTTCCTGTTATCCTATATCCTATTCAACAATCTTCAACCTATCAACTAACACCTGTTATCTGCAATCTTCTAACCTTTTAACTAACACCTTAACTACAATCTTCTACCTTTCAACTAACACCTTAACTACAATCTTCTACCTTGATCAACTCATGCCTGAGTAGTAAATCCTTTACCTTAGGGTAACTAATCCTACCGTATGACTTTCTCCTCTCATTCTTTCTCTCTCAAATTCTCTTATAATCTCTCTCGGCACTCACGTGTCGTTTCTGTCTTATTGACGCTGCAAAGTTAAGCCCATTTTCGATAGCCCGCAACACTTTCACCCTCCTTTTCCTCAAAAAACGGCTCATTTTTGACTTAAATCAAATTGTTGTGTGCGCACACAGGTTAACAACACCCCTTTCATATCTACTTTATGGCAACTTCAGATACGCTGCAGCCAACGTATGCAACCTATTTGGAAGACAACCGAGAAACCCCATTTCCGGTTGTCAGACGTTAAAGGATGGGTTATTCTGGATTGAACAGCCTCAAAAATGCCATGCCCGAATCGCAACCTTATATAAACCCAAATCGCTCATTAGACCGAAAAAGGGGAAATGGTAGGATGTTATTGTTTCTTTCCAACTCTTTCCAGCGTTTCTTTCGAGCATCTTACTTCCCTTTGCGTTTCGCCATAGCCTGTTATGCCTTCAGCACACTTTTCGCAACCTGCTCGAAGCAACCACTAACAAGATTTGAAACCCAATGACCCATTTGTGTTAAAATAATTGGGGCAAAAGTTGTGTCGGAATTTTGGGGCAAATAGCGCGCAAAAAAGCGAAATGATGGGGCCGAAACACGGATGGCAAAGCGGAGCTCGGGGCATTAGGCATCTATCGAGTTGCGAAAGATAAGCTTTCGTGCGACAGAAGGGCAGGTTTCGTCTTATCCTTAGGCATGTATCGAGGTGCGAAACATGCCTAACCGCAAGGGCGAATGTTAAAATCGGGGCATAAAACAGAGAAACAAATACGTAAATTACTGAATGTTAGATGGTTACAAAAAGTGCGCAAGAATCGCATATTTCCGCCAATTTTCTCTATTGTTCGCTGCGATGGTGTAGATTGGACTATAGATTGTTGCCATTTTTTTGCATATCATCCATTCCCCTTATAAGGATTGGCGGCATAGGTCGGTGGGCTGAAAAGGAAATGTTACCCATCGTAAAAGGCGCACCCCCGATATCGTTGCGTTATCGGGATGGTGCGCCTTGGTTGGTTGCCACCGCAGGCCTTGGGGCCTGGCGGTGGGTGTAGGGATCTTATCTCACCACGACCTTGCGGGTAGTAGTCAGGCCGGTGCTGGTGTCGTAGGTGCTGCGCACATACACACCGGGAGCGGTGGGCTTACCATTGAGCATCCTGCCATGAACGTCAAACCAACGGGTGTTGTCGTCGGCGTCGACGGCTATGCCGTCCACATAGGTGATCTTTCCGAAGGTCAGCTCAAGCGGCTGCTTGTAAGATCCGCAGATGGCGTCCTCGGTGAAGTCGACCGTTGCCTCTGCAAGCCATACGTCGCCGTTCTTGACCATGAGGAACCTCAGGTTACACTTGCCCTCGCCCGGAACGGTGAAGTAAGCGTAGCCGTCGGCATCGGTAACCTCCGCCGTGCGACACTCGTCGCCTGCGAACACTCCGACCTCGGCTCCTTGCTGCACCTCATCGTTGAACGTAACACGAGCCGTGATGGTCATGTTGCTCGGATACTTGTGGTGGTCGATGGGCGAGAAGTTGAGCAGCGGGCGCGCCGCAGCCCTCTGTGGGGCGTAAGGCGCCAGGGAAGCGGGATAGGTGAACGTCCTTGTACCCGCACTTGCGCTCTGCAACATGTAACCCTGTCCGGGAACGAGCGCCTTAAGCGAACCAGTCCACTCGTAGCCGTCGAAGAGGGCGAACCCATACTGGCCCTTGATCATGTCGCCGTCTTGCGGATCCATGCCGGCCAGGGCGTCGGCCACCGATGCGGTCTGCGTGTTGTTGTAGGCTATCCAGTTCCAACCCGGCACAAGGGTGATGGTGCGGTCGGCCTGCGTTCCACTACTGCCAATGAGCTTGAGCAGGCGGGCATTGGTCATTCGCACCTTATACATCGATCGGTTATCTACATCGAAGTTCTTGCCATACCACGTACCATTGTCGCAATTGACAAACACGTTCTGCGTCTTGACCGTCTGTACGCCGTCTGCCACATCGGCAAACACGCTCCTGACATCCATGTCGTCGGCCTTGGCGTAGAACGACATCCAGTTCCACCCTGCGCCAAGCATGGTGGCCTGTTCGATCTTGTCGGCCGCCTCAATGCGCAGCGGATCGGCATACTTGCCCACGAGCACATTGGCGCTGAAGGCCACAGGTTGCGATGTGGTGGTAACAGGGTACATGATGCCCGTGCTGGCGTCGTAAACCTTGAAGGTGAGCGGCGTGCCAGCGTCGTCGGCATTGCCATACACATCGAGCAGCACAAAACTGTTGTCGTAGCGGGCATTGTAGGTGGGATGGGCCATGCCGCGACACTCGTCGCCCACAAACACACCCACAACATCGTCGGCGTCGTAGCTCGGCTTGCCAAGGATAGAGAGCGTAGCGATGACGCTCATGGTGCTCTCATAGTTGGCGTTGTCGACCGTCCAGTTGGGCTTGTCGCCCTCAACGGTGATGGCGAGCGTGAGCGGTGTGGCAATGCCTTCGTTTCCGGTGAGATACACCGTCTCCTCATACTTGCCCACTGGCGTGGCCTCCGTTACCTCGAAAGCGATCGTCTGAGAGGTAAGCGGATCGATGGTGCCATACTCCGCGCTTGCCTTGAGCCACGACGGCAGTCCGCTGAGGGTCCACATCTGCTGCTTTCCGCTCTTGTTGGCGAACGTAGCCTCGAAGGTGTGGCTCTCGCCTACCCGCTTCGTCGTCTTCATGGTGTTCTCGCTCCATGCCAGCTCATTGTTGTTGATGTATGCGCTCCAGCATACCGGCAGCGAGAGGTTGCCGTTGGCGTCGCGCAGGTCGCGCACGGTGAAGTGGATCGTGCAGGCGGCCATGGCGGCGGGCGTCTCGTTGAGGGTGATGACAATCTTGTTGTCGCTTGCCGTGAACGAATAGTCGACGTTGGTCTCTGACGGTTTCTCCCTCAGGGCGGGAGCGTCGTCGGTGAAGGCGAGGGCATCGGCATAAACAGCCTTGTGGTCGGGTCGCAGCAGGTCGTCGTCGCTGCCCACTGTCACCACCTGATTATAGGCGTCGAGCGTCTTCGTCTCAAAGGGGTAGTAGGCCACGAGACCTTGCTCCTTGCCCGTGAGACGCATCTTGCGGCGTGCCTTGAGGATGTCGGCCGTGAGGGTGGCGTTCCACAAGCGGATCTCATCAATGCCAGCCACAAGCTGACGGTCGTACTGGTAGCTTCCGTCGGCGGTGCGTGTGCGGCGTGCGCCCACAATCATGCGGTCGCTGGCTGTTGTTCCAATGCCCACCACGCTGGTGGCCAGGGTGCGCTCTCCATCCACATACACGGCCACATTGCCGTTGCGAAGGATGTTGAGAGCCACGTGGTGCCAAGCCTTATCGTGGAGCGATGTGGCGCCGGCAGCGAAGGTGTTGTCTCCAGATGTGAGTTGCAGCACACCGTCGGCGTTCATCCACAGCTCCACCTCGCCCGCCTGCAGCAGCTGGGTCTCGCCTTTCTGCTTGTCGGCGCGCATCCACAGTTCGATGGCGCAGTTGTCGGCGGCGAGCGGCGATACGTCGGCGGTAGGAATGTCGAGATGCGACGTGCCGTCGAGCGCAATGGCCTTGTTCTCGTTGTTGAGATACCAGTTCTCGCCCGTCAGGCGGAGGTGTCGGTTGCGGGCATAGTCGGTGACGACGGTGCCTTCGCCCTCGTCCATCTTCCAGTAGCCAATCAAGTGGCGTGTGGCCGGATTCTTGGTCTTGTTCTTCTCCATCAGCGCAGCCATCATGTCGTGAGCCTCATCCCAGAGCGTGAGCTCATGGATGGCTCCCGTCAAGCGTTGTCCGATGGCGATCGGTCCGTTGCCGTCGTAGGTCGCCACCGCTTGGTCGGTGAAGAGGTCGGTGGTGGTGGCGTCTTCGGCCACGGCAGCCTTCAGCGTGCAGCCCTTGGCGGTAACGGCATAGTTCATCGTGAGGTATGCCCACTTGTCGGTTGGCATCTCAGCCTTCGACGTATAGACGTTGCTGCCGATCTTCACCTGTAGGTGGCGGTTGTCGTCCACGCCTACTACGAACTTCTGCTGTCCCTTTCCGTGTGAGAGCAATGTGCCTGCGCCCTTGAGGTTCACCCAAGCGTCGATGGCAAAGCTCTTGCCTGCCAAATTGATGTCGGCCTCGGTAGCGGCGGTGTTGTCGGTGCCGGTCATGCCGAGAGCAGTGGCGTGCGACACCTCAGCGCCGTTGAGCACACCGGTGACGATGAAGTTGGCGGTCTTCGTGAGTTCGCCCTTGAGGAAGTTCTCGTTAAACTCGATGCTCACGTCGTCGCCAGGCGAGAGGATGCCGTTGGTAGGTGTCGGCATGCCGAGCGGTTGCGGGCGCTGCATGTCCTTCACGAGGGCAATCTCCTCACTGGTGTTGTACACCTCCTCATTGCCGTACGCGCTGACGGAGAGTATGCGGAAGGTGTAGTCACCGTCGCTGAAGTTGTGCATCGGCAACTTGTACGACACCGTGGCTGTGCCGGGCAGCAGCTCATTGTTCTGGGTCTTGTCGGCCTCATTGATTACGTATTCGCGAACGAGCGTCCAGTCGGTGTCGCCCTGCTTGCGATACTGTATGCGGAACGCCTTGAGGTTGTGGTAGTCGCGGTCAAACTGGCTGAACGAGATGTTCAGGTCGTCGCCGGTCTGCGAGTTGAGCGTAGTGCGGTCGAGCTTCATCGTCACTGCCGATGATGAGGGCACAAACTGCGCCGATACGTATACGGTGTCGGCAATCTGGTCCCATGTGCTTGTCGGGTCGTACTGCGACTGCGAGGCGAGCACGATGCCGATGTTCTTGTAGTCGAGCACGCTGGTGTTGGTCTGCCAGAGCTGCATGGCCTTGGTGACGGTCTCGCCAGCCGGAATCTTGATGATGCGGTTGTCGGTGAGCGGCATGCCGTCGACGGTGATCTTTGCACCGTCGGGATTGCTCTCGTCGATCATCAGGAGTTTGTAGTAAACGTCCTCGTCAATCTCCGAGGCGTTGGTGAGGCGCAGCGTGTAGTTGGCGGCACTGCCCGTAGGCACATTGCTTACCACAGGTACATCCACCGTGATCTGCGGCACCTCGATCTGCATGGTGGCCTCCATGATGGTGGTGCCCGGACGATAATACTTGGTCTTCACCTCGCCCTCATACGGACCAGAGGTCTGTCCGCCGCGTGTGCGGAAGATGGGCGAATAAGCACCATACTTATAGACGTCCACAGTCAGAGCGTCGTCGTCGCCTTCCTCAGCGAGGGTATAGCTGAATGACGAGATGTCAGTCTTGGTATCCTCTGAAGTGTGATGCGATCCGCCTCCAGTCCTTGTAGAGATAGTACATTGCACACCTGTTCCATCGAAACTCATTCCCCATGAATCAGACAATACGGCAGCCGCAGTAACGGTCCATTCGTGTGTGCTTCCACTGCTTTCTTCTGTCTGTCGGCTCATTGTTATGCTGCTGCCCGAGTCGAACGAGAAGTTTTGGTCAAGGTTTTCGTCACGGTTCTCGTAGGCGAGCACCTTCTCCTTCTCGTTGGTGGCGAGCGTATTCTCCCAGATCTGGATTTGCGAGTTGCACCATTCCACCGAGTCGCTATAGCATTGGTTGCTATTGCTTGGCGCGATCATGGTGTACGACGGTCCGCTGTTTGACACATGCTTGGTGGCTTTCGATCCCCATGCCTTCTTGTCGTGGTTGGAACTTCCGAAGCGTGGGTCGTCGGCAGCAAGCGTAGTGAGGTATACGGGATGGTCCGTCGTATTGCTGTAGCCCTGTGTGCTGGCAACGGTCTGCAACAGGCTGTTGCGCATGGTGCGCAGGTTGGGCAACAATACGTTCTCCACGTAATTCTCCGTGTAGTTGAACATGGTCTTGAAGTTGAGTCCCGTGGTGATGATGTCCTTCAGTTCCAATGCCGCCTTGTCGCTCGTTCCTTGTCGGCGGAAGTTGACATCGCGTGCCAATCCATAGATGAGATTGGTAGCCGAACCGATAAACACGTCGCCATTGGCACCCACATACTCTGGAGCTGATGATGTGGATATGGTGCGTGTGGCGGTTATGGTGCGGTTCCATGTGTTGGCATTCTCGCCTTCTGTGACGACATTAAGTCCCACGTTCAGTTCGTTCTTACTCTCTACACTGTTGAGTAGTCCGAAGCCAAAGGTTCCTTTAAGCGTCGTTACATCCACACCAAACTTGGTGGAGGTCAGCGCTTCGCTATCAGAAGTCCACACACTGCCGCTGCTGGTGGATGTAGACGTGACGCTGCCGCTGGTCCACTCGGCGCTTGAGCCGGTTCCTGGAGGATCTCGCAGAATCATCTCCACAACGTCGGGGCCGCTCGTCACGAAGTTGTTGCCTGTAGGCAGCGAACCGAGGATGATGCCGTTCATGCCACTGCCGTCCCAGTTGTAGGTGCGGTCGTCGATGTCGTAGCTGATGGAGAGGGTGCGCGAGTAGGGCGCGGTGATGTTGGGCAGACCCGCCTTCCATGTGTACACGGCGCAACCGAGACTGTCGAGTTGCAACTGGTTGCTCTCCAACTCCACCAGCGAACCGGCAGGTTTGCCAGCCGTGTTGTTCTCAAGATATACCTTCTGTGAGGCAGAGAGGGCGTTGTTGATAGTCACCACATTGCCGCTGAGCGGCACGTGCGATGCCACGGGCTGGTTCTTCACGTCGTGGTTGACATACTCCTCGAAGCCCTTGAGGTCGAAGGTGTAGTTCTCCTCACGTTCGAAGATGGCACCGCCGTAGTTGTAGGTCACCTTGCCGTTGGTGTCGATGGTGTAGATGTCGTCGATGGCGAGCTTGCCGCTGGCATCCTCAATCTCATACTTCGACAGTCCGAAGGCTCCGTCGTCGTGGCCACGCTGGGTGACAGTGAACGAGGGTGCGCTATGATAGGTCTGACGAAGCTTGCAGTTGTAGGCATACTCCTGACGCGCTCCATTCTCTGTGACCATGGTGTCGGTCAACTCCACAAGCGGATTGGTGGCGTCGACGGTGGTTGCGTCGCCAACGCTCATGCCGGTTGCCACGACCTTCATGCTCTCCACATTATACATAAGCGGGGGAACCATGGCAGAGAACTCACCCGTGAGCGAGTCGGTGCGTATAAAGATCTTCTTGGCGGCATCGCCCGCGCCGCGCCACGAATGGCTGGCAATGGTGCTGGTGGCCGACTGTACGGTAGCCTTGGCGGTGTTGGTTTCGTAGCTATACGACGTGCCGTTCACCTTCTTCACCACGTTGAGGCGATAGCGGTCGTTGGTGGGGCTGAGAACGAGTTCGGTGATGCCGATGTTGTTATGGCTTGCACCGAACCCAACAGGCTTCTCGCCCTCAATGCTTCCACCTACCACACGGCCCGTGAAGTTGACGAGCGTCTGGTCGATGAACTCCATGTTCTTTATCTCGCGGTCGAACGTAATCTTCACGCCGGCTCCGTTCGGGTCGGCTGGGTAGCGTCCGGCGGATGCAAACACATGGCCGTCCTTCTTCACCTGGATGAAGTGGTCGCCAATGGGCACGCTGATGGTGAATGTGCCGTCCTCGGCCGACTGTATGAGTTCGCCGTCGCGACTGCATATCGTGCCATCTACATAGAACGTGCATCCCTCCACGGGATAATCGGTGCCTTCGTAGAAGACGGTGCCCGATACGGGGAACGACGATACGTCGGTGAAGTCTACTCCGCTATGCACGAGCGACGAGGCGCTGATGTAGCGTGTGGAATAGGTGGGCGAGAATTCGTGTACGCCCAGGGCGGGGATGACCATATAGTTGGTGCCTTCGCCCGTGAACGGTACGCCACGTATGACGAAGTTGCCTTGTGTGTCGGTCAGGGCAAACAGTCCGAGCTGTTGCGATGTGGGGATGATGCTGCCCGTGGGCAATGTGCCGGCGCCGAGGCGTGCGTGGTTGCCGTTTGCCACGCCACTCGTCTTGGAGTAGTCGTAGGCGGTGGTCTGTCCGCTGAAACCTTCGTCGACGGGCCAGTAGGCCACAAGGGCGTCTTCCGTTCCGCAAAGGGTGTGGTTGTAGTTGGCAAGAATTTCCTCACGGCTCAATGCCTTGTCGCTGAACACGCGCATCTCGTCGATGTAGCCCGTGAAGGCACGGTCGGCCGACGACTGGTAGCTGCCGCCGAGACACAATCCGGTGTTGTCGGCATTGGCAAACTGCACCTTGGCGTTGAGCTTGTCGGCGAGTGGCACAACGGTAACAGAATCGTCAGCGTTGACTGCCGTCACGGTGGCTGCGCCCGCTGCATCAACGGCGAGGGTGAGCGACGTGAAGGCGTTAGGCTTCAGATAGATGCCCGTAGGCGCCGAAGCGGATGCGCTCTTGAGGGTGAGCGGATAGCCCTTGCCATCGGTATCTGCAGCACCGAGCGTCAGCTGCAACTTGCCGCCGAGGTCGAGAATGGTGGGTGTGGTGCCCGTCTGCGAATCGTCGGGGCGAATCATCATCTGCAGGGTGTAGGGCTTGGAGGCGAAATACTTGTTGAGCGTCTCGCTGTCCTTGCTAAGGAACACGCCATCGCCGGCTCCCGACACTCGGAGGGCATAGAACTGTCCGCCCTGCTGCTGTGTGCCGTCGCCACGTACCAATGCCACGCGGGTGCCTGCCACGGCAGTTCCGGTGCCGTAGGTGATGCGGCCCGATACGATGCCGGTAGCGCGACTGAATCCGTCGTCGCTCTTCTCAAGGCGTGTGTCGCTGCCGTCGCACGTGGTGATGCTCACCACCTTGTAGTCGTAATACTGTCCGGGCAGTGCCGTCTGGTCCTCATAGTAATAGGACGAGGCAGTGCCGCTGGTCTTGTAGATGGTGGCCCATGTGTCGGTGCCCTTCACGCGGCGTGCCACCTCGTAGCGTGTCACGTCGGCTCCTACCTGATCGGCTTCCCATGCCACCTTCACCAGTCCGTTGTAGTCGCCCTTGGTGGCGTTGACCGCCGTAACCTGCGAGTTGCCGGTGATGCGGCCCTCCAGAATGTTGGTGCTTGAGAAGAGCTTGTTCTCGAGCATCGTGGTCTGCACCTTATATATATAGGTGGGGCAGAGCTTCAGGTCGCGCGTGTCGGTATATTCATATTGCGTCTTTCCCTTGTCGGTGACGTTGACGGTAGCCACCTCCGTCCAGTCGTCGCCAGGCTGTCCGTTCTTGCTCTCGGTGCGGAGCAGCTTGAAGGCATAGCTTTCGTTGCCCTTAAACTCAGGGCATTGCCATTTCACCGTGATCGATTTTTTGTCAGACACCACGTCGGTGATGTTGATCGGGAACGAGCGCTTCACAGACTCCGTTTTGCTGGACATAAGGCTGGACAGCAGTTTGCCTGAAGGCGAATTGGTCGGTACGAAATAAATCTGATAGACGTATTTTTGGTCGTAATCAGGCACATCGTCCGTGTATTTTCGTGTATTATACGGAATGTCGCTTGCTACTTTCGTTTTGTCCTCTGGGTGCCCGTCAGGGTAACGGTAGATACTCCATGTGCCATTTGCATAACAAAGACCACCAGAGGCTTGCCATGTCAATAATATTTGTTTTTTCCACATGTCGGTGGTTGCATCTACATTGCAAGGAGCGTCGTACCTGTAAGGCATATCCATCTGCCAGCCAAATATAATCGTACTGGGTCGATCGTTGGGAGTTACAGTAATTGATTTTTGTCTATATAGATAGAATGAAGACCCATCCGTTTCGTTATACGAAAGCGTCAGTCCATTATAGGTGGATGAGCCCTTGCTGTAGGTCTTGTAAACCGCTTGGTTCATTGTGGAAGGGTCGAAGTAGCGCTTGCCGTTGCCGTAGTCTTTGTAATACGAGCCGTCGGTAGTCATAGCCACGGTGGTTGGGCCGTAGCTCGTGTTGAGCGAACTTCTCGTCACCTTCAGCGAGCCATAGGTACGTTCGTAGTTTGGGCTGTCCGAAAATATGTTCCTGATAGCTTGGGTTCGGAACGTGCGTTCCTCAAACTGGATGCTTCCGCCTGGATTGGAACTATCGCCGTTGAGCTTCCACATACCGCGAATCTTTACGTCGTGCTCGGTAGCCACAGCCATCTTGTCCATGTAGATGACCATCTCCACCCAGAACTGCCCGTTCACTTTTCGTGGGTCCCAGAAGCGTACAGTGTAGTTCACGCCGTCAACACTGTTGGTGTAGGTGCTGCCCCACCATCCGTTGTTACCGCGCTGGTCATCCAGTCCGGAGGCGTTGCCATTGCCTGAGGACCATGCCAACTCCCAGTCGGGTGAGCAGATGTATTTGCCATCTACATAAACGGCGGGACCTTTGTGGCCCCTCTCTGTTTCGTCGTGCAGAAAATAGCCGTCGCCGCCCCACGTGTCGTAGAACCAAAAATAGACGGTGATCCATGGCTCGTCCACCGTGGGATGGTGCGAGATGCGCGAGTTGTAGGTGTCTCCGGCATAAACAGTGCCGAAGTGTGCTCCGGCATACGCCTGCCGCGGCACGGCCAAGGCCATGACCAGCAGGAGGAACGTCAAAAGCCTATGACGCCAAGGCGGCGTGCTCTGACATTGCTTGCCTCTCGCCACCTGAGGCGGTGAGAAGTTGGGTTGTGAGTAATAGTTTTCTTTCATAATCGCTTAGATGAATTTGTTTCGTTAGGATTATCTGATGCAATGGGGGCAACCAACTTGCAGCGCAATGCTGGTTCGACCCTTTGCAAATTTAAACGAATACAAAGAAATCTTAAGCGAAAAAAACGTTATGGTGGTTACACAATGCGTAAAGTGTAACCAAAAACCGCCATTCCATCGGGTTTTCAGACCCTCGCCTTCGCCTCCCAATCGGTTGGCGACACGCCCATCTTGCGCTTGAACGCACGATAGAGATTCACCCTTCCGGTAAACCCGGTCTCCAAGGCAAGGGCGTCGAGCGTGTGGTGCTTGAGCCATCCCGTCTCAATGAGCCTTGCGGCTTCAGCCACGCGATACTCGTTGATGTAGGTCTTGAAGTTGACACCCTGACAATGGTTGATGGCCATCGACACCACACGATGGCTCTTGCCGCATAAGGCCGCAAGGTTGGCTATCGAGAGGTCGGTCGCTTTGAAGAGGGCTTGCTCCTGCATCAACCGTTCGATCTCTTGCATGAGTAGCAGGTCGTCGTCGGTCGGTACAACCATCATGTCGGAGGAAGGGTCGGTAGGCACCTCTACGGGCTCGGTCGCTTCGCAAACGGTATCTCGCAAAGGCTCCTTGATCTTAGGGAAGATATCCACATAATTGATGAAGCGTATGGCAAACACCGAATAATAGACCGTTGTGACGAGCATGAACAGCAACTGCGTGAACGGAGTGATCAACAAGGCAAACAACAGGGCGATGACGCCTACGCCAAAGGCGCTATAGAAAGCCACGGGAACCCAATGCAAGCGCTGGCGCTCATCGTCGGAGAAATAGTTGTCCATCAACTGCAGGTAGCGTTTGTAATAGCGACGAAAAAGCGCCACATAACGCGCCATGAGCAACATGTACCAAAGCGAAAAGCCATAGAAGATGAGCGCCCTGCTGCTCTGTGGGCAGAGAAAGAACAGGGCAAACGCCGCCAATGTGGTGATGGCTATGACCAAGGTCTCGCGACACGCCGTGGCCTTGGTGAGGAAGCCTATGTCGAGCAACGCAATGAGCGAATAGGTGAACAGAAAGGCTTGCGTAATGCCAATGGCTATGACGATCATGCTATTGAGCAAGTCGCCCACAAGAGGCTCGCGCGTCACCGCCTCGCAGATAAGCGCCATACAATAAACAAGGAACGTGACGCCCATCACCTTGCGCGCAAACACATAATTCTTGAGCCCTTCCTTATCGGGAATGGAAAGGAAGAGTAGGCATATACCAAATGCAAGCATCATTCCGGGAATGATGTAAACGGTTACCAGATCATATAGAAATATCAACATAAAAACCCCATGGCGTTATGTGCCACGGTGCAAAAATAATAAAAAAGTGCTAATTCCATCCGAGTTGCCTCGAAAAACATGAAGGTTTTTCACTTTCTGAATCGCTTCGATACGGCCGAATAGCCACAACGCTGACACAAGGGCTCGGCAGCGGAATGATGGGTAAAACCCTCGTAGATGGCTTGGGCGCGTGGCGATTGGAGGATTTGCTCCAAACTATGCTCAAACAGGTTGCCCAAGTTCATGTCGCCATTGTGGTCTAAGCAGCAAGGCACCACCGTGCCGTCGACCAGCACGCCAACCTGATTGCGCAAGGCATAGCAGAACACTTCCTCCTCGGCATACACGTCGTGATCGAGGTCGGGCCATTCGAACATGTTGTCGTTCTCAAGAAACAGGTTCTCGCCAAGCTTCCAACCGTCGTATCTCGATACCCAAGGGCGTGGCTGATGGAGCGCTATACGGTCGCGGATGGCCTCGTTCATGAGGTTGTGGCCGCCCTCGTTCCACAGGCGCAGCACCACGACACACCCGCGCCGGGCGGCCTCCTTGGCAAACACCATCACCTCATCGATGTATTGGTCGAGATGGTCCTTGCCGTTACCCTCGTGCGAATGGAGCGATATCTGCAACTTATGGGGAAGCACATCGAGCAGGTCGGTGCGTTGCGAGAGCAAGGTGCCGTTGGTGGTAAGCACCGGAACGAAGCCCTTCTGGCGCGCCATCAGTATGAACTGCGGCAATAACGGGTGAAGAAAAGGCTCGCCCATGAGGTGGAAATAGAGAAACCGAACCTCGCCCATGAGTCGTGTGGTTAGTGTATCGAATTCATCGATCGTCAGGGTGTGCTTCGCCCGCGTCGTCTTCGGGCAAAACACGCAGTTGAGATTACAAATATTGGTTATTTCAAGATAGCATCGGGTAATCATGTCGTAAAGTTAAGAATGATACATGTTGCCGGCTCTTCCAAGTGGCTGCAATAATAGTTATAACCACTGATAAACAACATGTTGCAAAGCCAATGCAAAGGTATGTATTTATACCCGAACAACCAAAGGAAAACATGTGAAAATCGACACACGACACATGCCCTTAGAAGATGTCATGGGGCTGCAGCCTACCCCAACGACGATCTTTACCTATGGCCGCCAGTCGCTGGATGTGGGCTAAACTGGAGTCACATGGAATCATGCAGGTTATGTGTTGTTTTTTCGGTATTTCTCCTTATCTACTTTTTTGTTATGTTGCAAATGTGCTGCAAATAAGCGATAAACAAGCGCATAAGAAAGGCATAAGAAACAAGAACCCCATAAACGCAAAAAGCGTGCAACTCATTGAGCTGCACGCTTTTGCTTATTGTTTATTATGTGTTTACCTTTCGGCATTACTTAACCTCCTCGAAGCTAACTTTTATTGAATATTAGAGACTTATACGCAAATGTGCCAAATTTGTGTCTTGATATTTTTTGAGGTTCAAAAAGGTCATTTCAAACGGAAACTATTGGTATTGTTGCTTTTATATTGTTATTGGCAGATTTTGCTATTTTATATCATTTAACGAATTGCGTCAGCCAAATCATATCTTTCTTTATGTTACTTGAGTTTTTAGTAGAATGCTTTGAAACTGTTCTTTTTCAGTAAGGTAATTATTTTGGCTTAGACAATAACCACAACTGGAGGTAGTAGTATTTCTATATTAACTATTCTACTACTTATAGTATTTACATGCGCATGCATGCTTGGGTTGTTTATAGCTCTATAAAAAAGCCCCGACAGTTCATGCCAATTTACAAGTACTCGCAGGAGAAGCAAAGTTACAGTGTTTGGCTTGTATTCTTTATGCAATTCATCTATATTCAAATCATAGTTATTATTTTGGCTTCTAAAATACCTCTTGTAATATATCGAAAGTTTCTATATTTCCTTATTAGTATATAGTTTAGTTTTTGTTATATAGTATGATATATTTTCATTAATATCATACTTTACAAAATCAAACTTTAATACTTCTTAAATCTTTATGTATTGTTATCTTATCTTTATTAAATATCACTATCTTTGTAAGAAAATCAAAAAAATATGGTCAAATTAATAAATTCACTTTTACTCACTCTTGCTGGTACTCTTATACTGGTTTGCTGTACAGGCTTGGCTTTTGAAACTTGTTATAAGTATGCTTTGCAAATACAGTTAATGTTTATGTTGTCAACCTTCTACACAATATGTATGGCCCTATATATAAATATGTGTAATGACACTATTACTTGTTATGTGCTTGCTAATATCTCAAAGATTCGTCAATTCAATCATGTTATGGTAAACGACTATCAAGTAGAAGATTTGAACGTAGAAGAACAAGTCATAGCTAAACAACGCTTGGATTTGTTTCATAGTCAATATGAAATCGAAAACAAAAGAATCCAACAGGAACAAAGCAGGAATGATAAACAAAAGTTTATGAAAGTATCAAACTATACTCGCAATACATTCATACGATTGGGATTTAACAGATATGATGTATTTAAGATTTGCGAGAGTGTAGAATACTTGGTTAACAATAATGCAGTTCTTAAACATGAGGATTTTCATGTCACTTACAATTCTCAAATCACTCAAATTTCATTGAAGAACTTTGCCTGGAACATTGCAAACCAATATGGATTAAGCAGAGAACTAGCTGCTGAATTTGTAATGACCACATTTAGCGAATGGTTCAAGAATACCACTCGTACAACAGTCGTGAAGACCCTTCGTACAACTCTGGGTGCGCATGAAATCGAAATCAATGAAAACTTGTCGTAAAGCTCCAATTATATTAGAGGAGGAAAAGTCTAATCAAGATGCATTGCGTTTTGACTAGGCTTTTTCCGTTTATAGATTTTGCCTGTAAAAAGAGAGAAAGCTAAATCGGTACTATTTTAAAATTCAATTCACTTTAGAATATATAGGCTAATTGTATGAATGAAGTACCTTTTCTATGATTTTCAGTTTCTCATCGCAGTTTCTGGTATTTGATAAATTTGGTTGCAAAGGTAATGTCTGTACATATATTCCTTGCAAGGTCGGTGCCTATGGTCTCTTGCTAAAATCTCCACCTTACAGGTCGTATTTGAGCAGAGAACCTTGCAGGAAAAGCACAGACACCTTTAGAGGCAACAAAATTTTAATCAATCCCGAAAATGCAGATGCAAAAATAGGGAAATAAAAACAAAGACTTATGGCAAACATTTGTGACACTCAGTACAAGGTGATGGGCGAACGCAAGGCGGTAGCCGACCTTTGGGACACGCTCCTGACAATGGAGGTGAATACCAAGAACGTATATCTTAATAGATTAGCTGAGCATTATGGCATCGACTATGAGAAGATGGGTATATCGGTAAGAGGACATATCTATTGGGCAGAGTTCGAGGAAGACGATGACATCTGCTTGTTGTCCTTTGACACAGAAAGTGCTTGGTCTGCTTGTGACCAGTTCTTTGAAGAGTTGAACAATATCCTTGGAGGAGAACTATCCATCAGCTATCGTGAAATAGAATGTGGATGCAATCTATTCTATGTACATGATGAACAAGGCTTTTTCCCAGAGGAATGTTGTGTCAGCTCTTCGGGTGAACCTTTCGAGGATGCCTGTGAGGATGTTTTCGACTCTTGTCAGGATGCGATAGCTGAGTGGTGTAAAAAAACAGGAGTACCGCAAGGCGACAGAACAGAGGATGAAATGGTGGAGTTCATCAATGGCTATGAGTATGATGATGAAGACACCTATTATTATATAAACAAGTTTATTTTTAATTAATATGGAAGAGAAAAGATTTGAGACGATAGAGAAAATCCCTACTGGGGCATTATGCTATATCATCAATGGCGACCCTACGGGATTGAGTGATGAGGACATCAAAATGGTTGATGGCTTCATGCAGAAATGGCAAGTGGAGATTGTTTCTCCACTCTGCCAAGACGGAAACGCATCATTCTCGCACTATCCAGCCTTTGGACTACCTGCCGAGGTTGAGGAGTGCAAGGTGATTTATCATACCCAACAAACGAAGTAAGCCTATGTATGAATACGATGAATTTACAGACATTGTTGGTTGCAGTTGCACACTGTTGATACCCTATAAAGGACGCACTGAGGGATATGTTGTTGCAGATTATGGCAATGACATTGTGGTGAAATTGCACAATGGGAAGGAAATCGTAGAGAGACGTGATGATGTTTTAGTTTACGATTAACATTTAGTATAAGAGGGAAGATAACTCTTCTCTCTTTTTACTGCATCAGTTTCCTTTCAATTTGTTTTTAGTAAAGTAGTAAAGACTAAATTATACTAAATAGTAACTACTAATAGTAGTTATTTAGGATAAAAGTATTACCTTTGTAAGTAGAAAAAATAAAGTGATAATTATGGCTAAAGTAATTGCAATATTAAATCATAAAGGTGGTGTTGGAAAAACAACTACTGCCATCAACCTTGCGGCAGCTTTGCACATTAAAAAGAAACGAGTGCTTGCTGTTGATTTGGATGGTCAAGCAAACTTGACAGAATCATTTGGCTTGTCAATGGAAGAACCAATGACTGTCTATGGAGCAATGAAGGGAGAATACCCTCTTCCTTTAGTTGATTTGGAATGTGGTGTATCAGTTGTACCGTCTTGTCTAGACCTTTCTGCTGCTGAGTCAGAATTGATAAATGAACCAGGGCGTGAAATGATACTTCGAGATTTATTGAGTAAGATTCCTGAAGATAAGAAATTCGACTATATCATTATAGATTGTCCACCTTCATTGGGACTTCTTACATTGAATGCTTTGACAGCAGCAGATATGGTGATTATTCCAGTGCAAGCTCAATATCTTGCTATGCGAGGTATGGCGAAAATTATGACTATCATAGATGTCGTAAAAAGCCGCTTGAATCCTAAGTTGCAAATGGGTGGTGTTCTTATCACCCAATATAATAGTCGTAAGTCTTTGAACAAGTCTGTCTCGGAATTAATAAAAGAGTCTTTCTGTGACAAGGTCTTCAAGACTATTATACGTGATAACGTAACTTTGGCGGAAGCTCCAGTCAAAGGCAAAAGTATATTTGAATATAATAAGAGATGTAATGGAGCTATTGATTACATGTCCTTTGCAAAGGAAGTTTTAAAGTTGAAATAATATGAGTAAGAATGATTCTTTGAAAGATAGCATGAAGGGTGGTTTGAACGGATTGTTCTCTTCTACTGCTCCTGCTAAAAACAGTTTGTCAAAAGACAACTCATCAGAGGAAAAAGAGAAAGTCGTACATTGTAACTTTCTAATAAACAAAAGTATTCATACCAGAATGAAATATCTTGCAATAGACAAGAATATGTCCTTGAAGGATATTGTAAATCAGGCAATGCTTGAATATTTGGAAAAGAATGAGACGACAAAAAGAGGCTAATATTAGTAAATCAGGAGAGCAATGTCTCTCCTGATTCTATTAAACTTTTTTAGAGAGGATTAAACGGCAAACTCACTTCTTCGTTTGCCGGTATACTTTTATACAGCTATGCTTATTGTGGTTGTATTCGCCATTTGGCGACGAGCTCTTTGTATAATGGAAATCACCGTAATTTTACCTTTCTTGTGTCTTTTCGTTCAGCTATGATGCTTTGTCAGAGGATGAAACTTGTATGCAACGTTGCGATTGTAGTTGGTTGCTCTTGCTTACCTTTCTCTGCAAATGAAGTAACCTCGGTGCATGTTCTTTTCTGCTTGTTTAAATCAATAAGCTCATGCCCTAGCTTTCCATGTTATATGATAATGTGATTGGTTTCCCAACGTTTCGTTACTGCAGACATTAAGGAAATGCACTTCTCGTTGGTGATGGTTTCTGTAAATGATTGAGCCACACGATGCTGTTACTGTGTTCTTACGTCTTTTTCTGAATTACCGTTTTTTTTGAAGCAACTATTTTTCCGATGCAAAGGTAGCGTGATGCTTCGACAGATGAAATCCGTCTTGTGCGGTCGCTTCGCTGTGACCAATAAAATAGCCAATAATCTTCCTTTTTCTCCTTACCGCCAACAGAAAACGAGTATTATAGTCGATTTTCATGGTGCTGCCCTCATGTGCCACATCCCTGCTCTTGGATTGCATGTAAAAATTAAGTTTCACTTCAAAAAAGTAATTCATTATGAAAAAGATCGAGAACAATTTCGTAGTAACAGGATTCGTAGGCAACAACGCAGAAATCCGTCAGTTCACCAATGCTTCAGTAGCACGTTTCTCATTGGCTGTCAGCCGTCAGGAAAAGAATGGTGAGGAAACCAACAGAGTATCAGCTTTCATGAACATGGAGGCATGGCGCAAGAATGAGCATGTTGAATCATTCAACAAATTGCAGAAGGGAACCATGCTCACTGTCGAGGGCTACTTCAAGCCCGATGAATGGGTTGACCAGCAAGGCACCAAGCACAATCGCATCGTCTTCATCGCAAACAAGTTCTATCCTACACCTGACAAGGAGGATACTTCTGATGCAGAACCGGAAAAGACTGCCAAGAAAGAGAAGAAATAGATTTTCTTCTTTCCCAAAATAAACAAAGCGGCTTCGGTCGCTTTTGTTTTGCTCATACAACCATATATCCTCTTGTAATCGCCATGCGTTCTACTTTTCTAAACGACAAGTCGTCTTCCCTTTTTATCACTTTGTCCCTCCCAACTGCGAAACCCCACCAACAGTTCGTGCAAAAGGCACTCTTCATTTATCGGGAATAAGGTCCCGAAAGATGAAGAGTGTCCTTTTCCGAAGGACAAGCACGAAGAGGATGGCATTGGCTAACGGCATCCGTGCAGTGACTGCACTTTCATGCTGTCGACCAATGCCATGCACTTCGTATGTTGCTTGTCTGGCTGTTGCGTAGTTTCACTCCCACCCAAATCCACTTATATCCGTTTCACGTTCTCATGTTATAATCTTTGTCTTCCGTTTATAGCTGTCACAAAGATTTCATGCCAAAAGGCTTCTTGCCTGTGGCAACCAACTGTCGCTACTGCAAGAAGCCACTTGTCATGAAGATAGGAGCGAAAACACATTCGGCATGAATGCCAAGAGAGTTTTCCTGAAGCTCCTATCGTATCTTTGTTCCATTCTCTTTTTATAAGCGACAAGTCGCCTTCATCTTGTAATACTTCATCCCTCCCTTGCGGAATTGCACCATAGGCGCAGTTCCACACCCGCCCATTACTTGTTGTATGCTCATGAGTTTTCTGCTATAACTATTTCATCCATCGTCTTTGCCACATCGGATATTTTCCGCAAAGGTACCAGTTGCTAGTCAAATGCCAAATTGGGCATCGTGGATGCTTTTCAAAAAATCTTCCTCTATGTGCGATGCATATAGAGAGTATTTTTCGCTTCCGATTTGTCTTTTTTCCTTTCAACTCCTTTGCGTGGCGGAAAAATATCCCTCGGGCAAGCCGAAAGGCTTCCGAAAATAGGGAAATAAAAAATTCAAGTTGAACGCAAATAATTTTTTAGACTATGGCAAGAATAATTGATGACAATATCAAGAGACAATTGAGCAAGAGAATGGATTTCTTCTTGAAGTACTTCCCTGTAAGAGTCCGCAATGTAGGTGAGGATGCTGTGGCTGCACGCCAACTGATATGGGACTTCAAAGACGCACGTGATAATGCTTTTGAGAAGGTAGCACAAATGACTGCCACACACCTAATTCAGGTTTGTGGTGAGAGAATAAAGGACATCGTGTTTGTATGTGTTCCTGCCAGCACGCAAGCCAAAAATGAGAGCCGCTACAAGGCTTTCTGTAATCGTGTGAGCGAACTTTGCGGCATCATCAACGGCTATCCGCATATTTCTGTTTCGGGTGACCGATTGGCGATACACGAGCACCGCCATGACAAGGAGAAAAGTATCAGCAAGACGCAAGTAATAGAGTTTGATGAAGCTTACTTTAAGGGAAAGGACATCTATGTTTTCGATGATGTGGTAACGACCGGCGCAAGCTATGCCATCTTTGCCAATCAATTGGAAATATTTGGAGGCAACGTATTGGGAGGTCTGTTCTTGGGACGTACACATTATAAATATACAAAATGATATGGAAAAGTACATTAAAGCCAATTCTGTGGCTTTTTCGGGACACCGTACAATTGCAGAAAACTGCAAGGACGAGATTAGAAAGAAACTGAGGGGCAAGATTAGGCTGCTTTATGCTATGGGCTTTACCAATTTCTTATGTGGTATGGCTCTTGGATTCGATATGTTGGCTGCAGAAGAGGTTATTTCTTTGAAAGCGGAACTGCCCAAGCTTAAACTCATTGCCGTCATACCTTTTGAAGGACAAAGCGAGAGGTGGAGTGCAATGGAGCAAGACCGATATAAGAGCATCCTTGCCAAAGCTGACGATAGCATCTTGTTATGTAGGTATTATTTCAAAGGGTGTCTGCTCAGACGCAATGACTATATGCTGTCACATTCAAGTGGTCTGATTGCATTCTTCGATGGTACCCCAAAGGGTGGTACGTTCTATACTTGCCGAAAAGCCAAGACGATGGGCATGGACATCATCAATCTGTACAAGACTTAAATATAAACAAGAGCGTATGAACGACATTGTATCAGTATTCGTCGTGTTCTTCGTGTTCAAGGCTTTGGGTGGATTGCTCAGAAGCCTTTTTCACGGAGACAAGCGAAACGATTTTAGAAGAGACAGATAAGAGCCGTTTGCCTTATCTGCCAATAGCATTATTCCACAAGGTCAAAAACATCTTGTGTACCTTTTTGTACACAAATGCCAATGCTTTGTGGAAAGGGACTTGTGTGCCTATTCAGTAAGACAATTGTAGGCAAGCCATACTGCAAGCGCAATTTGCAGTATGCTGATTGTCGGTTCCCCTATATAGAACTTGCGGACTCAGTTGAGTGCAATTGTTTATTTGCCATAAATAGTTTGTTTTTCTTAGACAGGTCTTGATAACTGTCAAAGAGACAGAAAATGAAAGACAAATTGTCGTTAAATATGTGAAATAAAATGTAAATTCCATTGGCACAGCATTTGTATATGCCTATTTTGGTGCTTTAGGCAATCACGAACCTACGATATTATCGTTATAACGTGACAGGGGCTTCTTTAGATGCTTCCCCCATGAAAAACAGAAGATAAGTGTTAGTTCACATGTTTAACTTTTTAAGGAAAGAATATGTCTAAGAGAGATACTTTCAAATACCGTGTTAAAGACGGAAATGAAATTGTATATTATGGCATTACTAATGACCTTGAACGCCGCGAGCAGGAACATCGCGATGACGGTATGAACTTCACTTCTATGGAGAAGATTGGCAATGTTACTACTCGTGACGCAGCTGGTAGTTGGGAAGAGGCAAATATCCAACGCTACACGAGCCAGCATGGTGGTCAACGTCCAAGATACAATCGAAATGACAATGGAAAATAACCATTGGCTTTTATTGCACGAACATTTCTCACATCGTGTTGCAGCACGATAAAGAGTCCTATAAAAAGCGGTTGTCATTTAAGCACCATGACAACTGCTTTTCTTATTATCTTTATATTTTAACGGACTATTACTTGATTTATTGTATAATCTGAAGAAGTTTGCATACAGGATGACTCTATGTTATGATTGTTGTTGTGTATAATCTCATTATAATATGTGCCCAATTCATTTGCCGAACATCTTCTTGATTTCTACATCACTCATCTGAGTTGTGGGATTATTTCCCTGCAAGGTCTTGATACATAGCATTGCCATCCTCATACAAGTCGGCCATGGCATCTGCAAAGCCATAACCACATCCGTCCGACCATTCAACGCACTGTTGAAGCCTTTGAGAATACTTTTTCCACAATCCATTAGTGACAATGAACTTAATGGTCTTTTCGAAATTGCTTTCAACAGAGTCGTAATACTGCTCCCACATATCTCCATAGTCATAGGTGAACTGGGTTGCCCATTCCATATAGGAGACCATCAGCTCTGCTTGTGCATCGGCAGAAGGTTTGAGCTTCTTGAAGTCTGCCACGGCTTTTCTGCAAATGGAAAAGCGTGTCTGTGGTTCTCTCCGTTTTTTAGGATAGAACTCTTCACGGATAATACTCTTGTATTCTTCTAACTTTCCTTTTTCGTTAGGACTCGCATAGAACTCTAAGTATTCCTTAGCTTCCTTTCGAGCAGAATACAGTTCCAGCACCATTTCTATTATATCCTCCTTTGTCATTGACTGAAGGAGTTTCTTTATTGTAGACTTTGACATAGCTATCTTTGTTTAATCATTTTCTTTTTTACCCTCATTGGTTTGCTTTCTTTTACCGAGCGGACCGCAGAATTTTCCACGATTCAGCTTAACCCCATACTTGTTGAGTATGCGGAAGACTGAGCTTCGGCTCTTGAAACCACTTACCTTCCATATGTCGTCAATGGAATAGTTATTGTTATACATGTTGACGATGTTCTTCTCACGGTCAATGCCTTTCTTTGGTGTCTGGTTTTTCTGAGGCTTGATGCCCGACTTAATGCGTTCTACATGAGTGGCGGATTTGCGTAATGTAATAACCTCTTCTGGCAATGATCCGAACATGAACAGCACATCAGCTATAGAGGTGTTTGGAAACAACTCTCCCCTGGAATCTATTCTGTCCTGTATGGATATGATTCTTATCACCTTTACCCTACAGAACTCCAGGAACATCGCCAACTCACGAACTCCACGCAAGGCGTTGCTAAACTTCGAAATGACCAGTTCGTCACCTCGTTCTAGACAGTCCATGAGTTGCTTCCATTCTGGACGCGTCTTTTCCTGACTCTCATTCTCTTCTATAATACGGCAGCAACCAAACTTTTCCATCCATGTCTTGTCTGTGGCGAATGTGTCATGCTGCCCCGAACTGTATATGTAACCTACTTTTGCCATAACTATTGTTCACTGATTTATAAATTTGATGGCAAAGATACTTATAATTCATTAAAGTATAATCATACTCTGAAAAATATTATAGTTAATTAAAGTTTTGAGGACTGTATTTTCTTGGATATTTTATCATTTAATATCATACTCTAAAGTATGAATTAGAATAAACTATAAAGTTTGATTTATTATTAATGAATACTCGATAAATAGTTGTAATTTCGCACCGTAAATTTCAAACAAAGTCCGAAATGAAAAGTATAAAAGTTATTATATCAGCGGCAAAATGCCGAGTGGGAGTGAAGTACAAACAATTTTGTACTTCAAATCATTGTACATCATACTTTAAAGATGAAAGACGTTTATCCATTTTGTCTGCCATCATACTTGCCATACTATTGCTGGCATCATGTACAAAAGATGGTAGTAATCTGTCTTTTCATAATACAAAAGAGGCATTAGATGCGCAAAAGGAGTTCCTGTCAAGCATGAAATCCAACCAGGACTTGGCTATGGAACACCTTGCCGACAAAATATCCAAGTGGCGTATTTTGGAAGACTCGGTTTCTGCTTGCCTGATGCGAGACACCATCAAAAAGGCACATTCGTTTCCGATGGAGGACTTTTCCAATGTCCATGACTCCATCCGTGACGAGTTTATGCGCATAGCAACCGCCAAGCGAAGAACATTCAAGGACGTGCTTCTATTGAAGATGAAAGCTACACCCTACAAGGGTATGAAAGAAACGGATAGTTTGTCACTAGTTGCATCTCGATTCTTTGAAAGCCTCGATTCTTTACCGGAATATAAAGGTGATAAGACTAGGATTTTGACCACCTATCATTTCTTCCTTGAAAAGGTGAAGAAGGAAGGCATAGCCAACCAATCACAGTTTCTTGCCTTCTTGAAAACGGAAGACAGACTGTTCAGAACATTTCTATCTCATCTGCACGAGATGAGCGACGTGTCGGTTTCGCATATAACAAGTGGAACGGAAGATGTGTGCAAGATGATAGCCCAATCTTCAAGGAAAGGAAACTTACCGACAAGGGATGCTGTGGCATATATGGCGGCCAGAACCAGCCGAAGAATTATCGCCAATGCGCAGACTTGCATTGCTGATATTAAGAGCGGAAAGGTTACTTCCGCTGAACAACGGACTGCCTATTTTTGGATGATACTGCAACCATTCCTGTCCATTGATGACTTCGGAATAGCGATGCTTTCAGAGAATCAGCGAAAGGAATTGGTGCAACTGACAATAGATGCGTCAGGCACAATCGCCTGTCTTAGCCGTTCTTTGCAGATGGACAAGAATATGACAGACGGGTTACCAGATATGTTCATCAAGCTATACATTTCTTCATTATAAACACAATAGTTATGCTGCATAAATTTCTCAACGACTTCCTGGCACTTGCACCATTGCAGTTACCGGAGCTTATCAATCAGGAGCGCATGGAACAGCCAGTCTATGAAGACGGATATGTCCTGCTTGACTTCAAGTTGGAAAAGTCTTATTCCCTCGAAGAGGTGATGAACCTTTTGGAAGACCAGATGGAACTGATTATCCTTTATCATAAGGTGACTTCTGTGCATACGGAGTTCGGACAGTTCTGTTGTGCCTTCTCCAACCCTAATTTCGGGCGTATGTACAAAATGAATGCCAGTACGGATGCCAATGGAAATGTTCATTCCATAATTGTTACCATCTATGAGTCCTTGGAGTTCATGTATGGTGACTTGTGCCATGAATTAGAACTGCAGGCTAGAACTGGTTTCTTCAAGTACAAGCGTGACAAGGCGGACATGCTGCTGTGCTTCATGTAATATTACGTTCCATCTATGAGTGACGTGCAGATTCAAGGTATCCTGGACATCATCCACAAATACCATACTTGGATTGACATAGAAAGTTCTTTCCTATGGAGAGACACCGCCGTCTCACGGCATGGCATGGTACAGACTGTTTGCTGTCGGTGTATTACCCTTCGGGCCTGTCATTCCAATAATGATTACATACGTGGTCAAAAGTGGCACATTCCTTTGCTTGAGATAGAGCAAAGTGCCAAGACTCTCATGGGAAAAGATGCAGGCTTCAGAAAACGCCTTGCATCAAATACCCTGACAATGGAAGATGTCGAACTGCTTTTTGAGGATGTTACCTATGGTATCATACATTTGGAGTTATTCGAAGGTTATTAACGTTTTACATTAAAATTTGAACTATGATATTTAAGATTATCTTTCTTTTCTTCCCTATACTTCTTCTCGTGGCATCTACGATGTGTTACAAGAAGAACTGCCGTATGATGCAGAACTTTTATCTCCGTATGGTGTTTTCGCATTATTTTCGAAAGCTGTATACGCTACTGTTACTGATGGTAATACTTGTGTTCTGTTTCATGGCATACCAAGTACAGCCAAACAAGATAGGTGCTCATGTAATGGCACTGTTGGCTTTGCTGCTATTCAAGTTTTCTTATGCGGACAAATTGCTGCATAGACTGCATGATGACAAGAAATTATGTACCTTCACTTTTACTGCTTCGCTGGTGTTTATATTCACACCTCATCTATACACACTGGGTGTGATAGTTGGCTTTCTCATAGTGGCATCCATCTACTATCCGTCCTCTAGGATTATCTTCAAGGCTCAATGCCCAGACAGTGGCAGACACTTGGCTCAATGTCCTGAGGACATCGTAAACTTCTACTTTTAGTCATTCTTGGAATACGCCACTTGGTACTGGTACTTTCCACAACACTCAGTCCTGATATGAGAATCAATATTTCACAACATCAAAAATACATTTTCAATGAAACATATACCAAAAGAAAATATAAAGGTAAACCTTTCTGTCGGTTTTTTGGCATCTCTCCAAGACCGACATAACGAGCGTTATTCAAAGCACGAGGCATTTTGTTATCTGCTGGACAAGGCTTGTGAGCGTTATTTGCCAAAAAGCGTAAAGAAAGAAGTGGCAGACATAATGGGAGACTTTCAGTTCATAACGACCAAGACACAGCTTGCAGAGGACTGGCATTGGCATCGTGCCACTGTTCGTCAATTCCTCGAAAAGTTAACGGAACATGGGCTGATAAACTGCAAGGAGTTCGATACAAAGTACACCATCATCACGATGTATGGCATGGAGGATGGAAATGTACCCATTGTACAGGACTGCTTGTTGGAGCCAATCATCCGTTTCACAATAGACAGTTGGCTCAATGGCAGTTCCACCACAGAAGAGACAGCCATAGTATGTGGACAGATTGTAAAGGGTGCTGTTGCATTATCGCAAGGGAAAGATGCAACTTCGATATCATCAGACAAGCAACTTCAATCTGATGATATTGCCACTTGTACAATTGGCAGACTCGTGGATAGCATCTCACTCATAGGTGAGGAAGAACGCAGCAAACACCAGTTGCGTAACGCAATCTTTAACTTCTTCGCTCGTGTCCTCAATCGAGACTGGCTCCAGTTGCTCCTTCTGATAATGGAACTGCCCGACATTATCGGTTATGGAAAGGCCGCTTCAATCAAGTTAAAAACTGCTGAAGACATGAGCCTTTTCCAATCCCTGTGTTCCGCTTATAAGGTTTGCTGTCCAACTTCAACAGTTGAGACAGCTGACAAGCCAGTTATAAACGCCAAAGCGGACAATCATAAGTAGAGTTCATTTTGTTCTTTTTAGCTGCCTTACGGACATTCTCTCTTGTATGACCTCACGGTTCGGCACTGGCATAGCGCACTCGTCGTGGCTTGCCTTTTTTAGCACATCGGGCTTGCCCGCTGTTCACGAATTTAGGGAGTGTGGTAACTCATTACCCCTACGACCTAAAAGTCTTCGGGAGAGTGTCCGACAAGGCAGCAAGCTGGGACACTGTTTTTACTGACACATATAAGCATATCAGAGATATGGAAAGAATAGCAAAGCAGGTTTTGAACGTCAGGGGACGTAAGGGATGCGCCGCCGCTCTCAGCCGTGAATACCAACGCAACTGGAGCGACCGGGCTTGGCAGGTAGCTATTGCCAAGGGTAACTATGACCTCGGCAGACAGCATCTGAACTTCCAGATTTCCAAGGGCGGCAAGATAGCACCTATCGACAAGAGCAAGTCCATCCCACAGATGATGGCTGAGAACTTGGCTGCTCGTGGCATCAAGGACAAAAATGAGGGGTTGGCAGAGCCACGCTTCAGAACTGTAGCGGATTTCATTTTCAGCGGTTCACAGTGGAAGATGCGAGAACTTGCCTTCGGTGAACAAAAGGTTGTATTTAAGCCTGGTGACAACAAGGAAAATTATGCAGTCAAGCGTATGCCTGAGATTGAGCAATGGGCAACGGATATTTATAATTTTGTCGCAGGTAAGTATGGTGAGGAGAACATTGTTGCCTTCTATGTACATCTGGATGAGACTTCACCACACATTCATTGTGTTCTATTGCCAATCAAGGACGGCAAGTTTGCCTTCAAGGAAATCTTTGCAGGAGCCAATAATAGGGAGTATAGTCAGCGTACATCACAGCTTCATGATGAGTTAGCGGTGGTCAATGAACCTTGGGGACTGGTGCGTGGAACGAGTCAGACAGAGACTCGACAGCGGCATCGACCTACGGAAGAATACCGTAAGCATCTTTCGGAAGAATGTTCTTCCAAGGAGGAGGAACTGGATAAACTGAACAAGGCTTTAAGCGACCTTCGGGTGGAAATAGCATTGGCTATACGTCGTGTGAAAGGCCTGTCCTCTATGGTGGAACATCTGGAAGAGGAGAAACGACAGAAGATTTTGGAGATAGACAAGCTGAAGGTGCAAATTGTCAACAAGGAGGGTGATAGTATAATTTTGTCGCAGAAGTTGGAGAAGTTACAGAATGAGTTGGCATCTGTTGACGAGAAACTGGCAGACAAGAAAGACAAACTCGCTGTTGCTGATCAGCAGTTAGATGAGTTGAACAAGGATATGGAGTTTATAAAGGAGCGGACAGAGACGCTTCGACAGGATGCCATGTTGTTCTCCCATGAGGCTCAGTCTGGTGCTGGCACACTAATCAAGACGGCCATGTTGGAAAGCATGGTCACTGATTATCGCTCCAAGATGGCATCATTGCCACCTGAAGTCAAGGTTGCATTTGATGGTTCGCCATTGGAATCCATTGCTGAGCGTACAGCGGAAATCCTACATTGTGCCACATTGCTATATCTTGGTTATATCGACCAAGCCACGACTTTTGCCGAAGGGCAAGGTGGTGGAGGCGGTGGCACCAACGATATGAAATGGGGACGCAATGATGACGAAGATGACAGGCGATGGGCGCACCGTTGCATTGCTATGGCAAACAGAATGATGCGACCTAAAGGGGAAAAGAGTAGAAAACGTTAAAAGAAAGAATAATTGACAAATTGAAGTTTATGATTAAAAAAACAATATTTATGATGGCATTGTGCCTGTTCGGACAAGTACAGGCCAATGCGAAGACAACAGATGATGGTACGGACTGTCTTGTGTTATCAGGCATTAATGAGGATATGCTCCGACAGATTGAGCCGACATACCTCAAAGAAGTGGCAGTTCCTTCCGCTTGGTCTTCCAACTGGTTCGTTGGTGTGTCGGGTGGCACATCTACTTTTGTTGGAAAGCCATTTGGTGCAGGGAACTTGTTCGACAGAATGAAACCTTCCCTGGCAATAGAGGTAGGAAAGTGGTTCACACCTGAAATAGGAGGACGGTTGAGTTTCCAAGGCTTTCAGTTCAAGGATGCCAGCATGAGTGTCCGTGACTATAAGATGGTGCATGCTGATTTTCTTTGGAATATGAGCAGCAGTTTTGCCACAAACCATGCCACCACACAAAGATGGGGAATCATTCCATATGCAGGTTGCGGCATTATCCATAATGAAGACAACGGCAAGAGTCCATTTGTAATCAACTATGGTATGATGGCACGATACCAATTATCGAGACGTTTGTCTGTCAATATGGAATTGGGTGGAGCAACCACATTTCGAAACTTTGATGGCAAGGGGGCATCCAATAAGTTCGGTGACAATTTGTTCACCTTATCTGCCGGACTGACTTTCAATATCTGCAAGGTCGGTTGGAAGAAGGTCGTGGATGCCGTTCCTTACATCAACCAAAACAAATGGCTGACAGATTATGTTAATGACTTGTTGGCTTGCAACCTGAAGTTGAACAAAGCTCATGCAGAAGATACTCATGCCATCACTGAAATGAGAAAGATTTTGGAGATTGAGGGCTTACTGAATACCTATATTGATCGCCTGGCATATTGTGCGGACAGTATGGAGTATCGCTGTTATCCGAAGAATGACTATAGTGGTTTGAACTCGCTCCGTGCAAGATTGGCTCACAAGGATTGGAATGGTAAAGGAAAACCGAATGCTGACGGACGTTCTATTGAGTATAGATTCTCCGCTTCTGATTCTGTTATATGGAACAAATACATTTCGGAAATGACAGGTGGAAACAAGTGTATCGGTTCGCCTGTGCTGTTTTTCTTCAAGATTGGAACTTCGCAGTTGGTTGATACTTCTCAAATGGCGAATTTGGATGAACTTGCTCGTATAGCCAAAGATTATCATCTCAAAGTTTCTGTTGTTGGTGCTGCCGACAGTGCAACAGGAACGGATGAAATCAATAATCCACTTAGCAAGTCGAGAGCGGAGTTTATTACTCAGCAACTTATCCTAAGAGGCGTTGACAAGTCCATGATTTTTTCAAAAAGCAAGGGTGGCATTGACAAATATTCGCCAGTTGCTGCCAATCGTCATACTGCAGTGAGATTGTTTGTTAAATAGCATTCATACAGTAAACGATAATCTGTAAAATAATGATTATCATAAGAAAGAGTCCGTTCGTGATGAATGGACTCTTTCGCATTATACATTTTTAATCCTCAGTCTTTTTCTTTCCGCCTTTGTTTTTCTTTGGCTCTTCAAAATCCTTAATAGATAACATAGGCGAATCATTTTCATTGTTTGATTCTAATGCAGATACAATTTCTCCTGTTTCTTCATCCACATAACTATCGGAAGACTCTTCTCCTTTGTTCTCTTTGCCTTGAACAGGTTTAGGCTTACTGATAGTCTCTATGCTTTCTGCATCTACTTCCAGGACATAGTGTTTGGTGCCCTCTTTATCCACAAAACTACGGTTCGCCATTTTGCCCTCTATAGCAATGGCGGTACCTTTACTTAAGCCATTTTTTGCAACGAAAGCTAAGCGATTCCATAGAACGACATTCACCCATGTGGTATACTTTTTATTGTTACCATTGGAATCATAGTCGTAATTATTCACCGCCAAGCGCAAACGTGCAATAGCGGTATTCTTATCAATATAACGGAACTCTGGGTCTTTGCCCAATCGTCCTACAAGGTTAATCTTATTTATTCCCATAATCCTAATTGTTTACTCAGGTGTTTTGATGTTTCTTTTGGCTGTACTTAACTTTTCCGTCTCGTCAGCTACAATTTGGGTGACATAATGGCTGTTTCCATCTTTGTCCTCGTAGGTACTTGATGTCAAATGTCCCTTAATGTACACTTTGTCTCCTGTATGATAATATTGCTGGGTAAAGTAGGCCAATCTTTCCCATAGATAGACTTCAAACCATTCTGTTTGAGATTCAGTATTGCTCGTTTTAATTGTAACTCCGAGCGATATTCTGGCAACCATTGTGCCATTTGAATTATGGATGACTGGTTCTGCTCCAAGTCGTCCGATGAGTGTTAAGCTATTCATAATCTCGATGTTTTATTTATTGTCTTTTCTTGCTTGATCCATTATCTTTTCATGACTTGGAATAAGGGCTGTTCGTCCAAGACATACAACGCCTACAACATGCACACCATAGTTCTTTAACTCTGCGATATGCGCTCTGATAGAATTTCCGGTAGTACATACGTCGTCTATCAGTATGCAGTTCTGCTTTCCTACTACATTTGCATCTATCACAATATTTGAAGAAACGGATATTTGCGATCGGTCAACACTCTTGTGCTTGCTTTTCCTACGTGCTATATAGGTCATACCATATAGCTCAGGATGCAATTCTTTGTACCTCGCCAATTGTTTGGCCAAAGGACTGAAACGCAAATAATAGTTGTGCTCATTGCTGCATGGCATGAACAATACCGTCAGATTTCCACTTATCCCCAATCTGGCTATTGCCGTTAGAAAATAAGGTGTGGCATCTTTTCTTCCTTCCTTAAATTCATTGACAAGCCATGAAAGTTCCTGCTGTTCTTCTGTCCCGAAATTCCTCACTCTCATTGGTAGATAATAATCATAAAACACGAAAGGGATTGTTTTCCCCTGTCCGTCATCAAACGGAGTGGGAGTAAGGGGCTGGTCGTCCATGAATTTTCTCATGGCTGCACAAGCATAGAACATAAGTGCCTTTTGTTCCCCTGCAAGCAATGCATTACGATAGCCCCATTCTCTTTCTTCCTCATTTTCTCCATGCTGACCAATGATCATATAAGCGTATTTTGCCCGTTCTTTCCAATGGTTTCCCCACCAGTAGAGAATGTGACAAACTATATACGCTAATACTGCAAGAATGATGAAATAATGGATTCCTTCCATTATTTATCCGTTACGGTAACATCTTCATTGACGTCAGTCCATGCTTCAACTTCTACATTCTCAACTTCGATGTGGTAATCTTTGTTGATGGTGATATTGAAGATGTATTTCTTTCCTGGCTCAAAGGCTAGATTCTCTTTTGAAGTAGCTGTTTTGAAAGCAATGCCGTCAATCGTAAAGGCGAAACTGAGTTTTCCTTTTGATGCACCGGCTTTAGTAAATACAAACCATTGTTCGGAATGTGCGCCCTCTGCAGGAATCGTTCCACCTGTCATGGTGATTTTTCCTGCACCCTCTGTTGAGCTAAACTTGTTGTCTGCAAGATTGTATGTTCCATTCAAAGACAATCCAGCTCCTGTTATAGTACTACTTCCAAGGATGCCGGCTCCTGCATAATTACCTTTGTTCAGCTTTACAACCATCAGTGAACGGATATGTTTCATGTTCAATCCTGTTGTCGTATTGCTGCTTGACAATCCTTCCTTCACATCGTACAGATAGTCGGTCGCATCATCATAATTTAATGTGACAACCTTGCTATCCATATTCTCATTGTAAGGATAGAGGGCATACACCTTAGCCTCGTCTGCTGTCAATGCAACATTCTTTGCTAACGTCCAAGTTCCATTGGCGTTTGTTAGCTTGATGTTGTCATTTGACAAACCATTGTAGTTGCCTTTCGTCTTGGCATCTTCTACCCAAATGCCTATTGCATCGCCAGTTGCAAAGGCATTCTTTTCATTGGCTGTCCGTGTTAAAACATAACCTTCTTTGTTCACATCGGTAATGTGCAAATAACAAGATGCTTTGTCATTTCCATGTCCGCATTCACAAAGATTTAATTCACTCTCAGAGCATGATGCCATCGCTGCTAAAAAAGCAACAGTAGCAAGAGAAATTACAATCTTCTTCATTTCCTAATTATTTAATTTACACTATTATTAGTAAATACTACACATAGTATCTGCTACATGTAGTCGATACTTTTTCAATTCGAGCGCAAATATAATGCATTATAACGATAAGCGGGGGATGCGCACACTAACATGTTAGTCTTTTTGTTTAACTATGTCAAAAAGACTTCTCACAATATGGTTGATTCTCTCTATACGATAGTCCATAACCACGTAGTTTATCGCATGGTTTGCAAAAGCCAGGTCGCATCTGTTGACATACCCTTTCTTTTGGGGAGCCAACAACAAACGATTTCTATAAATAGGAGCTTGCCAATACTGGTTAATAAAAACATGGTTTGCCAATGATGTCATCATTGCACAGAACAATCTTAAATTGCAAACTTGCAATTCTGTCTCTTCACATCGAAAGAATGCTGCCAAAACCTCTACGGTTACATTTTTAGGCTTGGAGAAAATATGCAATTCGTTAACCAATCCTACTAATACCTCTAACTGTGCCTCGCTGAGTATAGAGTTGAATGATACAACTTTCTTGGAACGGTACTTTCCGTTCAGCTCACCTACCAAAGGTTCTCCGCACATATCTGACAAATCATTGCTGCCTTCAGCTTTTGTCGAAAAATGCTGCTCTAACACTCCATACAAGTCTGCACGCTTGTCATTCAAAACTTCTAGAAGTTCGAGAATATCCTCGTTCTTCCATTTTTCAACACTCTTTTCTGTACCATCTAATCCGATGGCCATGAATTTCATTTTTCTTTCCATTCTTGATAATCGCTTTTTGATTTATACACTGTGTTCTTGCGACTACCCTGTAGAACAATCGTAATACAAAATCAGCCGCAAGAATTTTTCTCACGGCTGACTTTGTGTACCACCTTCTTTTGCAGAGATGTGGTTATAATGGAAAGATAATATATGTGTTGTTTATAATTAGTTCATTCCTGCAGAATGGCTCTTTTCTATATTTTGAGCATTAATAATTTAAACTGTTTTTATCTAACAAGAAGTCTTTCAGACCGATTGTAAGGATGCCATCTTCATTTCTCTTGGGTTTGATGTCATCTTTCACAATGATTATTTTCTTGAAAGAGTCCTTAATCCTCAATAGTGATGCCGATTCCTGCGCCTCTTTTTCTAATGTTGGCATGGCGAAAGCAGACTGGATATAATATCGCTGACTTCCTTGATTCACCACAAAATCCACCTCCAACTGCTTCCTGATCAACTTGCCACTTTTATCTGGCTCTCTGACTTCCACCATGCCCACATCTACATGATATCCTCTTGTTCGCAATTCATTGTATATGATATTCTCCATGATATGCGTCTCTTCTTGTTGGCGAAAGCCTAACAGAGCGTTTCTGATTCCAAGATCCGAAAAGTAATATTTTGCCAAGGTATTGATATACTTCTTCCCCTTGATATTATATCTGATGGACTTTTCCACAAGAAACGCATCTTCTAAAAAGCCTAGATACTTGTTTATAGTCTGATGATGAATGGCCACATTCTTGACACTCTTGAATGTGTTGGCAAGCTTCGTCGGATTGCATGGAGAACCAATTGAAGAGGCGATAATTCGCAGCAATTCATCAAACTCTCCCATGTTTTTTACCTTATGTCGTTCCAACACATCTACGAGATACACACTCTTATACAAGTTATTCAGATAATCTTCTTTTTTCTTATCTGTATCAAGCGTCAAAATAAGAGGAAGCCCTCCGTATGTATAATAATCTTTCCATGCATTGTCTGTTGTCCCTCTATATCCTTCACAGTATTCAGAGAATGACAATGGAAATAAATGTATCTCATCACCTCTACCACGGAACTCTGTCACTACATCGGTTGACAGAAAATGCGAGTTGCTGCCTGTAACATAAACATCTGCATTCGATATATGCAGCAAGCTATTCAATACATCCGTAAACTCATCTACCATCTGTACCTCATCAAGCATGATGTAGTAGAGATTTTTGTCTGTTATCTGCTCCTTGATGTATTTCAACAGATTATCTGGATCACGCAGTTCCTTATTGGTACGATCATCGAGGGCAACCTCTATGATATGGTCATCTGAAATCCCTTGCGAATTTAGATACTCATGAAATAACTTGAACAGAAGATATGACTTTCCACATCTTCTGATACCTGTAATAATCTTAATCAAGCCATTCCTTTGGCTTGCGATTAGTTGGTCTAAATATTGTTGTCTTTTAATATTCATAATTATACTGTATTATCAAAAAGTGGCAACATTACCACTTTTCGTCACTGCAAAGATACAAAAAATATCTAAGAATGCGCAATTTTATTATCAAAAAGTGGTAAACTTACCGTTTTTCGTCACTACAAAGGCGCAAATCAAGGCTTTTACCACGATTTATAAGCAAAAAGTGGTAAAATAACCACTTTTCGTCACTTTTCCCTTTTCTCGTTCCCGAAAATGACACAAATGACAAAAATCGGGAATCAATTGGTCTTTTTCAATGAACATGCCCACGACAGTTATAATGAATAAGCGCATCCTCTATTATCAAAAAGTGGCAATATTGCCGCTTTTTGTCACTACGATATTCCCATACCACTTCATTCTCCCTTGGTTTTCCTTAGCAAATTTAGTTCAGCCCACCAGACCGTCAAGTATCGCCTTGCTATTGGCTGGTTATTTCCTTAGCAGCCTTCCACCAATCAAAGATTGGGGTATTCCAATGAAATAATCTCCCAATTCCTTGTCTTGTCTGCCTCCATGTCCGAACTCTTGATTGCACGTAAAATCAATTCCCTCGATGAAGTCGTAAAGGCTTCGAGAATAGGGAAGAAAAAGAAGTTTCACAATTTAATATGACCGATATGATTAACGAAAGAGACAAGGAGTTTGCCAATGAGTTTTCACGCTTCGTGAACGGCAAGATGTGTTCCGCATCCAAGGTGGGTGCAGAGTTTGCCAATGACCACCGCTTTCTTGTAAACGAGAAGTTCAAGGTGATGATGGCTTTCATGGAGCAGTTGGCAATAAACTATCAGAAGGGCTATTATGACCTTCGCAATGAATGGGCTTGCACTTTGGCACATGCAGCTATTGAAGCCTTGCGTGAGCAGCTGCTCTACTATCCATCTTCATCAGAGTATTCACCCAATAAATAATACAGTTATGACAAGCAGATTGATTACACCACAGTTGGCGGAGCAGTTCAAGCAATATCCGCTTTATTCACAGGACGGCAAGAAGAAGGATGCCATTTGCCAATGCGTCTTCTTCATCGGCAAAGTCCGTTGGTATGTATTGGAAGGTCAGCCGGAAGGCAATGACTTCACGCTGTTCTCTATCGTTGTCGGTCTTGCCGATACAGAATATGGCTATGCTTCCATCAAGGAAATGGAAAGTATCAGCGTGGATGTCGGACATAACCTTCCCAAGATACCGATATTGCAGGACAAGAGCTTCAAGCCTTGCCCAATCGGAAACATTCCCGACGAGAGATTGCAGTCATTTCTGTCTGACATGTATGACAGGGAAGAAGTTTAAACCATTCATCAGCCGTAGGCTTCTTGCCTATGGCTGCTAAAAATCAAACTATATGATACAGCAAAAGATAACGGAGATAGCCGAAATATTAGGATGGAGCGTTGATTTCTCCGAGCCACAAAATGGCAAGACAGATGTAAACTTCGCCAAATATACTTCCTATGGTCAAGATTTCAATTTCAGCGTGGAACTTGAAGACGATGATATGGAAGCCTTCATCGACAATATCCATGAGTATTATGAGAACTTTGATGTTGACGAGGAAGCGTACATTTGGATTGGCTCAGACGGTCACGGCAAAAATGGCGCACCTTACCACATTACCGATATAGTCAAAGACATGGAGGAAGCCGAAGTCATGATGGCTGACCTTTATGAGGCATTCAGACAATTTTATTCACAGTTGGAACTTCAAGCCGTATGACAATTGAACAGTATCTCCACCGCCTATGCCAAAACATCCTCCGTGAGCGTTTCAACTGGCGCAAATACCTCTCCACCCAAAGCTATTTCGGCAGAGACCTTTGCGTCACACCACTCCATGCCTCCTATGGACAAATCGGCTATACCATCCATTTCCCTTATTCTCGTGACCCGATGCCCGAAATCGCATACGATTGGGAGATGAACGACCTTACCATCGATGAGGAAGATTGGCAGAAATGGCTCGCTCCCGATGATGAAGAAGAAGATTGCGAAGACGATGATACATCCGAAGAATGAAAAAAATCCAAGATGCCTACACATTATTATATATGTGCGCATCTTGGATTTTTGATATTGCAGATAAAGGCTCGGCTATCTTCGAAATGCAGACCTTGCAACCTTTTCCTCTTCTATCTTTTCATCGCTTCCTGATGATACTGATAGCTCCACGTCCTTTTCTTCTTTATCTTTTTCCGAAACCGAAGCTGCAACATTCTCACTCTGTTGCTCCTTCATTTCCAATGCCACTTCATCTATTCTCTGAGAGAGAATGGACGTTGCCTTTTTCACATCCATCAAGGTGGTCTTGATGAAACTTGGTGACTCTTTCAGACTGCCAAGCCATGATTTCAGATAGGCAGCACTGTCTTCCTTCAAATTCTTGGTCATACCGTATTTCTGGCATACCAGCGCACTGCCCAACTCTGCCACCAGTTCCTCCCTTGCATATTCATCTGAGCCAAAGCCCGATTGAGGTTGCAAACGGTTCAACTGATTTTCCGCTCCTGTTGAGTGTACCATCTCATGGAATGCCGTTCCATACCACGACTCACCGTCTTTAAACTGTGCCTTCTCAGGAATGGTTATCTCATTGCGAGAAATGGAATAGAATGCATTGTCCTGGTGTTCGATGTTGATAGGACAAATCCACCTCTGGTCCTTGAACATCTTGTCTACGGCAGGAAATGAGTACATGTCACCTTCCTGCACCAATGCTTTCTCTGGTTTGTTCTCGACTTCTAGCTTGGCATATAGTTCGGGTCTTGCCTCTTTCAAATTGGTCTGTGCCACATTGAACACCTGGTACACATTCAACTTCGGATAGACATTATATTCCTTTTGCTCCTCAGCACTCATTCGCTTGTAGTCGTCATAGGGTATCTTTTCTTTTGTCTCCTTGTGTACAATGGTGAAACTAGTCAGCATCACGGGAAAGCTCTTCTCTCCCTTGTTGATGCAGACCTTAGGCAACGGCTCACCATTAGCATCCGTCATCTGCTTCTTGTTTCCTTGCTTGTCGGTCTGATAGTTCAAACCTACTGCACGGTTAAAGGTGCAAAACACTGGTAGCTCATAGCCTTTCTTCTCACACAGCATGGTGAGCAGCAAGGCATTCATGCCGTTATACTCCCTGCCAGACAGGTTCTTCGGCCAACTCAACGTACCTTCCGTAAACCAAGGCTTTTGCCATCCGTCTTTGCTTCCCAACGACTCGATCTTCTCAATCATCATGTTTGCGAAGGTGTCCAAGGCTCTGTCCTCAGCATTCTTTCCATCGCCATTATTCTGTGGACTGTTATTGTAATATGCCATAGTCGCTAATTGTTAGGTTGATACGGCTTCTTTTCCCACTGGCTCAACTCTGCCACCTTGCAGCCCAGGTTGAGTCTTTCGTTATACAACGAGATTTCCAACTCGCCCTTTGCCTCGATGGTGGCCTTCGGCTGCAGCCATTCTTCCTTTTCTTCCACAAAGCGGACGAAGCGTACCCATGTAAATGCAAATTCATCACCAATCTTCTCTGCACTGAAAGCCGAAAACATCAGGAAAGTCTTTCCATTTTTGTCCTTCTTCATGTCAATGTCCTTACCGACTTTGCCCTTGAACTCCATATCTCCAACGATGCCATCCTTGTTTTCTGCAGCAGACTGGCTCACTTCGATTCCTTTCAAGTTGAAATACAGGTTGTCGTCTTTCTTCTTGAAGGTAAGCACACCTTTCACATCGATGCGATTGCCCACAACGATAGCTTCGGCACAATCTCCATCCATGATGCAGCTTACCATCACCGTCTTGTTGATACCTTTCTTGGCTGGTATCACCACATCTACGGAATATGTAGTAAACGGCATTCCGTCCTTTCCTTTGCGAACCACAGCAGCCTTGCTGACGGTTCCGCACACACTTACGTTACATTTAATCATAACTCAAATACTTTTTAATTCGTTTTCAATCGACCAAGATGTGGAATTTCCAAGTATTTCCAATTACAATCAATCCCTTCACCGCTTTTCTTTCCCAGATTGCATATCAATCGTCCATCATGGGTGCTCTTGTGATTTCCCGAAACAACCAGATGCCCACCATGACATTGAACCCGATATATCCGACTGCAGCATATACACCGCCCAACAGATAGGCTCCGTATGCCACTGCCGTAAATAGCGACAGTCCCATTAACAGTGGAACCGCTACCGCACACCATCTTTTCATTCTTTCCTTCATGCTATTATTTTCTTTGTATAGATTGACTCTGACCTTCCTGCTGTTCCATCACCTGCTCATAGTTTTGCGATGCCTGTTGCGTCAGTATGATGGTACTTACCATTCCTGCTATGCGCATTTTTTTTGCTTCATTGCTCAGATTGGTGTCACCCAACACCTGCGATAGTTTGCTAAACTCGGCATTGGTCAGTTCTCTCGCTACCTTGGTCGTGCCGTTATCTGCTTGCAACACGGCCTTTCCATTTTCTCCAACACTCAGCACGCATTCTTTCATGGTCGGCAACAATGGTTTCAAATCCACCTGTCTCTTGCTCACAGCCTCTGAGATTTGCGCTTTTTGTTCTTCTTCGCTCTTGTTATCTATCTGTACGGCGAGGGCAAGCAGACTGCCATACATCGTCGTTACCATTCTCATGATGGGGTCTGCGTTCGACAGTCCTGTGCTTGCATCTTCTGATGACAACAGCTTCTTCATCCAATCATCAGGCGACAGACTTGTATCTACTCCCGAACTGTTGTCTCTATACTTTGCCAACAGGTCGTGCCCATTGTACAATGCCTGCTGCTTCAGATTACCTTTTTGTGCAATATCTGCCAAATATGATGCAGGATCCACGTCTCTTACTTTACCATCTGCCGATATGTTCTTCACTCCGAAATGCAGATGCTCGCCAGTAGTGCGTGTGCCGGTATTGCCAGACACGCCTAATTTTTGCCCGGCTTTCACCTCATCACCAGCCTTTACAGCAATGCTTGCCAGATGCATATAGGTGGTTTGCACCTTGCTTCCGTCCGTTCTTGCATATTCTACAGTCACCGACTTGCCACCTCCTGTGTTGGTGCTATGGTTCACAGCCACCACCTTGCCACCGCTTTCGGTTGATAGCACATCATCCTTTCTGGCTCTGATGTCTATTCCCTTGTGCATCTGCTGCTTGCTTTTGTCCATAGGGTCTTGACGCATTCCGAATGGCGAGGTAATAAACAGGAAATCGTCTCTTTTCACAGGAAACGAATACTGTCCATAGGCTTTTTGCGATGCAATCTGTTTGTCTGGAGATGAAGAAGATGCTCTTCCAAAACTCTTAGTATCTTCTGATGATACCGAAACTGATGCCGTACTCCTTGCATTTTGCTCCACCCCGAACTGCTTCCCCTCAGTCCTCATCTCCTTCATCACCTGCTGGTCATACTTCTGCAGCCCATTTGCCTCAATGATTTTTTGCAGACTTGCTGCATATCCTCCATTGGTGGCATAACCGCCTCGCTCAATACCTTTTGTCCATCCCTTGTAGTCGTCGGGAGAGAGTTTGAAGCATTGGCTGTAGCGGCTGCTGTTCTTCAATATCTTGGAATGGTGCTCGTATGAGTCACCCACCGTGGCATACTTGCAGAACTTCTCATTAGGCTTGTCATCGGTATAGACAAGATAATCGCCACCGTTCTTCAACCAACTTTTCGAAGCCTTCACGCCAAAATGGTTGTTGCCCAACTGTGACAGTTCACTCTGTCCATTACGGCTTTCTAAGATGCCTTGCGCCAAGGTGACGGAAGCAGGGATGCCATATCGCTTCATCTGCTCCATCGCCTCGGTAGCATATCTTTCTGCATATTGCTGATTCTTGCTCATGTCTTTTATTTCATCACAATTATCGTTTCATACCGCCAGAACATTGCTGCTCCTCAGTATGTTGTTCCTGCTGTTTTAGTTTGGGTACCTCCAACTGGTCACAGATAGCCACTCGTTCTCCTGCTCGGATAAGCTTGGGCAGATAGGTGTCCAAGGCATGATGTGGAAAGCCAGCCATGTAGGGACCAGCTTGGGTGTTTCTCTTTGTCAATGTAATACCCAACACTTCCGATCCTCGCTTGGCATCCTGTTCATACATCTCATAAAAATCACCTACACGAAACAGCAGCAAAGCATCTGGATGCTTGGCTTTCAACTCCTTCCATTGCTTCATGATGGGAGAGTCCTTGGTCTCTTCCTTCTGCTTACCCTTTGTTTCTTCCTTCTTTTCCACAGTAGCGTTATTATCTCTTTGAATAGTCACATCCTTCTCTTCCCTAATATCTTTCTTTTCCTCAGAAGATGCTTGCTTATTCTCTTCCTCGTGATATTCTCGATGCTCTTCCTCATGCTTATCGGTGGAGACTTGCGTTTCTTGCTTCACCTCGGTTTCCTCTCCTTGCTTTTCTGGTGCTGTCTGCTCCTGCGTCTGTCCTTTCTGCAGGATGTCTGCAAACAGGGTAGCAGCAAGATGCTTTTTGTACTCGTTCTTGTCTTCGGCAATCCACATTCGTTGCCATTGGCTTGGCGATACCACACGAGGCTGCAACTTGTCTGCGCCATCAATGGTGGCTGCACACAGAATGACATCGTTCTTTGCCTTGAACACGTTCACTTTCTGTATGCGGTTCATGTCCACCTCGTTGTGCTGACCGCTGCCAAACAAGTCCACCTTCAGGTCAGGCTTTGTCTCTGCCATCGCATAGTATTTCTGTGCCAGTTCCACTCTCAGACTATCCATCGTGTCCTGCGCCTGTTTCAATGTGGTGAAGAAGCGGTTCAAATCCGCCTTGTCGGGATAGATGGAGAATGCCTTCTGCCCTTCGGGCTTGATATACATCGCCCAACGCTTGTTGTCATCCTGCACCATCTGTATGCGGTCGAAGCCCACCTGCTTGCTCTGGCTCACAGCATCACTCCCGTCTATCTTGGATATGTCTTCCAATTGCCAGTTCTTCAGTCTTGCAACGGTGATGTCCTTTCCTGCGAAATAACTGTCATCAGGATGGTAGCCTAATGCACCATTTGGGTTATAGAACTTGACAGACTGAAAACCTTCCTTCTGTAAGGCATGTTCGATGCGCTGCTTGCTCATGCCCGACACTTCATTGTTCACTTCCAATGATGCTCCTGCCGGCAATACCACATCGGCACTCTTGTTTTCTTTGTCCCTTACTATCACCACAAATTTCTGTTCGCTGTCAGGATGCTTGGCTATCTCATCAGCCACAAAGTAATGCTTGGGCATCTGCGCTTGCATCTCGGTGGTCTGCAGCTCGTTCTTCAAGGATGAATATTCTATTTTCTCGCCACGCTCTGCCTTGCGAATAACGTCCAAGGCATTGTTCACATCACTCTCTATGGCATCTATCAGACATGGATTTTCTTTCAGTTCACGATTCCAGTAATCCACCAGTCCCATGTTCTCCTTAGAAATCTTGGCTGGCATACCCATTTCCATCATTTTGATGCCCGAAGCCAGTTCCACCATCAGTTTCTCTTGTTTCACGGAATTCTCCGATGGCGCAATGCCGTTTTTCATCACCATGCCTTCCCTTGCCAGTCGCTGTTGATGTCCTGTAGCACTCACCACTTGGCGCAGCATTTCCTGCACATAATCGCTATAATGCTCAAAGTTTTCTTGCTTTGGCATATACACAGCATCTTTTTCTGTGTCATAGTGTGCCACTCCGCTTCCGTCTTTGCGCACCGCCATCATGTTTTCCTTCATCTTCTGGATGAAGTCATTTACTTGGCTACGCAATGCCTTGTCTTCATTCGTACCGACATTTTCCTTCACCACCTCTTCATATTTCTCCTTGTCTTTTAGTGGCAGCATGGTCTGGTCGATGTTAAACAGCACTCGTATTTCCCGATTATGTATGCCCTTGTACTGTGTCTGATCGGTTGCCGACAATTCCTGGTAGTCCTTTCTGCTGATGATGTCTTCCGGATTATGTCGGTTCACATACTTGTTCCACGCATACCAGTTGAACGGCACACCTCTCTCATGCGCCATCACAGACTCGTCTCGCTTCTTGGCTTCACTAAATAACGTGTAAAGATTTGTAGAAAATCCGTTCTTGTCGGAGTTCAATCCCATCACGAGGGCATTGAACGGACTCACCGCCACTCCCTTTGGGTAAAACCGTGGATATTGCTTTCCTTGCTCATTCAGCCAGACACCCTTGTTGTCGGCTGCTTTCGACAGGGCTTCGGTAATCAGTGACACTTGACGCTCTGCCGCATTCTTCTCTTGTGGACTTTTCTCTTTCATTGTATGATTGTTTTACGTTTTCTTCTATTATCTTGAACGTTGAATAACTTCTCGCTGCTCTGCGTTTTCCATCGTCTCGTTTCTCACACTTCTCACTTCTTGCTCGCCATAGTTGCGTTCTACCATCTGTCTCATATGGTCACTCTTGGCAAGCACAGCATTGGCAAGGGTGTTGAGTGGTAAGGCTCCTGCTTGATATGCTCCAACCACATGCTCTGGCAGTTGGATGGTGTATGGCACTCGGTCGATGGTTGCCACCAAGCAATTGCCTTGCAGCACAGGGTTGGCTATTCGGGGATTCAATGGTTCGTTTGGATAGGACTTGTATTGCACTGCTTGTGCTGTTGTATTACCGTATGATACAGCATTTCCATCATTGCCTTCCTGTTTGTTTGCCAATGCTTCATGTCCTGCCTTGTTCAGCAGATTGGCACCACCCATACCGATGAGTGTCATCTTCAATAGCGGATTCTTCACGAACATTCCTGCAAGGATGGCGGCTATCGGCATCATATTGTCCTTCAAGCCTAATGATTGCGTCTTGCCAGTGAACAGTCCAACAAGGATGTCGGGCAACATGGCTATCACATAGCCAAGGTTATTGCCGATGTCGCTTAAACCATTCAGTCCGAAGTTCTTCAACAGTCCTTCCCATCCGTTGCTGTTATTATTTTCAGGTTGTTCTTGAAGTTCTTCCTCTGATTGCGCTTGCTGTTGTTCATCTGTTTCTGTTTGTTGCGCCTCTGCCTCTTTCTTTTCTTGGATGATGTGCTCTGCCTCTGAAACCTTGGCTGCGTCGTGCTTGGCTTTCTCTTCCAGATAGGCATCTTCCTTGCCGGGTGCCACTATCAGCGGTACATTCTTGTATTTCGGATCGTTCCGTTTCTCTTGTTCTTTTTGGAAAGGAAACTTAAAACTGTTGTCTGTCCATGCCATAGGCGTAAATGCTTTTTGTGGAATATGTATCTTATTATGGAGTTTGCTGTTGAGCGTCTTGAAATAGCCATTGTCGGTGGCATTCACTTTCTTGGCTTGTGAGCGAAAACCAGTGAAGGCATTGCCGTTTTGTCCGAACACACCCTTGCTGATGCTCAGTTCCATCACTTGCTCTTTCCGCTGTTCTGCGTTTCCCTTCTTGGAATCAAGAATATAGCCCAATGCCATGTCGCTCCCCACCAAGGTAGCCAATGACTTCCAACTACCGATACCGCCCATGGTCACGGCATCCACTACAGAGGCGGTAGCCCTTCCAGCAAACTTCTCCGTCTTGCTTGGCTTGTAGACTTTCTCGCCACGAGCCTCTATCTCTGCCGTCAATGGTGATTTCAGGAGCTCTTCTTGCAGTCCCCAGATGCTGTTTTGTGCTGCCTTTCGCAAGATGTAGTCCATCGTTGACTTGGGTGTATTGTCCTTAACGAGCTTCCCAATCATCAGGTCTTCCATCCTTTGTGCAACGTATGCGTATGCCAAATCCTCGCCACAGGCTTTCGACAAAGCGTCATATTTGCTTCGTCCAATTTCCTTCACCACGGCATTGCGCCACTCGCCAGCAAGAAGAGCCAAATCCTTCACGATGTTTTTGTCCTTCCATATCTTCTGGTTGCACATCGCCAGATAGTCCTCCGTGGTTTTGCTGTTCCATTTGCCTGTTTGCTTTAGAACAAACTCGGTGTTGTCGGCATACGGATTGGCAGAAGCAAGCACTCCTGCCAAACTGCTCTGGTATCTGCCTCTTTCCTCCAGTTGCTTGTGAGTCAAGTCATCTCGCACCTGTTTCATCACAGGTGCCAGCTTGCCGTCAAAATATCCTTGAAGGCAATACTCCAGTTCTGCAAAGCGTGTCGGGTTCTTGATAGTACTCATTATAGCGTTACGTTTAGTTGACCTAATATCTGTTCTCTTGTCTGCTCGATGGCTTGGTGATACACTTCCATCTGCTTTGGAAAGTATTCCTCCAGCCAAGCGTCTTTCTCTATTCTGTCATGGATGAAGAGGATGGCTTGCTGCAGTTCTATCTCCACGGAGCATTCTCCTTCCTCTCGGTTATTGAACCACGCCTTTGTCCACCATCTCACTCCTGCACGGTCGGGATAGACGCTCACCAACCTTGGAATATCAAAGCTCTGCACATCGATGTCCAGTTCAGCAAGCGGGTCGATGATGCCACTCGTCCTTATGGCTTCGTCATGGAGTTTTTTTTTAGAACTTCGCTCAATGTGGACAGATAGATGCCATGCCGCAATGCCAGATAGTTCAAGAAATCCGCAATCAGCAAGTTCTGCACCTTGCAAGCCAAGGGCATAGCTCTCTGCCCGATACCTAACGGATTGCTGATGGATGGCATAGCTTCATAGAAATAGTGTTTCGCCGCTGACAAGGTAAAGATGTTCCTTAGCGACTGCTCTGCATGTTGCGGTGTCACATACATACCTTTATACAGGTCTTCCATATACGATGGCATGAAGCGCAGCATCAATTCTTCTATCTCTTTCTGGTCTTTGTCATACTGTGTGGCTATATTCATGTCGTAGGTCTCAAACTCAGGAAAACCTGTCTTACCGGTCTGTCCCATTGCCTTCACATTGCCATATAGCATGGTCAGAAAATCAATCGGATTGATTTCCTTGCCGTCAAACTTCACCTCGAAATGCAGTCTGTCACCGCTCAATGCCACGATGTTTCCTGCCTTCACGGTTTGTCCGAAGTTCACGAACACGTTGGCAAGGTGGGCGTAGGTCACTTCATATTTGCCGTAGCGTATCACTTGGTAGATGCCGTGTGTCGCATCATTGCCAATGCCCGATACCGTTCCACTTGCCAAGGCAGACAGCAGATAGTGATTTACCTCAAAGTCCAGTCCGTGATGGAAGAACACGGTTCCTGTTACAGGATGCTTCTGTTTGCCATAGCCAAGTGTCAGTTCCACATCCTTGCCTCGCTCCTCAAAGGGCATGCAAAAGCCGCTTTTTGATTGCAGCATCATTTCTTCTGTATATCTCATGTTGTTGTCGTTTTTATGTTTATCGTTTCATGCCACCACTGCGTGTGGTCGTTTCTGCTTCGTTCACATTTCTTCCTTGACCGCCATCACCACTGACAATGTTCTTGATATTGGAATTGTTGCCGATGAGCATCATGCCGAGCATGGCTCCTGCTATCTTGCCAAGCCATCCGAAACGTCCGAAAGTGAGGAACGCTGCTGTTACCAGTCCTGCAAGGCTCAGTCCAGACACGTTTCCTTTCCCTAAGTTCTTGAAGAAGTTGCCGAACATCTCCAGTCCGTTGCCTCCGAAGATGCCACGGAAGAAGTTGCTCATTCCGCTCCACTTACTGTTGATGTCGCCCATGGCACCATTCACAGCATCCACAGCTTCTCCAGCCTTGTTCTTCAGTCCTTTCACGTCTTCCACAGCTTCGGATATTTTCTCCGTGGTGTCTTTTCCTACCACCACATCACTGGCTATCTCCACCATGCTCTTGTCGTTGACAAGGTTCTGCCATGCCACATATCCTGCTGCGCTGCCCACAGCGGCTGTTTTCATCGCACTTCCTGCGCCTTTTAGTGCTTGAGTGGGATGCACAGCCGTATTGCTTGCAGATTTCAGTCCTTGCTTGGCGACACTACCTGCACCTTTCAAGGCACTGCCGCCATACTTTGCTATCTTTGCCCATATACTCATAGTCGTATCTTTTTATTGCTATTTGATCTTTCCGTTTCGCTTCCATCTGTTCATGCAGTCCTTCACGATGGTTTTCTTGTCTGCCTTGTCGTGGCTACCTTCCTCTATCTCTGCCCAGATGTCCGCCATCGAGGTGTACTTCACCGCCTTGGTCAGCCGTTGCAGCTTTTTGTTCATTACCTTCAGCTTGGGGCGGATGCCGAAAACGATTTCCACTCGTTCTTTCTCGGTCATCTTGTTGCCCGACAAGCATACAAGCCTGATGTCATTTACTATCTCCACGCTGCCCATAATCAACTCCCGATAGATCTTGTTGCACTTGGCTGACAGTGCCACAGCAAGGGCATTGCTCGGATGTTTATCCAGTTGTTTGGTGAATCCTCCCAAGTTATCCACCAGTCGGTCTATCTCGTGATAGAAGCCATATACCTGTGCAGCATACACCACGATGGAGCGGAACGAGTCCAAGTAGTTGTTGAACTCTCGTTGCAGATTGGTGGTTCCTTCCACTTCCTCTTTCAACCATATATGACCAGTGGTCTGCATCAGCATCACCTTCTCCTGGTTCTTCAACTCCTTTTCAGCCTTGTCTGTATAGGCGTATATCATTCCTGCCAACACAGGGTCGTTCTGGGCTTGCATCTTGCAGACAGAAAGCAACATGATGACAAAGCAAAATATCCATGTTCTCATACTCGAATGCTTTTATATAATTATGGTGTACTGACTTTGGCAGCTCTCCGCCACCGTCCCAATGCTTGCGTAGCAATCTCACCATTACTTCTGTCTATCATCCCTGCCGTGACATTGTTCCACACATCACTCATTGTATAGTAGCGGATGCTCAGATACAGTTTGTTGAGCTTCTTTTGGAAAGCAGATAGTTTGTCGTTTAATGCCCACAAGGTCTTGGAGCAGTCTGCTCCTGTCAACATATTCTCCGTTCCTCCTTTTGCCACGGCATCATTCAACAGATTGAAAACCGATACCAGTTCCGTTGCCGTCTCGATATACAGGTTGTTCATGCTCATGCTTGCCACGATGCCTTGCGGATTGTTCTTAATGGCTGTCTTCAACTTGGCGAGCGTGATGAAAATCTTCACGCCATCATCATACAGATGGGTACAGGCTTTCAGCGAAGAGGCATAGCCGTTCACTGATTTCAAGTAGCTGTTGTACTTCTTCTCCCATTTGTGTATCTGGTTAAACTCAGCAGCCATTGTATTCTGCAACAACGCCGTCTTGGTCTGTCCGTTGATTTGCTTTTCGATCTCACTGTTGATAAGTTCATTGCCTTCTGCCAATGCCATCCATTCCAAGGGATTGGATGACACTAATTGTGCCTTGGCTTCCGATGCCGTTGCTATGCCGATAATTGCCATCAACCATATCTTACCTATTTGTAATCTCATAGATGCTCCTCCTGCGTTTGCTGATTTCTACTCGTTCTCTGATGGTTGTTACCAAGTTTTCCTTCATCGGTACTCCGATAATGTCAAGCCTTGGTGTCGTTCTGTCTCCAGAATATATGCTCACGGTTTTCAATCGGAATAGTTGCTGCATGAAAGTTTGACTTTCGTTGAAATCCACCACACGGTATAGTTCCTGATAATCTACTTCACGATGAAACACGCCATGCTCAAACACCAATTGTTCGTTACTGATGATGTACCGCATCCTGCATAGATAGACCATTCGATATGCCAAACATAGGGAAAACAAGAGCGAGAGGACAAACACTAAAGTGGAGAGGACGGCATCATCAATACCTGCATATACAAAACCTACACTTATAAGCACAAGCAAGTGCAGCTCGTTGATGACGAACTGCATCCAATGGGGCTTGATGATGATGTTTCTATACCGATATGTCTGCTGCATAGTTCTCCTTTTTGATAATGACACCGTGCTTTATCTGCGGAAGCCCGATGTCCGTTCCTCTTTTTCCTCCTGTTTGGCTTGCTCTTGTTGCCTCTCAGCCTCTTGCGCCTTGGCGAACTCGAAATAGTCGAAGTCTATCTCTCCTTGGTCTATCAACCGTTGGTTTCGTTTGCCAAGCAAGGCATCGTTCCAATCTTTGTATTGTCCCAAGGGATGGTAGGCTTGTACCGTGAAGTCTGCAAATCCCATTTCCTTGGCGATTGCTTTGAAGTTCTTCACAAAGCCACGTCCTGCCTCGTCTTTGTCAAAACCCAAATAATGGCTTGCTTGTCGGGTCTCTTTCAGCATTCCCTTTATCTGTCCCTTAGTGGGCGTGCCTCCTGTCGAGACATACACGCTCTTCACTGGATTGATTTGGTACTCTGCCATGGCATCGTATGCACTCTCAAACCATAGAATATTTGTGGCTTCTTTCAATGGCTTACCTGTCAGATTGGCTATCCACAATCCTTCACTGCTGTTGCTTCCTTCCGCCTTGCCCTTGTATGCCTTGCCGTCCTCTCGTCTCAGTCTGCCTCGCTCTTCCAATCCAACGATGTTGTCTGGCTTGGACGGCAAGGATAGTGGAAAGGCGAGATTGGCAAAGCTCAATCCGTCATTTCGACGCTTGGTCACCAAGAAGAAATGCTTGTGAAAGGCGAACTGGGTCCCCATGTTGATGCCTCTTTCCTTGAAATAAGGATAGTGTTTCCGTTGGGTGTCCTTTTCCCTTGGGTTGAAACGCAAGATGTCATAGTCTGACAGGTTGAAGGGCTTGGCATCTCGCTTGGGTTCTGCCACTCTGCTTTCACGCACATCAATGGGATTATTCAACAGTCTGTTGCATACCACATTCACCAGTCTGTCCAATGACATCCCTGGCTTATAGTCGTCAAACAGCGTCGGATGCTCCTTGATGAAACCTATCACGTTGTAGTTCTTCTGCTCTGGTGGCTGAAAACAGCACTTGCCGTTGCCAGTGACAATAAACTTGTCACCCCTCACTCGCTGTCCATGACTGTCCACCTTTACGTACGACGGATAGCGCAAGCCATCTCGTTTGTTCAACTGATAGCCTGCGTCCACCAACAACTCCTGTATGTTCAGACGCTGTAAGAAATCATTATATGTCAGTTCGTTGTTTGCCATAAGCGCATTCCGTTATAGTCCTTTCCCCATGTGAGGATGCAATACTTCTTGGTTCATGGCAGCCTCAAAGTTTCTCGCCGCCACATCCATTGGCGTATCTACTCCTGGCTTGAAATAGGGACGAGGTGGCACAGGTGCTGCACCATGATGGTGGTCAACTATCACTACAGGTGCGCAATGTGGACGATGTAGCTCACTGCCTACTTCGGCAGCAACACCCAATCCTGCTAACAGTGCAGCTCCAATCTTGGTTCCCAAACTGGAACGGTCTTTCATATCAACCTCACCGAATATCTTGGAGAAGAGTTTCATGCGATGGTAGTCATCCACTGCCATGAACTTGTCATACTGCTTCTGCGTTATCTCATGGCTTACTCGTTCACCGTTGATGATGGCTGTCATGCGGAACTTGCCTTCTTGCTCCGCTGGCTCCACTCGTATCTCACCAACAGTTACTTCTCTGCCATGCTTGCCTTCACGGAACCATCCCTTACTCTCGTCCAAGTCCTGCCCATCCACAATGCCCACCTTATTGTTCATCGGTTCTTGCTGTACTTGCAATGGTTCTACTGTTGACAGCAACTGCATCTTGCCGTCTAACTCCTGCTGCACCTCTGGGCGCAAACCGATTTGGATGCGCTCCTTACTGTTGAGCATGTCCATTGTTATCTTGTCTGCGAAATCATCCTTGATGACATTGTTCAGTATCTCCAGTCGTTTGGCTACAGATACTTGCTTGACAGAATTGTTGGTCAATGCCTTCAATTCTTCGTCGGTCAAGTCATACACCATATCACTTTTGGTGCTTTCTGATTGGATGGTGAGTGTCTTTGCCTTCTCATCGATGATGATACCGTGTGAAGACAGGCATTCCTGCCATTGATCGTTGGAGAAATATACAGGTGAGCTTATCAGTTCCTTGTATGGTTTGGCTGGCTCTTGACTTCTTGGACGTGTTTCTTCAGGTGTCATCACGGCTTGCAGGTTTTGTAATACATCTGCTTGTGGTGCTACTTGTTGCTGTCCTTTATAGTAAAAGCCATAACCTCCAGAGGTTAACTCACCAGGTTTCAGCCTTCTGTCTGGTCTTTCCGCTACCATTGGTGCTCCTGCATAGAACATCTGTCCTCCGACTCTGCGTAGATGATAGCCGTCCTGCATTCTCGGTGTCCAACCTAAAAACTCTGGACTCCATCCTAACCGTCCGTATTCTCCAGTACCAATCCTATATCCATGCAGACCCATAACCACTCTTCCATTAGCATTTCTTGCATGGACAAGGTTTCTCGGCATATAGAAGTCTTTGCCGATGATGCTGGTAAAGACATTGTACGCCTTCTTGTTGGCAGAGTTGGTTCCCCAATCGGTCAATACCAACATCTGTTTCTCGGTGAGGTTATAGGTCAGCAGTGGGGAGTCATGTCCCTGTACCGCTAACTGATAACCGTCACCGTTGGCTATGATATGGGCTTGCATACCATTGCGCATCAAGATGTCACGCATCTCTGGCTGCAAGTCCATCTGTCTTGGATTCAAGTTCTTTCTTATCGCCATAGCATGATTTTATTAAGCGTTCTCTTTTTCCATTCCTTGCTCTAACAGTTCGTCTTTGTACTTCACAAACTGTTCCGCACTCTCGTTGCCGATGCACAGGGCGTGTTCCTTGCAGTATTCTTGATACTCGTTCTGCCATTCCTCGCTGAAATGGTTCACATAATCAAGCCAACCATATTCGCCGCTCTGCATCTTCTCTACGAGAATGTCTTCTGTATAATAAGGTCCTTTTCTCATTTCTTCCCTAAGTTTGATGTTTCACTTTACTTTCTTGCAACGGCAGAAGCATGTCTTCCTGCTGCTTTTTTCTGCTCATTCCACAGTTCTTCGGTATATTCCTCCTCTGGAACATAGTCAAGATTACCGTCATCATCCATTACCCAACAGCCATAGATGCCGAAGGTGTATTTGTCCCACTCTCGCTTGCCCTCCTTGCGCCACTGTTCACCATCACCGTTGGCGAAGCGGATGCCAGTATCGCTCTTCAGGTCGATGCCTACAGTCACAGGCTCGTCTTCTACGGCAAATGTCAGTGCCTCGCCATTTTGGATGCTCTTTAGTTCTGTTCCTCCAAGACAGAGTTCGTCAGATAGCACCTGCAAGTTTCTACCAATCACTGGTGTCGGCACTGCCATAACCTGATTGGTCTCTCTGTCAATCTGTACAAATGCCTTGACATGAGTGCCATCTGGTATATCCACATCTGCCACCACAGCCTTGCCCTGCTTCAACAGTTCCTGCTGCTCCTTGGTGAATTTGTCCAATGGGGCATACTTCAAAACAGGATAGAACATCACATCCACGTTTCCATCTGCCATTCTTACCAAGGCGAATCGGGTTCTGCTCTTGATACTGTAGCCCTCGTTTACTTCCATGCTCACAGGCAACACTGGCGATGGACGACCATTGCTGATGTCATCCAAGGCATGCATCGGAAGGTCTTCTATCATCTCATGGGTAATACCGAACTTTGCAAGTGTCTGATACGGCACTTCGCTTTCTTCAAATGAGTTTCTTTTCATATTCTGATTATATTTTGAATGATACTTTGCATATAGCCATGCAAAGATAGCCCAAGAGTAATGAATACAAGAAAGCCTACGTTCTTCTGCCCAATCTTTTCCGTTTTATTATGATTATATCACCACTTCATACTCTCAATCATACTTTAATCTTATTTTATGTTATACTTTTTCAGCATCGTGTATCACTCTTGATTTCTTTCCCTAACTTTGCACCATGAAAAGGAAAATAGTGGCATTATGGGTAATAAGTTGTCTGGCGGTATCGAATGCAAAGGCACAGTTCAATACCGTCAGCGACAACGTATGCCGTTACAAAGTCAAGAAAGTTGAGGAAAAGCTTCTGCCTCCTGCAAACAATCAGGTAGATTCCGTCACTGTAAATCTACCACAACAGGAAACAGACTCTGTGGATAGCAAACAAAAACAGTGGACAAGTAGCTATTCAAGCATCACTTATCCACTGAAATCAATCAAGGTCACCAGTCCTTATGGTTATCGTCGTGACCCTATCAATGGCAGAAAGTCTATGCACCATGGTATAGACCTTCATGCGCATAACGAGTATGTGTATTCTATGATGGATGGTAAAGTGGAGAAGGTTGGCTACGATGCTCGCTCTGGCAATTACATCATCCTTCGTCATGCCGACTTCACCATCAGCTATTGTCATTTATCTAAAGTTCATATCGCCCCAGGAGCTCCTGTTTTTGCCGGCACCATCATTGGTAAATCAGGCTCCACAGGACGTGCAACAGGCGAGCATCTGCATATAGTGACCAAACATAAAGGAATTATTTTCAACCCCAAAGTTCTTTTTTGTTACATCAAAAGTCACAAAAAGTAGTCTTCTTATACCTAATATTTGAGAATATCGCTCCGATGGTACCGGTACCAAATGTCTGCTATGAAAAATCCGGCAATGTAAAACTGACGGTTCCATACGACCGCAAAAGCGGTACCAAATCGCCAATACTACCACACATTATTGCAATTTTTGTGAAATAATCTCAATTTTTATGGTTATACGAAGATTTATTTGTATTTTTGCGTCCACAACGAACAACAACGTATGAACAAATGCTGATAGAATTTACGATAAGAAACTTCATGTCATACAGAGATGAGGTTTCGCTTAGTATGGTTGCAAGCACTACTGTCAAGGAGTGCGAGAGCAATGATGGTTACTCGAATGTTTCCACCATGGATAACGGCAAGCGTTATTTAAGGTCTGCCGCCATCTACGGTGCAAATGGTTCGGGTAAGAGTTCTGTAATTGCAGCCATGGACATTTTCAAGTCTATGGTGCTACGGTCATTTGTCGATGAGAGCATCGTCAAGCGTCTCTCTCTTCTTCATTATCGTTTTGATGTTGAAAGTACAAAAGAGCCTATTTCTATGCAAATGATATTCATCTGCAATGGAGAAAGATACAGATATGGATTTGAGGTCAGTCAGAACAAAGTGCTGACCGAATGGCTCTTCGTGTTACTTGAAGGAAGTACAAAAGAGAGCTATTGTTTTAAGCGTGAAGGACAAAATATCAAGGTCAACTCAAAAGTGGTAAAGGGTGCAAGAGGAGTTGACACAAAAACCAGAAGTAATGCCCTATACCTTTCCACGGCAGCTCAATTCAATGTGGAAGTGGCAATGAAGGTAAAAGAATGGTTTCGTAAGCGTTTCAATATTCTTTCAGGTTTAGACGATAACACCTTGGCTTATACTGCAAGGACTTTTATACACAATCCTTTGATTCGCGAGCAAATCCTCAACATGATTGGCATAGTGGATAATTGCATCAAGGATATGAACGTTAAAGAGAATGTCAAGGAAGTTGATACGCAAGATACTCCTTTTGAAATATTGTCTCGTTTGGGCATCCATTTCCCGACAGATTCCAACCAACGGATAGAGCAACATGAGTTGGAAATTCTTTCAACCCATGATCTGTATGACAATGGAGCGGTAATTGGTAAGGAGCAGTTGAATTTCAAATTTGAATCCTTGGGTACAACCAAACTGTTTGCTCTTCTTGGTCCATTCTTCGACACCATCCAAAATGGTGGCGTGCTTGTGATTGATGAGTTTGGCGCAAGTCTTCATACGCAGTTGTCAGTAGAATTGCTCAAACTATTCTATAGTGTGATGAATACCTTGGGGGCGCAGTTGATTATAACAACTCACGATACAAACCTCTTGCGTAAGGATTTGCTTCGTCGTGATCAGATATGGTTCGCTGAGAAATCTTCTGAGGGTGCATCTGATTTGTACTCTCTAGTGGAATACAAAATCAATCAGGCTAATAGTGTCCGTAACGATGCGTCTTTCTCTAAGGATTATCTGCTAGGACGCTATGGTGCTATTCCTTATTTCGGCAACATTGATAAATTCATCATGGAGTATGGCAGCAAAAAAGAAGAGTAAGTTTGAGAATAAGTTCAAAAGCACTGCTGCTTCCGAAAGCCGTACTGCCAATGTGAGAGATGAGCGTAAGGTGAAAGATGAACAGCCCAAGTTATCTTTCAACTTCAAGGATTTCGATTTCAACCAATGTCCTCCAGGACAGACTCTTGAAAAATGGCAAGAAGAGAAAATGCTTGATAAACTTGTTGGGCGATTTGTAGAAGTATGCTCTTTTACAAGACAAGAAGCGGTACAGCAGGGACTCTTAAAGGTATATGGTGATTTCCCAGAAAACAGCCACTTCAAAATTCCTCCGCATATCAAGGGTGAAGTATCTTGGGGAACGATTCGGAAAATCGGTGGTCAAAAGCCAAGACTTGCTGGTTATATTATAGAATCTGTATTCTATCCAGTATTCTTGGACAAAGACCATCTGTTCTATCCTTCTACGAAGAAACATACATAAACGTAAAACAGACCGACATGAAATCTTGTTCATATCGGTCTGTTTTCGTCACCACCACCTACTCCTTTTACGTGTTTTTATCACAATTGGTGTGTAAGGAAATCCTTCTTGGGTCATTTTCAAGCCCTCGCCATCAAATTGAGTAATTTGGATTTCAGTATCATCCTTGATGAGTTCACTTTCATAATAGCATGCCAATACAGAAAAATAAGTGAAGTCATCTGTTCTTCTGCATATTTTGTACCACTGATCAGGCTCACTTTTCTCTATCAGATACGTATTATTGATGACACAGATGTTGTCATCTGCCACAATTTCCCATTGCCTAATGGTCTGTTCATGAGTCTCTGAATGTTTCTTACATAGCACCAGTCGCCTTCTTTCAAGATGTTCAGATAACCACGCTTGAACAGGACTGGTCTTGTATTATGTTTCCTGTGTGTGATAGGGTCAACCCAAAAGCTTTCATTACTCTGTGCATCATCCACATGCCAAATGCCGTCTTTCTCGATTCTTATATTATCTTTCGCTGTTCCAAGATATTTCTTGATAGGATATAAGTTATCGACAGGATAATATTCATAAAGTTTATATGAATTCTTAAGCTTTTCTAAGCCTTCCTTCCTTTCTTCTTTGTCTTTTTTTGCAAACTCAGCCAACTCCTCACGAGAGTCAACTTTCTCCAGTTGACTGCCGATGTTCTTCTGTACAAAATATTGTTCGTTCTCATCAACATACAGTCGTGCGTTGCCTTCTCCTTCTTTGTACATATACACCTTGTTCGGCTCGTCCCAAGGAATAAACCTATGCTTCCAGCTTAGTCCTGTTCCTACTTGTAGTTCCAAGGTTTTCACCGTCAGATAGGTCTTTTCATCAATATACTTCGATAGGATGCGAGGGTACAGCTTTTTGCCATCCTCTGTACTGAAATCGATGCCCATCAGCTTCACACTTTGTGGCTTATTGGCAAACCACAACCTGTTCCGCAAGTCAATCCATTCCTTCCTACCTACTTTCTTTCTTATGTAGCAATAGGCAAAGCCATCATTGGTCACTTCTATCTTCTTATATATGCAATCCAATATCACATTGCCGTCATTGTCTTTGATGCCCAACAACCCTTTGTCGTTCTCCATCAGGCTATAGCCATAGGTGTCCATAATCATCTGCTGTTGACGCTCATGATTGATGATTTTCATCATCTCCTCATCACCATCCATCACCAGGTTCATCCTACAGTTGTGACTATTGACTTGCATACACGTCTCTTGCAGGACATCTTCCAGAGAAGTACGTCCTTCAAACATACTCTGCCAATCTCTATCCACAGATGGCAATCCGAATCGCTTATACAGTCCTACGTTGTCCAGTATCACGCAGTACTCCTTACCCTCTGCTACTCGCAGTCCTCGTCCTACCATCTGCATATACTTTGCCAATGACAGCGTAGGTCTTGCCAGTTGGATAAACTCCACATCAGGACAGTCGAAGCCTTCTGAGAATAAATCAACGCTCACCAGTACCTCAATCTCCTCGGAAGCATTTGAAGCAGATTTTATGGAAGAGGATAGCGAGGAAGATTTGAACCGTTCTATCATGTCTTTTCGTTCAGCATGCGGTGTCTTACTCGAAATGGCAACAGCCTTGATGCCATTCTCTCGATAGAACTCTGCAATATGCTCAGCATGCTGAATACTTATGGCATACACGATGCCTTTCTTTCCTGGTACATATTGTTTGATGGTTAAACAAAGCCTTTCGAGCGATGGTCTTACATCCATAACCTTGTTCAACTCTTTCTGCTGATAGTCACCATCAACTCCTCGCTTCTGTAACGAATCAATAAGTAGTTGGTCGGCACTGTCTGGCTTGATGGAGTAATAGTCATACAGACTCAACCGCCCTTCGGCAATAAACCGTTCCATGTTCCAAGAACATAACAGCATCTCAAACAAATCCGTGAACCCTTTGCCGTTCATTCTGTATGGTGTAGCCGTCAGTCCCAATTTCTTCGTTTTCGGATAGGTGTTCATCACCTCAGCGTAAGTCTCTGCCAACGCATGATGCGCCTCGTCAATCACAATCAGACTCGGCTTTTCCTTTATCTCCCGATAGTGTCTTGACAACCATTGTATGGATGTCACTTGGATTTTCTCTGGATCCAAGTCAGGAAAGAATCTTGCAAGCGTGTCTTTGATTTGTGATACGAGTTCTCTGCGATGAGCAATCACCCATACGTTCTTCTTCAAGAACAATTCCACAATGGCTGCAAGCACATGGGTTTTCCCTGTTCCAGTCGGCATTTGTACCATCACAGAGTCATGATGTCTAAATGCCTCCTGTACTCTCTTCACCATGTCCTCCTGATAATCAAAAAGCTGAATATCCTTCGTCATTTCAGTTTGATTGCCTGTGTTTTTCCAGTGATGTTTGTTACCATAGCGATACCGTTGTCATGAATCTCCACCTTCTCATATCTGGCATCAACAATCACTTTTCCTTTTAATGTCATAACGCCCCAATGTCTGGGAATCTCTTCAAAGGCACAATAGGCACCGACAGGTTGCGCTATACTGTGGTAGAGGGGTGGCACAATAACTTTACCGTCAACCTTTACGCCCCATTTCTTTCCTGCTTGATACAATTCCACATGCCCGGCCTCCGACTTCTCATGCAAAAGAAGCAGCTCGTTTGCTTCCGTTTCCTTCTTTTGCAACATCATCTCATGATAGAATTTCTTACCGAGGCGAGGCATCACGACTTTCAAATCTTCCTTCTCATTCTTAGGGTTATTACACCCTATATAAGTCTTCTTCAAATTAGAATCCACCAAGTAGTAGTCCTGCTTGCTATCCATGACAACGATACCGTCACCACAAAGATTGGCACACAGCCAATATACATGCTCATAATCATTACGCAAAAAGCACACATCCTTACTCTCCGTATAATCCTTACGCATCAAGCCGTCACCACCTTCATAATAATACCATACTTGGCAACCACTGCCTACGGAAAAATCATTGTGGTATATCAAGTAATACCCACGATTCAACAGGTCATTTTGTAAAGGACGATAAGGTAAAACAAAGTCCTCATAGGTACGAGACCTGTAGAGGCCATTATATACGACGAACTCCCATTCATTTATGGTGATTACCTCGGGAGCATCCTTCGCGTGAATGTCCTCGTCGATGAGAAATCTCGCCAAGAGGTCGTAGTAACATACTGTCTTTCTGCGAGGCCGATAGGACAAGATATTCCCTCGCAAGAACTTCATGTCATAATAGTTGCCTGGCTCCAGAACCTGTTCTCCTTGTCTGTTAACCACCGTCATCTTTCCGTCTGGCAGCTTGACGATGGCAAAATCATCATTGCAATCAACAAACTCCCGATACCGCAACGACCGCATCAACTCCTCATGGCTCATCACCATCATCATTTCCGAGCCTTGACCAACAGGCATCGTTTCTTGCTTTCCATACATCAAGAAGAAATCTCTTTCTTTCGGAGTCTCCTTCCTTCTGCTGTATTTCAATCTTCCTTCAAACGTAGCCTTCCAGTCCCATATCTGTGACGGCAATCCGAACACCCGATACAGTCCCACGTTATCAACAATCACACAGTTCTTCTTTCCCTTGGCTACACGCAGTCCACGTCCCACCATCTGCAGATACTTTGCAAGCGAGAGCGTAGGACGAGCCAACTGCACAAACTCCACATCCGGGCAGTCGAAGCCCTCCGAGAAAATATCAACATTCACCAACACTTGGATCTCGCCTTTCTTGAAGGCCTCAATATCTGCTTGTCTTTCCGCTACAGGAGTCTTCGAGTCAATGGCAACCGCCTTGATGCCATGCTCTTGATACAGCTCCATAATTTTCTTTGCATGAGAAATGTTGATAGCATACACTATGCCCTTTCTATCCTTGCCATACTCCTCAAAGCTTTGGTAAAGCCTTTCGATGGAAGGTCGCCTGTTCAGCAGCATATCCATTTCCTTATTCTGATAGTCACCATCAGCCCCTCGCTTCTGCAAGGAGTCGATGAGCCGTTGCGTCACACCATCCGACTTAATACTCACGAAGTCGTAGGTCGCCAATCGTCCTTTGCTGATAAACTCAGGAATATTCCACGACTGCACCAACACATCAAACAAGTCTGTGAATCCCTTACCATTCAATCGACAAGGCGTAGCTGTCAGTCCCAAGAACTTAGCCTTAGGAAACCTCTCCCACATCTCTTTATATGTCTTGGCAAGCGCATGATGTGCCTCGTCAATAACAATCATCCCAGGCTCTTCCTCAATCTCATCATAATGCCGAGACAACCATTGTATAGACATGGCTTTTACAGAGACCAATAGTGACTTGTTTTTTGACGAAGAGTAAGAATAGAACTTCATTATGGTTTCCTCTATTTGCGAAACCAATTCTTTACGGTGTGCAACAATCCAAACCTTCGTGTTTGGATTATCTTCCACAAAAGAGTCTATAGCTGCCGTCAACAGGTACGTTTTTCCAGTACCTGTCGGCATTTGCGCCATTACGGACCGATGAAGGCGAAACGCTTTCTCAATCCGTTCCTTCATATCCTCTTGGTAATCAAATAACTTGATTTCCTTCATTATTTAAGAGTCTCGTTGACTTTACTCCAGTCTTTATTCATCAATTCCTCGATGATGCTATGAATCTTCAAGGCATATTTTGTTCTAGGATGATTTCCATACTGTGTTCCTCTCAGAATACCTTCATAGAAGATGGTTACGATGATTTCAGTCTGTTTTCTGAACGTCGTATATTCATATTCATCATATTTCTTGTTGTGCCAATAGTAGGAACTTGCCCAATAGCGCTTATGGTTATCCAGCATCTCTGGTGCCAGGAAACCATACTTGACGAGTGTTGCTTTCTTGGTCTTCATCAGTTCATTCATCTTGCTGTGGAACAACAGAAAGGCATTGAACGACATTCCTTCCATAATATCTTTCCATTCAGCACTCTTTTTCTTGACAAGAGTTTGGTCTGCCTCCACTTTTGCCGTGACCTCATCCTCTTGCTTCATCCGCTCTTCCAGATAGGTGGTATCCCATTTCCTCCATATCAGTTTCTTGATAAACCCATCCAGTTCCAAGGCAAACTTACCTTCTTCTGTCTCCTTGACATGGTATTTCTCTTCCAACAATGGTGCACGAATCTTCGACGTTATCAGATATACAGTTGTTGTAATCCGTAGTCGCTCAGTACCGGCATCTTCTCCTGCTATCACCTTATCACCCAAGATAGAAACGGTTTTCTCCAGTTCTTCCAACTTTTCATCAGTAAAGAAACCATATTCCTTCAACTTCCTCATCATGCCATAGATCTCAAAATACAAGGCATTACAGAATATGACAAAGTCCATGTCTTTCAGCGTTTCCGTGAAGAATAAGAAATAGGTACTAACAGGGTACATCTCCATATTCTGTGGCATTTCTATTTCCTCAGGCAGTTCCACTCCCGAAGCCTTACCGTCTTCTCTCGCTGCCGATATAATCTCGCCTGTCTCAGGATTCCTGGCATCCAGATAATTGCCGAAGTCAAAGTCCTTGTCTATCTCGTCGATACCAGTCAACTCCTTCAGCAATATCTTCGGCTGCTTGGCATCACTCTTCATGATTTCCTTGAACACGTCCACGCTTGCCATGCACAGATTACCCACAGCAGAGGCAAACGCCACGTTCATTAGCAGATTGCCATGCAGCAGGTCATCAAACTTTTCTCCATAGATGCGCATGGAGATATACCATTCCTTTGGATTGCCTTCAAAGCCGATGGTGGAGATGTGGATGTCCTCAGCCGTATCAGTATGTTGTCCATACAGACTGCTGATGACAGGATATTTCTTCCGGAAATGTTTTTTGATGATATGCTCATAGCGGTCATGACCATTCTCTGCAAAGTCCAGCACATGCGCCCATCTGCAGCATGCCATGATATATCCATCATGGTTCAGGAAGTTCATGTTGAAGTACTGGTGCTCGTTGATCCTCACCGTCACCTCCAACTGCTTATGGGTCTTCTTGTTGAACGCAAACGTGCCTTCAGACGGAAAATCCAAAGGCACACTGTTTGTGAACACTGGTAAAATTAGGTTCTTCTCTCATTGTTTCTGTTTCATTATTGGTGTAGTTGATAATTTACAGGAGTGATTTCTCCATGTCGTTTGGCTCACGAGTCACAGCCATCGGCTCTCCCTCAAATGGTGTTTCTGGCATCAAGTCCATCAACTTCTTCTTCATGCCTCGATGATTGGGATATTGTCCTGCTGTCTCTTTGATATAGCGGCATACTTTCAGGCGTTTCTCCTCGTTGTTCCATATCTTGACAGCTTCCACCAGGGCTTGATAGCTGTCGAATACCAGCTTGCCAATACGTCTTTTGTATTCGCCTACCAGTACTTGTATGTCATCTCGGTTGATGAGCAGTGGTATATGCTTGCATAGCGCTATGGCGATGGCATACGCTGCATCGGGTCTGTTCTTCTCCAATATCTGTGGAATGGATTTCTTGTGCCATCGTTCCAGCAGACGCAGCAGAGCCATGAAGTCATCGTTGTCTCTTGGCTCAAAGCTTATTTCCTGCATCAGATATTTGGAGTATTCCTCTTCATAGTCTACGCTCAGCCCTTTCGGAATATAGTTGATTCTCGGTCGCTCCATCTTGGCGCGATACCGTTGCTTCTCCATAGACCGTTTTCTCTTCTCGTCCCATTTGATGCGCAACAGCTTTTCTTCCCTTATCTGGAGTTCAATATCTCTGAACTCAGGTGTATTCATCACCTCAGCTTTCAGATGCTTCTTAATGATTTTTGTCAGATAGCGTCGCCAGGCCTCCTTGTTCTCTTCGATAACGAATGGCGGGCATTGCTCACCATAGAAGGTATGCCAGGTGAATGGCTCAATGTCAAGGTGCCAGAGAAAGGATTTGTGTTGGGTATTGTTGGGTTCCATAATTCTTATCTGTTCAAAATATCAATAGTAAATTTAGCAAAACAACGATGGTTATTCTGCATATATCTTTGATTGAAAATATCCTCTTTCACATCCTTTTCAGACCGATGTAGACATTTAGCAATTTGTAAAATTTGAGTTTTTGAATAGTTCTTTTTAAGTTTCTCCAATCGCAACGCTTCAATTTTGTGATAATCATATCGTTCTTGTAAGTGAAAAAAATCAACATATCTGTCATAAGGGTATTTGGCAACAAAGTAAATGAAATCCTTGCGTGGGCTCGTTAAGTGTCCTAATTTTACTTTTATCCTTTTGGGAAGATCAAAAGCAAAAGACGAAGGACTAAGAAATTTCAAATCATTTAGATTCACATTTGGTAAGTTTTCACGTTTTATCCGCTCGTTACAAACTGGACATGAAGGAACGAAATTGAATAACGAAAGTGCTACAGGTGGACATTTCCCTTTTGGCAAAAAATGGTCTATATCAAATTGGCTTTTGGCTACACCTTTACCATTTTCCGTATATACATTGATATAAGCCATATCGCAATAATGACATGTATAAATCTTTAGTTCATCTGCATGCCTCTTGAAAAATGCAGAAATTTTGGAATCATATTTGTTCGTATATTTGAAAATATCCTGTAAGTCATGTAAACTCTTAGGTGTAAATCTCTTTTTTGAACAAACTCGAAGAAATGCCTCATAGAATAATGCCAAGTCTTCAAAATCCATAGTCAATAAGTCTGCAACTGAATTATTCAATACTCTGATGCATCCGTATTTGCGTTTCCAATTCTTCCATTTTGATTCAAGTCCGAGTCTTTTTCGTCCTCGTTTCGTAACTTTATCTGCTAAATCTGTAGCGAAAATGCTCACATAGTCATTGACTAAATCCGCAAATTCTTTAGTCCCTTTGGATGGATATTCAATTGGTTTCATTCTTTGTTGTCATAAAAATCCACTAACTCATCATACATTTCCCTAAGCTCCTTTTGAAGATACTCTTCACCAATGATACTGGTAACATAATCAAATTTGGATTTCCATTCTTCGAATTCCTTAGCCAGTCCCATATTTATGTGCCACCCTTGTTTGTTTTCGTTTTCTCTTAGTGATTCTTGATATCTTCTATGCTTGAAATAAAACTCAACAACTTCATTGATACATGATTGTGCAATATCACCTATAGTGCCTTGCAAAAAGAAAGATTCGTTCAGCATATCAACAATATTTGCTCCAAACGTTTGTCCTCGTTGGTTTTCACGTTCTCCTTTTTGCAGACATAGGATGTTGTTTTGGGGTATATCACTCAGCACAAATGGCGAATGAGTAACTAATGTTATATTAATGTCATAAATATTATCAAGTGGCACCGAAGTTATTGAGTCCAATAATAGTTTTACAAACTTACGCTGCAAATCTGGATGGTAATAGAGTTCCACTTCATCCATGAGCATGCATACGTGATTGTATTTCAGAAAAGACAAATGACTTCTCTCTAAGGAGTCATCCTGTACGGTCGAGTTAATATTGACAAGATGATACAATACATTTCCCAAAGTATAGGCTATTTGTCTCTCTCCAGAACTTAATCCTGTAAATGGTATCAACTCAACAGACTTTGGATTGTTCTTGAAAGCCTTTTTGTCCTCACGTTTTACAATCATCAACGTAACATCTGCAATAGGCGGAGGCAACAAGTCTTCCTTTTGAAATTTGAAATCAATCGTGGGTCTATTACGCTTCTTTTCGCTTTTGTAAAAGAACTTGCCTTGATAAGTTTTTATAAACAAATCTACGTTATCAGCAGAAACGACATCTTCTTTTATTGCATAATAATCATCTGTATCAAGGAAAGCCAAAAATGCCAATTGTTGACGGAGTTTCTTGGTTCGGTGTGTTTGGTCATGGAGTACATCATGAATATAGTTCTCTATGAAACTCTCTTTATACCGGTCACCGCTTAACCAATTCCAATCCTTTTCATATGGTTTGTAAGTTTGTATTATTTTCAGCGTTTTATAGGCTACATACTCCCATGCTTGACGTCTCAAATTAGGCAATGCCTTTACATCGGTGTTTAGAATTAACCACATTTGCTTAGCCCAGAACCCACAAATAGGATTTATCATGGAAATAAACCGTTGTTTTAAGTTTTCCTTCTCTTCCTTTGCCATATTTGCAGGAATGAGTTTACTTAAATACAATTCTTCGAATCCCTCATATTCATTTTCTTCCTTATATTTAAACGTGAACCCTACAACCTCGTATGTATTATTGATGATCCGCAAAGGGAATTTGCTAATGGTCTTTCCTTCTTCATCCGTTTCCGAAACTTCATAAAACGCAAGATTTACAAGATTATTCTTACCAAGCATATTTTCTTTGCTGGCATTGATATATCCCTCTTCACGCATAGGATGAACTACAATTGGAGTTTGATAACCATCATTTTTGTGAAACACACCTTTTAACCAATAATGGTCTTCTTCCTTCAATTTTCCAATGTCACCATATAATTTAGATAATTTTTCCGCAGGAGTTTTCTCACTTTCATAATCTCGATAGTTATAAGCGTATAAAGAGTAATTGCTTATGATGGTATAAAACCACTCACTTAGATATGCATGTTTTCCATCTTGATATTGTAAAGGTTCTGAAGTATCCTCACTGATAAAACTATCATTAATAGTGATTGTTTCGCAATGATTATTCTCATCTATAGTTGATATACTGACATTTCTACCTTTTACGGTAAGTATTTTTACTTCATGATCCAAATAGACGGCAACCGAAGCATACACATGTTCTATGTAATGAAGATGCTGAGCACTAGAATAATTGAATGTTTCACCCAAAATAGCAGCCGAAAGATTGTTGAGAGTCCTCAATATCATGTCTATGATGGTACTTTTGCCTGTACCATTTTGACCAACAATGGCACTTATACTCACTTTTACTCCATGCTCTGGTGAGTATAGCAGGAATTCAGAATCAAAAGCATCCTCTTGAATTGCCACATTAAAACCATTCTCAACATCGCCTGATATAGAAAAGCCATCATTGATATACAGCCAATCTTCATGACCATACAGGGACTTTTGCATCATTTTGGCATGGTAAATAGCATTCTCATTATTGGGAGAATACAACTTTATACCTATCAATTTGAATCCACGAGAAGCCATTACTTCATTACCATCCACCATAGAAATAGGCTTCATCCAAGGGCGTTCTATATTTATCATGTCAATATCTTTTATGGGTGATGTTTGTCATATTCTGCATGCAAAATAAAGTTGCACAAGTATATAATAGCACATCTAACAAGTTGCGCCAACCTAATCGTATTGAGTTCCAATTCTTTTTTCGATATGGTCAGCTGATATTCTGTACGAGACATATGCTCGTCCTTAATAATTATCGACTTATGCTCCATATAATTGCGCAGCATTTTCAAGTCCTTTGTTTGCTCATCAACAACATACCAATCAGTTTTCATTCCATAAACATCCAACTTAATGTTATATAATCCCAACAATGGCATGTTCTGTGAATACGCCAAAATTTCCGACCGTATGTCTCCATTCTTGCAATTCCATATCTTTGCAAAGTCTATCTCATGGGATTTTAGCCTAATATCAATGTAATTTGATAAGAACATGGCAATTTTATCGAATGTAGAATAGAAATTCTTATAAGCCATTTTTAGCATCTCCATATTCATGCCATTCTCATCATCATCTATAATTGTATACAGCATTTTCCGTGTGCTGATGAAACTACCTTTAATTTCTTCAAAGCAGCTTTCATAAAGAGCTTTTTTCTCTGGAGTGTCAACTATGTCAGGAAGTTTCACATTATCATATAATGACAGCATAGAATCAGGCTCAACATCATTATAGCGATTGATTCTCAGATAATGTTGACATATCCATTTTTCGTATTCACCATCTTTGATATTGGCATAATCAATTAATGGTGCATCAAAAGAAGGAGAGAGCCATGAACAAATCTTTCTGAAATGAGGTGAAAAACTATCATAAAACTGTTGGTATTTTTTTATTATCTGCTGAGCTTTTCTTACAACGAAAGGTTCTTCCTCTGTCCAAAATGCATGCATATTAGCATAAGCAAAACCTTGATTTCTCTCCACTTCCTGTGTATTGCAAGTATCCAACATGGCCATTCTAAAGTATTGTTGAGCTTCGCAGAATCTTCCAAGATGATCATAGGCATTAGCTAAACACAAATAAGCACGGCATGATGTTCTGAAAGCAGAAAGATACAATGCAGCCCATTCTTCTCTTTTTACACGAGTAATCAAATATTGTACATTATGGTAGTAGCTTACTTCCTTATAGACATATTCGTTGTTATAGTACGCTTTTCTGAAATCCAACTCTCGGGTTTTCAATATTCCATAAGCATCTCCAAGAACACAATACCCTATCAACTGATTGAACAAGTTTTCTTTTGACCATTCGATTTGTTCAATCTTTGATAATTCTGCCATGAAAGTCTCTCTATTAATGGCATTCTTATTAAACGAATCAACCAATGATGCAAACTTGTTTATCTGTTCAGTCCTTTCCGTTATTTTAGATTGTTCTATAGAATTATTCATAATGAATACTAATTATAGTCATATAATAAAGGAGGCGGCGAACCGCCTCCCCGGTGTCAAACATGAGTTTGAATCACCTGTTTGATGTACTACACAATCGACATAACATCTTGACCCACGTTGAATACGTCAACATAATCAATTGGAACTCCGAAGTACAACTTGATAGCAATACTTGATAAATCCAAAATTGCGATTATACACTTGGCAGACTCTTCAAAACTCTGCCTACACAACTTTTTGCGAAGTCGAGCAAGCTAATGCCCGACCTAATTAATTTTTAAATGTTTCATTTGTTTAAGAAATAAAAATTTAATAATAAAATTAGTCCACCCGATTTGTGGTGTCCTTATGGCTATCCTCCCATCCACCCATCTCTTGCAATCCCATAAGGTAATATTTTTTAGATTCGTACTACAAAACTTTATCCTCGAAAAGTATATTATAAAGAAGGAAGATGCGTTCCTTTTATTACTTATGGCATTTCATTCTCCAGAAAAAATGCCAAACCCTAAATATCGGTTCACTCAATGCCTCGGCAGGATAATATCTCAGAAGACGAGCGTCACGATATAGGCGAAGGAGGTTATGCCCCAAAACGTGATGCTTGTCATAATGTCCAAAATTGCCTCCGTTCAAGATGTCATCAAGAAGCATTTGCCCTCTCTTTGCATCCATAGGTGCAATCATCTTGTCTTTTGGCATTCCCATGACCTTATATAACACAAACATCATAGCCCCTGCAAACTTCCACAATCCGAGATGCTTAAACTCTCGTTCTAAGGCTATAGAATTCTTCACTATTAGTTCTTCACTCTTCACTAAGACAAAGTAGTAATCCACTACTTGTCTCAATCCTACACCCTCATAGAAATAATGATGGTAGAGATGATAAAGCTGATACACGATATTGAAGGAATGTGTTGGAACTGCTATAAAACCTGCATCATTAGGCAATGCCACCATGTTGTTACATTGCTCATCAACATTCTGCTTCAACCATCTTTGCAATCTCCGATTATACACGAAGTTTGCCATAAAGCTGGGAGTAGAATGTAACTCCACTGTTATGCCGTTGACAGAAAGACCTATATGGTTGAAACTCTCATCATCAACATGTCCATTGGCGTTTTCAGCAAGCGAGTGGGCTAGAGAACGAATCTCATCACGCCTAGCATTCACCCATACATCCACATCACCAGGTATTCTTATCAACGGATTAGGATACATCACAGCATTGCCTTGCCCCTTCAAAATACAACAGCTATATCCCGAATCTTTCACCTTGTTATATATAGCCACCGTAGCCTCATTCAGTACATTGTTGCGTTGCATGATTTTCTGGTTTATACCAAACCAACGCATCAGCAATTCCAAATTCGGTGCAGCACCCTTAAGTAGTTTTTGGATGCCATCAAAGACTACTCCAACAAGCGTCTGCTTCTTGGCAAATTCATAAAACGCCGCCCAGTTAAGGTCTTTTAGAGCAGAACCGTCAAGAAACTCCTTGCCATCGTAAACGCCCAAGGAAAATTGAATAAAGCGGAAGTAAATATCCGTCACACTACCTTTCAATTCAACATTCATCATTTCTCTTTCAGCATATTCCAAAGGAACAGCGCATTGCCAATAATATATCGTCTCCACATACGCTTCGGTTCCTTCAGCAGACGATATAGCCATTCCAAGCCATTACGCTGCCACCACATAGGAGCACGTTCTACAGTACCAGCGAAGAAATCAAACACAGCTCCGATTGTTCCAACATGACAGTGAATATTCAACTCACTCCAATGCGAATAAGTCCACTTCTCCTGCTTCGGTGCAGTCATGCCAATCCACAGCAAGTCAGGATCAGCAGCATTGATGGCATCAATGATAGCCTTATTGTCCTCATCCGAGAACTCCGGCTTATAAGGAGGCGAGTAAGTCACCACCTTCAGATGAGGATAAACCTCAGCCGTCCGCTTCACAATCAGGTCAAGCACCTTCTGCGAGCTACCCATAAACATTACCGTGAGCGGACGCTCACGGAATTTTGCGCTCGGCTCGTAGAGACGCTTGCCTAAGCAAGAATTGTCGGCTGAAGCCGATTGTGAATTGTCCAATGAAGAATTATTCATTCCACATTCTTCGAGTTTGTTCATTTCAAACTCGAAGAGATCCCATCCTGCTATTCTTTCCTTCGGCAGGCTCTTCGCCTTTATCCATCTGCACGCCTTCACGATGCTCACCCCATCCGGAATGAGCACATCACCGTTTGTCAGCGCCTCAGCGAACAGTTCATCCTTACGCGCCGTGTTGTACGAATGAGCATTTATTGTATTAATGAGCAGTTTGCCCTCTGGCAGCGCGGCAAGCTCCGCCTTACTGCCCAAAATATCTAAATCTTTAAGTCTAAACATCTTTTTTGTTTTTTAATCCCTTGGCACACCGAACCAAGTAAGTATGGGATAAACGATATGTTCCAAAATCCAAGTCATCATTGTGCTATAAAAATCAACATTTAACACTAACATTGTTAGATAGTATCTCCACCATTCTTTTCTCAAACACCTCCAACGTAAACTCACGTTCAAACTTTTCTCGTCCTGCCGAACCCATTTTATGGCGCAAGTCGGTATCAGTAAGCAGTACCTGTAATTTATCCGCTATCTCACAAACATCAGGACGGAAGGTATTGAGCATTATCGGCTGTTTGCCGCCAAGCAAGAAGCCAGATACGCCATCCTCCACTTCTGCACTCACACCACCCACATTGCTTGCCACAACAGGCAGAGCAAACTGCATGGCTTCGAGTATAGATACAGGGAAAGCCTCGGTATAAGAAGGTAATACAAACACATCAGCCTGACTGAAAAAAGAATATTTATCATCGCCATATTTTGGACCATAATAAGTACAACATCCATTCAAACCCATCATAGACAGGGCACAGTCAAACTCCTCACCACTCATTTCCTTTGTTAAACCTCCTACGAAATCAGCCTGAAATTTCACCCCTTTATCTTTAAGAATCTTCAAGGCTGATAGATATTCCATAATGCCCTTTGTCTTCATGATATTGGTAAGCCAAAGGATATGAGGTACATGATCTGAATTTTCAGTTACCAGATTAGCATTTGATATAGCAGGAATTGCGTTTGGACACACAAACACATCCTCTCTTTTCACATACTTCTTAACATCTTCATATAGAGCATCAGCCAACAAAATAAGTTTTACATCTTTAAAATAGCGCTTATACAGCCAGTTGTCGAGCCATTTACCCTGCCGAGTCTCTACACCCTTATTATGGAAATGCATAACAACCTTTTGCCCCATCATCTTGAGCATCATAATGGTAATGAAATCCTTATAAAAAGGTATACCTGCCGAATTGGGAGTGATATAAACAAAATCTGGCTTTACACTCTTCACAGCTTTTCTCACTTCCATCAGTTTCTTCAATACACCCTTTGCCTTATGCCACCCCCCTTTTCCAACATCTTCCAATCGTGTTGCCACGGTCAGATTCACATAATGGCAATCAAACGACGAATTAACGAGTTCAGAATCGTGAATGAACTGCCCCACCATGGAGGCTCCATGCACAGGCGGCGGCATGTGCATGATAAAAAGTATCTTTGGTTTCATCATAAATATGTGCTATAACGTTACTTTTTTACCTTTATACCATCATGGGGTATTCTAATATTATCATCCAATTCGTCGATAGAAACATTTGATGTCAAATGTATCCGATTCATAGGCACACACAATTTATAGGAGAGTTTTTGTTTCAACTCATAAACACCCATTGTTGCCGATGGGTACCATGTATTTTCCAGGTCAATGGCAAGAATCTCCAACCCTTTTATTTGCAAAGAAATTAACTTATATATGGTTCTTTTCCCTTCCAAGTCATCATCATATGATTTACTTTCAAACAAAGCTTCTATAGAGAGAGACTTTGGATGAGGCGAAGGAATATAAAAGAGGAACTGCTTAAATGGCAGTAGCAACTTTTCGATGAAATCAAAAGATTTTCCATACAAACGATTACCTTCTAATTTGCATATCTCTGTAATTTTTGATGACTTAAAGTGTTCTTTCCTAAATTTTCCTTCTGAATTGAAAAACACTTCAAACAAGATACCATTCAGCACATGATTCTCTTCGTCGTCCATCCAATCTTCCAACCATGTTCCTAACTTCTCAAATATCTTGTTCGCCAAAAACTCACCTCCATCAGCCACTTGCAAAAGATTCCGTCCGAACAAGAATTGAATATTTTTATCCATGTCATGTGTGGACATTCTATTCAATTTTTGCAAAGCGGGATTCTGTTGATACCAATTTGCTTCCTTCATTTTCTCTAGTTCAGCCTCTGCTTTTGTTCCTGAAGAAATCCATTTCCCATCACAAACAACATCGTCACTATAAGGAACCTCATCAGAATAACTCACCTTACCTTCGTTAAAATAGAAATCACCAATCAATGATGTATGTTCCCAACTAAGCTGTTTACCTTTAGTCATAGCATAGACCGTTGTTCTAACACGCTTAAAACATTCTTCAATCGTGATATTCTCCTCATCTATGTAACTTAACAAAGTACCAGTATATACACTATGTCCTCCCATTCCCGCATCACTTGCTGTTTCTCCAGGAGAAGTAGAGAATGCTATTATCGTACCCTTGGGAGCATATATCGGTGCCAATCCATCATTTAATCCACGATGTTTAAGAGGATTGTTTCTGCAAGCGTCAAGAATCAAAATTTTTGTTTGCACATTTGCCTTTTCAAACCTTTCAATAACTTCACTTACATTAAATCCTCCGTGGTATTTTATACTGGTTTCATCCGCAAAATTAGCATCAATGGCTGTCAGATAGTTATGTCCTTCTATTTGAAGACCATGGCCAGAGAAATAGAACAAGGCGATATCGACATTCTTAAGTTTTTGGGAAAGACCTGTTATTGCATCAGACATTGTTTCTATTGTAGCGTCAACTACAAGATCTACCACATACCCTAATTTTAACAGTTTATTTGCCATTGCTGTAGCATCATTGACAGCGTTATTCAATGCTGCCTCATAATATGCCGAATTACCAACAATTAATGCGTAAGCTTTCATTTGATTCTTATTACTTTCTATGCCACTCTCTCCATTTCAAGAATTTACACAAGACCCACCATGACAATGAAGACCATTTGGCAAGCCCCATCAATTTGCCAATGGAATCTTTGGTTATGTATTTACTATACTTTATTGTCTCTTTCCTTGCCAATTTTGTTCTTCCGGATAACAATTGGCAGTATGCAAGGTTGCGAGCGATGGCTCCTTGCACAACATGATAACTCTCATCATTCAACAGATTTGGTTGCTTGCGAACCAACCTTTTCTCCCATTCTTCGACAGTCGGAGCATTATCCCATCTGCGCTTCATACGTCTGATCCAATCTTCATTAGACGTAACAGTCTGCGCTCCACATCCCATAAACAGAACCTCAGGTATCAATCCCCACTTACCGAACAAGGCAGAATATCCCCAAAATTCTAAATCTTCTGTGATACGCAGATCTTCCCTCATGCCACCAGTTGCCTTAACAACATCTGTACGCATCATGGCACCACCAGGACAAATATGCATTCTTTCACCCCAAAAGCGGAAGAAATCCTTAATTATATAACCGTCAGCATAACGAGAAGCTTCCTTTTCAGATAATCCGTCATTAGGAATCACTGGTGAGACATGCTTTCCCGATACGGTATCGACCTGTTGCAACACGCTAACCCCAATACACACCTCATGCTTATCAAGAAAGTCCACCGTTCTTTTAAAAAACTCTGGTTTCCAATAATCATCAGCATCAATAAAGGCAAGATAACGTCCACGAGCAGCCTCTATTGCCCGATTTCGAGCCTTAGAAGGACCCGCATTCTGCTGTTGCATCAGGACAATTTTACCACCAGACATTACTAATTCCTCTGACTTTTCGTACTGCTGTATTACTTCTACAGAATTATCTGTACTTCCATCATCTACCAAGATAATCTCATACTTATGATTACCTTCTTGTGCAATGATGGAATCAAGACATTTATTAATAAAATTCCCTGCATTATACACAGGTATCACTACAGATATATCAATCATATTTCAATGTTATTTTCCAATCAACAACTTTGCCATAAGCCTTGACAAGCTAATCACTTTTGCCATAGCAAGTGAAGCATAGGTTACACACATTGTCAATAACAAAGCTACAAGCATCATCAGAACCCATTGCGTATGCAAATCAATAGCACCTCCCAAGCCATAGAGCTTCAAACCGAGAAAGAAGAAATAATGTATCAGATATATTGACAAAGTGTTACGACCAATCATTGAGAGTTGTTTTCCAACCCAAGTCTTGTCCGAAAAACTATCTTGGTAAAAATAGCAAAATCGATAAAGCAAGAAAATGCCAAGCAAACCTTGCCCACAACCGAAATAGAAACCTCCACCATGATGGAACAAGCTTACGACAAAAGCCACAACGACAAAAGCCACAAGCCATTCTTTCTTTATGAGCCAATGGTAAAGATTCCCAAAATGACGGCACACCATGCCAAAAAGATAGAACGGAAAATACATGGCAATCAACCTCAACGAGAACCAATTTGCCAACAAGGCACTATTACGATTCCAGTCCCAGTCCTTTAATGCCACAAGTGCGATGGCGGCAAGAACCAATGCCATAAGCGTCCGTTTCACCATTGTGTCTTCGCCCAATGTAAAACGTTTCACCACTACAGCCACCAGCCAATGAATCAGATTGATGAGAAAAAGAGCGAAGGTGAACCAATAACCAAACTTATATTCGCCCAAAGCGCAATAGCCAAGTTTCTGCATGTTTCCCCAATAGAAAAACACATAAACCAAGAACATGGCAACAGTAGGCAACATCATCGTTTTAAAACGCTTCAGAATTTGCCCCCCCGAAATGCCGATATGGACAAACCAGCCACTGACAAAAAAGAACCCAGGCAACATCAATACACCCAATAAATGGCTCACCCAGAAGTTCTCCTTAAGCCCTAAACAGAAATCTCCGCAAGTGTGGCAGAACACCACCATCAACATCACCATGCCACGAAGACAATCGAAATATTCCAAACGTTTGGTCATATCCTAACAAATTTCATTGTATTCAGAGGATTCTATATTCCATATTCTCATAACTTCCTCTATCACTGGAGCCATGTCATAGTACTTATACTCTGCCAAACGACCACCAAAGATTACATTTTTCTCTTTAGATGCCAATTCGCGATATTTATCAGCCAACTGATTGTTTCTGTCATTGTTTACAGGATAGTAAGGCTCCATACCTTCTTTATATTCTTGGGAGTATTCTTCAGAAACAACAGTTTTGGGACAAGCATTAATCTCCTGACCGAACATTTCAAAGTGCTTGTGCTCTATAACACGGGTGAAAGGAACGTCATGACTTGTATAATTGACTACAGCGTTGCCTTGGAAATTTGATGTACTTTCCACACGGGTTTTGAAACTTACGGTTCGCCAATCAAGCTTACCGTAAATAAAGTTGAAATACTCGTCAATAGGGCCTGTGTAAACCAACTTGTCGGCATATCTTCTCCATTCTTTGTACTCAGAATTGAAGAAATCGGTATCTGTTATACATTCTATACCTTCCAGTAAACCATCAATGAGCTTATTGTATCCTCCAACAGGAATGCCTTGATACTTGTCGTTAAAATAATTGTTGTCAAACACAAGACGGACAGGAAGACGCTTGATGATAAAGGCAGGAAGATCTGTGCATTTACGCCCCCATTGCTTTTCAGTATACTCTTTTATTAGTTTCTCAAAGATGTCTTTACCTACTAAAGTAAGAGCCTGTTCTTCCAAGTTCTGGGGCTCGCGACCATTAAGAGCAGCAACAGCTTCAGCTTTCTGTTCGTCAATCTTAGCCTGAGCTTCCTCAGGTGTAGTTACACCCCACATCTGGCAGAATGTATTCATGTTAAAAGGCAAGTTAAACAGCTTACCTTTATAATTGGCAACTGGGCAATTGGTATAGCGATTAAATTCAACTATAGAATTGACGAAATCCCACACCTTTTTATTTGAGGTATGGAAGATATGAGCACCATACTTATGCACATTGATGCCCTCAATTCTCTCACAATAAATATTGCCTCCCAAATGAGAGCGTTTATCGATAACAAGACATTTTTTGCCCTGTTGTTTAGCTCGATAGGCAAATGTTGCTCCAAAAAGCCCAGAGCCAACTATCAGATAATCATATTTTTTCATTCTACACGTTTTTATTTTATGACAACATTAATACGAGTACAGACTAAATTCATTAGCCATGCAAAGAGAACTGTTATCACAAGGATAAGAGTCATCACACAGAAAGCATTTGCATAACCATCCAAGCTAAACAAATGAACGTCTCCCAACAACATGACAACAAATCCATGCACTATATAAAACTCATACGAGATTTTACCCAAGAAATTAGTAACCCGATTCTTCCAACCACCCAAGCAATAAGTAACATACACCAACACCCAAGGCGCAAGGATATTGACAGGAAGCCCCCAACCTGGTAGATTTGCACCATATTGCCCAGCCACAGAATATCCCATAACAAGTAACACGAAAAACAACACACACCACCAAACGCTCCGTGAATTTCTAACAATCCAAGCCTTTGTCTTATTTTCATAATAGACATAAGTTATAGCCATAGGCAATGGAAGAATGGAAATATAATAATACGTCATTCCGCATCCAACCACGAGAACAACATAAAGCATTGTAAACAACCAAATAAGCGACAACCTTTGCTTACGATTCTTACCTATTTTAAAAGACACATAGAAGCCAACATACCAGATTAGCAAGGCATAAATAAACCAAGTCATAGGAGAAGGCTCACATAGCAAGCTCGTAAAATTAAATATTCCCATGAATATCTTATAACCTTGAAACACTATCGTCATCAGCAACAGCGGCCACAATAGCCTCAATAATCTCTTTTTGAAAAAGCCATGCAGATATCCTTCTCCTTTTTTCATATAAGATACAGACAAGCCATATCCAGTCAACAAAAAGAAAGAGGCTACAGACGGAGGTCCCCATAGACCGAAGTCATCCAACAAAGGGGCTTCACTCACCAAATGCGGACACAGATGGGTCAACATAACACCTATTGCCAAGAAGCCACGCAAAGGTAACGTCTCTGCGATATTAAAGTCTTTCAAATCACTATCGCCATGACACCACACATTTCTACCGACAAGTAACAACAAGGCAATTAATACAAACAGAATATATAGCATTTTATTCCTTTCTCAATAGTTTACAAACACCTTCATATTCCCTTTTCGCACACATTTCTGTGTTAAAGCGACTTTCTATCGCTTTGGAGTTCTCCCCAAACACCTTCAAATCTACATGATGAAAATAATCCAGAGCATGGATCATCGACTCTTGCTTGAAAGTATCGAATGTGATGCCATTTTCTCCTTCATGAATCAACTCTGGATGACAACCGTTATAAATTGAAGTTGCTACTGGCAAACCACAACTCATAGCCTCCGGTACAACCAAACTCCAGTTATCCTCTATCGTAGGCAAGACGAAGACATCTGCTATAGCGTAATACTTGCATACTTCAGAATAATCTTTCCTGCCCTCTATAAAGATGGAAGGTTCACTCCCATACATAGACACAATTTTGTCATACAATTCACCTCCGCCTACAATAACCAACACATCTTCCGAGTGGCGTTTGATGTGTTCTACCCACGCATTCAGCAAAGGAACGATGCCTTTGCGCTCAATCAGAGCACCACAAAAGAGATATAAAATTCCATTTTGCTTTTTATATTTTGACATCATCTGTTCCTTTTCAGACTCAGTCATGGCAGCAATACCCTTTCGAAGACCACTGCCATCAGCACTCATGCCGGTCATGATGATTTTTTTCTCATCCACTCCGATAGACATCAAATACTTTTGGGTTTCTATGCCATTGACAATGTAACCAGCAATAAACTTATCCGTCAACTTACGATGCCAAGTTTTAAGTTTTCCAGTATTGCGTTCCGTCCACAATGTTCTCTCATACCCCATGAATATCGGTTTACGATGAAAAACACCATAAAGGATCACCCAAGGTGTCCATTGAAAGAACCCTTCCGTTCGCAACACATCAGGTGACAACTTGCGAATCTTCGACCACAACCCAATAGGTAGTGGTATCTGTTTTCCATTCTCTGTGAATCCATGGAATGAACGAGAGGAGACATCAAACATCGGCTCATTCTCATAGCGAACAGCCTTATCACCAAGGCATTCCGATATATTGCTTAGAAGTTTATCTCTCCCAAGATACCTTTTGGGAGAAAAAATTACGGAAAAAGAGCCAAACAACTTATCTAACTCCAAGAAATAAGAAATCCTATAATCCCAAAAAGAGGGATTGCAATATACTACTTTCAACATAAATTATTAAATTTAAGCTCGCCCTCCTGTTATAATATAGAAAAATGACGGGATATGTTTGTTCAAGAACTTTCCCACACCTAACGCTATCAATATTGCGCCCAAGGTTGTTACTACATAAGATGTCAAAGCTACCATTTCATTTCCATAAGCCAGATGAGCTATTCCAACCTTCATAGCCTTCACAATATCGGCATGCACGACATAAATAAAAAATGAATATGCAGACAAACAAACAAGTTTTGGCATGTAACGTAGAGGTACATAACTGGCCAATTGCCAAAAGACAATTAATCCCAACAAGGTATTATATCTATGTATTGGCCAGAAACGAGGATAAGCGAAGCTGGAAAAAATCCAAACACTCAACAAGAACAACAATAACCATGTAGGCATCTGGCATTTTAACATTCTTGAATACCTTTGTAAAACTCCACCTACAAAGAAGAAGAATGTCCCTTCAGAAGATATCCATCCACAATCCACAGGAAGCCAATGCAAAAACAAAAGAGCTGTCACGACGAAATACAACCACTTATTATTCACAACAAAGAGCCAAGAATATAAAGGAGCCAACAACATCATAGTCATAATATCCCTCACATACCATAGAACCCCATTCCATTCACTGTTCAATATCTGCTGTCCATACATCCACCAATGAGTTTCATAAACAAACTGGTGCATAATTAACAAAGGAATACATCCAACAATATTCCAAAAAAGAAAAGGAATGAACAATGTTCTGATTTTTTTCTTCAACATCTCCCAATACTCGCCTTTTCCATAGAATGTTTTTCTGAAAAAAAAGAAACCTGAAACCACAAAGAAATAAGGAACAGCAATTTCAGTAACCTTCGATATTCCATTCTCTACAAAAGACGCATAAGACCTTCCCATGCTGTCAATGCCAAAAGCTTGCAAGTTCAATGCATGCCGAAAAACAACCATCACTGTACATAGAAAGCCTACCACTCTCATCTTATCACTCAATACCTTGTCCATACAATACTTATTTTATATAAGGGACTTTTCGATAGCAGAATGTCAATACAATGATGGCAAAATAAATGACTGTTATGGAACAGCCCTTACCAGAAAGGAAACCATACGAATAGCCGTTAACCGCAGCTGTAACCATCGCTACAAACAAGCCCAGATAACCAACCTTCATTCTATGTCCAAACGCACTCAAGGCAGAAACCACCAGATGATAGACAAACAAAACTAAGCCAACAACACCCAGACTACCATACATACCGATATAATTATTGTGTGCATCCGACAAGATTTGTCCCCCCAACACGTCTGGAGCAGTTCTTTCTATACAGGCATATCCCCATCCTAACAAAGGCTTCTGCTGAGCATTATTCAATAAAGTTTCCCATATCGCGTCTCGTCCATTACCAGTCTCTATCATTTCCATGGTTTTCCCTGGATTTAACGCTAGAATAATATCATCTATCATATCACCATTTGCATACAAGAACAGGGAGCAGAACATGATAAAAACTGCAAAAATCACTTTTCCTGCAAACAAACAAGCAAGTGCAAAGCCAAACAATGCGGCCGCATTTGCGCCCATACTGGTACAAGTGACCATCAATATAAATGATATTATCGTGCTATATTTCAAAAAATGCTTACGCTTTTTATCTTTAGCCTTCATCCATTCCGCAACACTATAAGTAAATATTAGAGCCGCTGCAGAGCCTCCACCCAAAAAGTGAATCATAACAGAAGGATGCAATATACGAGATACGACACATTCAAAAAGAACAGAACTCAAAGCGAATACCAAGAAACCTATCTCCATACTTTTGAAATCACGGAACAAATTGAAAAACCATACCATCAGCATTACCAACACCACATTTTGAAATGACATGAAGAACGCTAAAGTTGGCATATACGCCCAAGCCGTACTCACCACAGCGTAGGTATAAAGAACAAGGCAACTCTTAATGGCAAGATTGGTTTGTAAACAAGAATAACTTACTATGTTTCTACGATATTTATGGATATAATACAACAAGCCAAAAACAGATACTATCTGAATACCTTTAGCCAATCCGCCACCGGTATCCGGCATAAAGTCGATTCTATACAACCATAATGCAAACAAAAGCATCATGTACTTAAACTTACTTCTCCACACAAGTCTTACATAATGCCATAAATCTTTTAAAAATCTTATCATAACATGAAATCTACTTATTCAATCGCAATGCTATTTTTACCAACAGCTTTCCTAACTTACTCTTTGTAGCTCTACGAAATAAAAAAGACTCTCCATTTTGCAGAATTATATTCTTCCATTGGCCTATAGTCAATGTTGGATATTGAGTCTTCAGAAATTGTGCCATTTCAGCCCTGCATTTATCAATATCACTCGAAATACCTTCCTCTTCCATTTCTGCAACGAATGTTTCCACACAGCAAACCGTAGCTTGATGATTAACTACCGCTTCATACCAAAACACCCAATCTGCAACTATTTTGTAACTAAGATTGTAACCTCCAATTTCTGTCAAAAGACTTCGCTTGATAAAGGTAGCTTGATGAGGAAGTGTATTACTGATTAAAAAGCTACTATCCACCTCGTTAGCAAATATGTGCCTATTTGCCCTACGCACACCATTTCGCAGTTGATACTGTCTCCCAACAATTAAATCACTATCATATTCTGTCTTTCCAAATACATTCGCCAAGACGTCAGAATTACAGAAGCTATCTCCAGAATTCATGAATAACACATAATCACCAGTAGCATGGAATATTCCTTTATTCATACCATCATACACTCCACAATCTGCCTCAGAACAAGAATACGCCAACCTTTTACAATATTGATTGACTATGTCAACAGAGCCATCTGTTGAACCTCCATCTATCACGATATACTCAATATCGCTATATGTTTGCATCAAAACGCTTTTCATGGTCTTGGCAAGTCCTTGAGCATGATTGAAGTTTACCGTTATAACACTTATCTTCTTCATTTCTTTACCAATCCTAAATCCCTATACATTCTCAACACTAATCTTTCCCACCAATTGAACAGGTTACGAGGAAAAGACGGCATATCCCTGATTTCAAAAGATGCCGTATCATATCCCATCCTTGATAGCAATGCTAACTGATTTCTATTCACGCCACGCCCAAACAACATACCAGCAGTACGCATCGTTATCAATGGACGTGTTTCAAATAAGTCTGAATGATACTTTACACAATAATTGCCATAAGTCTCAAATTCAGAGAAAGCCTGTTCGTCACAACCACTTGTTGCATTGATAATTTTTTCAACCCATGTTTTTCCATCCACATGACTATGCGAAATTTTGTCAACAAGCTCACGCATCACAAGGGTCGATATAGGCATATGCTCTGCAATAAACGAACGATCATACAATTTTCCGAATCCCAAAAGATTCTGCAACGTATAAAAATAAGGATGATGATTTTCTGTTTTCACCGTAAACAGATATTTATCGTTCTTTTTGTATGTAAGTTTATGCAGAGGTATGGTATCGCTATCCCATATCAAATATTCACTTTTGGCATACGTTGACAAGGCGAAACCCATTTTCAAGAACTGTTGGAAGTACCACCCTGGATAAATATGGGTTCCTGCCCGGAAATGCTTTTCAAGCATCATCTTTACGCTTGTAAATGAAAGCCCATCCACCAACGTATCTTCATCCACCAACACCACACGATTCTTCTTCTTCCATTTTTCAAAAAAGAAAAAGTTGTTACTTTTATTGGTTATGATAAAAATGGAATCTGAAGGCTTTTGAAGATACTCACGGCAACTTCTCACCACTTTCTTTACAATTCGGTAGTCTTTGGCAGCTAAGCAAATCACAATATCCATAAATACTATAGTGTTTTATAAAGTTCAACATATTTTTTGATACATTCATTTTGATTGTAATGTTGAGCAAAATCAATGGCATCCTCTTGTGCTCCTTTATATTTAAAATTGACAATTGCATCATACATCGCCTCATAATTGCCACGAGGTACAACTTTTCCCTTTGGCGCAATTGTCTCCGTGGTTCCATCACTATCGAAAGCAACAATTGGACATCCACAGGCTTGCGCCTCTATACATACTGTTGGGAAATTATCCGCAAGAGTTGGATTTACAAATAAATCAGCAGAAGAATAAAAGGCGATTAGTTCATCCCTATCCACTCTTTCAAAAGCATGTACTCGATCTATCTTATTTAAGACCTCCACATCCTCTTTCAAACAACCTACCATAACCAAATCATGATTTTCAGGAAGTTCATGTGCTAGTCGAATCAAATATTCCTTACCTTTCAACTTTCCAATAGGATTCCCTACTGCCAACAAAAGTTTTGCATCCTTTGGAATACCCAACTTATTTCGAATGTCATTGTCCGACGGACGGAACACATCTAAATTTATACCATTGTTAATAACTACACACCGTTGGTCCTTTAGGTAAGACCGTTTCACAAGCGAAGCCATCCATTTAGAAGGAGTCGTCACAGTCAAATTACGAATTGCTCCTATTGTCTTTTTTCTAAACTTGTGTACCACAGATACCATATTTACAATCGTTTTTTCGGGATATAGGAATTTATCCCCTTCTGGACACCTGACACACTTATCTTGCCATTGTACACAACCATTATAACAAGGACAAGGACATTGTCCTGTCAAAACACGAGCATCGTGGAAAGTCCACACTACCTTAATATTATGTTCGTTCACATAATTAGCAAACAGTTTCATATTCAAGAAACAGTCATTCACAACATGACAATGGATAATATCTGGCTTTAGTTTATCTACTTGACGCAAAAACCTCTTGGTCGAGAGATAAGATGCCATATCTTGCAATCCAAATTTCTGGTACAGCAGATTATGGATAAAGCATGAAAACGAATTACCAATAATGATATCCTCATCCTGCACTTGACGATGAGTGAATTTAATCGCAAACCACGCATCGCCACCTGTACTTCTACAATAATCACGAGTCTTTGCGAACCAGTTGCCTATCAGGTCATTTGTTCGATAGGCAGAATGTATATATAGGATTTTCATCGAAAAATAGAATTATAAATAAACTTGTTGTATACTGTATTTAGCAAATAGGCAAAGAAGAAAGTTGTGACAATCCACAATAAACAATCTTGTACCCCTATTGCATCAAGAACCTGTTCTGATATACGTTGATGACATAGATAAAAGAAATAAGATACCAATCCTATTCTATAGAGTAATCCTTCCTTCACATCATAAAATTTATCAAAAACACTCAATATAAATATAAAGGCAAAAGCCAATACATAACATTTAAAGAAATGAAATTCCATGAAAAAAAAGGTCATCATAAAAACACAAATCGACAAGGTTGACTTCCACATCTTCTCCTTTTTACCAACAACATGACCAGCAATAAAAGCTAATGGGAAACGATAATAATGAGCTTGAGATTCACCAAAGAAAAGATAAGCAAATGCAAAATATCCAATTAGAAGTATTGACAAGATGATGGTAATATCAATTTGTATCTTATTAGATAAGTACTGTGCCAAATAATATATGCCATAAAAGTAAATAATACACCAAACATACCACTCATCTTTCATTCCCAAAAGGTAAGAAAACGACCAACTACCATCAATACAAATCAACTTCTTCAAAATCATGGATGAAAAGCAAACAAAGATAAGGGGTAAATAAACCTTAGCAATTCTCTTTACAGCTACACTAAGATATTGCCCCCCCGAATTGTTTTTCAATGCAAGTCCATAACCAGAACTATACATAAACCACACTAAGGCTATATTGGCTGAATAAATTTGGGTATAATACACGACTCCATGAGCATGAATTGTACCATAATACATAGTAACATAATGACTCATAATAATCATAATACAAGCAATGCCTTTAAGTAAAGTATTCATTTGCTTGCCAAATCCCCAACAATCAACCAAAGAGGGATACCGTACATATCCTATTTTTTTTCTTTTTAAACTTGAAAAAAGCATAGAACCAATCATTATAAAAATAAGAAGGAATTCTGCACTATCCGATCCAACTGAAACTTTTATCATTTTATTTACATTTAAGATTTTGCCAAAAAGCAAATACCTTTCTCAGAAAAGGATATTTCAATAGCTTAATTACTTTTTTCTCATCCAGACTAAGATCTAAAGTCTTAGAACTTTCTATTACCTCTTCAATCTGATCATCATTTTTAGGAAATTTCGTTATTTTATGTCGCATCATTGCATCGAAGCAACCTAAACGATAGTGAGTAAAAGAACCGGTCAATAAGTTTGGAGCAGGATAAGATGACAAATAAACAGAGGCTTGAACAAACAATCGCTTCCAACTATCATAAGGCATAATACCCGAAGTTGATGCACTACCAGAACGAATAATATAGTTATAACAGATTGCCTCATTAGTGACAAATGCTTTTCTAATACAGCTTCCTAAACCAATATTCATCAACAAATCAGGATTCTGCCTTATCTTCCTGTCAAAACACCATTCAAATTTGTCAAACACAGAACGTCTGTAAAGTTTTCCCCATGCTGCCATTTGAACTTTCATTTCAAAAATTCCTCTTGCAAATTCTGTCTCCGACAACTCACCGATTCTTACGTTCTGCCATATATAATCCTCTTTGACAGCACCGTCATCTGCTATATTCTGCACATGCATTGTACCACAAACAATATCAATGTCAGCAGATACGTATTTATATAAAGAATATATCGAATCGGATGGCAGATAGTCATCTGCATCCAAGAACATAACCCATTGTCCACTGGCATGAAGCACTCCCTTTCTTCTTGCAGCCACCTCGCCCCCATTCTCTTGATGCACCGCCATGATTCTTTCATCCGTTGACGCTATTGTATCTATCTCTGCACCAGTATCATCCTTGGAACCATCATTGACCAATATAAGTTCCCAATTTCTATATGTTTGACAAAGGACAGAATCTACAGTTTCCCGTATGAACTTTGCAGCATTGTATGCTGGTATAATTATTGAAATTTTATCTTGCATCATATTTTCTTAACTAAAAAACTAAATTATGTTAGTCTCTCCTTTTTATTATTATCTTTCAGAATTCTATACACCCATCTATACAAAGCCGAATACGCTTTAAACAAGCACTCCCATTTTGCAAAAAGCAAAAACCTAGGCTCTATACACTGCTTAATTTTATCCGCATACCTTTTGTCTTTCAAAAAGGGTGCATAATGAGTGTATTCGCCAGAGAATCCTAAATCAGGGACGAAACAATTTCTAAAGCAATAAGATGCAAATTTTGCCTGTTGCCATTCTTGCAAAGAAGAATAATGACAAAACACTTTGTCTGCCAATAAATCTTCCAAACGTTTGCCATAACTACTACTTACAGCCTTAGTTGACATAATAGACGAAGGATTGTAGAAATAGTTATAAATCACGTCCTTAACATACAAGACTCGACGGATTTTCAATCCTACAATCAAGTTTGTAACTTTATCCTCTCCCAAACTTATATGAGCTTTTATAGAATCATCAAAAACAGATTCTTCAAACAAGGAAGCTTTATACAAAGCCCCCCACAAATAAGGCGCTACATTCCCAACATACATGTCTATCAAAAATTGTTCCGTCCCATCAACAACGCCTGATACTATTTTATATGACTCCAAAGGTAATATAGTTCCATCTGGCGTTACACGTTGAGCACCGCCCCTAACCATATCATAACCCTCTTTCATTTGAGCATATAGCTTTTCTATCGCATTAGGCTGCAACCAATCATCACTATCCAAGAACAGATAATATTCACCCTTGGCTCTTTGTACTCCAGCCTTTCTTGCAGAAATCAACCCACCATTTGTTTTATGCACCACTGTGATACGCCTATCTTTAACTGCCGCATTATCACATATCTCTGGACATTTATCTGGAGAACCGTCATCCACAAGTATCATTTCCCAATCGGAGAAAGTTTGTGCCAATACACTGTCGATACATCTTTGCAGATATTTCTCCACTTTATAGATGGGAACAAGTATCGAAACTTTAGGGGCTATTACTTCATTCTTCTCAACTTCTGCCATAATTGATATAGTTTAAACTTATTAATCAATGCAGGAAGTTCATAATTGCAGCTACGCCAATAACGCACATAGTAAAAAGCAAACCTGTCGTTAGGAGCCGTCAAATCATCAAGACTATCATAGACTTTCAAGCAATTTGACTTGAGGTACATATCAAACGCTATCAAGTCCTGATTATCATATAACCCACAAGTAAGAAGAGCGCGTTGGAAAAATTCCGCGATACGCCCATTCATCTTTTCCTCTATATAATTTTGAGCACGTCCACACTGCCAGTTGACAGAATTAAGATAACCATACATGCCCTTAGATACCAATATTTCATTTTTCATAGACTTGGCCCAATTCTTAGGGTTCATGGTTTGTCCTTCTCTTCCCACGGTATATTTATACAAACGCAAATCAGATGCTAAGAAATCCTTGACATGAAATATGGGATAGAAAACCCACTCCTCATCCGTATAGCTAATCCCTTCCGTTTGATGATACCCCATCTGTTTCAACAAAGACGTTTTGTGGGTAACATCATGAATCCATACATGATGAAGTTCCTCTATGGGATAGATCTCTCCAATAAGATAATTAAACTTCCATAAGAAAGTAACCTCATCAGAGGGTGTCACATTAGTTCCAGATGTTATAACCAGATCTACATCCGTACTTTGTAACAACTTCAAATATGCTTCCAAGACATCTATGTTAAAAGAATCATCAGCATCTAACACTTTTACATACTTGCCAGTGGCTTCTTGCAAACCTCGATTGACACAAGAACCATAATTGCCATTCTCTTTATCTATCACCCTAAATGTATGAGGATATAGCTTTTCATATCGGTGAGCAATAGAAGAAGAATTGTCTTTCGAGCCATCATTAACAACAAGCACTTCCACTTGTTGCATCAGTTTTTTATCCTTTATCAAAAAAGAATCAAGGCATCGTGGCAACAGTTCCTCCATATTATATGTAGGAATTATTACCGTCAATATTTTATCCATAAAAATTATATATTAAAAATTTTCTTTATTACAGGGATTCTCATCAAAAGCCAGCTTACCAATAAGGTGACCATTGACAAGATTACGAAGTCTACCAAAGGAGAAAACATACCATATAAAGTTGTATCAACAAACGAAAGCATTATTTTTACCTCCCAATGGAGAGCATAAACAGGTAAGAACAAATTTGCCAGAACCGATATGAGTTTATTTCCTTTTATTGGAAGTTTGATAACACATACGAAAAGACAAATTGCATAAATGATGCAAAACAATGAGCCAAAGTAATACTCAATGCCAGACAACTTATCATACAATATATAGGAAAACAGAACGAACTAAGAACTCGCCCCCAAAATTTCCATTAAAGAAACATATTTAGATTTGACCTTATTAGAAGGAGATGAATTCTTACAAAGATACCCACCTATTCCAAAATAAAATAACCAATTCCATAATCTCAGTGTTTGATTGACAAAACGTTCCTCGAATCCCCATAGCAGATTGAAGCAAAAAGTAACAGAAACCATACAGAACAGTCCAAGAAGCACCTTCTTGCCAAACATGACTTTCTGAAAACGAGGCAATAGCAAATAAATGACAATCATTGCTCCAAAATACCAAAACATCCATAAATGTCCATGCTGAAAGAAACCTCCCATGAAATCCCAAAACACCTCTGTTGGCCATGAGCCCTTTACTAGATCGAAAACAAACCAATAAAAGAAGCAAATCAAAAAACAAAATCTTGCAATTCCTATGATTTTTCTTCTACTGTACTTCCAATCCACATTTTTCATGCTAAGCAAATAGCCACTTACCATAAAGAACAAAGGTACAGATATTCCAAAGATTCTCGAAATCAAAAATCCCATGAAAGTCTCAGTTTGTCCTAATGTAGAATGAAGCCCCATCACTCCAATCATTGCAAATATTTTAATGAGGTCTAACGATTGATTACGCCTCAATATATTTTTCTCCATTTTATTATTTTCTTGATATAAAAAGCTGACACCTTATTCAAATATACAGAAATGAAGATAGAAATACCCAGTCCCGTAAACAACAAGCTAACTCCATTCAACAAGTCCAACAAATACAACACTACAATACCATGAACAATATATACTTCATAAGATATATCACCAAGCTTTTTTAATGCCTTATTATTAGCAGGCAGAGGAATGTGAAGCAACATGATATAAACGAACATGGGATATATAGTACAGAGTATTGGAGCATAGGTTATAGGGGATATATATAAGGAATACAATGCCATAGATAACGCCCCCCCAACAAGGAGTGCAACGATACCAAGCACCTTCAAAGGCTGAAGCCTAAACAACCATTTTTCTTTGTCAGCAATAAATACACCAAGAGGAAAAGCCAAAACACTTGAATACCAATAAGACTGCAAACCTACTAACAAAGAAAGCAAAACATAGCCTATCGTAAGAATTAACAAACATACATGAGACTTAATCGTTATTCCAAATACGCAGTATGATACATAAAAGAAAGCATACAGAATTGCCAAAGCAAAAACAAACCAAGTATTAGGGACAAAAGTCTTTCCTGAAAATAAATCTTGCAATATATTATATTCGATTCTACTTGGCAATATGTTATACAATAACGCAAATACAAAAGCAACAAGGATTAGAGGAAGAAACAACTTGATAAAATGGCAGAACAAGAAGTTATTCAAATACAAATCGCCTTTAACTTTCAACGATTTCATCAACCCGTAGCCAGAGAGGAAGAAGAAACATCCACACACAACATTGCCCCAATACACAAATTCTGCCAAACACTCAGAGGTCGTAACATACGAAACATGATGTAAGACTATAAAGAGTGCCAAAATTCCCTTTGCACATTTTGTTTTATCTCGGTCTAAGTTTTCCATTTTTTTAGAACAAGATAAACGGAATAACATCAAGACCAAGAAAAAAATGGTAATAAATGACAATAGCATCATACTCCCCACGTATTCTTTATCAAATCTATCAACTTTTCAGACTTGCCACTTATCACTTTGCGCACAAACATTTTGCCAGAACCTACAATATCGTCAAAATCATTTTCATCATAGATCCAAATAGAGCCAACATAATTTAGATAATGTAGTGGTGTGACACCTTGGAACGACAGATTATCAACCTTTATAGCATTACGTCTAAATTTGGAATTCATAACGATAGTTGGAACACAAAGTTCATCAGGCGCATAAACAGTTTTAAAATAGGCTCTAATATCCTTATCTTTTAGCTTTTCATCCAAGTACTCCGCACATGGACGTGTTACACCTATCCAAGAAGAGCCAAAATAAATATTCCACATTTCCCTTCCCATTTTTAAATAAGGTTTTCTCGAAAATCCTAGTTTTTTAAGTGTAAGTCTTGCCCCCCCAATTACAACACGGCGCAAGAAAGACTTATGAGGTAAAGGTATATCCCTAAAGAAATGATAATCTACAATTTTATGCAATTGACTCCAATCACCACTATTAGAGATGTCATACCCACAGACAAACTCCCTCGTTAGATTCTTCTCAAAAAAGTCTCTTATTCTTTGTGGACTCCAGATAGGAAAATCCAAACCAGACAACAAAAGGAAACGTTCATACCTCACATTTGAGACAAGGGCTTCTTGCAATAAACTTTGAAAACATTCAACTTGTGAATAACCTGCCCAGGCCACATAGTGCTGATGGTGCAAAACAGTTACTCTATCATGATTGAACTGATAGCGATTCAAAATTTTCCAAAAGTTTTTGTCTCGTGTTTTCTTATCAACATGTACAAAAACATCCCCAGACAAGAGCAACGCATCACATAAACGCACCAACTGCTCTATGTCTGTATGAGCCTCTACCAAATAGGCTATATTTACTTTTTTCATATCATCTAAAAATATCTAAACTTCATTTTTGTTAACAACCCGCAAATCACAAGAGTCACTGCAAGCAACACCACAAACATCAGCACCATGGCAGCAATGGCATAACGAGCATACAACCACTGAAAGCAAGGTGAAGCAAACAAAGCAAACATCAACACGTGGTGTATCAGATAAATGCGAAACGATTGCTTATCCAAATACAGCATTGCCTTATTTGTAACAACAGTCATTGGCACAAATGCCAACAATACAACATTAAAGAGCAATGTAAAAAGAGTTTGTTGACGAATTGCCAAAGCTACCAACCAAGCGAGGAGTACTCCATATCTAAAATATTGACAATTTCTTATCCAATGGAAATATCTTGCAGCAAGATAACCTCCATAGAAATATACTGCATATTGCATCAATCGACCAATCTCTCCGTCTATCACTATGTCAAGATGAGATTGCATACAATAAACTATAAAACAGATGAATGACAATGCAAATACATAAACTTCTTTTACTCGAAACATCAATAGAGCTATACAGAAATATATAAACAAATTCTTGACAAACCACAAATGCCCCCAACATTCTGCAATGCCTATCTGGGGTATTGGCACAAAAGAGCAAAACATCAATATCAAGGCATAAGGGACTAACAGCCTATCAAATTTCTTCCATAATGTTTTTAGCCTATCCGCATAGTGTTCTTTTCTGCTATAAAACAGCATTCCAGAAAGCATGAAGAATGTTGGTAACATCGTGAAGCACAGTACATCTATAAAGATTATCTGCAATATTTTATTCAAAAGAACAATGTCAAATAAATTGCCCCCCCAATTAAAATTCAAGTAAGGACATACGCAGTGATAAGCAACTATTACCAACGTTGCCACAACTCTCAACCGCTTAATAGCATTCGACATACCAACCACCACTTCTTGCTTCTTCATAGGAAAAACATTTCCACAGGTAGGCAAAATTACTCTTCTATCAGTCTTACCCATTCCTTCAATATCTTATCCATAGCGAAACGCTTGCTGCTTTCATACGCTTTCACACCCATTTCCGCTCTCAGTTTATCATCCTTCATGAGTTTTATCAGTTTTTCCGCAAACTGTGTCACATTCTCTGGTTCAACAAGAAAGCCATCAACTCCATCGGTGACAATCTCGCTCGGTCCAACTGGACAATTATAGCTAACCGCAGGTACGCTGCAAGCATTGGCTTCGGTAAGTACCAAACCAAAACCCTCGAAGCGACTGCTAAAAGCAAAAATAGCAGCTTCCTTCATTACTCCAGGAACATCGGCTGTTGGTCCTGTACAAACTACATTCTCACAGCCCATTTCCTTAGCCTCACGTTCTAAAGCCTCGTAATCACCATAACCGCAAACAATCTGCAATGTCCAGTCTTTAACTTCCTTCTCTACAAGAAGCCATGACTTCAGAAGCAAATCAAATCCCTTTTGAGGTGCAATGCGCCCCATTGCAATCACCTTTTTCTGTCCTTGATGATTGAGCGCATGATCAACTTCAAACGACAACGGATTATATATCTGGCGAAGGAAGGAAGGAGAGAAATCGGTTTTTTCCAAATAAGTCTTTCGCAATGCTTTCGTTATCAACACTAAGGCATACGCATCCTGCTTTACAAGTTGTAGAGCTTCCTGACGTTTCCATCCTTTAGTATATTCATAATCGAAATGATCCCACGATATCCATTTAATACCAAGACCTCGTATAGCCTTTGCCGTCCAATTGGCATTGAAAGTATCGATATCAATGACCACGTCTATCTTGTTTTTCTTTAAGAATCTACGAAGCTTCCATGCACCATACCAGAAATGCCAGCGCATTTTACGCTCAAAACCTCCATGGCTAAGAATCGTCCAAAGCTTCAACTTAGGATGCGTCTCAAAAAATGGTTTATGATGCTTAGAATCATAATCTACCATCCAAACGTTATAACCATATTCCGCTAAGGCATTCGCAAGGCGCAAACCAACACGTTCTGTACCTCCTCCGCAATCAATATTGCGTATTGTAAAACAAATATTCCTCATTCTAAATGTCCAACACGTTGCTTTTAATACTTAAGACCAACCATGGTCATAGACTCTTTTCTCACTCCCCATCTATTCAGCCAATATTTCATTTCATTCTTCCAATGCAACAAACTCAAAGGACTTACAAAATTAGGGAAGCGATATTTCTTCCATGGTGTCGTCAACAAATACTGGCGATAGAGATGACGATAAGGATGCTTGCAGTCTGCAAACCAAGGTTTGATAGGTTCACAGAAATGAACTATGTATGGATTTTGGCGCAAGTCATCCACCTCATAAAGATATTTATCTAATATCCTTGGTTCCTGTTCGAAATAGAAAGTAGTGACATTCCACTTATTTGGCAACAGCATTATGTTCCCCTTAAAGTATAATGCAAATCCATCCTGATCATTGTTCAAGACATTCTTATAATCCTTTAAGAACTCTATCATCGGACACACGTTTTCTTTCTGTCTCCAAACCTTCAAATCAATGACCATCACACCACTATTCACATACAAGTCATCCTCATTTAATCCGAGACGCTGACGATGAGCTGCTTGAAATTTATAATCATCACAAGCAGCTACGATATTGCCTTTCATATCTGTTTCATACAGTTCATCAATAGTATGATTAATAACCATATCCACATCGAGGAATAGGAAACGTTCCACATCCAATGGGAGTTTCTGCGGTATCAACAGTTTAAGATACATGATAGGATTCCAAGCTTTAGTGCTTGTCTCCGTCTTCAAGGCATTGATACCAGAATCCCTATAGTCATCCTCAAGGATATGCAGCTCGCCATGTCCCTTCACCGCTTCTTTCAACCTCTTCTTTGTTTCTGATGACATTATGTATGTCATCAAGAACACCCGAAATAGCTTGTCCCGATTGTGGTCAAAAAGAGAAGCAAGCATCACAGCTGTATGCTGTGCATACGCCTCGTCGGCGATGCAAACGATATTGTATATCATTGTTTTAATCTTATATAGCTTGGAGTAATTTCTACGATACCTCCTTTTGAGAAATCATAATTATCAGGTATCTGATAGAACCCAGACTGCCAATAGTTTGTATTTTCTGCCCAATACTTTGTTTTTTTGAAATACAAAAAATGCAGATACAAACGGGCTGCTCCTTTTATTATCTTTTCTATTTGATGTTTGGGTACATCTATTTCTCCTGTTTCAAGATTATATGTTATGCTTGTTTCTTTTTCAGGCTTAAAAGTAGTAAAGAATTCTTTCATTAACGACTTTCCTTCACCAAATGGAATCATCTTGTCTATCCAATAATAATACCAAAATTTTTTGTTCGGGTCAGTGTTTTTCTGTAGGAAATGGTAATCTAATCTATTCATCTTCTTTACCTTCCATGATTTGACCAGTTCTGCATATTCTGTTTCATCTAAAAATACGTGCTTATCCATAGTCAACTTGTCTTTCCAATTAGAAATCTGAAGAGGAATACTTGTGTATTCAGAATCTTTCTTAACTATCGTAAAATGTCCTGCAACTTTGTCAATATGCGTAGTTAGCAAATCATAACGAAGAAGATTTTTTTTATTTATCAACAAAGAAAGATCTCCATAAACAAGATCTAAATCACCAAATCCCCACCAATCGTAATCTTGCAAGTCTTCTTCATGAATAAGTCCATAAAAAGGCTTTAAATCGCAAAGTTTGTAAGAAGCTGAAGGATGAAAGTCTATATGTAGTTTTTGAGAAACCTTGTTACAATAATCTTCAAAAGTTGTCTTCTTGAAGATTGTATTGGAATAAATACGTCGTGGAAGTTCACAATCTGTGAAATACAAAAAATCTATATTATTTTGTTTACTACAGGAATACAAGTACAGGGGCATCCACTCTGGGAATTTTCCAAAATAAGGAATTATCAATGCGATTTTATTCATAACAGCGAATATAATATTTTCAAAATCATAATGCTCATCCAAAGCAATAGTTTTTACTATACATATTTTATAACTGGCTTCATCAGAAAAGTCTATTGATAACAAATCCGATAGCGCATAACTATCTATAATATTGCCAGTGTAATAATAGATAGATTAATTCTGTTTAGACGTTGCATTTTTATACGTTAAATTTACATATACACATAAGAATTTATACCACATTCGATAAAATAGCCCCTTAAAACTTTTTGAAATAGTAGAATTAACTGCATCTTCTAAAAGCGCCCACATCTTCAAAACTTTTTGATTATATGGAATATATTTAAGATAATCATAAATATCCAAATGTCCCCTATGCTCACCACATATTAAAGATATACAACGTATTTCATTAGTAG